>Ga0209040_10001265_pt1 | contig 19921 bp, 34 predicted proteins | sample BogFormECP12_OM3_FD_188240 | JGI IMG/M metagenome (GOLD analysis project Ga0209040, IMG submission 188240) | Bog forest soil microbial communities from Calvert Island, British Columbia, Canada - ECP12_OM3 (SPAdes) (version 2) | ecosystem: Environmental > Aquatic > Freshwater > Wetlands > Bog ...
CCCGCTCCGAACAACACGGCCGTGCCGGTCGAGGCGGCGGGACGCATGTAGTTCGGCACTTCCTTGTTCGCCACGGTGGCGAGAGCGTTGAACTGGGCGGCGAGAGCGTCGTGGCGGTGCGCCAGCTCCATCTCGGTCGAAGAATCCATGAAATGCCTCACAGGGGTTTGTCTGGGGGAGCCCGCGGTCTTGATGGAGCGCGGTCCGAGTTCGGAAACCGTGAACGCGGAGAGGATGCACCAAAGAAAAGAAGGCGTCGGCGTACTCAGTTTCCAGAAATCGTTTCCAGCCATCGAAAACGTCTGTTACAACTTCCGAAGCTGATGGCTGTTTCGTCTCCGAAATCCCCGTACAGAAGAGCTTTGGCCTTCCAGGACATGCTCCCGCAGGAACGAGCAAAACGTTTTTCCAGCGGAAGACAGATTGCGTACGCAAGGATCTGCCAATTCTTGCCCGATATGGTCGAGCAGCTCGAAGGCGCGGATGCACCCGAGCACATCTACAAGTGGGTCGCGTTCGGCAAGACGCTTCCTGATCGCATTGTGCGTCTCGCGCTCGCGATGTACCTGAGAAGGCCGATTAACCCGAGGAAACCAGGCCAATCCTTGAGCAGCTTGACGTGGCTCTTCGGTGCTGAGCAGAACGTCGCGGAGAAGATTTTCTACGAGACCGTACAGGGCTCGACGTTGCACGAGTGGATCCGCAAACACATGTTCCAACTCCGCGGAACAGGCGGACGCATGGACCCGGAGTTCTGGCGCGAGGTGAGCCAACGGGTGCGTGCGACGGACATCTCGTCGTACCTGGCGCAAGTCGAGCAGCGTGTTCTTCTGAAGCCGAAGCGTCGCGTGAGCACCTACGGCGGACGCCCTCGACGCTCCGGACGCGCCCTCACGAAGGGCCAGATCAAGGTACTCAAACAAATTTTGGAAGAGAGCGGCGTGTCTGTCGACGACGCGCCTGAAGACAAAGGAGACGAGTGATGCTCGAAGGGCTTCTCGGAGGGTTTCGCAACACCATCGGCCGCGCGAAGTACATGCTCAACGCGTGGCAGGAAAGCGGCAAGGCCGCGCTCTACAAGCCCAGGGTCATCAGCCGCCACGAGGCCGGCTACCGTCCCTGGCTCTCGGACTGCCTTCGCGCAACACGCACCAAAATGGCGCCGCTCGGTCCTGAGGAACTCGATCGTGTGACCGCACTCGCGTTCTGGCGCGGGTACACGGACCCGACCGGAAGAGATTTTCGAGGCGACGAGCAGAAAGATCCGAGCGACATGGTGCTCGTCGACGTAGGCATCGAGCTGCACGAGACGATGATGGACAAGCTCCACGAGATGGGGCTCTTCGATATGTTCAAGGACGAAGGTCCCTACGGAGGCGGTAGCCAACTCCTGAACGACTGCCAGCAGCGGCGGCAGTCTGGCGCGACGTTGATCATCGCGATCAACGAACTCTGGAAGCCGGCTCCGTGCGCTGTCGTGACGCAGTTCATGAAAAACAACCCCGACCTCGACATGGGCGAGATCAGCGACGTCGACGCGCTCAGGAAGCGAAAGTAGACGAACGCCCAGAAAAGCAGTACCTTCGGATGATGTCCGTCCGGAAGCGCCGCCGTGTAATCGACGTAGCCGAGAGCGTGAGCCCGAAGAAGAGCGAGAGCGCCCGACTACGCGAAGCCATGCGAGAGTTCCGAGAGAAACGAGACGCCGCTCTCGAAGACCTGGAAGCCAAGTCCAGGCTGCTCGAAGGCTCGCCGGTCAAGCTCTCGAAGGGCGTTCGCAACTCCCTCTACCGCGAGGTCTCCGAGTCGACGAAGGCGGCGTACCGGAAGAAGTCGTACAAGCCGAAGAAGGCGAGCCGGTACCGGAAGAAGCTCCACCAAGCTCGGAAACAGATCATCGAGGAAGCGCTGCAAGCCGCAGGCGGCAACGTCGCTCGCGCAGCACGCAACTTGGATATCGATCCGGACACCGTGTACGAAGCGATCAGCGCGCACTGAATCACGCTGCGAGCCGCGATCGTCCGCAAAGACTCGACCTCGCTTAGGAAAATTTCCAGTGAGTCGCCTGGAAATTTCCCTGACTTCTGGAAATTTCCCTCGGAACCCTGTTCGCGGCGAACGGACCTCCCTTCGCATCACCGGAAATTCCCAGGATAAACCCGGGAAATTTCCGGTGAAAGCACTGGAAATTGCCTGGCACGGGTCCTGCAATACATCCCCGCGGGCGCGTGTGCGCGCGAGGTGAGATCCAGCCGCCTCGGGGGAACCGCACGCCCCGTGCGTTGCAGTGAGCAACGCGTGAACTGACGAAAGCCTCTCTCAGAGCGATCTGAGAGAGGCTTTCGTCTTTGGAAGGAGAGAGTCCACATGAAGAAGCTCGGCATGTTCGATGCGACGTTCGTGGTGTTCGTGATCGTCAACGTCCTCGCCGCCGTCGCGCTCTACGCGGCCGGATGGCGTAGGCCGTTCAACCCGACCAGCACCGAGATGGCCAAGATGTTCTTGGTGTCGGTCCTCGTCTCCACCGCGCTCTTCTCGGTGATCGCGAAGGCGACGGGCCGCAAGCTCGGGCAAGGTTGGAAGTGATCGCACGGAAGCCGCCGCGTTGCAGTTGGTGTGGCGGCGACCACACCGCCGGCCACGGTCACTCGGAGTTCTGGGACAGCTCGGACAAAGGCGCGGCGAAGCGCATCCGTCGAGAGCACGGACTCTGCGAAGACTGCGGTAACACGCCGCACGAAGGTGAGTGTCCTACGAAGTCGTAGGACTACCGCGCGACGGGATGACCCGTATGCGGACTCGATGTCCGCGTCGCGCGCCGGGCGCAGTGAGCGCCTTGAAGGAGAGTCCAATGCACACGATCAACGCAGAGACCATGAAGGCCATGAGCACCGACGACCTCAAGACGCTCATCGCGACGGCGCGTGACGTTCTCGGCGAGAAGATCCTGGCCGAGAAGAAGGCCGAAACCGAGGCGAAGGCCGAGGCGGACCGCGTGAAGCGCGAGGCCGATCGCGCCAAGCGCGAAGAGGAGCGGACCGCGAAGAAGATCGCTCGCCTCGAGAAGCAGCTCGCCGACCTCCAGGACAGGGCAGCCACCGCGAACGAGACGGCGCCGGAGGCCATGGCGGCGGAATGAGCCGCACGTGCCCCGCATGCGGTGTAGCCCACCGTGACTTCCCGCGGAAGTGCGAGTCGAGTGCATCGGGCGGCTACGGCCACGTGATCATCCTCCACTACGGCCGCCCGTTCGAGCTGTGCGTGAACCCGGACAACGCCGAGGAAGTCATGCTCTCGAAGATCCGACTCGCGGCGAAGAGCTACGGCAGTGGCCGCATCGGAGACCCGGTAGCGAACGCCGAGCATCACGTGAGGGCGAACTCCGAGATGACGAGGGAGTACTTCACGATGCGCCGCTACGTCGAGCGGTTCTGGCCGGGCCAGGAAGAGAAGCCGTGAGTCGAGCAAAGGTATGGACCGACGAGATGCACGACGAGACGTGCGCGGCATGCGGCAAGGTCTACCAGGAGAGCGCCTTCGCTCGCATGTGCCGTTCAATCTCTCGCGTGCCGAGCGCAAACACGGAGAGACCATCGTGAATAACAGTGCGAGTGCGAAGAAGCCCGTAGCGAAGAAGGTTCCGAAGACGGCGGCCTCGGAGGCCGCCGCGATCCGAATCGCTGTGAAGGAGACCTCGACGGAGGTCTCGCCGGAGACGACGCCGGCAACGACGGAAGCGTGGGAGGTGAAAGCGCTCAAAACGATCGACGACCCGAACTTCACCTACTCCGACGCGGACCCGGATGCTCCTCGCTGGGATGCGGCGTTCGCGTCGCTCCAAGCGAAGGGCTTCATGACCATCACCCAGAACCCGGCGAACCCGAACGATTCCCTGTTCGTGATGACGCCGCAAGGACGAGAAGCGCTCTCGAACGCTTGATCCCGATGCGTGACCAGCTCCCGCGGACATTCCGCGGGGGCTCATCATGCACCGCGAAACGGTGCAGGCGTCGCGGTGTGCGACGCGAAAGGACAACATGATCAAGTGCTTGTTGATTCTCGAGGACAACGTGTTCGATGTCGAGCTGAGCACCACGTCGACCCCGCCGTGGGTGGGCTCTTCGGTCGATCGTTTCAGCGGCAAGCGTCAGGAGTGCAAGCTCACGACGGAGCAGGTCGCCGCCATCGTGTGGCTCGGCATCATGGGCGACGACGGCGACAAGGAGACCACGACGAAGATGTACGCCATCGCCGAGGAGGCGGTCGCCGGTTGGCCGAACGAATGTCGCCCGATGCCGTGAGCCTACCATGCACAACTACAAAAGGCCCACGACCTGGGGCGGGAACAACCGAACGTTCTCATCCAACGTCTCCAGCACGATGTGCATCTCGGCTCTCGTCATGCACGAGCGCCTGATCACCGATACCGCTCTCGTGAGCGAGCTGATGTCGGCGTACGGACAAGAAGAGCCCGAGGTTCGCGAGCTGGTTATCCAAGTTCGCCGCGGGTGTCTGATCGACTCGCAACGCCGCTGGGCGTGCGAAGCTCTCGGCCTCGAGAGACCTCCGTCGGTACCTCCTGCGGTGCTGCGGAATCTTCCGAAGAAGCCGCCTGCATGCGGAGTCCGGAGGTAGCTTGAAGTACAGCGCGACGGGATGACCCCTCGCAAGAGGCGGGCTCGATGCCCGCGTCGCGCACCAGGCGCAGTGAGCGCCTTGAAGGAGACCATCATGAACGAGCAAGAGCTTTCCGTCTACGAGACCGCGATCGAGAACCTCAACCGCCGCTCCGTGCGTGAAGCCGCCCGGGAGAGCGAGCGCGAGACGTCGCACAGCCGGCGCAGCCGTCGCGAGCGCAACTCCTCGAAGGAGACGAGCCGTGGTCACGAAGCCGCGTAGGCAGTACGGACCCGTCCGGATCACCTTCAAGCCGGAACCGACCGTAGGCCGGACGACGGCTCCCGCGGCTCGTGTCGTCGAGCACGACGACTTCGACTGGGACCAGTGCGCGGCGGACTGGAACTACAGGTTTCACGAATCGAAGATCAAGCAACAAGAGGAGGAGCGTCATGAAGGTTCGCGCTGAGGGCTGGCTCAAGCACCACTTCTGGGGCACGTACTGCGCAACGATCGTGCTCTCGTTCCCGGATGCTGCGTCGGCGAAGGACGCCCTCCCGAAGCTCCCCGGGTTCAAGCCCGGTGAAAAGTCGGCGAACGCGCTCGTCGCGTGCCTGTCCGGCGACGCGTTCGAGAACGCGAAGACCGCCATCGAAGCTCTCCGCGTCGACGTCAACAAGCGCGAGCCGATCGACTCGTGCGCGCACTCCGTGGACTACGGTCCGCGGTTCACGATTGAGGTGCCGATCACGGCGCCGGCCGAACAGAAGTCTCTGTTCTAATCCGCGACAGATACACAGCGCGACGGGATGACTCCTCTCACCGTGAGAGGCGGGCTCGATGCCCGCGTCGCGCACCAACTCAACCCTCAAAGGACGGAGGTGCAGGATGATGGATCTGAGTCTCGGCGGGCCGGTTGATGATTGCGGTGACCCTCCCATCGTGAATGGGAAGCCGTTGCACGCCGGGTCGTGCAACGACAGCGTGTACGGGTGTACACGCTGTCTGAGCGCTAGCAGGAGGCTGTCTGATGATGACCTCAAGGCGCTCGGGTGGGAAACCACCGGAACGTGCGGTGGGTGCAGCGCCGTCGTTCACGTGCGCGATTTGCGGTTGACGTCGTGGTGGGACGAGCCTTCCGTGAAGCAAGAGCTTTGCGGTGAGTGTCGAAAGAAGGATGCCGCCAGTTTGGCAGCGGAGTGTAACGACGACTACCGCGACGTCGATTACGACTGAGGCACACAGCGCGACGGGATGACCCCTCGCAAGAGGCGGGCTCGATGCCCGCGTCGCGCACCAGGGCGCAGTGAGCGCCAGAAGGAGAACACCATGAAGATCGGTACGCACAACGGTCCGTTCCACGCCGACGACGTTCTCGCCGTCGCGACATTCATGCTCATGCACCCAAACGCGACGGTCGTGCGTACGCGCGACGCGGCCGTGCTCGCGACGTGCGACGTCGTGGTGGACGTGGGCGACGTCGACGACGCGGAGAAGGGCCGCTTCGATCATCACCAGCGCGAAGGCAAGCCCACGCCCCGCGCGAACGGCGTGCCGTATTCGAGCTTCGGGCTCGTGTGGCGCAAGTTTGGCGCCGAGATCGCCAGCGGCGCGAGCTGGGCATCTTCATCGACGGCAGCGCCTTCGTCGATCGCGGCCGTCGTCGACCGTGATCTCGTCCAGAGCATCGACGCCCTGGACAACGGCTACGGCACGTACGCAGCCGTCGCGCCGGGTGTGCACCACGTCACGATCTCGGCCGTGATCTCGAGCTTCAACCCGACGTGGCAAGAGCAGTCGTCGCCGGAGGCGTTTGACGCGGCATTCGAGTTCTGCCTGGAGTACGCGAGAAGGATCGTGACTCGCGCCGTGGAAAACGCGAAAGCCGAGGTCGCCGCGAAGGATCTCGTTCGGACGCAGGTCGGACAGGAGATCATCGTGATCGACCAGCACGCACCCGTGATGGACACCATCATCACCACGAGCGTGGCGACAAAGTTCCTCGTGTTCCCGTCTCCCGGCGGCGAGTGGATGGTGCAGTGCGTGCCGCCCAGCGTCGGGAGCTTCGACAAGCGCAAGGCCCTGCCCGAGGCGTGGGCCGGCAAGCGCGGCGCAGACCTCGACGCGGTAACGGGACTCACGGGCGGCGTCTTCTGCCACGCGGGCCAGTTCATCTGCGGCGCGACCACGATGGAAGGCGCGCTGGCGCTCGCGAAGCTCGCGCTCCTGTCGTGAGGCTCGCCGTGATGTACCCGAAGCACTACGCCCAGGTCATCCACGTCATCGGCCAGGTGCTCGTCGTAGCGCCTGGCTTGAACGGCACTCCCGCGATGGAGCTTCACATGCGGGCCCGGAACGGCTGGGGGCACTGCGGCTCCAACCCGGAGAACTTCTCCTTCCCGGAGGGGACCGTCGTCAAAGTCTACCAGCGTCCACAAGACAAGCACCCTCACTTCCGGAGGATCGGGTCATGATCCGCTACCTGATCATGAGCCGTCGATGACTCGCAGCGCGACAGGATGACCTCTCTCGAAGAGAGGCGGGCTCGATGCCCGCGTCGCGCACCAAGGCGCAGTGAGCGCCCTTTTGAAGGAGGACATCATGCCTGGAATGACTGCGAAAGAGCACCTCGCCTGGGCGAAGGCCCGCGCGATCGAGTACCTCGACAACGATGACGTCCAGAGCGCGTGGGGGTCCTTCCTCTCGGACATGCGGAAGCACCGCGAAACGGCGGACCACCCGGCACTCATGCTCGGGATGGGGCTCATGATCAACGGCGACCTCAACACTGTGGCCGCCATGCGCGACTTCATCGAAGGGTTCAACTGAACATGAACACCAAGGAAAGCAGCCCGCTGGCGAACATGCTCCGCCTGCTCGGAGGACACCTCCACTGCATCGCGACCGAGATGCTGACGGGAAGCGACGGCAAGGGCCGCCCGACCCGTTTCGGTCTCGGGCTCGGCGAGAGCGTTCACGTCATCGTCGAGATTCGCCCCCACGAAGGCACCGGGTCGGGTTGTGCCCCCATCTCCGACGAGGAGGCCAAGGCTCCCTTCGCGGTCAAGCCCGTCGACGGATTGCCCGAGACATCGACACACGCGAACGCCGCCAACGTGTGGGATCACGTCGCAATCTACGACGCCACCGACCCGAAGGGTGAGCCTACGGGTCTCGGCCCGCGTGGCAAGGCGCTCTACTCGGGCAACCGCGTCGGCGCCTGCAACTTCTTCGCTGCGCATTGCGAGAGCGAGATCGCGCTGTGCTCGGCGGTCGTGGGAGACGAGTCCAAGAAGCTGATCCTCCCTCGGATCGCGTTCGACTAACAACTAGAGCTGTAACCTTCCCGCTTGGCCTCGCTGCCCGGCGGGTTTTCGTGTTCCCAAAACCAACATCCGGGCAGTGAGCCCGAGAAACGAAAAATCGTCAACCTCAACGACTGCTTGTATCACATCCGACCCTGAGCTTTCCGTTCGGGCCGCCGCTTCTGGAAACGGAAGCGGCGGCCCCGGCGGGCACTGAGCCCGAAAGGAGATACCGTGGACAAGAAAAACGTCATCAACGTAGGCCCCGGAACCGTCATCGGCGCGATGGCCGTTGGCGACGGCGCCAAGGTCGAAGGCTCGGTCAGCATCGGCGCAGAGAAGACAGCGGCGCCGCCCGGCGCGATCCAGTGCAAGGTCGAGATTCGCCGGATGGCGCCGTGGGAGGCGGCGACGTACCTCCGCAAGCTCGCCGACCAGATCGACGAGAACGAGGCCGGCGCCTTCGCCAAGGGCAGTGTGCAAGACGGTGTGGCCGGAAAGGGCATCGCCTGGTCGGTGTCGATGGACAAGTAGTTCGGCGATTCGCTCGACGGCGCTTCGATGAGAGGCGCCGTCCGGCGGGCACTGAGCCCAGAAAGAGAGAAAACCATGAAGAAGTCTTTGATTGTCGGCCTGTGTCTCCTGACCGGATGCCTGGGCAAGCCCTTCGAGGTCGGGTCGGACGTCGAGTCGTCGAGCAGTTCTGGCGGTTCAGGTGGCGACGACGGGACGAGCAGCTCGTCGAGCAGCTCCTCGGGTGAAGGCGTTTCGTCGTCGAGCAGCTCGTCGAGCACCTCGTCCTCGTCGAGCGGTTCGTCCTCGTCGAGCGCCTCGTCCTCCTCGTCGAGCGCCTCGTCCTCCTCGTCGTCGACTTCGAGCAGCAGTTCCTCTTCCTCGTCGTCGAGTAGCTCGACTTCAAGCAGCTCGTCTTCGTCGTCGTCGTCGTCGTCTTCGTCGTCGTCTTCGTCGTCGTCTTCGTCGTCCTCTTCGTCGTCATCTTCGTCGAGCAGCTCGAGCAGCTCCTCCGGCACTACGCACTGCACGATTCCGAAGTCGGAGACGACGTGCGTTTCGCTCTCCGACTGCATCGCCCCGTGCGCGGTGCTCTGCAACGGAGCCGCGCCTCTCGCCTGCTTCGCGGGCGGAACCTGTGAGTGCGTCTGATCCTCAGCGATTCGCTCGAGTCGCCGCTAGACGGCGACTCCGGCGGGCACTGAGCCTGAGAAAAGAGAAAACATCATGCCTAAGTTCGTCTGCTCGATCGATACCAAGTACCTCCCCGACTGGAAGACCCAGGAGGGCCTCCGGGAGATGCTCCAGAACGGCCGCGACGCCGAGATCCAGAACGAGGCGAAGCTCAACGTCAAGTGGCGGCGCGACACGCAGGTTCTCGTGATCGAGAACGAGGGCGCGGTCTTGCCGCTCAAGTCACTTCTCATCGGCTACTCGACGAAGCGCGAGGACCGCCGCCTCGCAGGCCAGTACGGCGAGGGCCTCGTGTTCGGAATCCTCGCGCTCGTCCGGAACGGTCACGCCGTGAAGATCCGGACTGGCGGCGAGGTGTGGATCCCGAGGATGGAGCAGCACGAGCAGGTCGAGGCCGACGTGCTCGTCTTCCAGATCAACCCAGGCCGCGAGGAGAAGAAGCGGGTCGCCATCGAGATCGATCACGTCACCGAGGCGATGTGGAAGGAGCTGCCGAAGAAGTTCCTCTTCCTGAGCAAGAGCAACAGCGATAGCAAGCAGCGCATCAAGACGCACTGCGGAACGCTGCTTCTCGACGCGGAGATGCGCGGCGATGTCTTCGTCAAAGGCATCTGGGTCTGCCACGATCACGAGCTGGCGTGCGGCTACGACTTCGACGACTGCGAGACCGATCGCGACCGCAAGATGATCGAGTCGTACAGCCTCCGCGACGCCATGAACAAGGTCTGGCGCAACGCACTCGTGACGCGACCCGATCTCATCTGGTCGTACATGGACATGCTCACCGAGCAGAGGAAGGACGTCGAGGGCATCGACCAGTGGTCGGCGCCGTACTTCGAGGAGAGCATGCGCAAGGCCATCGCCGCCGACTTCGTGGAGAAGTACGGGCCCGACGCCGTGCCGGTCCTGTCGCTCGCCGAGTCCTTGGAGATGGAGCACTTCGGCAAAAAGGGCATCGTCGTCTCGAAGTCGTCGAAGGCCCTTCTCGAGACCATCCTCGGCAAGACCAGCGACTTGAAGATCAAGCTCGCGAAGGAGGCGATGAAACTGTACGGGACGACCGATCTCACGGAGGATGAGCTGAGCAACCTCCAGCAAGCCGTCGAGATCATCAACGTCGCGCACGCTCATGGCTACATCCCGGAGCCGCTCAAGCTCGACACCATCGACGTCACGGACTTCCGTGACGAGAAGATTCGTGGCCTCTTCAAGGAGGAGCGGATCTTCCTCGCGAAGAAGATCCTCGCCGACCGAAGCCTCACGCTCCGCGTTCTCCTTCACGAGAAGGCCCACATGATGGGCGGTGACGACGGTGAGAAGGATCACGTCTCGAACATCGAGATGATCTGGGCCGGCATCGTCGAGACGCTCCGACCCCAGGTCGTTCCCGCCGCTAGCTGAGTTCGTCTTTCCGCTCGGGAGGCTTCAACCGAAGCCTCCCCGGCGGGCGGTGAGCCCGAATTTCTGACAGAAAGGAAGCGAACATGGTCGTTGTCCAGATCGGAAAACTGGAAGTCGAGATGCACCCGGAGGCCCAGGGCTGGGTGCTCAACACCTGCGAAGTCATCGAGCAGCAGATGGCTTTCGACAAAAGTCCTGTCGATCGGGCGATCTACATCGAACACGCGGGATTCACGCCCGGCAACCACGCGCTCAACCAGTTCACGATGGCGTGTCCGCACGGGCAGAACGCCTGTCACGGCTCCTGCGACGACGGCATCTTGAAGATGAGCCCCGACGACAAACACTACGTGCTGCGGTGGGTCCACGACTACGCGGACGTCTACGACACGTACTGGTGGAACATGCTTCACGCGATCGGCGCGCTCGACTGGCTTCGGAACCTCGTGGCCGAGGACGTCGCGCTCCCGAACGACAAGTGCCGCCACCCGGAGACGTGCAAGAACCTGTGCTCGTGCGCCGCGTACGGCGACGTGATCCTCCAATCTCTGGGCAGGGATCTTCTCAAGAACTTCTTCCCGCCCGATCCCAACCCGGAGTGGGTGTTCTACACGCCCAAGTAACTCGGTGAAGCTCGCCTGGGGTTCCTAGGCAACATTCCCCGCTTGGAGTACCGAGGGTTCGACTCCCTCGGGCGGGGCCACCGTGCCGAAGCATAGTGCGGAAGCGCGGGTAAATTGCGATCCAAGACGAGTCACGGCTTGCCGATGACAAGTCGAGGACGCAAGAGGAGACAGAGAATCATGAACAGCAGGAAGAAGTCCGTTTCGACGGAACTCGCGATCGAGAACAAGGCCCAGTTCATCACCCCGGCCGACGGAACCGTCGGTGCCATCCTGAACACGGTGACGAAGGAGGACGTGATCGCGATCCTCGTCCAGGAGCGAAGCGACGACCTGGCCAAGAAGAAGTCGGCCGGCGAAGCCGAGTGCCACAGGCTCGACGCCGCCATCCAGGCGGTGACGGCCCGCTGGCCGAAGGTGACGGCGAGCCACAAGAAGACGGTCTCGACCGCCCTCGACGAGAAGGCGGCCAGGGCCCTCTCGGACGCAGGGCACGCCAAGCTCGTCGTCGAGGTCACCGAGGGCAGCCGCGACGACGCGAAGGGCGTCTTCACCTTCCAGGTGACGCTCAAGGCACCCGAGAAGGCGCACTACTACACGACCATGAGCCGCAACGTGGCCGTCCCCTACGACGAGAGGGCGCACGAGATCCTCACGGAGACGTCGCGGATCAAGCGCGAGATCGCGACGGCGCAGCAGTACTTGCTCTCGGTCAAGCGCGAGATCACGGACATCCCGATCATGGAGCGTCGGGCGCGGGCGAAGCTCGCTCAGGTGAGCCTCAGCCGTGACAAGGACGGCGCGGCTCTCCTCGCAGAGCTGCGCAAGGTCAAGGAGCTGTCGGCGTAGTCGTCGGCGACCTAGCTTAGCTTTCCGTTTGGGTCGTTGAAGTCATTCAACGACCCCGGCGGGCACTGAGCCCAAGGAGAAAAAGATGAGCAGCACGAAATGCTATGGCGCGGTGCTGGAGCGAGCCGAGGAATCTGAGCGAGACTTCGACGTCTGGGTCATCACGACCGACTTCGACACCATCATCAAGGCCCCCGACAGCGATGTCATCCTCTGCGCGGAGGACGACAACGACAAGGAGACTCTGGAACGACTCGTGATGGGAAAACACGAGTCGCCCGTCGGATGCACCGTGCTCGACCCCTACGAGACGGACGACTTCTCCTATCGGCGACGAGGACGTCGGCATCACCGTGACGCGGTGAAAGGCTGGCGAGTGCTTCGCTGGCCTCTCGTCCTCGACGAGCACGACGATCCGATCTCGGTGACGCGCGTACGAAGCTTGTGTGCGGAGTACGGGACAATCCTCGTCGATGGGCCGGGGATGAGCAAGCTCCGAGCCGAGGCAGGAGGTGAGATCGAGCTACGCACGTACGGATTCGTCATCACGTCGTCGGGCGACTTCTACAAGTTCCGGTGGAACGCTCTGAGTGCCGCGATGCAGGACTGGCGGAAGACGAGCAAGTCGACCTCGACGAGGCTCGTGGCTTTCTTCACCGAGAAGGCTCTGGCGCAAGTGGGTCACTGCGTTAACCCGACGAATTGGCCTCACGAACACCCGTACGCAAACATGCTGAGCGGCCGAGAAGACTACGGCTTCTACGGTCGAAAGGTCGACCGTTACGGAAACCAGGTCCGCCGCGGGTCGAGCGGGCATCGAACGGAGTACTCGAAGTACAAAATCGACGAGATCCTTCAGTTCATCGCGCTGAACAAGAAGCTCTGCCCGAAACTCAAGCCGTGGCTCGAGATCAAGACCTACAACAACGGCGGGTACGACAAATCCCTCGCCGTGGCACTCGAAGAGTGCTTCGAGAACATCCACGCCGTCGAAGAACGCTGCCGTAAAGAGCGGACCGTCACGAAGAAGAGCGAACCTCTCGCGAAGGAAACGGCCAAGGCCGCCGAGGTAACGCTCCGCTTCTGCCGCTGGCTGCGTGCTCAAGCGAAGGTACTCAACGTGAAGCTTCCGAAGCCTGCGAAGCTACCGCCGAAGCCGACGAAGCGGACGGCGATCAAGTTGCTCAAGAAAGCCGCGTAGTTCGCCTTTCCGCTCGGAACGTCTTCTGGTCTTCGCAAGATCAGAAGACGCTCCCGGCGGGCAGTGAGCCCAATGTAGAAGGAGAACCGAAATGCGAAACGTAGTCCTGCCTGATGTGAAGTCTTTCAACGACCTGTTCGAGGTCGTCGAGCGCGACGTGAAGAAGGCGCCGCCGCCCTACCTTCGCCGATCCATCGGCGCGGGAGGAACCGGAGACGTCGAGACGATGAAGATCGGGTCCTACCTGTGCTTCTCGTCGGCCGTCGACGGCGAGACGTGGCGGGACGCGCTCTACGTGAAGCCGACCAAGCTCTGCCTCGAAGCGATCCTCGCGAACATGATCATGATCGACCACGACACGACGCACTTCAACGTGGTCGTGCGTGACGGCCACGAAGCACTCGTGATCTGCTCCTTCGGGCTCATTATCGGGTCTGTGTGGCTCGCGATGGTCGATCTCGCGACGGTGCCGGACACGAGGGAGCCCGGTGTGCCAGCAGCGGTCGCCGCAGAAGGAGACGGGTGATGCCCTCGGTTCGCGTGATCACGGAGGAAGACGTCGCCCGGATCGAGAAGGTCGCGGCGGAGCTTTTCGCCGACTGCGGCCCGCGCCTTACAGGCGATGACCGTGGGCGTCTCGCGTCGGTGCTGCGGGACGTTCTCAAGAACGCCGTCGTCGTGGATGAGAAAGATGTCCACGTCTCTTCGGTCGAGTCCACGGAGCCGGAGGACATCATCACACCCGCCGAGTACGTTCGGCACTTCAGCCGCCATTGCGGCGCAACACAGGAGGACGAGTGATGGAATCGCATTCCGATTTTCACACCGCTGACAACGGCGCCCGCGTCGAGGTCTCGACCGTCGTCTTCCAGGGCCAGCCCTTCACGGCCCTGGGTTCGGTAATCGATCACTCCCAAGGAATCGTCGTCGCTTACCCGCACGGGACCAACCTCCAGACGTTCGACGGCAAGGTCATCGGCACGTGCCGCGTCGTGAGCGTGTTCAAGATGGCCCGCTGGTCGTGCATGGGCGGCTGGTACATGGCGTGCTACCGCGCCGTCATCGACGGTAAGCACTACTACGGCCGCGGTCTCGGCGACGGCATGTTGCTTCGGTTGCGCAAGTGCAACACGAGGAAGTCGTGAAACGCCCTCCGCCGCGAATCTTCACGCAGGCCGAGTTCAAAGCCGCAAGCGACCTACTTGCGACGCTCATCGACGAGGCCCGCACAACGCACGACCGAAGCCTCATCCGTCGCATTCGACACTGCTGGCAGTTCGATTGCTTCGGCCGGGGCAGCCAGCGCGGTGAGCGCTGGTCTTCGATCCTCCGCAAGGTCGACACGGAGGGTAACACCTGGGTCGTCTGGTGGTACGACGGCGTAGGGAGCTTTCTTCGCAACAACGAGCAACAAGAGAAGAGGGCAGCATGAAGCGCAAGGCAGACCACGTAATGGTCCTCATCGAGAGGCGTGTGCTGGTGCTGCTCGCTGGTCTCCTCTCAGAAGAAATCGGTGGCGATTGCAAATGCGATAAACCCGGATGCAAAAAGAGAGGTTTGTACACTGTCTCCGGCGGGTGGTCGGCTTGTCGCAAGCACGCAATCAACCACGCCATCTGGTGCAAGCAAGAAGGCTTCGATGGCGAGGTCTGTCTGGATACAGAGACACTTGCGCTACGTCGCGCTCGTACGCTCGTGCTCGAGGGCCTAAAGAGGAAGAGGGCAGCATGAAGAAGCTCAGCATGTTCCAGATCACGTTCGTCGTCTTCGCGATCGTCAACATCCTCGCAGCCGTCGCACTCTACGTGACGCTCTTCCAGAGGCCGTTCAACCCGTCGAGCGTGCAGATGACCAAGATGTTCCTCGGGTCGCTCTTCGCCTCCACCGTTCTGTTCACGGTGATCGCGAAGCTCTCCGGTCGAAAGCAGTTCTGGCAGCGATGATCGGCAGGTACTCGGGAGACGGCGCGACCGTGACCGGCAAGGTCACGGTCGTTGCCGCCTCGGCCAAGGCGCTCCTCTGCCGCATCCAGGCGACGCGCTCGGTGGGTGCGCGTGAAGTCTGGGTGCCGTACTCGGTCATCCACACGCGTTCTGAGGTAACAGGCAACAGCGACCGCCTGGAGGGCGTGCTCGTCGTCGCACGATGGTTTCATTCGAAGGAGGGGTTGCCGTGAAAATCGATCGTGATGAAGAAATTAGACGCATGAAGACTCATCTCGAGTGGCCTGCTTTTCCATTTCTCCCGCTCAAGAAGTACGTCAAGGGAGCCGGTTGGCCGCTTACTGGACTTCTCGTTGCGGTCGGTACTCGTTCGACGACGGTCTTCAACGAGAACCTCTTCGCCGTCCCGGAAAGCCTTTCCGACTTCAAGGTCCACAAGGAGTATCCCACCATCGAGGCGATCGTCGACGATGATTGGATCGTTGATTGACCAGTGCGCGATCCCCCGCTTGGGGTACCCTGGGTTCGACTCCCAGGGGCGGGGCCATGTGACACATCGGACAGTGAGTTCCCTGCGTGTTCACAGAAGGAGACAGAATGAACAAGTTCACGCTTCGAGCAGGTTACCTGGTGATGTTGTCCAGCCGCGTCCAGGGCGGCGTCAACTACGAGCGCACCAACCTGGAGGCCACGGCAGGTTTCGCGCGGTGGGAGACCACGAAGACGATCGACGATCCCGAGGAACGCGCCGCCGCCGAGCAAGTCCGCGGCAAAGCGCGGTCGCTCATCGTGCGCGAGTGCTCGAACACCGTCTTCGGCCACATCTGCGCGGAGGCCAACGAGTCCGAGCTGGACCTCGCCGAGGCGAAGGCGAAGATCCTCTGCGACGACTTCAACAAGACGGCGAGGTTCTCGCGCGTTTCGATTCGCGTCCTTCGAGGCAGGATCGAGGCGAACGACGCCAAGGCCGCGAAGGCGATCGTCGGCGAGATGGGCGCCCTCATCGAGGAGATGAACGCCGGCATCAAGGCCGCCGATCCGGAGGCCATCCGAGACGCGATGACCAAGGCGAAGCAGATGAGCGCCATCCTCTCCGCGGAGAAGTCGGAAGCCGTCGCGGAGGCCGTCGCGGCGGCGAAGAAGGCCGCCGACACCATCAGCAAGCGCGTCCTCAAGAACGGCGAGGAGGCCGCGAAGGTCATCGCCGACATCCAGGTCGGTGCCCTCGAGAAGGCTCGGATGGCGTTCCTCGACATGGGCGACGATGCCGTGGTCGAGGAGCTGCCGGCTATCGCGCGATCGGTCGAGTACGACAAGGGCGAGGTCGAGGCGGCGGAGGGTCGCAAGGACTTCGACGCGGTGGACGTGCCCGAGGTGACGCCGACGCCGGTGTCGCTGAACGACGATGGCGACGATGAGAGCGCAGTGCCAACGGCAGCGGCGCCCGGCGTCGCGGTCGACATGTCGGCCGACACGAACGAGAGCAAGGCTGCTAGCTTCTAACTTCGCTTTTCCGTTCGGGGCTCCCGGTGTCTACACCGGGAGCCCCCGGCGGGCGACGAAGCCCTGAGACCCTGATTAGGAGGTATCGATCATGAACCGCATGGACCGAATGGGTGTTCTTCTGGTAACGCTGAGCGTGTCCGCGTGCTCAACGCCGTTTTCGACCTCACACCACGAGGTGACCGGCTCGGGTAGCTCGACCGGCTCAAGTGGTTCGGAGGCGTCCTCGTCGAGCGCTTCGAGCGCGTCGTCCACGTCGTCTGCGTCGTCGGCATCGTCCGCGTCGAGCGCCTCTAGCGCTTCGTCCAGCGGTTCGGGCGGCTCGGGTGGTTCGGGGGGCTCGGGTGGTTCGGGGGGCTCGGGTGGATCTGCGAGCGCATCGTCCTCGTCGAGCGCGTCTTCGGCATCGAGCGCCTCGTCCGCATCGAGCGCATCGAGTGCGTCCAGTGCGTCCAGCGCGTCGTCTGCGTCGTCGAGCGCGTCCTCGGCGTCGAGCGCCTCGTCCGCCTCGTCCGCCTCGTCCGCCTCGTCTGCATCGAGTGCATCGTCCGCATCGTCGGCGTCGAGCGCGTCGTCCTCTTCGTCGAGTTCCTCGTCCTCCTCGGGCTCCACGTGCCCGACGGTTTCTGTTCTCGCCAGCGTCGGCAACGTGCAACCGAACAGCATCGCGACCGACGGGAAGGACGTGTTCTGGGGCAACGGCTTCCCCGCCAGCGTGATGGAAGTCGGCATCTGCGGCGGGATGGTCCAAACGCTGGCCACGATCCAGGACTCGGTGCCCGTTGCCTTTCAGGTCGCCCTCAATACGAACAACGTGTACTGGCTGGCGAACGATTTCGAGTCGTCTCCCACGATCAGTAAGTGCGCGAAGAGCGGGTGCGGCGGCTCTCCCACGGTCCTTCTCACCGGCCCGGCGAACTCTCTCGGCAGCATCGCCGTCGACAACACGAGCCTCTACTGGACCCACTACATGGTCGTTCCTCCCTACGGATACATCATGAAGATGCCGATCGGAGGTGGTGCTCAGACGGCTCTCACGAACCAGACGAACGTAGTCAACATCGTCACAGACTCGACGGACGTCTACTGGTTGGGCACGCCTCCGTATTTCAATGCTGGCCTCTGGAAGTGCGGCGTGAGCGGTTGCAATTTGAACCCGACACAGCTCAGCACCATCGCAGGGAACGCGTACCTGGCCGTGGACAACACGAACGTCTACACGGCCGACTACGGCATGGGCTCCGTGTACGCGTGCCCGAAGACCGGCTGCGGCGTGAACCCCACGAAGCTCGCCAACGGCACGAACATCCAGGGCATCGCGACCGACGGCGTAGACGTGTTCTGGACCGACGGCAACGGCACGTCAGGCTGGATCTCGAAGTGTGCCGTGGGAGGCTGCGGCATGAGCCCCACGCTCCTCGCGTTCATTTCGGACACGCCCCTCGGCATCGCCGTCGACGCGACCAGCGTCTACTGGACGACCGCCTCGGGGGTGGTGATGAGGGCGAAAAAGTAGCAGACAAGATCGGGTAGATCCGATAAAGATCAAGTATGGTAGGCGCTGCTGGGCCAAGGTGGTAGCACCTTGCGCGAGTTCGATTCTCGCCCGCGCCGCTAGGGAAGTGTTTCCCGAACCCCGCTAGGGGATTCCTCACGGAGACCGAAAATCATGGCCCTGAATCGTACGCAGAAGATGAACCAGGACATCACCGCGCTCTTGAAGGCGCGGCACACGCTTCTCTGGATCACGTCCAGGGAAGAGACCCGCGTCGAGCGGGCCGTCGTCTCGGCGGCCGGCGCCGCGAAGTACGAGACGTTCTTCTGGGACTGTGTGTCGGGCATCACCGACTCGGCCCGGAAGGTGGTCGAGAGGAACGCGGCCGACCCGTCCAAGATGCTGGACTGGATCAGGGACAAGGGCAAGCGCGGCGTCTACGTGCTCCGGGATCTGAACCGCTGGCAGGATCCGTTCGTGCTCCGCGGCGTGCGCAATCTCGCACGAGACTTTCAGGGGCTCGGTCCCGACAACGCGAAGAGCCTGCTCGTCCTGACGCCGACCGGCACCGTTCCCGAGGATTGGACCGGGCAGGTGACGGTGCTCGACTACCCACTCCCCGACCGCGAGGAGATCGCGAAGATCCTCGACAACACGCTCGAGGTCAACGGCCAGAAGCCGCTCACGAACGGCGCGCGAGACAACGCGATCGACGCCGCGGTAGGTCTCTCCGCCGAGGAGGCCGCGAACTGCTACTCGAAGTCGCTCGTCACGGTGAAGGGCATCGACGCCGGCATCGTCAGCGGCGAGAAAAAGCGAGTCATCGCTCGCGAGAAGGTCGTCACCTGGTACGACCCGGACCCGCGTGGTCTCGATGGCGTCGGCGGCTACGACCTCATGAAGGACTGGCTCCGCGCGAGGCAGTCCGCGTTCAGCGAGCGCGCTCGGGCCTTCGGCCTGCCGGCGCCGAAGGGCATCATGCTCGTCGGCATCCCGGGCTGCGGCAAGTCGCTCACCGCGAAGTGCATCGCGGCGACGTGGCAGATGCCGCTCTTGCGGCTCGACCTCGGCGCGCTCCGGAGCAAGTACGTCGGCGAGAGCGAGGGCAACATCCGGAAGGCGCTCGCCGTCGCCGAGGCGATCGGCAAATGCGTGCTCTGGCTCGACGAGATCGAGAAGGCGCTTGCGGGCTCCACGGGCCCGCAGGGCGACGGCGGCGTCGCAGCGGACGCACTCGGCGCCGTCTTGAACTGGATGCAGGAGCGCCAAGGCAGCGTGTTCGTCGTCGCGACCGCGAACGACGTACGGGCCCTGCCGCCGGAGCTGCTCCGCAAGGGCCGCTTCGACGAGCTGTTCTGGGTGGACCTGCCGACTCGCTCCGAGCGCATCGCGATCCTCGACGCGACGCTCAAGCAGTTCAACCGCAAGGTGCCGGGGGCCGAGCGCCTCGCGAAGGCGACCGTCGGGTTCACCGGCGCCGAGATCGCGGCCATCGTGCCGGACGCGCTCTTCACCGCGTTCGCGGACGGTGAGCGCGACGTCACGACGGAAGACCTCGAGAAGGCGGCAGCGACGGTGGTCCCGCTCTCGAAGACCGCGGCGGAGAAGCTCGACGCTCTGCGGGAGTGGGCGAAGACCCGCGCGAGGGCCGCGAGCAAGCCCGAGGAGGAGTCCGTGATCATGGACATCTCCGAGATGGGCGCTCGCGTCGTGGAAGACTCGAACTAGACCCATTCACGAGCCCGTCTGGAGGCGGCTTCTGGTTCTCTCGGACCGGG
>Ga0209040_10001267_pt1 | contig 19894 bp, 17 predicted proteins | sample BogFormECP12_OM3_FD_188240 | JGI IMG/M metagenome (GOLD analysis project Ga0209040, IMG submission 188240) | Bog forest soil microbial communities from Calvert Island, British Columbia, Canada - ECP12_OM3 (SPAdes) (version 2) | ecosystem: Environmental > Aquatic > Freshwater > Wetlands > Bog ...
CTGCAGAAGGCACGCGAACACGGCGCGACCGTCGAGCGCGAGATCTACGAGAACTACGGGACGCGCAACGCGACCATCATCGACCCGTTCGGCCACCGCTGGATGCTCAGCGGTCCGCTGGCTGAGTCTGTTGCCGGACCTGTTGCCGGCATCCAGCATGGCGATATCGGATACATCTCCGTGTGGGCCCCTGACGCCGACCGCGCGGCCGCCTTCTATGGGCATGTCCTGGGCTGGGCATATGATCGACAGTCGCATCAGGTAACGAATACCGAACTGCCGACCGGTATTTGGGCCAACACCGGACGGCCCACCCTGTTCTGCTGCTATGCCGTCGCCGATGTGCAAGCCGCCCGCACAGCGATAGCCGAGGCGGGTGGTGTCCCGGGCGAAATTCGTCAAACCGACTACGGGGTCCTGCTGGATGCCACAGACCCACAAGGCGTGGCCTTCGCGGTGCACCAGCCAATCGCCGGACGAAAGCGCCCGGAGCTCAACGGGTCCGGGCCCGGCGAGCTGTCGTATGTCACCTACGAAATGCCGGATTCTGCCGGTTTCCGCGATTTCTACAGCCGGGTGCTGGGATGGACCTTTGAGCCCGGCCGCGTCGCGGACGGCTGGCAGGTGCTGGGCGCCCACCCGATGGCCGGCGCCGCAGGCGGAAGCGAGCATCCGACCACCGTGCCGATGTGGACCGTGGCCGATGTCGACGTGGCCGTCGCGCGGGTCCGCGAGGCTGGTGGCACCGTGCTGCAAGAGCCGGCCCGTCAGCCCTATGGCGTGACCGCCGAATGCGTCGACGATCAGGGCGGACACTTCTACCTGGGCGAGTTCTAGTCCAGCATCTCCGAAATCGGTGTGCCGGCGGCGATTTTGCCGCGGACCTTCATGACTTTGCCGGGCAACCCGCCGCCGACCACGCCGACCAATACACCGTCGCGTTCGTAATACGCCAGGAACTTGCGGCCGTCGTCCTCGACGAGATGGACGATGTCGGTGGCGTGCGGCTCCCCCAGACACTGGATCTTGATGTCGTATTGGTCGCTCCAGAAGTACGGGACGACCACGTTGGAGGGCGCGTCTCGCCCCAGCATCGCGGGCACCACGACACGGGCCTGCTCGGCGACGTTGCTCCAATGTTCCACGCGCGCTTGATGTCCCATCGGATTGCGCCAGGACGCGACGTCGCCGAGCGCCCACACGTTCGGTGCGCTGGTGCGTCCGGCCTCATCGCAGATCACGCCGTTGTCCACCTCGATGCCGCTGCCGTCCAGCCATTCGGTCGCCGGACGTGACCCGATACCCACAACCACCAGATCGGCCGGCACTTCCGTGCCGTCCGTCAGCACCACTGTGTCGACATGCCCTTCGCCGCGTACTTCCGCCACCCCGAGGCCGAGGCGCACGTCGACTCCCTCGTCACGATGCAGCCGCGCCACCAGCTCACCGATCTGGTGGCCGAGCACCGCTGCCAGCGGCTGTGGTTGCGGCTCAACCAGCACGACGTCCACACCGAGGCCGCGCATGCTGGCCGCCACCTCGCAGCCGATGAAGCCGGCGCCGATGACCACGGCCCGCCGCGCGGCGGATGCGTGCTCGCGCAGCGCCATGCTTTCGTCGAACGACCGCAGCACCCGAATGCCCTCGAGATCGGGAAACGCCGGAATGCGCCGCGGCACCAAGCCGGTCGTGATGACGAGCTCGTCGTAGCCAAGCACCGTCCCGTCATCGAGGGTCACAGTCTGCTCATGGGTGTCGAGGCTGGTAGCCGCCGAACCCAGCCGCAGGGTGATGTCGTTCTCGTCGTACCAGTCACGGGGTTTAAGGGCGACATCGTCAACCTCTTTGCGCAGTACTTCCTTGGAGAGCGGCGGCCGGTCGTACGGGAGATGCACCTCGTCGCTGACGATCATGATGGGACCGGTGTAGTCGGCCCGGCGCAGCTGCTCGGCGGTCCGGGCGGCTGCCAGTCCCCCGCCGACGATCACTATGCCCTTTTCGCTACTGGTCACGTGGTGTTCATACACGATCGCCGATTAGTACTTCAAGGCGCCCTTATCGACGTGAATCTGGGTGCCAGACAGCGTGCCGGAGCCGTCGCCGGCCAACCAGATAACGACATCGGACACCTCATCAGATGTCATGAAACCCTTGTACTGCAATGGCATTGGCGGAAAGCTGTGCACATATCGGGGATGCTTGGCAAATATCTGCAACATCGGCTCCGGCTCGATCATCGGGGTGTCGACCGAATAGGGATGGATGGAGTTGACCCGGATGCCGAATTCGCCGAGCTCGATCGCCAGCGAATTGGTCAGCCCCACGAGTCCATGCTTGCTCGCCGAGTAATGGCTATTGCCCGGTGTGGCCTTCAGGCCCGCCGACGAGCTGACGATGACAATCGAACCGCCGTTGCCGGCATCGATCATCGCTGGCACCGCGGCACGCAGGGTGCGCCATGTGCCGGTCAAGTTGACCCCGATGACGGTGTCCCACTGTTCATCGGTGAGTTCCCAGAGCCGGCCCCAGCCCAGCACGCCGGCATTGGCCACCAGGATGTCGAGCCGGCCGAACTGCTCGACGCCATCGGCCACCAGCTGCCGCATCGCCGCGTCATCGCGGATGTCCGCTTCGCGGGCCAGCACCTTGCGGCCCTCGGCTTCCACCAAGCGGACTGTCTCGCTCAGGTCCTCCGGGGTGGCCGGCGTGTAGGTCAGGGTGCTGGACACCGGCGCGCAGATATCCAGCGCGATGATGTCGGCACCTTCCCGGGCCAGCCGCACCGCGTGCGACCGCCCCTGGGCACGGGCGGCGCCGGTAATAAATGCCACTCGTCCTTGCAGTGATCCATTCTGTCCAGCCACGACTGACAGGCTAGCAGCGAAACTGAAACGTGTTCTAGTTGGCCGGTAGTTGTGGCTCGCGCTAGATTTCGGAGATGATCTGGGCCCGTCGGGCGGTGTATTCCTGTTCGGTCAAAGACCCGCTGGTGCGCAGCGTCTCCAACTCTTGAAGCCGCTGGGCGATCGACACTTGCGGGGCGGCGACCGGTGCCGGCTGGGCAGCCGGTCGCGCTTGTTGCTCGGCCGCGCGGCGCACCACCGCTTGGACCTGCTGACGCAGAGCCGGGTTCGATCGAATGTCGACCATCCGGTTGAGCGGAATGTTGTTGGCCTTCAGGATCTGCAGGATCTCCATCAGCGGGCCGGCTTGCCCACTCAGGTCGTAGGTCCTGTTGTCTTCGGCCAGGGTGAACTGCGCGGGCACCAGCCCGTTGACCAAAGCGCTTCGTTCCCAGTCGATTTGGTATTGCTGGGTGGTGGGGTTAACCAGGACGACGAGTTTGCGCGCGGTGAGGTTGCCCAGCCGGGTGACGCTGGCGATCACCCTGTCTTGACTGTCAAACGGCACAAACCCCGGTCCGGAGATGTGCAGGTCCACCTTCACCAGCGGTTGGTCGTTGATCCGGGTTCCCGTCTCGGTGAGCCCGGTGATTTGCGCGAGCGCCAGCACCCCGTGCTGTTCGAGCTCCGCCCGTTTGGCGGCCGATTTCGCCCCAAAGTTGGCCAACCAGAGCGCGATCAGCACGTCAGCGACGGTGATGAGCAGACCGACATAAAACATCCACTGCAGCAGGCTCTCCTGCCCCACGGCGAAGTAGACGACCAAGAATATGGGCCCTACCAGCCCGCCGCACAGCAAAACCAGTAATTGTGCCTTCACATAACGCGCCACCACGTGTCCGCTCCTTGCCTCGCCGGGAAGTTGCCGTCAGACTAGCGCTCGCACTGGCGCTACCGATCACATATTTGGCGGGATAGACAAGCACCAAGCCCGGATCGCCGAAACATCGGCGATCCGGGCCTGGTGATAAATCCGGTTAGCGCAACCTACTTGACGATCTTGGTGACCCGGCCGGCGCCGACCGTGCGGCCGCCTTCACGGATCGCGAACCGCAGGCCCTCGTCCATGGCGACGGGCTGGATCAGCTTCACAAAGATGACGGTGTTGTCGCCGGGCATCACCATCTCGGTGCCCTCCGGCAGCGTCACCACACCGGTCACGTCGGTGGTGCGGAAGTAGAACTGCGGACGGTAGTTGTTGAAGAACGGCGTGTGCCGGCCGCCTTCGTCCTTGGACAGGATGTAGACCTGGCCCTCGAACTCGGTGTGCGGCGTGGTGGTGCCGGGCTTGATGACGACTTGGCCGCGCTCGACGTCCTCACGCTTGACACCACGCAGCAGCAGCCCGACGTTGTCGCCGGCCTGGCCCTGGTCGAGCAGCTTGCGGAACATCTCCACACCGGTGACGGTGGTCTTGGTCGTCGTCGGACGGATGCCGACGATCTCGACTTCCTCGTTCACGTTGACCACGCCGCGCTCCACACGACCGGTGACAACGGTGCCACGCCCGGTGATGGTGAAGACGTCCTCGACGGGCATCAGGAACGGCTTGTCGGTCTCGCGGACCGGGTCCGGGATCGACTCGTCGACCGCGTTCATCAGCTCCTCGACGGACTCGACCCACTTCGGGTCTCCCTCGAGCGCCTTCAGCGCGGACACTCGAATCACTGGAGCTTCCTCGTCAAACTCTTGGTTCGCCAGCAGCTCGCGGACCTCCAGCTCGACGAGCTCGAGCAGCTCCTCGTCGTCGACGGCGTCGGCCTTGTTCAGCGCCACCAGGATGTAAGGCACACCCACCTGGCGAGCGAGCAGCACGTGCTCACGCGTCTGCGGCATCGGGCCGTCCGTGGCGGCGACAACCAGGATCGCGCCGTCCATCTGGGCCGCGCCGGTGATCATGTTCTTGATGTAGTCGGCGTGGCCCGGGGCGTCGACGTGAGCGTAGTGCCGCTTGTCGGTCTGGTACTCCACGTGCGCGATGTTGATGGTGATACCGCGCTGACGCTCTTCGGGCGCGTTGTCGATCTGGTCGAATGCCTTCGTCTCGTTCAGATCGGGAAACTTGTCATGCAGGACCTTGGTGATAGCCGCGGTCAGTGTGGTCTTGCCGTGGTCAACGTGACCGATGGTCCCGATGTTGACGTGGGGCTTGGTCCGCTGGAACTTCGCCTTCGCCACTTTGTGTCCTCCTGGACTTGTTGGTGCTTATTAATAGCAGTGTTGATGTTTCAGTTGTGCCCCGGTGGTAACCGGGTCAGCTTACTCGTAAGGAACCTTTTACTCGCCCGTCGCCTTCGCGATGATCTCCTTCGACACGTTCGCCGGCACTTCGGCGTACGAGTCGAACACCATGGAGTAGTTCGCCCGGCCTTGAGTCTTTGACCGCAGGTCGCCGACGTAGCCGAACATCTCCGACAGCGGAACATGCGCCTTGACCACGCGTGCACCGCCCCGCTCTTGCATGGCCTGGATCTGGCCACGGCGGGAGTTCAGGTCGCCGATCACATCGCCCATGTAAGTCTCGGGCGTGGTGACCTCGACGGCCATGATCGGTTCCAGGATGACCGGCTGCGCCTGTGCCGCAGCCTTTTTCAGCACCTGGGAACCGGCGATCTTGAACGCCATCTCGGACGAGTCGACGTCATGGTAGGCACCGTCGAGCAGGGTGACCTTCAGGTTCACCAGCGGGTAGCCGGCCAGCACGCCGTACTGCATGGCGTCCTGCGCGCCGGCATCCACCGATGGGATGTACTCGCGCGGGATGCGGCCACCGGTGACCTTGTTCTCGAACTCGTAGGTCGCGCCGTCCTCGCCGGTGAACGGCTCGAGTTTGATGATCACCTTCGCGAACTGGCCCGAGCCGCCGGTCTGCTTCTTGTGGGTGTACTCGATGTGGTCCACCACGCGGCGGATGGTCTCCTTGTATGCCACCTGCGGCTTGCCGACGTTGGCCGCGACCTTGAACTCCCGGCGCATCCGGTCCACCAGGATGTCCAGGTGCAGCTCGCCCATGCCGCCGATCACGGTCTGGCCGGTCTCCTGATCGAGGTGCACCTTGAAGGTCGGATCCTCCTCGGCCAGCTTCTGGATCGACAGGCTGAGCTTCTCCTGGTCGCTCTTGGTCTTCGGCTCGATGGCGACCTCGATCACCGGGTCGGGGAACGTCATCGACTCAAGCACGACCTGATGATTCGGGTCGCTCAAGGTGTCGCCGGTGGTGGTGTCTTTGAGGCCAATCACCGCATAGATGTGGCCCGCCGACGCGGTGTCCACCGGGTTCTCCTTGTTGGAGTGCATCTGGAAAAGCTTGCCCAGGCGCTCCTTCTTGCCCTTGGTCGCGTTGATGACCTGGCTGCCGGAGTCGACCTTGCCGGAGTAGACGCGGATGTAGGTCAGCTTGCCGAAGAACGGGTGCGTGGCGATCTTGAAAGCCAGCGCTGCGAACGGTTCGTCGGTCGTCGCGTGGCGCACCACTTCCTCGTCCTCATGGCCCGGCGCATGCCCGATCGCGGGCGGCACATCCAGCGGCGACGGCAGGTAATCAACCACCGCGTCCAGCATCGGCTGCACACCCTTGTTCTTAAACGCGCTGCCACACAGCACCGGGATGATCTCGATGGCGATCGTCAGCTTCCTGATCGCAGCCTTGATCTCGTCGACGGTGATCTCCTCGCCGCCGACGTACTTTTCCAGCAGATGCTCGTCGGTCTCGGCGATCGTCTCCAGCAGTTTGGTGCGGTACTCCTCGGCCGTTTCAGCCAGCTCCGCCGGGATCTCGACGACGTCGTACTTCTCACCGAGTTTGGTTTCGCCGCGCCAGACCTTGGCGTTCATCTCGACGAGGTCGACGACGCCTTCGAAGTCGGCCTCGGCGCCGATCGGCAGCTGGATCGGCACGGCGTTGGCTCCGAGCCGCTCCTCCATCGTCTTTACGGAGAAGTAGAAGTCGGCGCCGATCTTGTCCATCTTGTTGACGAAGCAGATCCGCGGGACGTCGTACTTGTCGGCCTGTCGCCACACCTGCTCGGACTGCGGCTCGACACCCTCCTTGCCGTCGAACACGGCGACGGCGCCGTCTAGCACCCGCAGGTTGCGTTCCACCTCGACGGTGAAATCAACATGCCCAGGCGTGTCAATGATGTTGAGCTGGTTGTCTTTCCAGAACGTGGTGGTGGCGGCGGAGGTGATGGTGATTCCCCGCTCTTGCTCCTGTTCCATCCAGTCCATGGTGGCGGCGCCGTCGTGGACCTCACCGATCTTGTAGTTGATGCCGGTGTAGTACAGGATTCGCTCGGTGGTCGTGGTCTTGCCGGCATCGATGTGCGCCATGATGCCGAAGTTGCGGACCTTGCTCAGGTCGGTCAGCACGTCCTTCTGTGCCACAGAAGTCTTCCCACTCTTTCGGTTGCTTAGTCGCTATCTTTCGCGGTCGGTTTGCGCCCGGCCTCGCCCCAATGTCGCCGCCTTCGCGGCTCTGGGACGCCGCGCACTGCTCTACCAGCGATAATGTGCAAAGGCGCGGTTCGCTTCGGCCATCTTGTGGGTATCCTCACGTCGCTTGACGGCGGCTCCGAGGCCATTGCTGGCATCCAAGATCTCGTTTGCCAGCCGCTCGATCATGGTCTTCTCCCGGCGTTGCCGCGAGAAGCTGACAAGCCACCGCAGTCCCAGCGTGGTTGACCTGTCCGGACGCACCTCCACCGGCACCTGGTACGTCGCACCGCCGACGCGGCGGCTGCGCACCTCTAGGGCCGGCTTGACGTTGTCCAGCGCCCGCTTGAGGGTGATGACCGGATCGCTGCCGGTCTTGTCGCGGGCTTGCTCGAGCGCACCATACACAATGCGCTCGGCCAGCGATTTCTTCCCCTTCAACAGAACTTTGTTCACCAGCTGGGTGACCAGCTGCGACCCGTAGACGGGGTCGTTGACCAACGGACGCTTGGGCGCGGGCCCCTTGCGCGGCATCAGCTCTTCTCCTTCTTGGCGCCGTAGCGGCTGCGAGCCTGCTTGCGGTTCTTGACACCCTGGGTGTCGAGGGAACCGCGGATGATCTTGTACCGCACACCGGGCAGGTCCTTCACACGGCCCCCACGCACCAGCACCATCGAGTGCTCCTGCAGGTTGTGGCCTTCGCCGGGAATGTACGCCGTGACCTCGACCTGACTCGTCAGCTTCACACGCGCGACCTTCCGAAGCGCCGAGTTCGGCTTCTTCGGAGTGGTGGTGTACACGCGAGTGCATACGCCACGACGCTGCGGGCTGCCCTTCAGAGCCGCGGTCTTGACCTTGCCGATCTTGTCCCTGCGACCCTTGCGGACCAGCTGCTGAATGGTTGGCATCTACCGGCTTTCTGTGTTCGATGTCTTGTTAACGTATTGCAAGTCTCTGTACTGCAGTTACGCCCCGCCGCACTACCCCGCGGCCGGGTGTGTCGCACACACTCGGCACCGGAGGCATCCGTTGCATCGTGGACATGCGAATTAGCCCGGCATCCGTTTCCTTACGTCAGGCGCCGTAAGCCGCCAGGCACGAGCAACCACAATACCCGCCGTCGGTCTGGCAGGTCAAAGCGACGCCGGGACTCGCCACCCGACCCGAATGGGCGGGTTGCGTCCAGGCCCTTTCGGTCGTCTGACGTCGGCTTTATCTCTGCTTCAGGTCTGCCTGGCACCACCGGGTGCGGTGCGCATGTCCAAGCTGGCCGCCAGCCGCAGCACCATGTCGGAGAACACCACGTCGGTGTCGATGTCGTCCATCACGCCGGTCATTTCCAGCAACACGAACCCGTGCATTGCCGACCAGAATTCAAGCGCAGCATGGAAGGCCTCCTCGCCGTCGAGACCGTACGAGGACAACACAGCGATCACCGGTGCGGCCGCGCCCCTGGTCGCGGCGGTGTACTCCGGGTCATCACCGCCCAACGGCATCCGGGTGAACGCCGAGTACCGACCGGGGTGGTGACGCGCATAGCTGCGGTAGGCACCGGCCATGACCAGCACGGCGTCATCCCGTGCGCGCCCCTCACCCACCCGGTTCAGCATCGTGATGATGTCGTCGATCACCCGGATCCGCACGGCGCGGCGCAGATCCTCCAGGCTGTCGACATGGTTGTACAGCGACGGCCCCTTGGTCCCGAGCTGCGTCGCCAGCGCATTGATGGTCAGCGAGTCCCAGCCCTCGCGGTCCAGGAAGGTAAGTGCGCCATCGACGATGCCGTCGCGACTCAGCTTGGCCGGGCGGGCCGCTGATTTGCCCGCACGCTGACGTCCACCCGCTGACGGCGGTGCCGGCTGAGCTGCCATGGGATCGCCCTTCGGTTGCGATGACCGCGTCTCGGTGGACTTTGCTGCAACTAATGACTCTAGTTGACAAGGGCGTGAAACAACCGCGCCAGACCCGGAGTGGTGGCGCGGCGCTGGACCGAAACACGCGGTAGTTGGGTCCACCAAATGCAAATAACCTGTTCATCGCGCAGGCGAATGCACGTAGCCTTTTTCGAGGCTCAGCCGAGCCAGATCACCCGCGAGAGCGAGGGGGCCGGCAGTGAAATGGACGAGCGTTGCCGGGCCGCTGGCTACCTGTGTCGTCACCCTCGTTGCTAGCCCAGCCGCGCTCCCGCCGACCGCGCACGCCAAGAATGGCGACACCCACGTCATAGGCCAGGGCATCGAGCAGGTGCTGGACTGTAACGACGCCACCCTGCTGGTCAACGGCACGCAGAACACCGTCACCGCGAAGGGAAACTGCTGGGCGGTGACGGTCATGGGCTCGTCCAACACCGTCGTCGCCGACTCCGTGACGCACGACATCACCGTCTACGGCTACGACGAGACGGTGTTCTTCCACAACGGTGACCCGTTCATCTGGGACCGCGGCCGCGAGCTGGGCATGGTCAACCGGCTGCAGCGGGTGGGCCCCTCTAGACGCGACCTCAATCACTGCCTACTCACTACGACTCAAGACGCCTAATCGACGAATCGAGGAACAATGCGCGCCCATATCCCGGCATCCAGACTGGCCGCCCTCGCCCTGGGGCTGGCCGTCGTCCCTGCGGCTTTCGGGCTGGCCGGCTGCAGCTCTACGGCCAATCCGCCCGGCGGTGCCCCGACGGGCTCCGCGACCACCACGACAACGACAAGTAGCGGAACCGCGGCACCGACGACATCGACAAGCGGCGGAAGCACAACCGCGTCGGTCGAGATCGGCAACACACTGAACTACGGATCGATCGGGACCACCGCCACCCTTGATTGCGCCAACGGCAAATCACTGAACGTGGCCGGCTCGAGCAACACGCTGACCGTCACCGGCAGTTGCGAGACGGTGACCATCGGCGGCGCCAACAACAAGATCACCTTCGACAAGATCAACAGCCACCTCACGGTGCTGGGGCTCGACAACACCATCATCTACAAAGAAGGTGACCCGAAGGTGGACAACATCGGGTCGGGCAACACGATTAATAAGGGCAGCTGACCCGCTAACTCGCCGGGGCGCCGTGGCGCCCGGCGCCCGCCGCGAACCGTCCGGCACCTGCCATGGCCTCGGCGGCGACGCGGGAAATGCTGGCGAATTCGAGGTCGAGCGCGGCGGATTCGGGCAACCCCCACTGGTGCAGTGCGGATAGCCGATCCGATCGCAGGCACTGCTGGGGCAGGGCGGCCAATTCGGCCGCCAACTCCTCGGCCGCCTGTCGGGCTTGGCCCTTAGGCACGACCCGATTGGCCAGCCCCATCGCCAGCGCTTCATCCGCCACCACATCACGGCCGGTGAGGATCATGTCCATCGCCCGGCTGTGCCCGATCAGCCGCGGTAGCCGCACCGTGCCGCCATCGATGAGCGGCACACCCCAGCGCCGGCAGAACACGCCGAACACGGCATCTTCCTCGGCCACCCGCAGATCGCACCACAACGCCAGCTCCAGACCCCCGGCGACGGCGTAGCCGCTCACCGCGGCGATCACCGGTTTGGACAGCACCATCCGCGACGGGCCCATCGGGCCGGGACCGGTCCGGTGCACAGCATTGCCCTCCGGCGTGCCGAATGCCTTCAAATCAGCTCCCGCGCAAAAAGTTCCGCCGTCCCCCCACAGCACGGCCACCGATGCCGAATCGTCACGGTCGAACTGCTCGAAGGCCGCGTACAACGCGGTGGCCGTCGGGCCGTTGACAGCGTTACGCGCGCCCGGCCGGTTGAGAATCACCGTGGTCACCGGGCCATTGCGCTCTATCCGCACCGGATCACTCATGTCGCCTCCAGGAGTTGGGTTGCGTCACGTCGCTCCGCCAGTTCAGTGGCGAAGTCATGGTAGGCGGCGCGCAGCCGGGCGCCGGGCCAATCAGCGGGCAGCAATTCGGCGGGCAGCATCGGGTCGGTGAGCAAGTGGCGCACCATCGCTGCGGCCACCACAAACCGACCGGGAACGTCGGAAGCCTGGGTCATCTCATCAAGCAGCCGGTGGCCCGTTTCTGCCCACGCGGGCAGGTTCCACAGCTGGGCGGCCAGCTCGGCGGGCGCGTCGTCACGCGCTCTGAGCACCCGCACCCGGGCCGCAACCTCGGGATCCAGCTGCGGGTCGAGATTGTCGGGCCGCATCCATACGCCTTCGCGCAGCTCACCGAAACGCTGGTGGTGCATGGTGGTTCGCAGTGCGGCCCGGGTGCGCGCATCGGTGCCCACGCTGGTGATGATCAGCAAGATCCAATCTCCACGCCAGGTCCGTACGCGTGGGCGCATGGCCTCGTCCTGGCGGCGCTGCCGGGCCAGCAATCGATCCGAGAGCCGATAGCCGTCGGCGGACCGGATCAGGTCGCCGGCACTGACCATGCGGGTCAGCGCGACCCGCAATGTCGTCTCTTTGATGCCGAAATCGGCTGTTAGCCTGATCAATTCGCTAGCGGTGGCCCACGCCGGGTGGGCGCCGAGCAGCACGCTCAGCACCACGGACCGGGCTGTCATGCTGGGCATGGCCTACACCTGTGACGCTTTGCGGCCATAGTCGTCGAACGGCTCGTCGCGGTGCTTCACAGCGTCCCGGAAACCGTGCTGGACGGCATCGGCGACGAAGGCGTGGCCCTCGGGCGTGTGCCGGGCGACACCGTCGAACACGGTGCTGACCATCCTGCTGGTGGCCACACCCTGTTGCAGCAGCGCCGAATTGAGCGCGAGCTTGACCATGACCAGCTGGTTGACCGGCACCGCAGCGATTCTTTGCACCAACCGCTCGGTGCGCTCGTCGAGGTCTTCCGGGTCCGGCGCCTCGACCGCCAGGCCCCACTCGGCGGCCTGCGCGCCGGTGATGCAATCACCGGTGAACAGCAGGCGTTTGGCGCGCTGGTCGCCGAGCCGGTGCGCCCACAGGCCTGCCGCCGGGACCCCCCACACCCGTGTCGGCGGGTAGCCGATCTTGGCGTCGGCGGCGGCGATCACCTGGTCGGCGTGCAGCGCGATATCGGTTCCGCCGGCCACGCAATAACCGTGGATCTTGACGACCGTCGGTTTGTCGGCGTGCATCAGGCTGGCGAACCCACGGACGAACCGGCTCATCATCTGGTAGTCGATCATCGGGTCCCACGGCCGGTCCGACAAGTGGTTGATGGCCTGAGTCTTGCCGTCCAGCACCGTGCCCTGATAGGCACCGGTGCCACCGGCGGATCCGGTGCCGTCCGCGTACGCGGACAGATCGAAGCCCGCGCAGAAGCCCTCGCCGCGACCGGACACCAGAATGACATGCACGCCTGGGTCGAGATCGGCGCGCTCCACCAACGCCGAGAGCTCCAGCGGAGTGTCGGCGATAATCGCGTTGCCCTTCTCCGGCCGGTTGAAGGTGATCCGCGCAACCCGGTCAGTGACCTCGTAGGTCATCGTTTTCAGGTTGTCGAAGTCGACCGGCCTGATCGCGTGCGTCACCCCTTGACCAGTGCGCGCTCGAGGATCGGTGCAAGATCCAGCCCGGCCGGCATGGTGCCGAACGCGCCGCCCCAATCACCGCCGAGGCGGGTCGCCAGGAACGCCTCGGCGACGGCGGGATGCCCGTGGCGCGCCAACAGCGACCCCTGCAGCGCCAGGCAGATGTCCTCGGCGACCTTGCGGGCGCGGTACTGGATGGTGTCCAGATCAGCCAGTTGCGGGCGCAGCTTCTCGACATGGCTGTCCAGCCGGGGATCGGAACCCGCGCTCTCGGCCAGCTCGTCGAACAGCACCTCGACGCATTCGGGGCGAGTTACCATGGCACGCAACGTATCCAGCGCGCTGACGTTGCCCGAACCCTCCCAGATACCCATCAGCGGCGCCTCACGGTACAGCCGTGGCATCCCGGACTCCTCGACATACCCGTTGCCACCCAGGCATTCCAGCGCCTCGGCGGCGTGCGGGGTTGAGCGCTTGCACACCCAGTACTTGCTGGCCGCCAGGCCGATGCGGCGGAATAACGCTTGGGTTTGGTCGCCGCGAATCGCCTTGTCGGTGGCGCCGGCCATCCGCATCGCGACCATGGTGGCGGCCTCGGCCTCCACGGCCAGGTCCGCCAGCACGTTGCGCATCAGCGGCTGGTCGATCAGATAGGCGCCGAAGGCCTTTCGGTGCTGGGCATGGTGGATGGCGCGGGTCAGGCCGGTGCGCATGCTGGTGGCACTGCCCAACGTGCAGTCCAACCGGGTGAGGTTGACCATCTCGATGATGGTCGGTACGCCGCGACCCTCCTCACCGACCAACCACGCTGTGGCGCCGTCGTATTCGACCTCGCTCGAGGCGTTGGCGTGGTTGCCGAGCTTGTCCTTGAGCCGTTGCAAAAACATCCGGTTGCGGCTGCCGTCGGGGAGCACCCGGGGCAACATGAAGCACGACAGCCCCCCGGGTGCCTGTGCGAGTACCAGGAAGATGTCGCACATTGGCGCCGAGGTGAACCACTTGTGACCGGTCAGGCTGTACGTGCCGTCGGCGTTGGCGATCGCCTGGGTGGTGCCGGCGCGCACGTCGGAGCCGCCCTGCTTCTCGGTCATCGACATGCCCGCGGTAATGCCGGGCTTGCTGGTGGCCAGCTTCAGCTCCGGGTCGTACTCGCGGCTGGTCAGCAACGGCTCGTAGACGGCTGCCAGCTCGGGGTTGCACCGCAGCGCAGGCACGACGGCATACGTCATCGAGATCGGGCAGATATGGCCCGGTTCGACGGTCCACACCGAGGTCAACGCGGCCCGAACGACGTGTGCACCCGGCCGCTCGTCGGCCCACGGCGCGGCGTGCAGGCCGTGGGAGACCGCTACCCGCATGAGCTCGTGGTAGGCCGGGTCGTATTCCACCTCGTCGACGCGATGCCCGTACTGGTCGTGGGTATGCAGGACAGGCCGATTGCGGTCGGCGAGCTCGCCCCAACCCTGGGCTTCGCGGGTGCCGTTGATCGCCCCGAGCTCGTTGACCTCTTCCAGGCCCCACTGTCCGCCCTCGCGGATCAGGGCCTCGACAAGCACCGGGGACGTGGCGGGGTTGTAGTCCTGTAGCGGCGGGACCTGGTTCGTGACGACATGGGTGTCTGGCATGCCACCCATGTTACATTTTTTCGACAATTGCACAAGACACGTAATACTAGTGCGGAAGGGCGGCGAAGAAGTGCCACAGCATCTGGGTCGCAAAGGGGGGCCACTGGTGGTCGCCGCCGTCGATGGTGACGAGCACGACGCCGCGGCCCTCGGCGCATCCGGCGGTCGACGTGGTGACCGGCCCGTCGGTCGTGGCGGCCGGCGTTCCGCACTGATCGACGTTGCGCCAGAACGCATTGACGTCCGGCACCGATGGACGCAGGTACCGCCCACGCCTACCCCGGCCCATATACCTGGTGCCCGGGGAAAGGGTTGTCGCCAGATGATGCCGCGGTTGAGAATGCCTGGGCCGCGCAGAAAAACGAGATTCGTTGGGACTGGAATGTCTGCCACACCGTTTACATCTATGCGCCGGCGAGCAATGTCGGCGCTCACGATATTTGGGAAGGAAACAATCCTCCGGCGCCGCCTCCTCCGCCGCCGCCCATGTGCGGCCCCGTCCCGTGCGGGTTGTTTCCCTAGGCCTGCGGCGGGACAGTCAGCTGTTCGTCTTTTCGCGCAGTAACGCGATGTCGTCCTTGCGACCCTCGTCCGCGGTTTCGCAAATAACCGGCGCACCCGCGGCGTTTACTGCCGCTACCAATAAATCGGTATCGATCTGGCCGCTCCCGAGGTTGGCGTGGCGGTCACGGCCTGAGCCCGCCTCGTCCTTGGAATCGTTGCAGTGCACCAAGTCGATGCGGCCGGTGATGACCTTGATGCGATCCACCGCATCGACCAGCGCCTCCCCCGCTGCCCATGCGTGACAGGTGTCCAGGCAGAAACCAATCCCGCTGTCGCCGATGACATCCCACAGCCGCGCGATGGTTTCAAAGTGGCGGGCCATCGCATGGTCGCCACCAGCCGTGTTCTCCAGGTACACGGGAACCTTGGTCTCCAGCTGGTCGAGCGCCTTGCGCCAGCGCTGGAAGCCCTCGTCGAGGTCGTTGTCGTCGGCGACGTGCCCGCCGTGCACGATCACCGCGGCGGCGCCGATGTCGGCCGCCGCGTCACACGTCTCCTGCAGGATCTTGCGCGACGGGATCCGCACGCGGTTGTTCGCCGACGCGACATTGATCAGGTAGGGCGCGTGCACGTATATCGGCAATGCCGCGGCTTTCAGCACGGCGGCGTCATCGCGCGGCTTGGGCTTCTTCCAGCTCTGCGGGTTACCGAGGAAAATCTGCACGACGTCGGCGCCCTCGGCCTCCGCTGCGGCCAGCGGGTCGGTCGGGCTGACATGCGAACCGATAAGCACGCCGGCCAGTCTAGTAGTCGTTCACAGTGGCGGACGCCGGCGATGGAATGTGGTGACCTGCTGGAACGCGTGACCGGCCGCAACGAGCGACTGCTCGGCGAATTCACGGCCGATGAACTGGACCCCGAGCGGAGTTCCTCGCGGCGTGGCACCTGCGGGTAGACACAGCGCAGGGTTGCCGCTCACGTTGAAAGGCGCGGTCGGCGCTGCCAATGTGGCGTAAAACGTTGCGTCCTGTCCCAGATTCCGCATGGTTTCCAGCGTCGGAGATGCAAAACCGGAGCTGGGCATCAGCACGATCTCCACGTCTTGAAAGACACGACGCAGAGATCCGGTGAATTCGAGCCGCTGCTTGACGAACGTCTGGTACTCCACCGCGCTCAGTCTTCGCCCGTTGTCGATCATTGCGCGCAACGTCGGCCCGTACTCGTCGGCGCGCGCCGGATAGGTTTCGGCATGCGCGATGGCCGTTTCAACCGCGCGCATCTTTCCGAATGCCTCCACCATCCGACCCAGCGCGGGCAGCTCGACCTCGACGACGGGCCATCCGATAACCTCAAGGATCCTTATGACGTCGGCCATCATGGACTTCGTGTCCTCGTCGAATGCCGCCAGCTGCGACCAGTCCACGCCGACGCGGGGTATCTGCGTCAAAGTCAAGTCAGCCGCATAGTCCGCGACCGGCTCCAGCGACGAGGTGGGGTCGCTGATATCGGATCCCGCCATGACCGTCAGCAAGGCTCCCACATCCCGAGCGCTTCGGGCGATGGGTCCGACGTGGTCGAAACTTGCCGCGAGTTCGACGATTCCGTACCGGCTCACCCGGCCCCACGTCGGCTTCATCCCGGTAACACCGCACATGCTCGTCGGATATCGGATCGATCCCCCGGTGTCTGACCCGATCGAGCCGAAGCACAATCCCGCCGCGGTGGCCACGGCGCAACCGCTCGAGGACACACCTGCCCACGTTGCCGGGTCCCACGGATTGACCGGTATCGGAAGGCTGGGGTGATAGCCGAGGTATGCGCCCTCCGTCATGGCCAGCTTGCCAATGATCACCGCGCCGGCAGCGCGCAGCCTCGCGACAACCGTAGCGTCATATGGCGGCCGAAAGTCGCGAAAGATGGTGGTGCCGGCCGCGGTTGGGGCGTCCACCGTGTAGCAGACATCTTTCACACCGATCGGTACACCATGCAGGACGCCCTTGTAGTGGCCATCAGCGATGTCGGCGTCGGCGGCACGTGCCGCCTTCAGCGCAGAGTCCGCCATGACGAACGCGTAGCTCTTCAGTTGCGGATCGAACTTCTCAATTCGCCGCAGGGTCGAGTCGGTCAGCGCTTCCGACGTGAGTTGCCGGGTGCGAATCAGGTCGGCGACTTCGGTCAGTTCGAGTTTCCAGATCCCTTCGGTCATGGATTACACGCTCCTGAACACAAACGCGAAAGCCCCCGACACGCCGTGCGTGCGGGGGCTTTCGCTGTGCAGACTAGCGATAGTCCGAGTAACCGTAGTCGTCCAGCGGAACCGCGGCTCCGGTGGCTTGGCCGAAGTCCGGGCTGTAGTACTGATCCTCGTACGAGGGGATCGTGTACGCCGCGGCCCGGGCCTCCTCGGTGGGCTGCACCTGGATGTTGCGGTAGCGGTTGATACCGGTACCGGCCGGGATCAGCTTGCCGATGATCACGTTCTCCTTCAGACCGTTGAGCTTGTCGCTGCGGCAGTTGATGGCCGCATCGGTCAGCACTCGCGTGGTCTCCTGGAACGACGCCGCACTCAGCCACGAGTCGGTGGCCAGCGACGCCTTCGTGATACCCATCAGCACCGGACGGCCGGCGGCCGGCTCGCCGCCCTCGGCCACCACCCGGCGGTTCTCCGCCTCGAACCCAGCACGCTCGATCAGCGAGCCGGGCAGGAACTCCGTCGAACCCGAGTCGATGATGGTGACCCGGCGCAGCATCTGGCGAACGATCACCTCGATGTGCTTGTCGTGGATCGACACGCCCTGTGCGCGGTAGACCTCCTGGACCTCGCGGACCAGGTGGATCTGCACCTCGCGGGGGCCCTGCACGCGTAGCACCTCGTGCGGGTCGGCGGAGCCTTCCATCAGCTGCTGGCCCACCTCGACGTGGTCGCCGTCGGAGAGCACCCGCTCGGAACCGTCCTCGTGCTTGAACACGCGCAGCCGCTGCCGCTTGGACAGCTTGTCGTAGACCACTTCCTCGCCGCCATCGTCGGGGACGATGATGATCTTGTAGAAGCGCTCGCCGTCCTCGAGCTGGACCCGGCCGGTGACGTCGGCGATCGGCGCCTTGCCGCGCGGCACCCGGGCCTCGAACAGCTCCTGCACACGGGGCAGACCGCCGGTGATGTCCTCACCGACACCGCCCTGGTGGAAGGTACGCATGGTCAGCTGCGTGCCGGGCTCACCGATGGACTGGGCGGCGACGATGCCGACGGCTTCGCCGATGTCGACCAGCTTGCCGGTGGCCATGGAACGTCCGTAGCAGGTCGCGCAGACGCCGGTGCCGGTGGTGCACGTCAGCACCGAGCGCACCTTGACCTGCGTGATGCCCGCCGCCAGCAGGGCGTCGATGGACGGGTCACCCAGGTCCTCGCCGCGAGCGACAACGACGTTGCCGGCCTCGTCGACCGCGTCGGCGCCCAGAGTCCGCGCGTACGCGGATGTTTCGATGTACGGGTCGCGGATGAGCGTGCCGTCGGGCTGACGCTCGGCCAGCTCGACCACGATGCCGCGCTCGGTCTGGCAGTCGTGCTCGCGGACGATGACGTCCTGGGACACATCCACCAGACGACGGGTCAGGTACCCGGAGTCCGCGGTGCGCAGCGCGGTGTCCGCCAAGCCCTTTCGAGCGCCGTGCGTGTTGATGAAGTACTCCAGCACGGTCAGGCCCTCGCGGAAGGACGACTTGACCGGACGCGGGATGAACTCACCCTTCGGGTTGGTCACCAGGCCCTTCATGCCGGCCAGCGTCCGGGTCTGGGTGAAGTTACCCGTGGCACCCGAGTCGACGATCGTGATGATCGGGTTGTCGCTGGGGTAGTGCTCCCGCAGCGCCTGACCGACCTCGTCGGTGGCTTCCTTCCAGATCTCCACCAGCGCCTCGTTGCGCTCGTCGTGGTTCAAAGCGCCACGCTGGAACTGCTTTTCGACCTTCTCAGCCCGCTCCTCGTAGTGGTCGAGGATCTCCTTCTTGCGCGGCGGAACGAGCACGTCGGCCATCGAGACGGTGACACCGCTTCGGGTCGCCCAGTAGAAGCCGGCGTCCTTGAGCTTGTCGACGGTCTGCGCGACCACGATCATCGGGTAGCGCTCGGCCAGGTCGTTGATGATCGATGCCTGCACCTTCTTGTGCATCTGCTTGTTCACGAACGGATAGCCCAGCGGCAGCAGCTCGTTGAACATCACCCGGCCCAGTGTGGTCTCGGCTATCCAGGCATCGCCCGGCTGCCAGCCGTTGCGGCCGAACAGCTCGGTCTCGATGTCGGCGGGCGGACGCAGCTGGGTCAGCCGCACCTTGATCTTGGACCGTACCGAGAGCACACCGCGGTCGGCCGCCATGATCGCCTCGGCCGGCGAGGAGTACACACCCGTCTCCGGAGTGTCCTTACCGGCCGGCCGGTATTCGCCGGTGTCACCCGGGATCTCGGTGGTCAGGTAGTACAGCCCGGTCACCATGTCCAGTCGCGGCATGGCCAGTGGGCGGCCGGAAGCGGGCGACAGGATGTTGTTGGACGACAGCATCAGGATGCGGGCCTCGGCCTGTGCCTCGGCACTCAGCGGCAGATGCACCGCCATCTGGTCACCGTCGAAGTCGGCGTTGAACGCCTCACACACCAACGGGTGCAGCTGAATGGCCTTGCCTTCCACCAGCATCGGCTCGAAAGCCTGGATGCCGAGCCGGTGCAGGGTGGGCGCGCGGTTCAGCAGAACCGGGTGCTCGGCGATGACCTCTTCCAGCACATCCCAAACCTGGGGACGCTGGCGCTCGACCATTCGCTTGGCGCTCTTGATGTTTTGCGCGTGGTTGAGATCCACCAGCCGCTTCATCACGAACGGCTTGAACAGCTCCAGCGCCATCAGCTTGGGCAGACCGCACTGGTGCAGCTTGAGCTGCGGGCCGACCACGATGACCGAACGG
>Ga0209040_10001269_pt1 | contig 19891 bp, 18 predicted proteins | sample BogFormECP12_OM3_FD_188240 | JGI IMG/M metagenome (GOLD analysis project Ga0209040, IMG submission 188240) | Bog forest soil microbial communities from Calvert Island, British Columbia, Canada - ECP12_OM3 (SPAdes) (version 2) | ecosystem: Environmental > Aquatic > Freshwater > Wetlands > Bog ...
TTTCTGCTGGGCCTGGTGAAGTCTGAAGCGATTGGCGCGGACCTAGTGGTTGAGGCGCTGCTGCGCTCGCTTCCATCCGAGGAAGTCTTGTTGCGCCTCAAGGCTCTGGTTGCTGGAAACGCGCGGCTGGAGCGAGTATTCGCCGAGAATGCTACTGCGCGACGGTGAGTGCGATGGGAGTCAAGGCATCGACGCGATGGCCTGGCGGCGGATTTTGGCTTATGACGGTTCCGATGGGAAGCAGCGGCTCGGGTGGCTGGACGGAAGAAGCGTTTGCGACATCCGGCACAGACGCCTGTGCATTCTTGAACGGCGCAAGCTTCAGGCCGGCGTGGGAGATGGCCAGCGCGGCTTGGGAAAATATCTGTCCGGTGAGGTCGGGCATGACTACGCCGCTGCTTGCGTCGAGAGGCGGAGCGGCGATGAGCACGCTTACGCTGGGGCGCTCAACCCCAGCGGCATCCGGCGGAGGATTCTGCGCGATTACAGTGCCTGTGGGCGCGTAGGCATAGGGCATCTCCGCCGTAGCCCCAAATTCGAGGCCGACGCGACGGATCTGGATGGACGCGAGCCGCTGGTCTAAGCCGGTCAAATCGGGAATGGCCACACGCTGCGGGCCGAGACTTTCGATGAGACGAACGTGCCACTCGCGTCGAACCACGGTTCCGGCAACCGGCGACTGGTTAAGAACGTGGCCGGCGGGTATGTCGACACTATAAAAGTGGTTGTCGACGCTGAGGTTCAAGCCGAGCGATGCCGCCTTCTCCGTGGCCTCCGTCAGAGTGAGCCCTTTGAAGCTGGGGACGGTGACCTCCGCGCCATGGATTGTGAAATGCATGGTAGCAACGGCGGAGAACAGGGCCAGCACCCCGAGCATGAGTACAACGAGTACGAATTTGAACGCGCGGAACACTCTTAACCAGCGTACTCGATGGAATAGTCGACCTCTGCGGCCTTCTCGAGCATCTTTGAAACAGAGCAGTACTTGTTCTTCGAGAGCGATACGGCGTCCTCCGCGGCCTTCCTGGTCACGTCTCCCGCGATGCGATAGACAAGGTGAATGCGCGTGAAGACGCGTGGCGGAGCCTGGGACTGCTCGGCGGTAGCCGAGACGGTGAGACCAGCGATTGGCTCGCGTTTCTTCTCGAGAATGCTGACGACGTCGACCGAGGTGCAGGCGCAAAGCGCAGCGAGCACGGCCTCCATGGGGCTGGGTCCGGCGACGTGTTCAGCGCTCGCGTCATAAACGATGGTGTGGCCGCTCTCGGAGCGGCCTTCGAAGAGCATGCCTTGTTTCCACTCGACGCTGGCGATCATGGTTTTTGCCCTCGGTGATGGTGGTTGTCAGTTGGGAGTTCCGGATGGATGGGCACGCGATGAATCTCAGTGCACTTAGTTTTTCGCGCCCGCGCTGGGGTGGACTCTGAGTGGTGACCATGGCTCATGGCAATCTTCAGCCTACACTTGGCGATGCCGCGAGGGCTAGGGTTTGACGCCGCGATACAGCCCGGCGATGCCGAAGCTGTAAGGGGTCCAGGATACTTGCGTGAAGCCGGCGTTGCGCATCAGTTTAATCATCTCGGGAGGAGGCGGAAAACGCTCCACCGAGGCCGGCAAGTAGGCATAGGCGCTGCCGATACCCGACAGGCGCGAGCCGATGGCGGGCAGCACGCGGCGGAAATAAAAGGCATAAAGCTTTCCGATGAATCCGCCCGGTTCGCTGAAGTCAAGAATTCCAAGCTCGCCTCCGGAGCGGAGCACACGGTGAAATTCACTCAGGCCGGCTTCGTAGTTGGCCAGGTTGCGAAATCCAAAGGCGCTGGTGATGAGGTCGAGCGAGTCCGTGGTGAGCGGAAGATGGAGCGCGTCAGCCTCGATCGCAACAACGTTGCGGTCCTGAAATTTAGCCGCGCCGCGTACCAGCATGGCATGCGAAAAATCGGCAGCGAGGATGGGCTGCGCGCTTGCGGTACGGTGGCGGAGTAACGCCAAGGTCATATCGCCGGTCCCGCAGCAGATGTCGAGGATTGCCGACTGACGCCGCGCAAGGGTCTCCCGAAAACTGCGAGCCGCGCGCCACCACCACAACCGGTCGATGTTGCAGGACAGCACATGATTCAGCAGGTCGTACCGGGGGGCGATGCTGTCGAACATCTGCTGGACTGCGGCAGATGAGCTTTGCTCGTCCGTTGCGCCCGCGGGACGCGCTCCCGAAGCACTCATCGGAGCATTCACGGGGCAGCCTCGTTAAGTATCTTTTCAATCGCCGAGATCATCTCTATATCAGTTACATTTGCAACTACGACGGCCTTGCCTATGCCCGGGCAAAGGACGAAGCGGCGTGTGCCTGCCTTGTTTTTCTTATCGCGGCCGGCGGCGTCGAGCAACTCAGCAACGCGAGCCCGGAAGCGGGGCAGAGGGCCGTATGCGTGGATGGTTTTCTCGATACGCGCAGCATCTTTTTCCGGAAGCATCTTGCGCATGCGGCTGATATGCAACGCCGCGAGCATGCCCCACGCAATCGCTTCGCCGTGGAGCAGTTTTTTGTAGCCCGTCGCTGCTTCGATCGCATGGCCAATGGTGTGGCCGAAGTTAAGGATCATGCGCAGGCCCGATTCGCGCTCGTCGATACTGACCACTTCCGCCTTCATCCGAACTGATGCGCTGATGACTCGCTTGAGTGCGGTGGGATCACAGGCAAGGATCGGCTCCTGGTTGCCCTCAAGAAAGCGAAAGAGGCTGGCGTCGCGGATGATTCCCGCCTTGATGCTTTCAAAAAGGCCGGCACAAAGTTCGCGTGCGGGAAGAGTCACGAGCACTCCCACATCAGCAAACACGGCGCGCGGGTGATGGAAGCTGCCGATGAGATTCTTGCCCACGGTGAGATTGACACCCGTCTTGCCGCCGACGGAGGAATCGACCTGGGCGAGCAGCGTGGTGGGTATCTGGATGTAGTCGATGCCCCGCATATAGATGGCGGCGAGGAAGCCTCCCACATCGCCCACGATGCCTCCGCCGAAAGCAATCAACAGCGAACACCGGTCCGCGCCGGCGGTAGCAAGTTCGGTTGAGAGCCGTTCGACATGGGCCAGTCGCTTGTTGGTTTCTCCGGGAGGAAGGAAGAGGACGGACGGCTGTTCAGCAGGCGGAAATGCCGTGAGAAATTGCTTGCCCCAAAGCGCCCAGATTTCGGGCGAGGTGAGGATGAAGGTGCGTCGCTTTGCGGCACCCTCGATTTTGCGCAGATGGTAGCCGAAATGAAGAGGAAGGTCGCAGCTAACGTGCACGGGATAGTCGGCAGACGCAGTTTTGACGTGAATGGTGCGCACGATCTTTTCATCGTATCGGACTGTGAACCCGAGTGTGAACCTTTTGCCCATCCCGCCTCGTCTAAAGACGTTACGACAGAACGTGGTAGCCTCAAACGTTATGGCCATTGCTACAGATACGGACTTTCTGATCGTGGGCGCGGGCATTGCAGGATTGCGCGCGGCGATCGAGTTGTCTGAAGCAGGGCGTGTGCTGGTGGTCACTAAGGAAGCGCTCGGGGAGTCGAACACCAACTACGCGCAGGGAGGGATCGCGGTCGCGCTGGGCGGCGAAGAGGATATTTCGCTCCACTTGGAGGATACGGTCGACGCCGGCGACGGCCTGGTCGATCGTGAGGCAGCCCGTGTGCTGGTGGAAGAAGGTCCGCTGCGCGTGGAAGAGTTGCTGCGCTGGGGTACCGGATTTGACCGTGAAAACGGCAAGCTCATGCTGACTCGCGAAGGCGCGCATAGCCGGAATCGCATTCTGCATGCGCATGGCGATGCGACAGGCGCGGAGATTGGGCGATCCCTGCTGGCTCACGCCCGCGAACACGAAAACATCACACTGCTTGATTGGACCACGACCGCCGATTTGATCGTTGAAGCCGGTATGGTCGGTGGCGCTTTCCTCCTGGATGCAAATAGCGAACTGCATGCGGTTCGCGCGCGTGTCGTGCTGCTGGCAAGCGGTGGCGCAGGACAGGTGTACAGCGACACGACGAATCCGGCGGTGGCTACCGGCGATGGGATCGCGATGGCCTGGCGCGCAGGCGCGGATGTTGCTGACATGGAGTTCTACCAGTTTCATCCCACCGCTCTTAGCCTGCCGGGCGTGCCACGCTTTCTTTTGTCGGAGGCGCTACGAGGCGAGGGCGCGTATCTGCGCAATGCGCGCGGCGACCGCTTCATGGAGCGCTACCATCCCCTACTGGAATTGGCGCCCCGCGATGTTGTCGCGCGTGCCATCACACGCGAGGGCTTTGGTCCAGAGGGCGCGCAGCTTCCCGTTTATCTGGACATGCGGCACGTCACCGGCATTGATCTGACCAAGCGCTTTCCGGGTATTTCGCAATTCCTGTCTCAACATGGCCTTACCCTGGCCAAGGATCTGATTCCGGTGCGTCCGGCGGCTCATTACCTGATGGGCGGAGTGAAGACGGATGTCGATGGACGCACCTCTCTGGAACGGCTCTACGCCGCGGGCGAGGCCGCGTGCACGGGCGTGCACGGCGCCAACCGGCTGGCCAGCAATTCGCTGCTGGAGGGACTCGTCTTCGGGGCACGCGCAGCGGCAAGCATGCGCGAGGTCTCGGCTAACGATATTGGAGAGGTCTCCTCCGTGCCGCAATTCGCGAAAAGACCGGCAGAGAACCCAGAGGCCTTGCTGCAGAATTTGCAACGGCAGATGTGGCAGGATGCCGGGCTGCTGCGCGATGCGAGCGGGCTACACGCAGTGAAAGATGAGTTGGAGCTGATGCGGGCTGAGATCAATCCCTCCGCGGAACGGGCATCGCTTGAACTGGCGAACCTGCACGCTGTCGCTGAGTTGATTGTGATTTCCGCGCTGGCCCGCGAGGAGAGTCGCGGCGCGCACTATCGCAATGACTTTCCCTGTCGCGATGACGCGCACTTCGCCCGCCATTCGGTGGTTCGAAGAGGAAAAGTCGCCTTCGAGGCTATGCCCCAATTATCTTCGGCCTCAAGGTTATCGTCGGCCTTAAGGTAAAGGCGCCTTCGGCTCCGTGAAGCGGCTGGCAAGAGTAAAGATGGCTAACACGATCATAATGAAGGCCAGGGACCACGTCACAGGTATCTCAATCCAACGGCTCGTCAGCATCTTGATGGCCACGAAGGCGAGGATCACGGCCAGTCCGTAGTGCAGCAGCCGCAAACGATCGAGGGCGCTCGATAGCGCGAAGTAGAGCGACCGGAGGCCAAGAATCGCGAAGATGTTCGACGTGTAAACGACGAAGATGTTCCGGGAAATGGCGAGAACGGCCGGGATCGAGTCGAGCGCGAAGACGAGGTCCGTCGCTTCGACAGCGAGCACAATCATCAGAAATGGCGAGAGGGCCAGCTGTTTCTGGCCTGCCCCGGTCAGACACTTGCTTTGCAGCCAGCGCACAGGCCTGAATGGCGACGCTTTGCTTTGCTTGTGAAGCAGCAGCCGGCCGGCCGCGACAAGAAGGAATGCCCCGAAGACGTACCGTACCCATGCAAAGCGGGCGAGCAGCGATGCTCCCACAAGAATGAACAGTGCGCGCATGATGATGGCGCCGAGCACGCCCCAGAGCAGCACCCGCCGCTGTTGCTCGGTATCGAGGCCGAGCGAGCGGAACATGAGCAGGAAGACAAAAAGGTTGTCGACGCTGAGGGAGCCCTCGACCAGATAGCAGGATAAAAATTCGAGGGCCGGCTGTTTCCCATGTGTTTGCGAGAGCAGCAGAGCGAAGCAGAAAGCGAAAGCGGCGACAACGGCGGTCCAGCCCCATGCCGCACGGATGGAAACAGCCTTGTGGCTGCGCTGCAGGACTGCAAGATCGACGAAGAGCAGGATAGCGACGATCGCGTGGAAGACGATCCAGTAGCCAATCGATGCGCCAGCGATCATTAGTTATGTTGGTTTAACAGCCGGATAGTTTCAAGCAAAACATTCCCCACGATGGTCAGGCTCTTCGCGCTCAGCTTGTCCATCGTATCCTGCACGGTGTGGTGGTAGGAGTTCCGCGGACCGTAATCAAGGTCGATGATGTCAGCGCAAGCCACGCCGCGCTGAACAAAGGGCAGATGGTCGTCTTCTATCTGATCATCATGCGTGAAAAAATAAGACTCGTAGCCCAGGCTGGTTGCAGCCTTCCTGACGACATTCAGCACCCACGGCGTGGAATTGAGGTCGCGGTCGATGTCGAGGTTTTTGTCGCCGATCATATCCGCCAGCAAAAACGCTTTGATGCGCTTGAGCGTGCCGTCGTTCTGCCATTTGGCCGCGAGATGGCGGCTGCCATAGAGTGAGTCGGAATGCGACCACTCCTGGACCGCTTCCTCACCATCGAAAAACACAAGCCAGACGCTGTAGCCATCAAGCGTGCGTCCGCGCAGATGGTTGGCTAATTCAATCAGCAGCCCCGTGCTCGATCCACCGTCGTTAGCTCCGACGAAGTTGATATTGCGCAGCGGGTAATTCGTCTCGTAGTGCGTGGCGAGCACGATCACGCCATCCTTCTTCCCCGGAAAACGCACGATGTAGTTGTGCATTTCCATCGGTTCGGCTGGAGTAGTGGCGGTGAAGGTGTCGTCTTCCAGCCGATCGTGCTCGAACTGCTTTTTCAGGAAGGCTTCTGCCTTGGCGTGGCCGGGGCTCCCAATCCAGCGAGGGCCGATGGAAACAAACTCCCGCGTGTATGTGAGCGCACGCGCGCCGTTGAAATCACCGGAAACTGGGGGTGCGGCATTGGCCGCGAGCGGGAGGGTGAGCAGTAGTGAGAAAAGCAGAAGACGTGCGCGCGGCAACTAGCTCTCCTGCGCTTTTCTGCGTCTGCTGGGATGAACCATGAACGAAACGCCGATACTGAGCAGGTAGAGACAAAGCATGGGCGTCGCGAAGACGCACATGGTAAGGACATCGGGCGTGGGCGTGATAATCGCCGCGATGATGAAAATGATGAGGATGGCGTAGCGAATGTTCTTCCACAGAAACCGCGGGCTGACGATGCCGAAGAGCGACAAAAACAGCACCAGGATGGGCAGTTCGAAGGTGATGCCCAGGCCAAGAATCACGGTGAGAAACAGGTCGGTATATTCGTTGACCTCGATGAGCGGTCGGAATTCATGGCTGAAGGTGAATAGGAAATCGAGTGAGCCCGGGAACACCCAGCGATAGCCGAAGTAGGCTCCGGCGAGGAAGAGCCCGACCGTGGCCCCCATGAACGGTACGACGTATCGCCTTTCGTTCTGATAAAGCCCCGGTGATATGAAGAGCCATACCTGGTACAGCACAAAAGGCGCTGCAAGGATGCACCCGCCCATGAAGCTGATCTTCAGGTAAAGATTGAAGCCGTCGATCGGATTGTGAATGATCAGCTGGGTGGGAAGGCCATGCTTCTGCAGCGCGAAGGTGATCGGCTTCTGCATCAGGCTGTAAATCTTTTCGTGGAAGCCGTACGCAACGCAGAAAGCTACGATGATGTAGATGACGGAGTGGATGAGGCGGCGGCGCAGCTCCTCGAGGTGTTCGAGCAGGCTCATGCCGGGCAACTCTGCGCGTTGTGTTACGGAGGACCGGGCGCGGTCGAGGATGTCATCCATGATGAAGGGGGGCATGCTCGTTCTCGGGCTCCGTGCCGTTGAGCGTCGCGGCATCGGGCAAGCTCGTGTGGCCGTTGGAGCTGATATTCAAGGACGATGCTTCGACGGTCACGTTAGCCGATTCCGGCAGTTCGGGCGGCGTGACAGGCGCGTAGGGAGAATCTGTGCTGACAAGTTCGCCGGTCGATGGCGGAGAAATCGACAAAGGTGAAGACGATGGCGGCAGAATCGTTGGTTCGGTCCCGCTCTCGGTCCGAGTCTCAGGCGCGGGTAGCGCAGGCGCCTGTTCGGCTGCGGCCGCTTCGAGCTTCTCTTGCCTCTCTTGCTGCTCCATGGCGCGTAACTCTTCGTCAATCTGCATCTTGAAATCGTTGGAGGCGCGGCGGAACTCGGCTAGCAGCTTGCCAATCTGCCGTCCAATCTCCGGCAAGCGCTTCGGTCCGAAAAGAACCAGGGCGAGCAGGAAAATGACGATGGAGTCGGCGAAGTGCATTCTTAGTCATGATACCCGTGCGGTTGTCGCGTCACAAACTGCCCGGTGTGAGGGAAGATCTGGTCAGGTTTCATCCTGTGAACGTTGTGGCACGGTCGATCGGGATGCCTTATCTTGACGTTACAATTGTATTAAACTAATTGCATTGGCACGCCCTTACGGTCCTTCGATTTTGCGACGAACTCCTTCCGGGCGCATCGATATGAGTAGGTTGCAACATCCCCGTCGGTTGGGCGGCACAAGCCACAGCGAACCGACTGCAGCCTGGATTGCTTTCAACATCCCCGTCCATCAAGGTTTTTCTGACCTGCGTGTGGACTGAAGGCGGAATGGTAATGAGCGTACTGGAAGAAGAAGTCGTTGTTGCGTCTCCTGTTTTTGAGCAGGAGAGTTGTTCTCTCGATCACTATCTCGCCCTGCCCGACCACAGCATGGATGAGAGGATCGCCGAAGCCCGCGCTAAGCTGGGCAAGAGCACCATACTCCTCGGCCATCACTATCAGCGCGACGAGGTGATCCGTTTCGCCGATTTCACCGGCGACTCCTACAAGCTCTCCAAGATCGCGGCCGAGACCGAAGCGAAATACCTCGTCTTTTGCGGTGTGCACTTTATGGCGGAGAGTGCCGATATCCTGGGTCGCCCCGACAATCCACCCGGAACCGGCCAGCAGGTGATTCTGCCCGACCTGAACGCCGGTTGCTCGATGGCCGATATGGCAGAGATCGGACAGGTCGAAGATTGCTGGGATACGTTGCTGGACGCGGGTCTTAAGCCAGGCGATATTCTGCCGCTCACCTACATGAATTCGGCAGCTGCAATCAAAGCCTTCTGCGGGGAGCGTGGAGGACTGGTCTGCACCTCTTCGAATGCCCGCAAGGCCTTTGAATGGGCCTTCGCGCGCGCGGAGAAGATTCTGTTTCTCCCCGATCAGCACCTGGGCCGCAACACAGCCTTCGCGATGGGCATTCCGCTGAACGAGATGGTGGTCTTCGATCCCTGGCAAATTAACGGCGGCATTGCGCCCGATCGTTTGCGCGCGGCGAAAGTCATCTTGTGGAAGGGTCATTGCTCGGTTCACCAGCGCTTTCTCCCGCAACACGTGGATGCGGTCCGTGCAAAGTATCTCGGCATCCGCGTCATCGTTCATCCCGAGTGCCGCTGGGAGGTCTGCCAGAAGGCCGACGCGATGGGTTCCACCGAACGCCTAATCCAGTTGGTCTCGGAAGCGCCCGAGGGCTCGATGTTCGCGATCGGGACCGAGATCCACCTGGTGAATCGCCTGGCGAAGGAGTACGCGCCGAAGGGCAAGAAGATTATCACCCTCGACGACATTGGCTGCCTATGCACTACTATGTACCGCATTAGCCCACAGCACCTGGCTTGGGCGCTTGAGAATCTGGTCGAGGGTCGCGTTGTCAATCGTATCCAGGTGCGCGAAGATGTGAAGCACTGGGCGCGCGTGGCGTTGGATCGTATGCTGGAGATTAAGGCATAAGTAAAGATGGACGAATTTGAAATGAAGACCTTCACCCTGGACGAAGCACAGGCATTGCTGCCTGTGCTTGAGTCCCTGTTGAAGCGTGCAATTGAAGGCAAGAAAGCGGCGGAGTCGATTGAAGGCCGAATGCAGGAGCTGAGGCACAAGATTTTTCTCTCTGGCGGATTCTTCGTTGACGTCGCCCGCGTGCGTCGACAGCGTGCCGCGTTGGAATCCAATGTCCAGGCCGCTAAGGACTCAGTGGCCGAGATCGACGCCATTGGCGTTCAGGTAAAGGACCTCGACACCGGACTCCTCGATTTTCCATGCCAGGTCGACGGTGAGATCGTGTTGCTTTGCTGGAAACTGGGTGAGGGCAGCATCGATTATTGGCACACCGTCGAAGCGGGCTTCCGCGGACGCCAGCCGATCGATGAGCGCTTCGGCAGCAAGAAGGCAAAGAAGCCCAAACCGGAACAGCCCAACTAATTGCAAATAAGCCCACCGATTTTTCGCCTGTACTCAAGTCTTGAAGCAAAGGTTGCGGGTACTCTGACACTCCCCTTACCCCGAGATTTACTCTCGCATGCCGCCCAGATTCAGCTGAACAAATTTGCTCTTTGCTGCGTCTGTTTTATCGGAGCCACTGGGCTGGTTCCGCAGCGCCGGGGCGACAAACCGCGCTCTCTGGTGATATCAAAAAGCTTGAACCGCATCGATCGACAGAGCAGAAAGACAGGACAGACTGAGAGCACAGATGCAGATCCCTGGAACGTTTTCCCGAACCCTTTCACTTGCTGTACTCCTGGTACTGACCGGTTGTGGACAATTCTTTGTGCCCGAGAACAGTGGCGGAGGCGGTACCAGCAGCACTGCTTATATTTATGTAGCCAATAACAATACGGCCAATATTGCCGGTTTCTCTATCGCAAGCAGCGGGCTAACGACTCTTTCGAACTCGCCTTATTCAATCGGTGTGTCGCCGAGTGCGCTGGCCATCACGCCCAGCAACAGCTATGTGTATGTCAGCACCCTTGCCGGAGGCATCTACGCCTACACGGTCGGCAGTGGGGGAGCGCTAACCGTCGCCAACGGCGGCAGCGCGGTGGTTTCCGGCATCAGTCCGGCCTCTCTGGCCATAGACGCAACAGGAAAATGGCTCCTTGCCGTCGATCCGACCCCGGCGGCATACGTTTTTGCCATCAACACCACCGATGGAACCCTAACTGCCCAGGGTAATAGTGTGCCGCTTGCTACGGGCAGCCCGTACAAGCTGGTGATCACGCCAAACAATAGCCTGGCCTACGTTTCATTGGGTACTGGGGGTGTGGCCATTCTGACCTTCAACGCGACCACCGGTGTGCTCACCAACACCAACCAGGTTCTCGCCCCCAAACAGTCGCTCTACTCTGATCAGGGGTTGGCGGTGAATCCCACTAGCACCTATCTTTATGTTGCCGAAACCGGCGCTAATGGCGTCCGGGTGCTCTCCATCGCAACCAGCGGCGCGTTGACGGAGGTAAAGGGTTCGCCTTATTCCACCGGGACCGGGCCCTCTGCTGTATTCATCGATTCGACTGGAAGCTATCTCTACGTGACCAACCGCGCAGCAGGCAGCGTGAGCGCCTTCCTCTCCTCCTCTTCCGGTGCCCTCACGGCAATCAGTGGCTCGCCCTTTACGACCGGAACCAATCCCATCGGCATTGCCGAGGACAACACGCACACCTACATCTCCGTTGTCTGCGCAGGAGGCAGTCCCGACCTCCAGGTCTTCAAAATTGACACCACCACCCCGGGAGCGCTTGACAACTTCAAAACCTCGAGCACGGGCACCGACCCGACGAATGCCCTGGCGATTGTCGCCGCCAATTGAGTCCATTCCCCTGGCTCAACGCATCGCGTACAGTTTGCGCGACCGGACCGGGCATGTCAGCTACGCAGCGGCTGTGGCTGCCACACGCCGGTGGGCCAGCAGATACATAAACCGGGTTATTCCGCTCATGAGCAGGTTGATGCCGACAATGGTGGAAAGCGCCCATGCTGCGCTCGACGGCCAATGAAAGAGAATCAGTGCCGCGAGAAGTACCGTAACAATGCCGTCGAAGAGCATCCAGCCCGACCCCGGCCGCGATCGGATCGCGAAGAATGTCACAATCTGCAGAACCCCTTCGATCAGGAAGACCACACCCAACACGATCGTGAACGACAGGAGGCTGAGCACGGGATGCATGAACAGATAAATGCCCCCGGCCATGTAGAGAATTCCTATCAGGGTTCGCCACAGGTATCCGCCGAAACTCCCCGCGGCAACCGCGAAGATCAGGTGCAGAATGCCCGAGCCGATGATGAGGCAGGAAAGCACAATTGCAATGCTGATTCCCACTTCGAAGGGCAGGACCAGTGCAATCAATCCGGCGATTGCCAACAGAACGGCCCAGACCATAGCCCATCCTGTTCCACGCGGTTTGGCAAGAATATCGGTTGTCATGAGATTTCCTTCCTTTCAACTACCGGTTTCCAAAGGATAGCCTCTGTGAATCGAGCCTCCAATAGAGAAATAAAAATAGGAAGGGTTTCCGAATGGGGTTCCCCGCTTCTCGAACATTGTAAAAATCTCCGCCAAATCCTGCGCTGCTGTGCTCTAACTGGTTAAAGTGAATTCAGAGTCACGTTCAAACAGATATTGTTGCCACGACTCTCGCCCACGCATCATGCCTTCGTCTTCCCGATACATTCTCCCCCGGCTTACCTGGTTGCTCCTGCTGGCGACCCTCGCGGGTTGCGGGCGATTCGCTCCCAAGCCTCCGACGGAATATGTGTACGTCTCGGCTAAGGGGACATTTCTTCGCGACCGGCTGGCGGCTGTTTCCAACCGGATCGCGGAGGTCAAGAATGGGCAGCGCCTCGTAGTCATCGAGCGTGCGCGCCGCTTCGTCAAAGTTAAAACGGAGAAAGGCGAAATAGGCTGGATCGACGAACACGCTGTGATCGATCAGCAGATCTACGACAAGTTCTCTGCCCTCGCCGCCCAGCACGCCCACGACCCGGTCATCGTTGGAGCTACCCTGCGCGACGACTCCTATCTGCACGACGCCCCCGGTCGGCAGACGGACCGATACCTCCTGCTGCCGGAAAACGACAAGCTCCAACTCCTGGTGCGCGCTTCGGTCGCCAAACCTGGGCCTCCTCAGGCCGTGCCGGCGGCATCTCCAGCGAAGAAATCCGCTGCAAACTCGGCGACGAAGTCGAAAGACGCTCCTGCTGCCAAGCCCGCTGCGCCGACCCCTAACCCGGCTGTGGCTCCCGCTCCGCCTCCGCCCGTGCTCCAGGATTGGTGGCTGGTGCGCGACTCCCAGGGGCGGGCGGGGTGGGTCTGGTCGCGGATGCTGGACATCGACATACCCGCCGAGATCGCCGGGCTGGCGGAAGCGCAGCGATATGTAGGGGCCTACGTTCTGCGCACCGTGGATGACCCGGAATCGAACTTCCCGAACAAGAAGGCTCCGGAGTACGTGGTGCTGATGAACTCCTGGAAGGAGGGTCTGCCATACGACTTCGACCAGGTGCGCGTCTTCACCTGGAACACCCGGAGGCATCGGTACGAGACCGCTTTTCGCCAGCGCGATCTGGAGGGCTATCTCCCGGTGACCGTGGGTAACCAGGTCTTCGACCGGCAGTCGCAGCCAGTTTTCTCCTTCAAGGTGGCGACGGGCGAGGACGTAGCCATCGACCCGCAGACCGGCGCGCGCCGTGCCGCGCAGACCGAGGTCGAAACCTATCGGATGGAGGGCGTGATCGTCAAGCGCGTCCTGCCTCCAAGTGCCGAAGCTCCCAAGCCGATTTCTCCGAATCCGGCGGAGAAGAAGAAGCACAAGGCGGAAGCGAAGCATAAGAAAAAGCAAAAGTCCGGTTAGCAACCTGGTTGACCCTCGCGACCCAGTTCTAGCCACCTCCGCCAGATATTGAATCGCGGCAAGCCTCCACGTGCTATTCGGCTACGTCACGCTGTGAAGTGTCTTCACCAGATCGCGGTCGATTTGCGATTTGGAGACGTAGCCGGCGACGCCGATCGCTTTTGCGGCCTCAATGAAAGCGTCACTATCGTGCACGGACAGAAAGACGATCCTGGCGCCACATCCGGAGTTTCGCAATTGCTCCGCAACAAGGAAACCGTTTGTATCGCCCAGATCCACGTCCAGAAGGATGATGTCCGGGTTCAGACGCGCGGCTGCGGCAACGACCGACGAGCCAGAGGAGAGTGTTCCCACGATCGCGAACTCGGGTTCGAGGAAATCGACCAGAAAATCCAACATTTCCGTGTTGTCGTCCACACACAGAAGCTTTTTCACTTCTACCAGATTTCCGGCTGTTTCATTGAGCCCCTGGGGTAGCCCTGCCCAAGTTTAAGCGGACCCCCGGCAAGCCGAGAACTAGCAAAATTGCTGGACCGACATAGCAAAACTCGCAGTAATATGACGCAGAGTTCTTGAGGCTTCTCCGTTGGTTATACTTAACGGTGGCTCCTCCGCTGGTGGTGATTTTTTTGTGCTCATGCCGTCTGACCCCCAAGTCCAACAGCCGACTGATGAAGGACCGTTGAGTTATTCTCAAAAACACATGTGGAGTGAGGCGTTTGCCCATTTGGAGGTGGCCGTAGCGCTGTTGGCGCTTGACGGTAGGGTGCTATCGGCAAACGATCGGATGTGTGAACTCACCGGCTATAAGAAAAAAGACCTGTTGGAAAGAAACTTCAGGGAGTTCTTTCACTTTGAAGAGCCACACCCCGAATATGAGATGACTCTTAGCCTACTTACGGCAGGCGAGATAAATCGCTACTCGACGGATTTGAGCGCGAAAAGAACAGATGGAGAAATCGTCTGGTTCACAATGGCTTTTTCGCTGATTCGAGACGATGTCACTCATGCTCCTCGGAGTCTGACGGTAGTAGCCAAGGATATTACTTCCTATAAGTGGGCCGACCAGGAACTGCATAACTCGGAATTGGCGCGCGATGAATTGAGTCGCCGCATCGTGAGCGCCCAGGAAGCGGACCGGACGCGAATCGCGAGAGAGCTTCACGACGATATCGGGCAGTCACTGGCGATCCTCAAGATCCAGATGCTTCGCGCCGGTCAGCCGGTTTCCGGTGACCCGAAAAAGACGCATGCCGGCCTGAGAGAGCTGGCGGGGGAGTTGGACGCAATCGCCCAGAGGGTAACCCGCCTTTCGCACGGCCTGCATTCGTCAGTGTTGGAATATCTGGGTCTCGCTGCCGCAGTGAAGAGCCATTGTCGAGAATGCTCCGAGCAACTGCGCATCCCGATCGAGTGTCAGTGCGACAAGGTTGACCAGAAGCTGGACAGCGTCATAGCGCTGGCAGTCCTGCGAGTGGTGCAGGAGGCAATTCACAATGCAACAAAGCACAGCCGCGCCAAGGGTATCGCAGTACGGCTGAAATTCTCGGGGCAAGACTTGAACCTGGAAGTTTCGGACGACGGTGTCGGCTTCAACATCAAAGCCGCTAGACTTGCGGAGGGACTCGGCCTGATCAGCATGCGCGAGAGGATCCACCTGGTGGGCGGAGAATTCAACATTGTCTCCAGCCCGGGAAAAGGTACCAGGATCATCGCACGCGTACCGATCCCCAGCGCTCATTGAGCCCTTCCTCCTGAAGCCTCAATCCTTTATCCGCGCGGCTCCTGGCGGCCATTTGTTCGACTCCAGATCGAGAACGCGTCGAACGGCATTGATATGATTGACGCGAGATTGCGAAGAATCCGATGGACGTCACGAGCATCTCCCATTACCGCGGGCTGGAGCAGATCGGCGGAGGGGGCATGGGTGTCGTCTACAAGGCCGAGGACACCTTGCTTGGCCGGTATGTCGCACTCAAGTTCCTTCCTGATAACTTCGCGAATGACAATGCGGCCGTGGAACGCTTCCGGCGCGAAGCGCGTGCCGCCTCGGCTCTGAATCATCCCAACATCTGCACAATTTACGAGATTGCCGAAGCAGACGGCCGCCTGTTCATTGCCATGGAATTCCTGGAAGGCGAAACGCTAAAGCACGTGATTCAAGAAGGGCCGTTGCCCCTCGAAAAGCTGCTCGAACTGGCCATCGGCATAACGGACGCCCTCGACGCCGCGCATGAGAAGGGGATCATTCATCGCGACATCAAGCCGGGGAATATCTTCGTAACCATGCGAGGCAGTGCCAAGATCCTGGACTTCGGCCTAGCGAAAATGGTGCCTCTCAAAGAGCTGGCCACTGGTTTGCCGCAATCCCGCCTGGAGCAACAGAATCTCACCGATGGCCTTGGAGCCGCATTAGGCACGGCCGCTTACATGTCGCCCGAGCAGGCGCTGGGCAGACCCCTCGATCCGCGCTCCGATCTTTTTTCGTTCGGCATCATGCTCTACGAAATGTGCACTGGCCGGTCACCTTTTTCCGGGGACACGACCGGGGAACTACTGATCTCCATCGTGCAGCAGGTTCCGGTCACGCCGGCGCAGCTGAATCCTGATGTCCCCAATGAACTCGCGCAAATCATCGACCGATGCCTTGAAAAAGACCGGGAGCAGCGATATCAGCATGCGTCGGAGATTCACGCGGATTTGAAGCGATTGCAGCGCAGCTCGGCTGCAGAGATAGGCGTACCTTCTCAGCGGTCACAAATCGAGGCGTCGGCGCACGTATTTTCCACTTCATGGAAGTATGAGAATGCTTCCAGCAGCGGCAAGAGATCATCGCCGATCAATATTCCGCCGGAGCCGACTCGCTTCATTCTGCGCCGGCGCTGGCGGCTGGCTCTCGCAGCGGTTTTTGTGCTCCTCGCTGGCGCGTTGGTCTACTTCTGGACGCGGCCCCTGCCGCCGCCGAAAGTCTCGAAGTATGTCCAGCTCACCCAGGATGGTGAGCCGAAGATTCTGGAAGCGACCGACGGGCTGCGCCTTTATCTTGGCATGAGAACCAGGACCAACTGGAAGGTCGCGGAAATATCCGTCTCGGGTGGCGATCCGATTCCGATCCCCGTCCCCTCCGAAGGCCTGACTCCGCTCAGCGTTTCTCCCGATGGATCGAAGCTTCTCGCCATCGACTTGTCGGGGGTCCTCTGGAGTCTGCCGACACTCGGTGGTGCGCCTCGTCGCCTGCCAAATAGCTTTTCATTGGTGGCATCTGAGACGGCTGTCTGGTCTCCAGACGGAAAGATGCTGGCGTATTGCCACGAGAACGACTTGTTTCTGGCAAAAAGCGATGGCACGGAAGCTCGCAAGCTGCTCACCGTCCCGGGTCTACCTTACGATCCCCAGTTTTCGCCCGATGAGACGAAGCTAAGATTCAGCACAAGGGATCCTAAGTCGGGCGACCGCGCCCTCTGGGAGATCTCCACGCAAGGAACAGACCTGCACCCCTTGGTTCCAGGTCTGCATACTCCCGCAGACGAGGAACACGGCAAGTGGACTCCGGACGGAAAGTACTTCGTCTTCGAGTCAAAAGGACAGATATGGGCTCTTCCGGAAAAGACAGGCTTCTTTCGCAGATCCATTGGTACGCCCGTCAGATTGACCGATAGCCCGCTCAACCTGGATTCGCCCCTTCCCAGCAAAGACGGCAGGAAGCTCTTCGTGGTCGGCAACAGGCTGCTGGGCGAACTGGTGCGCCATGACGCGAAGTCCGGAGAGTTCCTGCCCTTTCTTTCCGGAATCTCGGCGGAATTCGTCACATTCTCGAAGGATGGCCAATGGGTAGCCTACGTCACCTATCCCGACGGTGTCCTCTGGCGAAGCAAGGTAGATGGGAGCGGGCGTCAACCCCTCAGCAATTCGGGGATGTATGCCAGGCTGCCGCGCTGGTCTCCGGACAGCAAGCAGATCGTCTTCTATGGCTGGAACCTTGAAGGCAAACTGCAGGTCGACAATAGGATCAGCATCTCAGGACAACCCTATAAGGTGTACGCAGTTTCTCGCGACGGTGGGGTCCCGGAGCAATTGATCCCCGATGATCCCGACCCTCAAAGCGACCCCAACTGGTCGCCCGACGGCAGCAAGATTGTCTTCGCTGGCGGTGTGGATACGGATTCCTCAGTGATCCGTGTGCTTGACCTGGCAAGCCACCAAATCTCCAGTCTTCCGGAGTCGCAAGGATATTACTCTCCACGCTGGTCACCGGACGGACGATACATTGCGGCCATGTCGGCAAAGGCAGACGGTCTCTTTCTCTTCGATCTCCGGACACGAAAGTGGTCAGAGCTGACACAAGCGCCAGCCGGTTTCCCCAACTGGTCAGCGGATGGAAAATACTTGTATTTCCTGAGTCGAGTACCGAACCGTGCGGTGCTCAGGGTCAGCATCATCGACCGCAAAGTGGAGCTTGTGGCCGATCTAAAGGACTTGCCGACTACCGGGTACTGGAGTACCTCTCTGACCCTCACTCCCGATGGTTCACCCCTGTTGCTTCGCAACCTCGGTACCCAGGACGTTTATGCTCTGGATTGGGAAGAACCATAGGCTGAGAGCCTGCAGGTTTTTTCGTGCCTCCGCAAAACAACCGGCTCCTCAGGATCCTTCGAATCAGTGGGAACGCCTGGCTTATCGGTTGGAATCATGCCGTGCCGGGGCGTCCCGCAAACGACACACGCCTCGGCCTTCAAGGAAATTTCAGCTCCACAACAGGTGCAATATGCTGCCAAGGATCAACTCCTGAAAACTCACTTCCTTGGACGGCCCAGCGGGAGGGAAAGATTCGTTTTTCATCGCCGCTCCGGATTCTGACGAGATCGAGTCCAGGAGATACGCCTTTGAGCAGCGGTTTGGAAGGCACCAATTCCACCGGTGCGTCGGCCCTTCAATGCAGATAGTGCGCTTTTTCGGGAAGGTCGATTCACGCGTGAGCGCCGCGACGTCCCGCCGCGCAAACCATCTTCCTGGGCTGAGAATCGCATCTAAAGGTTTGAGGCAATTGGGGTTCTTCGACGTATACAGATTACCGTAATTCTTCCGTCTTTGATCCGGCAGGCGCAAAATCGGCGGAAGCGGTTGATTTGAGCAGGTTGAACCCGTATCGTGATGGTATTCACATTGCAGCGTCGAGCGGCCTCAGCGAGGTGCCGGTGCTGGATTTGCTTTCGCTCCATTGACATAAACCTAAAGTCGAGTTGCAAGGAGATCGGCACATGGACAACAAGCCGGCGCAAAATATTCAGGACACTTTTCTGAATACCGTTCGCAAGGATAAGACCCCCATCACGATTTATCTGGTGAGCGGAGTCAAGTTGACCGGAAAAATCCGGTCTTTCGATAAGTACTCCGTGCTGCTCGAAAACAACAGCCAGGAGCAATTGATCTTCAAGCACGCTATCTCCACAGTCGTCAGCAGCCGGTCGGTGCTGCATGGCGAACATCGTCCTCTTGGCGCCGGTCCTGGCGCATCCGGGCATGCGGCCAGTACGGGCGCGGCCGGGCAGGATCTCGCGAACTCCTGAGCGCGATGGCCGTGAGAGCGCCATCCTGAGGGCTTTTTTGCTCCGGAAAAGGTTTTCTTGCGGATGAAGCGCAGGACCGAATCGCCGGCGTGTGGAATCCCCGGCTTCGCGCATGGCTGCCGCGGACGTGCGCGATGAGATAGGCTTTTATCACCGTATTGAATACCGTCAACCAGTCCGCTGAACGCGCGCTTCTGGTCACCGTCGACTTCACGGCGCAGCGGCGTCAGCTGACGCGCACGGCGGCGCTGGCCCGTGAAGCCGCGCTGGCCAGCGCCGGAGAAGGTGAGACGTCCGGGCCGGCATCTGGCGCCTCGTTCGACATGGAGGCTTCGCTCGCTGAATTTCGCGAACTGGTGATTTCAGCCGGCGCGGAGATTGCGGCGGAGGTCGTCCAACACAGGCCAAAGGCCGATCCCGCCACATTGATCGGCAGCGGCAAGGTCGGCGAGCTGGAGGGCATTGCCGCCTCCGCGGACGCCGACGTGATTCTCTTTGATCACGACCTGACCCCTACGCAGCTCGCCAACTTGGAAAACGCGCTGCCCTGCCGGGTAGTGGATCGCACACAGCTAATCCTGGATATTTTTGCGCGCCACGCGCGCACACGGGAAGGCCAGTTGCAGGTGGAGTTGGCCCAGTTGGAATATATGCTGCCGAGGCTAACGGGACGGGGCGCGTCGATGTCGCAGCTAGGAGGCGGCATCGGCACACGTGGACCGGGCGAGACGCAACTGGAGACCGACCGCCGCAGGATTCAACGCAGGCTGCTGCAACTGAAGCAGGAGATCGAGGGCGTGCGCCGCATTCGGACGCAGCAGCG
>Ga0209040_10001271_pt1 | contig 19877 bp, 19 predicted proteins | sample BogFormECP12_OM3_FD_188240 | JGI IMG/M metagenome (GOLD analysis project Ga0209040, IMG submission 188240) | Bog forest soil microbial communities from Calvert Island, British Columbia, Canada - ECP12_OM3 (SPAdes) (version 2) | ecosystem: Environmental > Aquatic > Freshwater > Wetlands > Bog ...
AGAGGTGATCTTGGCGCGGAAGTCGCCGGTGGTGATGCTCACGATGTCCTCCAGTACAGTTCCGCAGTCGCGGATACCGCCTGATTTGGCTTATCACATGGTCGTGTGACTAAAGGTGACTAGCCGGAGTCAGTCTACACCTGCGGGCCGACCCGTCACCACTTAATTCGATGCGTAGAACGCGGACTTGGGATGTCATTCCCAAAATGGGAATCGCAGGATTATTCGCTGCTGGTGTGGTCATGGATGATCCGCCAGCCCTCGGGAAACTCGCGGAAAATCAGGGTGAACAGGCCGTGAGGTTGCTTGCCGTTCGAGAGCGTGAGTTGCCACCGGCCGCGAACGAAGCCGCCTTGTGGCCCGAGCAGCTCGACCTGAATGTCGGCCATCTCCAGTTGGCCCATCTCGCTATCGGGCGCCTGGTATTTCTTGCGATAGCGTTCAAGGGTCGCCTGCCAGCCCTCGGTTTTTGTGGCGCCGGAAAAGAAGGTAAGCGCCTGCGAATTCCAGTATCCGGCCATGAATCCCTCAAGGTCATTTCGGTTCCACGCCGCGACTTGGGATTGCAGCACCTTCCGAATCGCGGCTTCCTGGCCTGCCGATGGGCCCACTGCCGTCTGCGCGAATGCCACTCCAGCGAATAACACCGCAGCGATAGTTCGGAAAAGTCTCCTCATCCCAGCCTCCGTACCAGAAGTGTAAAGGACGTCATGCGCTGGACAGCCTTAGCTCCGCCGTGCAAGCCTTTATTCTTGTCATCACGGGGGGGCGTTTGCCCCCGAGGGATCTGCTTTTCCAAAATTTCTCCGCAACCTCGTTTTCCAGGAGGTCAAAATATGCAGGGACACCTCCGAGTGAAAGATGGACTCGACCGCCTGCCCGGACCCAAAGGCGAGCGCTTCGTCGAATTGTTCACGCACGGAACCCTCAGCGTCGAACTCTACGCGCCGCACCGCACGGATCCGCAGAAGCCGCATCCTCGCGACGAAATCTACGTAGTCGTAAGCGGAACCGGTCGCTTTCTTCGCGGAGACGAGGAGGTCATCTTCGAGCGCGGCGATGTCTTGTTTGCCGCTGCCGGCAAGTTCCATCGCTTCGTGGACTTCTCGCAGGACTTCGTGGCCTGGGTATTTTTCTATGGTCCTGAAGGCGGCGAGGAGCAGCGACCATCCGGGCAATGATCCGTCTTCGGACGCCGCTATAATCGGAGAATATGGTCACCACGCCGGAAGCCCCGGTCGCCAAACAGTCCAAGTATGAGCCGGTCATTGGCCTGGAAGTACACGTCCAGCTCCTGACAAGGACCAAGATTTTTTGCGGCTGCTCGACCCAGTTCGGCAATCCCCCGAATACCAACGTGTGCCCGGTCTGCCTTGGACTGCCCGGCCCGCTCCCGGTCCTTAATCGGCAGGCAGTGGAGTTCGCGGTGCTGGCGGCGATGGCGCTTAACTGCCGGATCAACGAGCGATCGATCTTCGCCCGCAAGAACTACTTCTATCCCGACTTGCCCAAGGGCTACCAGATTTCGCAGTACGACAAGCCGCTGGCCGAACACGGCTACATCGAGATTCCGGCTGCTGGCGGCACCAAGCGCATTGGCATCACTCGCGTGCACATGGAAGAAGACGCCGGCAAGAGCCTTCACGACGGCCTGGCCGACAGCAGTCAGTGGACCTCGATCGACCTGAATCGCTCGGGGGTGCCGTTGATCGAGATTGTCAGCGAGCCTGACATCTCTTCGCCCGACGAAGCGTGGGAGTACCTGACGCGGTTGAAGGAGATCATCCTGTACACCGCCGTGAGCGACTGCAACATGGAAGAAGGCTCGCTGCGCTGCGATGCCAACGTCAGCATTCGCCCCATCGGCCAGAAGAAGTTCGGCACCAAGGCGGAAGTTAAGAACGTGAACTCGTTCCGCTTCATCCGGCAGGCGCTGGAGTACGAGATCGCGCGCCACGAACAGGTGTTGGAGTCAGGCGGCACCATCACCCAGGAGACGCGCCTGTACAACGCGAGCGAGGGCAGGACGTACGGTATGCGCTCCAAGGAACAGGCCCACGATTATCGCTATTTCCCGGAGCCTGACCTGCTTCCCCTGGTGGTCGATGAGGCATGGCGCAAGCAGATCGCGGCACAGCTTCCTGAGCTCCCCGAAGCCAAACGCAAGCGTTTGGTGGAGCAATACGGTATCACCGAAGCCGACGCGGCCACACTGACCCGCACGCAGTCCATGGCCGATCAGTTCGAAGAGGCTGCCTCTGCCGCCAAGAACCCGAAGCGCGTCGCCAACCTGGTACAGGCGGAGCTGCTGGGGCGCCTGAAGTTAAAGAGCCTGGAGATTGAGCAATCTCCCATCTCGATGAAAGGGGTTGCCTTCTCGGCGGACTTGGTTGAGTCCGGTGCCATCAGCGGGAAAATGCTCAAAGACCTCTACGACGTTGCCTTCGAGCGCAATGAAGATTTCCCGGTCGTTTACGAAAAGGAAAAGCCGCAGCAGATCACCGACACGGGCGACATTGAGAAGCTGATCGACCGGGTGATCGCGGCCAATCCCAAGCAGCTTGAGCAGTACCGCGCCGGAAAGAAGACGGTGGCAGGCTTCTTTGTCGGCCAGGTGATGAAAGCCTCCAAGGGACAAGCCAATCCAGCGCTGGTCAACGAGTTGCTCACCAAGAAGCTCGACGCTTAGGAATACTCCGCCACCAACAACTCTTCCTGAAGTCGAAATCTTGCCGCGCCTGTGTCTTGCGGACCGCGATTTGTTAGGCTGGTGGTTCGCATGGCTCAACGTCTGTTTATTCCGGCCGCGTGCCTTCTGCTGGGCATGGCGCTTGCGGGCTGTGGAACACCCGGCGCGCCCCAGCTACCGTCGCTGCAACTGGCGCGGCCCGTGGACGACCTTACCGCCTCGCGCAAGGGCAACAACGTCCAACTCGAGTGGACTCTGCCTCGCAAAAACCTCGACCGCACTCTGGTCAAAAACATTCCCCAGAGCCGGATATGCCGTCATGATGGCACCGCACTCATGAGCGGATGCACGGTGGTAGCCGACGTCCAGAATCCGAAGCTCGCGGAGAAGCGCAAGGGCGAACTGCAGCCCGCAGTGCGCATGAAGTACGTAGATACGCTCCCGGCACAATTGGGCGAGCAGAATCCGGCGGGCTTCGTCCGCTATGCCGTCGAGATCATGAATTCGCGCGACCGCAGTGGCGGACTCTCCAACCAGGTACTGATTCCGGTTGCCCCTACCATCGCGCCGCCCGAACAGCTCGCCGTGAAGGTCGAGGCGGATGGTGTGCTGATCTCCTGGCAGGGAGCGGACGTGCCGGACACGCCCTCCGGTCTCACCTATCGCTATCGCGTGATGAGAAGTCCAGCCGGAGCGAACGCATACATCGCGCTTGCCGATATCGAACCTGAAGCCGAGGGTTTTTACCTCGACAAAACCTTTGCCTGGGAGACCAAGTACGATTACCGCATTATGTCGGTCACGCTGGTGCACTCCCAAGGCATCAATACGGCAGTTGAAGGCGACGACTCCAAAGCTGCGGAGATATTCACTCGCGACATTTATCCGCCCGCGGAGCCGACCGGGCTGCAGGCCGTGTTCTCCAGCGTGGGGCAAAAGCCCTTCGTCGACCTTACCTGGGCGCCGAACATGGAGAGCGACCTTGCGGGATACAATGTATTCCGCCGCGTCGAAGGCGGTGAGTCCGTGAAGCTGAATCAACAACTCGTGCCGGTGCCGTCTTTCCGCGATGACAAGGTCTCGCCAGGAAAGACCTACCTTTACACCGTTTCAGCGGTGGACGCGCGCGGAAACGAAAGCCCTCGCTCAGCGGAAACGACGGAAGCCGTACCCGACAAGCAATAACGGAGTTCCTATGCGATTCTGCCGCTTTGAGTCTGACCATGTCGCGCGCTACGGCCTAATCGAAAAGTTCGCCAATCAGGACGTAGTCCGTCGGACTCTTGACCATTTACCGAACGCCGCATCCGATTTCGAGCGCGGCACACCAGTCGAAATTCCGCTCGCCTCGGTTCGCCTGCTCGCGCCAATAACACCTTCCAAGATCGTCTGCATTGGGCGCAATTATCGCGAACACGCCAAAGAGTTGAACCACCCAATCCCCACCGAGCCGTTGATTTTCCTCAAGCCTCCGTCGGCCGTCCTCGATCCCGGCGAACCAATCCTCCGCCCGGTGACGCTTTCGCAAAGAGTGGATCACGAGGGCGAACTTGGCGTCGTCATCGGTAAGCGCTGTCATGGCCTGCGGGAAGGCGACGATGTGCGGGAGTTCATCCTCGGATACACCTGCGTCAATGACGTGACTGCCCGGGACTTGCAAAACAAAGATGGCCAGTGGTCGCGCTCCAAGGGATTCGACACATTCTGCCCGACGGGTCCCAGCGTGGTTTCCGGACTGGATCCGTGGAACGGGGTACGTGTCCAGACCCGCGTGAATGGGCAGATTCGGCAGGATGGAACTACCGCGGACTTCATTTTTCCGCTGGATGTGATCCTGCGCTTCATCTCGCAGGTGATGACTCTCGAACCTGGCGACCTGATCGCCACCGGTACGCCAGCCGGAGTCAGTCCCCTGCAGCTCGGAGACACGGTCGAAGTGACCGTCGAAGGTGTCGGTTCGCTCAGCAATCCGGTCGCCGATGCCTCGTAGGCCCGCGGTGCTTCCAGACTGCTCGCCAAATCTCCATGTATGAGCAAACGCGAATCCGCGCTATCCTATGCGTGACCGGCCATGAGTTCCCTTCGCTATTACCCCATCCTCGCTCTAGGTGCCACGGCGGCCATCGTGGGCTATGCGTTACTGTCGCGCAAGCCGAAGCGATCGAGCGATTTGATGGAGTACGAACGCCGGACGGCACTTACACGTGGGGGACGAATCATCGATGGCACCGTCATCGACGTGCATGAACTGGAAGAGACCCCAACCCAGCGACAGATGATTCTGTTGATTTACACCTATGACGTAGCCGGTGTCACCTACGAGGCTTCGCAGGACGTAACCCATCTGCGTCAGTTCATCGACCTGTATTCCTGCCGGCTGGGTCTTCTTGCTTCCGTGAAGTACGATCCTCACAATCCTGGCGATTCCATCGTGATCTCCGAAAAATGGTCGGGACTCCGCAAATCGCCGATTCGGGCGCAGTTCCGGCCGGTTGCCAGCTAATCCGGTCTTTTGTGCGACTTGTAGCGCCCCAGATGCGTCAAATAGGCATAGCATCGTACCGTGTCCAGGATCGACGGTGTAGTTAACCCCACGCGGTTGTTACAATAGCCTTTTATGCATGGTCTTCCTCTTCCCCTGGCGGCGTTTCTCGCGGGAGTGCTGTCATTCCTGTCGCCGTGCGTGCTTCCCCTGGTTCCGGGATATGTGTCGTTGATTTCGGGCGCTACCGTGGAGGATTTGGAATCCAGTGATCGCCGCATGCTGGGAACCGTAATGCTGCACTCGTTCACGTTTATTTGCGGGTTCAGCGTTGTTTTTATCGCTCTGGGGGCGGTGGCTACCGGCATAGGTCAGTTTGCCAACGAGTATCACAACGTGCTCGCCAAAGTGGCGGGAATTATCGTCATCGTTTTCGGACTGCATCTGACCGGACTTTTGAAGATTAAGGCTTTGTATGCTGATAAGCGGTTGCATGACGTGAAAGGCGGTTCCAGTGCAGTGGGATCGTTTGCGGTTGGCTTCGCGTTTGCGTTTGGCTGGACTCCTTGCATCGGGCCAATTCTGGCAACCATTCTGGTTTTTGCGGGAGCCCAGGAAACGGTCCTCAAGGGCGTGCTGCTGCTCGCAATCTATTCCGCGGGCCTGGCCGTACCCTTCCTGTTGACGTCCCTGGGCGTGGACCGTTTTCTCGGTTTCTACACCCGTTTTCGCCGTCACTTGCACACCGTCGAAGTAATCAGTGGAGTCTTGCTGATCGCGGTCGGGGTGCTCATTTTCATGAATAACTTGAAACTGTTATCCGGATACCTATCGTTCTTAAACCGGTTCGCGCTGTAAAGGTCGGAATACTGTGAAACGTAATGCACTGGTGTTTGCATCCTTGCTCATTGCGATCGCGGCAATGCTGGCAACTGGCAAGTATCTTGATCGCGTCCATAGGCGTGCCACCGCCAAATTAGTGGGAGACGTCCGCGGAATAGCTGCTCCCAACTTCGAGCTGACCACGCTCGATGGACAGAGGGTCAGGCTTTCCGATTATCGTGGCAAAGCCGTGCTGCTGAACTTCTGGGCTACCTGGTGCTCCCCGTGCAAGGTGGAAATGCCCTGGTTCGTCGAGCTGCAGAAAAAGTACGGCAATGACGGGCTCGTCATACTGGGCGTGGCAATGGACGATTCCGACGCACCCAAGATCGCCCAGTTCGCCAGCGAAATGGGTGTCAATTATCCCGTGCTGCTGGGCACCGACAAGGTTTCCGAAGAATACGGGAATGTCGAATTTTTGCCCACCAGTTTCTATATCAATCGGGAAGGCAAGATTGTCGGCAAGGGAACCGGGCTTCTTGGCCGGAGCGAGATCGAGGACAATGTCCGCAAAGCGCTGGCATCGCCAGTGGCCGGCATGAACAACGCCCAGACTTCGCCCGCCGGCCCCAGGCGCGTCAAGGCGCAGACGACGGCGCAATGAGCCAGAAGTGGACTTCTCTGCTGATGGCCTTTCTACTGGGAGGTCTCGCGTTCTCCCAGGGCCCCGGTGAGAAGGTCCCATCGGTAGTCATGGCTCCGGTGGGCAAGGTGCAAGTCAGAGCCGGCAACACTGCCAATGTAGAACTCGACTTTCGCATCGGCAGCGAATTCCACATCAACTCCAACAAACCGAAATCTGAACTGCTGATTCCCACCGCCCTGAAACTCAGCGCAGCCGAACCGGTAAGCGTGGTAGCGCTGAAGTATCCAGCGGGGCAGGACATGTCATTTCCCTTTGCACCAGACGAAAAACTGAGCGTGTACAGCGGTGATTTCGCCATCACCGCTGTGGTCAAGGCCCCGGCGAAAGCAGCGAATGGAGACTATCCGGTGACCGGCGAACTTCGTTTCCAGGCCTGCGACCGCAGCGCCTGTTATCCTCCGCGTTCGATTCCCGTGAAGTTTGAAGTTGCGGTTGTGGGTCGATAACCAGGCTCGGGTCGCGGCGGTGGCACAAAAGAGCAAAAATTAGCTCCGAAGCGGCCGATATCCTAGCCCAGCGCGCAGCTCGCCGCGGCGGGCGCGGAGTGCTGGGTAGGGGAAAAAGCAATTCGAGTCCCGTCAGGGACGGCACGGCTCCCTCCTGATTACTTAGCGCCCCCGCTACGGCCACACAATCTCAGTCAGCAGTACGACCACCTGTGCGATTGCCGCATGGTCGGTGCCGATGCCCTCGGGAGTCTTCGCCTTGATTCCGACCTGCTCGGGACGAACACCCAACAATTCGGCGACACTCTGCTGAATCGTCCTGGCATGTGGGCCAATCTTGGGCGCGGCGAGGATCAGTGTGCAGTCGACATTCCCCACCCTGTAACCCTTCTCGCCGATTTGCTTCATGGCTTCGCGCAAAAACAGGGCTGAGTCCGCGCCCTTCCACTGTGGATCACTGGGCGGGAAGTAGCTTCCAATGTCGCCGGCCGCAACCGCACCGAGCAACGCGTCCGTTAAGGCGTGCAGCAACACGTCGCCATCGGAGTGGCCTGCCAGACCGCAATCATGCGGCAGCGGCACCCCTCCGATCCGCAGGGGAATACCCTTCTTGAACTCATGCGAATCCCAGCCGCAGCCGATCCGCGGCACTCGTACGACTTGTGTGTTGAATGACACGGTGCGTCCTATCCAGAGAGGCTGGTCTTGCGGCGGTTTTCCTGCGACAAAAAGAACTCAGCCAATTCCAGGTCGCCGGGAGTGGTGATTTTCAAGTTGCGCGGCGATCCCATGACCACGTGCACCGCGCCTCCGGCACGCTCGATCAGCGAAGCCTCGTCGGTCCCGAGAAATCCATCCGCGCTGGCTTCGGCGAAAGCCTTCTTCAGCAGTCCAAAGCGAAAGCCTTGCGGCGTCTGTGCCATCACCATGCGCTCGCGGGGCACCGTGGCCAGCACCACCGCGCCATCGGCGGTACGATCCACCTGCTTCACGGTGTCCACGGCCGGGACTCCTGCGATGGCTGCATCGTACTTTTTCACGGCCTCAATCACGCCATTGATCGTATCGTCGTCCACGAAGGGACGCACCGCGTCGTGCACCAGCACGATATCGTCCGGCGCCGCGCTGAGCGCGGCCAACGCATTGGAGACAGAATTCTGCCGGTGTATCCCACCTTCGACCACCCGAATTGGCTTCTTGAAGGCCTCTTGTTCGACTTGCTTCAGAAAACCGGCAGTCTCGTTCTTGCGCAGCGCGACCACGATCTCGTCAACCTGGCCGTTGACCGCGAACTTCCGCAGGGTGTGGAACAAAATCGGAGTTCCCTGCAGTTCAAAGAACTGCTTGGTCTTGCTCTTGTCGCCGGCGGCGGACATGCGAGTGCCGAAGCCGGCTGCGGGGATGATGACAATCACTTTCATAGCGGGCAGCGCAGTATAAACGTCCGCCGTAACATTCTTCAAATCGCGCGGCGAAAAACAGGGAGCCCTGCCAACAGGCAAGACTCCCGACTGGAATTCTACTCCGCCTTGGGAACGTCCGGAACAGGTGCGGGCGCAGGCGCGGGTTTCCGCAACTCAGGTCGCGGTTCGACAGGACGAGGCGGAATAACCACCGCACGCTCGTCGAACTTGCCGAATATCATTTTGCCCGCAGTGGTTTGCAATACTGAAGTCACCGAGATGTCGATGTTCTTGCCAATCATCTTGCGCGCGTTGTCCACCACGACCATCGTGCCGTCGTCAAGGTAAGCAACACCCTGGTTGTACTCCTTGCCTTCCTTCAGGATGAAAACCTTCATGACTTCGCCCGGCAGGACGATGGGCTTCAGCGAGTTGGCCAGCTCATTGATGTTCAACACCTCGACACCCTGCAACTGCGCCACCTTATTCAGGTTGAAATCGTTGGTGACGATCTTGCCCTCGTAGACCTTGGCCAGCTCAATCAGCTTCAGGTCCACCTCGCGCACCGCGGGAAAATCATCCTCCACGATCTGCACCGTCAGCGTCGCGATCTTCTGGATGCGTTGCAGAATGTCCAGCCCGCGCCGTCCGCGGTTCCGCTTCATGGAGTCGGCCGAATCAGCCACCAGTTGCAGCTCGCGCAGCACAAACTGCGGCAGCACGATGACCCCGTCGAGGAACCCGGTCTCCGCGATGTCGGCGATGCGGCCGTCGATGATGACGCTGGTATCGAGGATCTTATAGCTCTTCTTGGACTGCTTCTCGCCTCCAAAGATGCCGCCCAGGGCAGACAGATTGAGCAAGTCACCCTTTCCCGCGCCCACGACCAGCCCCACGTAGGCCATCAACAACATGAGGAAGAGTTGCAGAAAACTCTGAGTCGGCCCGGGCTGCAGGCTGTTGCGAATCACGAGGCTGAAGAGATAGGCGCCGATGATGCCGAGAATGCTGCCAATCACCGCGCCAATGAGCCGTTTCAGGCTCACCTTGCGCAGTCGGATCTCGAAGAGAACCACCGCCAGACCGAACAGCACGCCCACACCTGCTGCAGGCCAGCGATCCAGTCCCAGGGGTCTGAGTTCGTAACTCGAAAGTGCAGTAATGAGAACGAATAAAATACGTATGACTACCAGGTCCAAGAGACACCTCCCCCCGGGGCCGGTCCTGGCATCTACAGTCGGGTTCAAGCGACGCCGAAAATGATGAAAACAGATAAGCCGGCGGCTCACTCCCGTTCGTAAGACGCGATGGGGCCTCGTCTAACCAATAACCGGGGCAGAATTTAAGATATGAAAACGCCCCGCATCCGCCACACACGGGCGGACGTCAGCACAGTCCTGCACCGTGGCTGAAGTATATATCAGTTTGCCGGAGCCTACTGTGGCGTCCAATGCGGTGTGCGGCGTCCATCCCAAAATAGAACTTGCCTTCCCGCTTCGTCCCGCAAACCGATTAGAGAATCGCTGCCTCGGAATCGCTGATTTCCTGTCTACGCGAACAGGGCCCCAATTCCTGCGCCCGCCAGGGACACTACCGCCCACCAGCCAAAAACTACACCCATGCATGTCCCTCGCTTGACGCGCGTCACGCACGAGTAGCCGATGCCAGTAAGAATCAGCGTCCAAATGTTGAATGCATCAATCGCGGTGAGTACTGAGTACAGAAAGTGGGAAGTGTTGGGGTCAACCAGGCCGCCCAGGTTGCTGGCTACCATGTTCTGGAACGTAAACCCTTCGGCGGCGCCCATCCCCACCACGCCAATCGCAATCAGGGCCTTGAGGATGCCCGGAAGAAAAGCATACATACTGATCGCCATCGCCTCTTTGAACTTCACCTCGGCGCGCCGAACCCAAAATTAAAGGTCGCCATCAGCACCGCCGCAATCACGGCCACGAAGATGATCGTCAGAGAAGAGGTGAGCCATAGGCGAAGTAACGGGTGATCGTGGCGCCAACCTGCATCGCCTTGGCTTTCTGGTCCGTAGGCATCTGGTCGATCTTGTCCATCTGCTTCGGACTGAGTCTCAGTTGGTTTTCGTAGGCCGTGCCCATGCCCAGCTTCTTGTCGACGACAAATACCACTGCAAGTCCAAAGATCGACATCAGCAGCCATGGCACCCACCAGCTTGCGTTGCGCCGTATGTCCGTAAACGTCTTGCTCGGAGCCACAAAGACATCGACGACGCGCTCGACCTCGGTGAGAGGTTTGTCATCGATCGGAACTGCAGCAACTGTATCGTTCATGAATCCCTCCATTCGGGTGTTGCCGGGAATCTTGCCGTCGTCGCCTCGAGTCAAGTATTGCGATTGAGAGTACTTAAAGACGGCAGGATTGTAGCATTCCGCCGCCGCCGTGCCATGCCAATTCGTGTTCCATGCGAGGAGCAACCGCCCTAATCGGGTTGTGGTGACGGCATCTTGCCTTTTAGACTGAACTCATGCACGTCCACGGCAGCGCCGCAAACGATGGTGCGACTTCCAGGGTCCTGAGGGTGTCGCTGGTCGTTACGCTGGTTTATATCGTCTTGCTGGTCGCGGCCGGCGTGCGCGCCCAGAGCCTGGCACTGCTGTCGGAAGCCGGACACAACCTGTCCGACTTTTTTGCGCTGCTGCTCTCCTGGGGTGCGGTTTATCTTCAGGGCAAAAGTCCGGATGCCCGCAAGACCTTCGGCTACAACCGCGCCGGCGTTCTGGCGGCATTCGTCAACGGAACTTCCCTGGTCCTGATCTCGTTCTACATCTGGTACGAAGCCTTCCACCGCTTGCTGAACCCTGTCGAAGTCCATGCGCAGCTGATGATCTGGGTGGCCGCCGCTGGCGTGGTCATGAATGGCGGAATCGCTCTGCTGCTCATGCGTGGGCATCGCGACATCAATCTGCGCAGCGCCATCGTGCATGAAATCGGCGACACCCTTTCGACGGCGGCGGTCATCGCTGGCGGCATCGCGATCGCGCTCACCGGCCAGCGCTGGATTGATCCCGCGCTCTCCATCGGAATCGGCGTGATGATCCTGTGGTCCTCAATCGGGATCATCCGCGAGAGCCTGAACATCCTGCTCGAAGGCGCTCCCAGCGGCATGGAGCTGGAGCGCATCCAAGGCGTCATCCGGCAAATCCCCGGCGTCAACGACGTCCATGACCTGCACGTATGGAGCATCGGCAGTGACACCCATTCGCTCTCCTGCCACGTCAGCATTGCTGACATGCGCTCCTCGGAGAGCGAGAGCTTGCTGCGCCAGATTCGCGACGAACTGGCGTTGCGCTTCCACATTCATCACACCACCATCCAGTTCGAATACGCGATCTGCGAAGTCGCCCACGGCTGCGTCATCCCCTCCAGCCCAGGACATGAACACACGCATGACCACTAGCTCGGCCCGCGGGAGAAGCTGGCTGCCTCGCTGGTCCCACATTGTGGGAGTCACCGCGCTCGCCGTGATGGTTTTCGCCACAGCCGGCTAACACCCGAGCCGGGGGCGCGGCGAGTCTCCCGATTCCCGCCCTTAAGTGGTGGCCACAAGTCACACTTTTTTCGCAATCCTTTGGCTCTTTTCGGAGTATTATTCTTCCCGCCACTTCCTGATCCCTTCGACGGAGGTCTCTATGTTGTCGATGCGAAGAAGGTGGAGTCTTCTGGCAGCGGCCACTCTGCTGGCCGTTCTCGTCGCGATTGTTCCCCAGGCCAGCGCCGGCATCATTCAGTCGACTGCCAATATGCCGCCTGAGGGAGCCTACACCGCCCCCACGATTTGCGTTCATCTCGGTATCGGTTCCGGGGTTTGTGTCGTGAATCCCGCCCTGTATGGATTCAACGGCACTACCTCGACGATCGTCACCGGCATGGGGCAGGCGATCGATTCCAACGTCTTGTTCTCGGCTGACGTCTACAGCAGCACCGGTGGACCGCCGGGATCGTTCTTAGGGTTGCTGAGTCTCACGGGGCCGATCGGCATTTTCTACACCGGGCGCACCAGCGATACCGAAACGGGAACCTTTACTTCGAACCTGACGGAACTCGACATGACCGGGAATTTCAATGGTCACTCGATAGAAGTCATACTCGCGCCGACGACCAGCACCGGGACGACCACGATCTCTGCCTCGGGCAGCGATTTCGAGGTGAGCAGCTTTTTCGATGTGTTCGCCGAAATTTCCATTGACCATGGCACATTCATTGCAGGCCCGGAACGAACTTTCATTCTGACACCAGAGCCGGGCACGGTTTCGCTAATAGCATTGGGTCTGGTCGGAGTCACGGCGCGTGAGCTGCGGCGCAGAGTCCGCGGCCTGCTCTCGCGGTAAACAACCTGGGCGATAGTTCGACTTATCTTGGTCTCGAGCAGCGTGGCCGGTTGGCGATAGACGGGCGGGCCAGCCGCGCGCTGAGACTCCGCGGGCAGATTGAACAGCAGCAAGACCGTCTGGAAGGCAGCTTCGGTGGCGAAGAACTGTTGCAGACAGAAACCGACGGCTCCCAGGTCGTGCTTGAGTTCGGCGATGCGATTTTCCTTGTCGGCCCGGCGGTTGTAGTCGCGCCAGATCTCCTGCGGCGCATCGGTCCAGTTGGTGACGAAGACGCGAAACGTCTAGCCGGGTACCTCGAACAGTTTGCGGCCTAGGCGGTTGCGGCTTTCGCGGAGCCTTTCACGCACCACCACGAACCGCCCGCGAACTCCCTGCCCAGCGGTTTTCACGCGGAACTCGCCCATGGGACAGCTTTCGTCCAGCGACTTCCAATCCGGCATGCGCTGGGCGTCGTGCTTGAACCATTTGGTCACCTGGCGGCACTACAATGTGTGGCAGCGAGCGCTGCTCTAAAAAGCTCAGCAGCTTGTCCTGGAAGAAGCCGGAATCAGCTCGGACCAGGTGGACCCTCTGGCACTGTCACCACAGATCGAGCGCTTCTTGGAGAGACTCCACCACGCCACGGGCTGCTCCGTAAGGCTATGGCGCAGGCGGGGTAGCTTTCAGATACGTTGTGAACGGCACGGGGGCCATTGTGATTTTGAAGGAGAGTGCACTGTGAATCGACTTCCACGCAGTCTTGTGACGCTGTTCCTGGCGGGGTTGACTATCACCGTCCCTGCTCAAGAGCCCATCTCTCAGGGGCAAATCCTCGCCGGTGCGCTTTCGAATCCGATGTCCGCCATCGATACGACCGCACCGCCGGTACTAAATCAATTGGTCGTTCTAGATAATGCCGGCATCGCCGCCGCTGGCAATGCCACTCAAGGCATCGAAGGAGTATATGCCGGCCTCGACGCTATTGGGAATCCGGTGGTAAACCGTTGGGGCATCTTTTATTGCCAAACGGACAGCCCCGCGATCCTGGGCGATTTCGTCACTAATGCGAATGGACTCTGCCACGACCAGGGCTCGACCCCATCCACCTCAGTAGAGAACTTAGGCCAGGTGTGGCGCGCCAATCCCAACCCTGGCTTGACATTAATCCTCTGGTCTAGAGTGCAAACTTCTGGTGGTATTAGTCTCCCCCCGAACGCAATTGTCTACGCGCTAACCTCGACGACGGCTCGTCCAGCTACAGCCGCAGATGTGATTGGACTCTGGACAGGAACAGCAGACGGTTCTCACGTGTTGGCTGGAAATGGGACATTGGTCACCAACGGCAATACAACTTCCGGTGCTCTCGTGAACAATAACGCTGTAGTTGCGACCGGCACCAACTCGCTAGGCGATGCTGGGTTCCTTGTGACAAACATTATGCGTAAGGACGCCGCCAACACGATGGGTGCGTTCCTGACGGACTTCAGCCTCTCGACGCTCAAGCTTCCTGCCAGTGCTGGATTCACAGCTACGGCATCCTCGCAGTTAGGCATCGACACCACCGCCAATCACGCACATATCTGGACAGGATCGGCGGATCTGGTCATTGGCTCCGGTGGTGGCATTAACTCGATCAACGGCGACACGACTTCCGCTCAGGTCATTGCCGGAACCTCGCCTATTACGGTTAGCACAGCTACAGGCACGACAACCGTTGCCTGTCCTACTTGCGGGTTTGGAACAGTTACTCATACGGTCGGACCGCTGACTCAATATGCCGTGGTGCTGGGCAACGGTGCGGCGGACACAGTCGTTCTTAGTTCGCTTGGAACTAGCGGACAGGTTCTTACTTCGGGAGGCCCAGGTACTCCCCCAACGTGGACAACTTTGTCGAGTGGCGGCAACGTGTCAACAGCAGGTGGCACAGCTAATGCTCTGCCTGAGTTTCTTACTGGTACTTCTATCGGTAACTCCCTGTTCACCGACAACGGAACCCTCGGCGCGTACTCAGGCAGTGGCGGCTTCAATGTGAGTAACGGGCCGCTCTCGATTGGGCCGGGTAGTCCGCTACCTATTCTGGGAAGCGGGCCGACGGCAGTAACAAGCGCCTGGGCCGCTGGTACAGCGACGAATCCCTTTGTTGCGACTGCGGGTGAAGGTGGAATAAGGGTCGATACCAATTGCCTAAAGGCTGCGGTGCCGGGCGCGGCGGAGGGCTGCCTGCTGACGAGCGTAGCGTCGATTTTCAGCATCAGTTCGACAGGGCAGCTTTCGCTCAACAATACCGCCGTATCGCCGGGCAGCTATACGACCGCCAATATCACGGTGGATGCACAGGGCCGCATCACGGCGGCGGCCAATGGCTCGGGCGGTGGTGGATTGGCTGACCCCGGCGCGAATGGCGTCATGACTCGCACCTCGCTCAATGTCACTGCGCCAGCCGATGCACAGGCGATGGCAAAACCAATCGTGGCGAGTGCCGTAGGCGGCACCTCCGACGCTATTACGATCACGTTGAGTCCCGCGATCACGTCGCAGACCCAAGTCGGGACCGTGATTCGGTTCACGCCCGGAGCGAACAACACGACCACCACGCCCACGGCTGCCGTCAGCGGTCTTGCGGCCCTTACGATTAAGAAGAAAGGCACCAGCGGACTGATTGCGGTATCCGCTAACGACATCGTAAGTGGTGAGATCGCGAATCTCGAACTTGACCCCACAGCGACGTCCTGGGTATTGACAAATCCACAGACGCCGAGTGGAAGCGGCATTACCTCGATCAATGGCGATACGACAGCCGCCCAAGTCATCGCTGGCACCTCTCCTATTGCCGTTTCTACCGCTTCCGGCACAACCACCGTGGCCTGTCCAAGTTGCGGAACTACTAGCGCCGGAACTGCCTTCTCGAGCGGCGAAATCGGATGGATGGGAACCAACGCCAACTCATTCTCGGCGACAGCGGGTCAAATTGGTGCGACACACTTTACGTATGGGCGCTCGACACCGCTATCATTCAGCAAAATAGTTTTCCTTGTTTCAACCGGAGACGGAACCAACAACTCCGGCGCCGGGATCTGGGATGTAACGGCGAATGTACTGGTCTGTCACTCTTTGGGAGCGACCACAACGTCCACCTCAGCAAAGACTTTTCCTTGCGTCGAAGGTACAGTTCAATTATCTCCCGGCCACGATTACATGATGATGCACGTGAGTGCCGCAGGCACGGCTAGCTTGCTGGCTTCGAATGTCAATCAGATTTTCACGAAGCTCTCGACGGCTAATGCTTCTCAATGCACGTGGAACGCAACCAACGGAATTACGGGATGCACGGGAACACCAGCATTTACCCTTAGCTCGTCCTATACCTTGAACGCAGCGAATTCATCACCGCCGCAATTCAGGCTGTATTGAGAATTTGTGGATGGAAAGATGACAAGATGAGAAGACTTCTCATACTTGGATTGGTCGCAGTTCTTCTGGGCGGTGTGTCGGCGCTCGGGCAGACGATATTCAGGGCATCCTGTCCTATCACCAATGTCGCGCTGACCTCGAACGTGGCCACCATCACATGCGTGAACACGCTGAGTGCGGGCGCGCCAGTGGTGATCTCTAGCCTGGCCGCGAGTGCATTAAACGGCTATTGGAGGGTTGCTTCCGCAACTCCCACATCATTCACGTTCAATTTCACTCATGCGGACATTTCTTCCACGGCGGACTCAGGGAACGCAGACGATGGGCGCATTTATTGGATGAATGGTTACTTAGCTTCTACTGTTAGCGGACATCCCACGAGAACCTGTACTACCGCTTCTGGGTGCGAGTTAGACTTTGAGGCGACTGGTTCGCTCATCGAATTGCAGCTCGATTCAGGTTTTGGCAATGTCAGCGTTTCCTGTGATGGGAAAGCGCCGAGCACGATCGCCGTCTCTGGCGGCTACACGTATTACACGGCTTGCAGCGGAGCAGATGTTCCCCACTTGGTTCGGGTACGTAATGGTGAACATGCCGTTGACGCAATGATTCGCGTTACTGGTTCAGCCCCGGCGCTCTCTGTGCCTACCGATTCTTTCGGCACTTATGGTAGGAACTACGCCCTCTACGACACCGGCAACGCCAACACTCCGTTCCCCTTTGTCGCCAGTGGCGGTCAGCTTGATCCATACTGGCTCAGCAATTTGAGCTTCACCCACAACCTTGTGAACTATTTGAGCGGCGATGTGGGCATCCGGTTCAACGCCACGGCGGGTACGTCAGCGATTCGGCTGTGGGCAAATGACACTCAGCCGCTTGTGCTGTTCCAGGATGGCATTCAGGCCGGCACGCAGACTTTCAACGCCACACCATTCGGCACTACGGGAACCTGCTCTGGCATTTTCGGCTGGTACAACTTTTCGATCACCACAGACGGTAACCCACATTTGTACGAAATCCTGATAGGCCAGAGTCTCGGTTCGTCTGCCCACAACGCATACTGTACAGGAAGTAACAGCAATGAAAATATCGCGTATCAAGTGATGATTGTCGGTGGTACGATTGGCACTCCTGCTTCTGCGCGTCCATGCTACTTGAATTTCTACGGCGACTCCTACACCCAAGACGATCAGTGGAGCGATCCGGGAAACGGCCAGCATACTGTATCGTTTGGAACCGGACGCGCATTAGGGTGTGCGACAGAGAGAATCGGCTACGACGGGAAGGCTGTGTACGTTAACTACTACCTGCGAGATCATACGTCGGTGGTAAATGGAATAGGCCCTGTGTCCGCCAACATCCAGGAAGAAACTGCTGGCTCAAATGACCTGAAGCAACCCAGTGTCACCCAGGTTCAATGGCAGACGGCTTACGGTTGGAACGTGCCCAACACTGTTCAAGGTACAGCAACAGGTTGTGCTGCAACGTTCACGGCGTCCACTCATACTATCTCGACGACTGGTTGCTCCCCGAGCACGAACCTTATGACGGATGGATTCACGATCTTGTACCCCTCCGCTGGCGGCTACATTTCGTTCGCCGCGTCGGGCTTGAGCAGCGGGAACCTTGGGCCATTCCAGATCATATCGTTCTCGACTACCACCACCACGAACGACACCGTGACGGTGGCGGACCCGACTAGTCTGATCGTCAACCAAACTATTAGTAGTGTGGCCATAGATCAATCGCCTTCCATGCTGACAAGACTCGCAGCGGGCATGGTAGCTAATGCCCCATGCAACAGTCATCGATGTACGATTCTTGCGGCAGGTGAGTATCCTTGTAACGATGTTGGCGTTCCCGGATGTACTTCCTTTCCCACTCACGGACGCACAATCTTCATAGCATGGAAACAAGGGGCGCTGGCAACGTGGGCAGCGAATGATCCTAACTCTATAAGCAACGGCGGTAACATCAAAGAAGTGTTCTTCGACACGACTGGGTGGTATTATGGTGGACTCACCCCATCTGTCGGGGACTGCTCGTCGATCACGTTCAATGCGACAACCAAGAAGGCCCAGGTAGCTGGCCCCTGTCTTCAGAGCACGAATCTCGTAAGTGATGGGTTCACGGTTGGTCTGCCTATCATCTTCAGGGGAACAGGGCTGAATCCTGCGAACGCAGGGCCGTTCACCATCGCTTCGATCTCGACGACCACGCTTACAAACGACACGTTCACCCTGAACGACCCCGGAAATGTGATGGTCAACAACACAGCGACAACTTCAGCTTCGGCAATCTATCAGTTTAGTGATCTGATGCCGGATAATGGTCATATCAGCAACCGTGGATTCGACAAGGTAACAAACTTCCAGATTCCGCTGTTCTGCTCCTACCTTACGGGGTGCGTGCCCTACAGTGTGTCGGGGCCGTCCTCGGGAACGGTAGCGGTGGCAAGTTTGCCCTTCACCTTCACGCTTAACAATACAGCGCAGTTTACTGCCAATTCTACTAGCAGCGCGACCAGCACTACTCCCTTCGATGCCATCACCTTGTTAGACGGCGGCGCTGGTGGCACATTTACTTCGTCTCTCGGATCGGGAAATCCGGTGACGGTGAATCCTGTGGCTGGCTCGACCAGCTTCACTTTTACCTACACTCCCGCGAGTGCTGGAGCTAGGACGCTCACTGTAACCAACGGGCAAGGTTGGAAGGATGTTTCTCCGTTCCCTTACACGGCATTGACACCGGGAGCGCAAGTCACGCCAGGGATCCAAGCGGCAGGTTCGGTCTTTCACTAGGAAGGCAGCTTGTCAATGTGTCTCGCCAAGGAAATTCCGCCACCTTCGGGCGATGGATCTCGAGCCGCGCTGATGTTATTATTCGGCTCCCATGCGTAGCGCTCAGGAGGCATAATACCAGATTGGCTCTTCATAAGGATTGGCTGATTCCGCTCGGAAGAGCGATAGTGAAGCACAAAATTCATGGCGCCGCCTACGCTCTCGGCGATCAGCAAACGTTTCTCACCGACGATTATGCCAGGTCTCGTCTACGACGAAACAATCTCCTGGTAAACCCCAAGGCCGCCTTCAAGTCGGACCACGTCCACCCGGATTTGGTATCGTTTCAGACCGTCCTGTCTATGTTAGGAATCGACGATTATTACGATATTGACATCAATCGCAACGCCCGGCTCACGCTAGATCTGTCGGCCCCGCTCCCAGCCCAATACGAAGGGGTGGCCGATATCGTACTTGATCTTGGCACCGTGGAACACGTATTCGACATTGCTCGCGCGTTCTCGAATATTGTGTCTCTTCTCAGGCCGGACGGCTGGGTCATTCATTTTTCTCCCATGACCCGGTACGACCACGGGTTTTTCAATTTCAACCCGCTTCTGTTTCGGGAGTTCTACCAGTACAACGGATTTCAGGTGTTGGAACACGCGATTATCGTTACTCCCTTTGTGGAGGCCTTCAACTTTCTATTTGGTTATTACACGCGTTCTAACCATTCGCCAGTGTCCTTCTATGTGCGCGCCAACAAGTATTCTTTTCGTGTCCTCAACGAGAAGT
>Ga0209040_10001272_pt1 | contig 19876 bp, 18 predicted proteins | sample BogFormECP12_OM3_FD_188240 | JGI IMG/M metagenome (GOLD analysis project Ga0209040, IMG submission 188240) | Bog forest soil microbial communities from Calvert Island, British Columbia, Canada - ECP12_OM3 (SPAdes) (version 2) | ecosystem: Environmental > Aquatic > Freshwater > Wetlands > Bog ...
TGGCGATGAGCAGGTGCGGCGTGATGTGCGGGTCGAGACCCGCATTCGTGCTCGCACGGGCATGGCAGGCGGGCGCCTTTTCGTGACTGCGTGCGTCCGGGGAAATCTCAAACTCAGACCAAGACCGGGTCTGATCGCCCTCCACCGACGGCGGATTTCATAGGACGGGACGCACGACGAGCATCCCCCGGCTCGAGACGAGCTGCTCCAAGTCGTCCGCCAAGCGTTGGACGAGCTCGCTCGCCTGTTGCTCGAAGCGATCCGCCTCGACGATCTCCGCGATCAGCACGTAATCGGCATGATCGATCGCCTGTCCGGGCACGTCCGCCGGCCGCGTGAGACGCCACTCCGACACCATGTCCAGCGATCCGCGGACGATGTCCCGATCCCCCGCCATCAGACGCTCGAAGTCCGCCGCCAGCTCCGGCGAGCGCAGCTGAAACCACATGAGGAGTGTCGCGGGAGGACTCGTGCCACCGTCGACGTGACGGATCTCGCTGCTGAACTCGGCGTTCACTCGGGCTCCCCGCCGGCCGTACTCGACAGCCACTGAGGGGGGGTCCAGTCCCCCTCTGGGTCCGTGGTCTGCCCCACCTCGATCAGATGACCGTCGGGGTCGCGGAGATAGCAGCGGATCTCGTACTGGTGCTGCTTCGGCGGCGTCAGGAATTGAGCACCACGGGCGCTCCATTCGGCGTACACGGTCTCGATGTCCTTGACCCGGATATTGAGGAAGCTGCTGACCCGATCGAGGTCGCGTGGCGTCTCCAGGGTGACCGCGGGCTTGTCGTCGGTCGGACCTCCGCCCCGATTGATGACGATCCAGCTGTTGGCGAGCGCGACGTTGGTCGGCTCTCCCGAGCGGGCCACCGTGCCGCCGAGCACGTCGGTGTAAAAGCGGCGGGAACGCTCTACATCATCGGAGACGATGAAGTGGGTCAAGACCAGCTCCTGGTCGGGGGTGCTCATGCTGACCTCCCTTGTGAATTGATTCCATAGCGGTGCCTTATACCTCAGAGGCTTGGGCTGTCCACGTCACGCGTCTCAAGGCCAGGGAGGCGTGGGCACTGGTCCAGATCTGGTCCGAGCAGCGACTCACAGCAAGGTCGGGGTAGTGCGGATCACGGGGATTCGAGGAGCTGCTTCGCGCTCGCTAGCGCCCCGGCCAAGGAGACCCCGACCGCGCTGATACCCGTACGAGACGACGGCCAGCTCGTGGGGACCGTACTGCTGTTCAAGCCGGCGGCGAGCATGGCTGTGCTCGCGACGCTAGCCTCGGCTGGCGATCTGCGCCACTTCGAGCGCATGCAGCAGGTCGCGAAACCGGGCAGGCGTCGGGCACAGACGAGGTCAATGAGGGGGCGCGCATCGAGGCATGCGCCACCGGCGGACGCGCGCTCGCCTCGAAGGACCTGCTGGAGCGCCTCGAACCCGAGGACGCCGCCACGCTCGGACTGAACCCGACCGCATCACCTACACCCCTCTGGCCGACATACCCACGGCGACAGACAAGGCCCGACGCGACGCGCCCGCCATATCCGTCTGCGAGGTGTAGGCCTGCTTGCGGCGTAGCTTGTGCTCCCTTATGGATGCGAGCGTGATTGTGGCCCTGCGTCAGACGCAGCTTCTGAGCCGTCGGTGGGTGGGTCGCTGCTTGTTGCGGGACCGCTCTGCGGCGGGGAGCGGCGCTCCCGACGACGCAGTTGAAGAGATCTCGCGCCCGCCAAGGTCGGTAGATCGCAGCAGGTGCGGTGCGGCTGCTCACGGATGTCCTCTCGCGTGCGGGATGGTTCAATCTCTCACATGAGCGCGAAGGACGCACCAGCCGCGGCGATCGTCGGTGACTGGCTCGAGGTTCGGGGTATCCACGGTGAGCCCGCTCGTCGGGGTCAGATCGTTGAGATCCTTGGCGAGCCCGGGCATGAGCACTACAAGGTGCACTGGGATGAGCGGCACGAATCGATCGTGTACCCCGCCGACGGCGTAGAAGTCATCCATAAGAAGAGCCACTAACCACGCGCTGGCGCGCGCTGCCGACCCGCAGCTTAGACGTCGTCGCAGCGGCCGCTGTTAGCGCGACGAACAGATCGTAGGTGTGGGCGTGTTCGGGGCAGTTCACCGCCGGCCGGATAGGGAGTCTCCCGGCTCGCCGTGATGTGCGTGTGCTCGGGGAAGAACAGCGACTCGTGCCCACGCTGCTCGACTGCTGCACCGTCGGCCTCTGAAAGGAAGCCGCTCCACGGCTCCCGAGGAATACTGGCAGGACGATGTCCAAGGGGTCCACGACCCCCGACACCTCGCGTCAGGCTCCGTGACTGCCTCCCATTCCACGTACTCCGGTGCTCAATGCAGCCTGGGCGAGAAGCGTGACGCGTTGTGTCTTGGGCCTAATCCGCGTTTTGCGGGTGTGACAGCCGCCCTAGCGGGCGGGCGTCGGACTCGCGCCCGCTCGTCGCGTGCCCAGGACCGGCCGGTGGCTTGTGGGATACTGAAGGGGTATGTCAGAAGAGTCGAGGGCCGCCGATCGGATCGGGATGGTCCCCTTGCCGAGGGTTGTGCCACACGGAGCTCCCATGTCGTTTAGGCCGGGTGCGCTGCGCTACTTCATCACGGTCGCGGAAGAGGGACAGATCACCCGTGCTGCGGAAAAGCTGTATGTCGCCCAGCCCGCGCTGTCGCAAGCGATTGCCCACCTCGAGTCCGACCTCGGCGTCAAACTGCTGGAGCGTCGCGCTCGCGGCGTCAGCCTGACGCCCGCCGGTGAGGCGTTCCTGGCAAAGGCGCGCATCGCCGTCGCCGCCCTCGACGACGCCGCCGACACCGCCCACATGCTCGCACGAGGCGAGAAGCAGGTGATCGAGTTTGGGTTCGTGGTGACGCCGCCTGGCCTCCACAGCCCCCGGCCTCTGAAAGCGTTCGGAAAAGCGCATCCTGAGATCGCCATCCGCTATCGAGAGCTGCCATTTCCGTTTACCCCAACGCGGTCGTGGCTCTCGGGGGTGGACATCGCGGCCTGTCACCGGCCACCGGCCGATCCGGAGGTGTGGTCGCGCCTGTTCGGTCGCGAGCCGCGGGTAGTGCTCGCCGGGAAGGGTCATCCGCTCGCAGAGCGAAGCGAGCTGAAGGTCGCAGACGTGCTCGAGGAGACGTTCCTTGGCTTTCATCCCGCGACCGAGCCGCAGTGGGCGGGGTTTTGGAGCCTCGACGACCATCGCGGCGGGCCACCTCGACACGTCACCACGGACCACGTGGCCAACGGGCAGGAGGTTCTCGCCTCGCTCGCGCTCGGCACCGCCATCACGACAGCCCCAGCCGTAGTGGCGGCCATGCTCGCCGGCTTGCAGACGGGCGTGGTGACGATCCCACTCGACGACGCCCGGCCCTCGGACGTGGTACTCGTCGGGCGGAACGACCACCGCACCCCTCCCGTCGAGACCATGCTTGCCTTCTTTGCCTCCCTCGACGGCGACGCAGCGTCGGCGATGTCGCAGAACGTGGAGGTAGGGCTAGAGGAGTAGGCGATGTCGCAGGAGAACGTGGAGATCGCGGGGCGACCGTCGCCGAACTGTTGCCACCGAGTGAAGCGCACGTACGGGTGGTCTTCGAGCGGGCTCGTGCTCACGAAAACGCCTCGAGCCAGGGGCCCATCGGCGGGTACCCGCCGTGATGATCATGAGGAGGCGGCTCAACGATGGCGAGCGTGCGCGGCGGCCGAGGTCGTGTAGGTTGAGCGCGATGCCAGACCTGCGCTTCAGCGCCCCCTCAGGCGAGGTCGGCGGGTACCTCGCGCTCCCTGTGCAGGCTGGGCCGCACCCCGGCGTGGTGGTGATCCAGGACGTGTTCGGCCTGTCCGACGACATCCGCGAGCAGGCCGACCGGCTCGCGGCCGCCGGCTATCTGGCATTCGCTCCCGACCTGTACTCGGGACGCGGCATCCGCTGCGTGGTGGCAACGGTGCGCGCCTCGCGCTCGGGCGCCGGCCCCGCCTACGCGGACATCGAGGCGGCGCGCCAGCTGCTCGCGGCGCGCGAGGACTGCAGCGGGCGGATCGGGATCATCGGCTTCTGCATGGGCGGCGGCTTCGCGCTGCTATGCGCGCCCAGCGGCGGCTACGCGGTGGCGGCGGTCAACTATGGCGAGGTGCCCGACGACGCCGCCGCGCGCCTCGCCGACGCGTGCCCGGTGGTCGCGAGCTACGGCGCGCGCGACCGCAGCATGCCAGGGCGCGCCGAGCGCCTCGAGCGGGCGCTGAACGCCGCCGGCGTCGCGCACGACGTTAAGGAGTACCCCGACGCTGGGCACAGCTTCATGAACCGCTTCAACACCGGTCCGCTGTTCACGCCCCTGATGCACGTCGCCGGGATGGGCTACCACCATCCCTCGGCGGAGGACGCGTGGCGGCGCATCTTCGCCTTCTTCGCCGAGCGCCTGCGCTGACTCTGCCCGAGATCGAGCTGACGTACTGCGTGGTCAACTCGGCCCCGACCGATCTGCCTCAGCCACGGTGCTGGCGCGGCGTGCTCACGAGCGGCGGTGAGTGTGCGTCTGCCGCCGCTGTCCTCGCCGGAGCGCATGACGAGGCTCATCGCCAGTAGTGGGACCGTCACCTCGCAGTTCTGTCTCAGCGAGCAACGACTCATTACTGATGTACCAATAGTGCTCTCTTATGCGCGAGGTGGACGACGGCGTTCGCCTCGTAAGCGCCTCGTAGCGACGCATTCGTGGCGCTTGGCGGGGATCCTCCGAGCGCGACGAGTGCGGCCGGTCGATCGTGCGCAGATTCGTGGGCTTCGTTGACGAGCCCGCCAAGACCGGCGGCGCGTTATTGTTTGTCTTAGCCCGAACAGTCAAACCGCGACCTCGGCACGTGAGCGGCACGCCTGACTCTCAGAAGATTCTCTCGATCGACGGCGGAGGGATCCGCGGTCTTATTCCGGCGATCGTGCTCAACGAGATCGAGCAGCGCACTGGTAAGCGCGTTGCCGAGCTGTTCGACGTAATCGCTGGGACCTCAACGGGCGGTATTCTCGCATTAGGGCTGACCCGCGCCGGCGACGATGGGCGACCGCGCTACACTGCGACCGATCTCGCGCAGCTTTATATCACCGAAGCGCGGACGATCTTCCCGCACGAGTTCTTCGCCAAGCCGCGGGAGCTGATCGGACCGAAGTACCCGTCGACGGGCAGGGAACGAGTGCTCTCGGAGAAGCTCGGCGAGGCACGGCTCAAGGAGGCACTGACCGACGTGATTGTGACCTCTTACGACATCGAACGGCGCACTCCGATCTTCTTCCGCAGCACGCTCGCCAAGACATCGGCAGACCACGACTTCCTCGCCCGCGAGGTTGCGCTCGCAACCTCGGCAGCCCCGACGTACTTCGAGCCGGTCCGCCTGTCCGCGCCAGCACCGGAGCCGGACTACGCGCTGGTGGACGGAGGTGTGTTCGCCAACAACCCCGGGATGTGCGCGTTTGTGGACGATACGACCGTCAAAGGTCAAGGCGAGCGCACGCTCATCGTCTCGCTCGGCACCGGCGAGCTCACGCGGAGGTTCGCCTACGAGCAGGCCAAAGGATGGGGCCTGGTGGAGTGGGCGCCGCGGATACTCGACGTCGTCTTCGACGGTGTGAGCGACACGGTCGACTACCAGCTGAAGACACTTCTCGGCGGGCGTTACTACCGCCTTCAAGTGACGCTGGACAAAGCGAGCGACAGCATGGATGACGCCAGCGGCCCAAACATCGACGAGCTCATACGTCAGGCCGAAGGTCTGCTGGAGCAGGCAGGCCAGCAGCTCGACGAGATCTGCTCGGCACTGACCGTCTAAGACGGCGCACCGTCTGACGTGCGTCGGGATCACACGGCGCGCGCCCGGCTACCAGCCGCGCCCCGCCCAAGAGGATGCCGCAGCCCCACGCTCGCGGTCGTTATCGACGTGATGACCGCGTCCAGCATCGGGGCGGCTGTGCGTACGCACAGATGTACGCACTTGCCGGTAGGCAACAATACGAACACCCTGCGAAGCCTACGGGGAAGCAGCGAAAGTACGCAAACCTGACCGTTTACAGGCCCTTTCCCCAATGCGGGCGAGAGGACTCGAACCTCCAAGGGCTTTCGCCCACCGGCTCCTAAGTCACGCCACCGGTGCGCGGGCCCCGTACTTACGGGACGCTTCGCGCAGTTGGAGCGCGTTGAGGCGGTCTCTGCGGGTACGTTGTTACCCAATCTGTTACCCACGACGTCGAGTGCCGCGCGCACCTGGTCGTGGCGTGCGGGCGGCCGAATGGAGGCACGTCGGCGCCACTACGGACGCTGCGGAAGCACCGCGACCGACAATGCGATCACGACTGCTTCGCCATGCTAAGGAGGCGTCTGGACGGGCCAGCCCGAGGCTGCTCCTGCTCGTCCGCAGCAGGCACGTCGGGGTAGGTCAGCGAGGTCCCTGCTTTCGGCGGAAGGGAGCAGTCTGGCTCCGGCGGTCTTGGTCCAGCTGGTGTCGGGGCCGCTCCTTGTAGAGTCGCGTCTCAGTGGAGGGTCAGGAGACATGCCCGCTGCCGGACGATCCGACGCTCGCGGCGTGGGCGAGGGCCCTGAACGATGCGGGGTACTGGGCCGGCATCGTCGACCGGAACTGGCGGAACCTCTACATGACCGACGCATTTCGCCTGACCCGCGGCGCGCTGCTCGAACTCGCTTCGTTCACGGTCGGAGAGCACTTCTACGGCCCCGAGTCGCTCAGTGCGAGACTCGCGGTGCGTGACCCTGTGAGCACGCTGGAGAGTGTGCGCGAAGAGTTCGAGGCCCTTGGCCCCTACATGCTCGCCGCCGCCGAGGGCGACCGCGAGGAACTGCGCGGACTCGTCGATCCGAGGCTCCGCGACATCGTCGATCAGCTCACACCAGCCGACCTGGTGCACCCGATCTCGCTGGTGGCTTCCGCGAAATACAGCGCCGGCGCCATGACTATGGAGATCCCGATCACGCTGGGACCTCTACGGGACAGCGACGGCCAACTTGTGGGGATCGTGATGTTGAGCAAGCCCGCGGCGAGCATGGCGGTGCTCGGGAGGCTGGCTGCGGCTGGTGATCTGCGTCACTTCGAGCGGATGCAGCGGGTAGCGAAAGCGGGCAGGCGTCCCGCGGCGATCCTGTTCGCGGACCTGGAGTCCTCCTCCCCGCTTGCCAGAAGGCTGTCCACGGCCAGCTACTTCTCGCTCGGCAGGCGCATGGCGCGCGCCGCGGACCAGTGCGTGATCGATGCCGGAGGGCTCGTCGGGCGTCACGTCGGTGATGGGGTCGTCGCTTTCTTCCTCGCCGAGAGCGCGGGCTCAGAGTCAGCCGCGGCACGCTGCAGCATCCAAGCGGCGCGCAGCATCAAAGATGCGATGAGCGAGGTCGCCGCTCGCAGCGACCTTGCGCCCGAGGACCTCGTGATGCGCTTCGGTCTGCACTGGGGCGCAACGCTGTACGTCGGGCAGATCACCACCAGCGGCCGCGCCGAGGCCACAGCGCTCGGGGACGAGGTCAACGAGGGCGCGCGCATCGAGGCGTGCGCCACCGGCGGACGGGCCCTTGCCTCGAAGGGGCTGCTGGAGCGCCTTGAACCGGACGACGCAGCCGTGCTCGACCTCGACCCTGAGCACGTCACCTACACGCCGCTAGCCGACCTGCCGACAGCAACGGAAAAGGCCCGCCGCGACGCCCCCGCAATCGCCGTCTGCGAGGTGTAGCGCCCGAGCCGGTACGCAGCGTCGCTTCGGCGCAGGCACCCAAACGATCGTGTCGCTGCCCCGGCTGCGGATTCGACGCTGATGCGCCGCCGTTTCACTCCGGAGCGGCCCCGTCGCCCTCCGGCGTGAGGCCGAGGTCGGCGAACGCACGGTCGCGGTCAAACCACATGACGGCCCTCGTCACCTTGCCTCCGCATATCTCAAGCACTTGGGGCGCTTTCTGCACGCCCCAAGGCGCCACTCGTCTTCTCCCGCCCACGAATCTGGAACAGCACCAGAACGCGCGCGCCGTCAAGTTCGCGATACTCCTCCGCTTCGGAGCGGACCTCCTTCATGTCGCTGAACATTCTGCGCATGGCTTCCGCCAGCTCGTCGAGCCCCGTCGCGCTGCCCCGCTCGGGTCCATCGGCGATGACCCATTCGATCTCAGGATCCGCCCAATGGGTTGAGCTGTAATCGCCGCGTCCGAGGGCAGCGTAGATCGAGCGCACGACGACGAAACTCCGTGCGGACCGCCGCAGGCGACCAGGGTCGCCCGCGGGTGGGACCGTCGATCACGCAGGACAGCGGGCCCGCCGGAAGCTCGAGGCGCTGTGAAAGCCAGGGACGCAGGTTCTCCCAACCCCACCCGTCCATTCCAACCTCGCGCCGGCGTCCGCCCTTGTCGCAGCGCACAAGTACAGAGCCGCATTGGGGGTCGAGGTCATGCTCGCTCAGCGCAAGTGCCTCTTTGACGCGCAGTCCGCCGCGCCAGAGCATCACGATCATCGCGCGTAGCCTGAAACCGTGTGGGTCGTCACTTGCGTGCCGCATGACGCAGACGATCTCCTCAACGGACGGTGGATCGGCGGATAGAGCATGCCCTTATTGCGGGGCGGTCGCGTCTCGTAACTGCTGTAAATAGCCCCGGCAGCGGTCGAGGTGACGGCGTAGGTTCGCTCAAGTCCTGCAAAGACGAAGAAGGAGGCCTACGCCGTGAGACGTACCGTACCGCCGTCGGCGGAGATAGAGGACCAGATCGATCAGCTGCTCGCTGTGGGGGTGGGCGAGAACCCACGGGAGTCGCTGTCAGGACTCGCCAAGCTCGGCGCCAGATTGATCATCCAGCGCGCTGTGGAGGACGAGTTCGACGCCTGGCTTGGCAGGTCGCGCTATGAGCGCCGGCCCGACTACCACGGGGCCTACGCAACCATCAGGGAGGGTTGCGAAACGGCTTTCGCCCAAGGAAGGTGCAGACCGGCGAGGGGGAGCTCGAGGTGGGGATCCCACAGGTCCGCGAAGCCGCCGAGCCGTTCGTCTCAAAGCTGTTCCCCAGAGGCACGAAGCTCTTGCGCACCGAGCCGCTGAAGGCGATGGCGACAGGCCGCGTTCGTGCGCGGCCTGTCGATGCGCGACGTCGAGTCGCTGTGCGAGCAGGCTGGACTGGGGAAGCTCTCGAAGTCGACCGCGTCGCGGATCTGCTCAGAGCTCACCGAGCGCTTTGAGCAGTTCAAGCGCCGCGACCTCTACGAGGTCCGCCTGGCGGCCTTGTTCCTCGATGCAGTCTCCTGTCGGTCCGGCGTGAGGGGCCCAAGGAGGGCGTGCTGGTCGCCTGGGGCTTCACCGAGGAGGGCGAGCGGGTGCTGCTGAGCGTGATGCTGGGGATGCGCGAGTCCCACGAGGACTGGCTCGCCCTTGGGGCGCGATCTCATCGCCCGCGGACTGGGAGCGCCGATGCTGATCGTCGCCGATGGCGCACCGGGGCTGATCAAGGCGGTCGAGCAGTGCTGGCCTTCATCAGACCGCCAGCACTGCGCTGTTCACCGCGTGCGCAACCTGCTGGCCAAGCTGCCTGAGCGCGAGCGATTATCTGCACGCAAGCAGCTGATTTAGTCGACGATCGCTTGGTCTGTCGCGGGGCATACGCTCACGTTCCGCCGACCAGCTCGATCCGGTTCCACGGGTCGCCGGGATAGAACCTACGCGTCGCCGGGATGACTCGTCCCATTGCACGGGCCTGCCGGCCGCCGTCAGCTGGTCGGCAATCCGATCAAGGTCCATGAGGCGCACCCGCAGCGCGGGATGTGCCTTGGTCGCGGACGAGAAGTTCTGCGTCACCCGACGTGAAGCTGACGCGTCCCGCGGGCAAACCAGACGCCGCCGCGGTTCCTGAGAGCCTCAGGCTGTCCAGTTCCGGGAGACCGACCAATCTCCGTAGAACTGCTGGGCGGCGCTCTCCCTTCCGATCGGCTCGGCGACCTGTGCCTAGCCCAGGGGTACTGGCCCAGGGGCATCGACTAGGGCCTTCCACGGACGCAATGGGCTGCCGAAAGCAGGACGGTGCGTGTTACCAACCCACTGAAGCCGAAAGGCAAACCGATGTTCTACCCCGATCAAGTCCCGAGGGCCGGTGACCCGGCGGGGGAACCCCGGCAAGCCTCAGGTTCGCGGCTTGGCCGAATCCACAACCATCACGGCCGTTTGGCCGTCATCACAACGTCCGGAGGAACAATGTTTTCAAGTTTATCACTGAACCACCGCCGCGCTCGTAGCCCGCGGCTCGTCGTCGGCACCGCGGTAATAGCCGCGATCCTCTTCGCCGGGACGCTCACGGGCGTCAGTCAGGCCTCAAGCCGTCATCCGCACCTGCGTACTCACCACTCAGTCAAGCCCCTGATGGTCACGGTGTTCTCCCCCGGTTCCGGCGATATGTCGGGGACGGCGGGGGCCGGCTTCATCGTGGACCTCGCGATAGACGCGACCAACGCCGGTGACAACGCATTGCTGTCATCGACGAACGGCTACCAGCCGTTCTTCAACGACCCGACAAGCAGCACGTTCCACCCCGGCGTCGACCCGGGCGCCCCGGGCCTTGTCGTGCTGCTCTCAACCACCCCGAACAAGCCGGGCACGCCTCTCCAGGGCCCCGACACGAACCTGGCCGGGCTGTTCCAGCTCAATGGCGTTGCCAATGTTGGCGGCAAGGCCGAGACGTGGAACACGTGGCAGGTTGGCAAGGCGCTCTTCGGTACTGGGCAGTCCAGCCTCACGGTGTATGTCGTGGCCGGCGCCGCTCCGACGGTCGTCTCCCCTGAAACCAAGCCGATCTCCAACGTCGTCAGGGTGCCGTTTACGATAGCTCCCTGAGCCCCGTTGACAGGACGGTGTCGCCGGCGTACTCATCGCGAAGCGTCCGTCGTTCTCGTCGCCTAAAGACGCCACCCTCCCGGGCCACGAAAGGCCCGGGAGGGTGGGTGTCCACATGCCGGGCAGGGTGCCAGCGGACATCTTCCGGCACCTGCGCAAACTTCGCCCCCACGCCCTTCGACGCATTCGACATCCCTACCCTTCCTGTGGCTGTCGCTCTCTTCCCGGCCGAGATCTACCTCCCGCCGGACCTGGGGGGAGGACGCCTTGCGCAACCTCATCTAATGGAACGAGCCAGGCGGCGTTCCGCTCACTCCGCCGTTAGTCCCGTGGAGCGGCCCGCCGCGCTGTGCGTCCCGCTCGATGACCTCATACCAACCGAATAACTCGAAAGGTCGGCCCAAGGTGAGCACCACAACGACGACTGCGATTCAGCCGCAGTACCGAACAATCGACCGGGTATCCATCCGCTTCGCTGAAAGCGCTCAGCGCGATGACCACGCGATCCTGCTCAACCCTTGGCCAGAGAGCATGCTTGCCTGGGATCAGATCTGGCTTCGGCTCTCCGAGCAGATGCATCTCGTCGCGATCGACCTGCCCGGATTCGGCCTCTCCGAGCGTCGTGAGGACCTGCTCTCGCCCAAAGCCATGGGCGAGTTCCTAATCAAGGCGGCGGATTCGTTTGGCCTGGCACAACCCCACATCGTCGGGCCTGACGTCGGCACCGGTACGGCACTTTTCGCCGCGGCTGAGTCTCCGGGACGGCTGCGCAGCCTCGCGGTCGGGAGCGGTGGAACGGCGGTTCCGATCCAGCTCGGCGGAGTGCTCAAGGAATGGGTGGAGAACCCCGACTTTGACTCCTACCGACGAGCAGACCCGCGGCAGATCGTCAACGCTGCGATGGGCGCGATCCAGAAGTACGAGATCCCGGATCGCATCCGCGAGGACTATCTGGCGGGCTATGTGGGCGACAGGTTCGTCGAATCCATGCGCTACGTCCGCACCTATCCGGAGCAGCTTCCGATGCTCGAGGATCTCTTGCCCGGCATCCAAACTCCGGTGCAGATCATTCAGGGAGCTAGAGACACAGCGGTGCCGGCTGCCAACGGCGAGTTCCTGCGCGACCGGCTGCCCAAGAACAAATACGACGTGATCGACGCAGGCCATTTCAGCTGGGAGGAAGCGCCAGACGACTACGCGGAGATCCTCTTGAGCTGGTGGGCTGGAGGCTGCCGAGCGGTCTAATCGGCGGCGCCAAAAGCGCATGCTCGAGGTAGGGCCCTGACGCCCGGCTATCGCTGGACGGGCCGCCGCCTCGCACCTCACCGCCAATTCCAAAGAAAGGAGACACGGTGTCTGACAAGACGATCGTCGAAACCACTGTCACTCGCGTGATAACGCGCCGATCGAGCGTGTCGACATCGCCGACTGGCTGTTCAACGTACCCAGTCGCGAGTACCAGCGCTGCTGCCTGGGAGCCCATCTCACCGCGGGCGCCTCCACGGCAGACGACGGCAGGCCGAGTCGATCAACGTCGAGATGATCGGTAGCAGCCCCATGATCCAGGAGTAGGTCGGCGAGGTAGCCGAACTGCACCGCTGCAGTATGGTGTCGAACTCGTTGGTAATTCACGGCCTAAGGAGAAAGACACCTCCACCAACGTCGTCTTGGGATCTCAGCGTCAAGCGAATAGATAATGGAACCGGCGCGTTCGCCAACTACGTGCAGGCACTGCGACCGACGACTTTCTCTCGTTCCGGGCGCGCTAGCGCTCGTCAAACACCGAGGCGCTCGCGGCGCGCTGGTAATCCGCCCGGCCTAGCCCAGCTAGAGCGCAACTCGGTCTAAAAAGGGCCGCGGGGTCGAGGGCGCGTTAGGATGCACGGTTGGAGATGGAGAACCGTATTCCCGGCGCCTCGCGGCTCGCTAGCCTTCGCGGGCGAGCCAGGGAGTGCGGGGTGCTGGATGACTTGCTCTCGGCCGTCCGCCGCGGTGAGAGTCGGTCGCTGATCCTGCAGGGTGAGGCTGGGATCGGGAAGACGGCGCTCCTCGAATACCTGGTCGGGTCCGCGTCCGACCTGACAGTCGTGCGGGCAGTGGGGGCGGAGTCAGAGATCGAGCTGGCCTACGCCAGCCTGTATCAGCTATGCGGCCCGTTGCTCAATCGCCTCGACCGCACTTCGCCCCCCCAGCGAGAGGCCCTACAGATTGTGTTCGGCATCAGCGCCGGGCCGCCTCCCGATCCGTTCTTGGTCGGGCTCGCGGTACTGAGCCTGCTTTGCGAGGCGGCCGAGGACCGCCCTGTCGTCTGCCTGATCGACGACGCTCAGTGGCTCGATCGGGCCTCGGCGCGGACACTCGCCTTCGTCGCACGGCGACTGCTGGCGGATCCCGTCGGGCTGGTGTTCGCGGCACGCGAGCCGGATGAGGAGCTCGCAGTTCTCCCCGTGCTCGAGATTCGAGGCCTGAGCGACGGAGACGCGCGGGCTCTGCTGCACTCGGCCGTCCAGTCGTTGATCGATGAGCGCGTGCGCGACCGCCTAGTCGCCGAGACTCGCGGAAACCCGCTGGCGTTGCTTGAGCTGCCATGCGGACTGACACTGACGCAGTTGGCCGGCGGTTTCGGGCTGCTGAACGCCCAGGCTCTGCCGGGGCGCATCGAAGAGAGCTTTGGACGGCGCCTGCAGGCGCTTCCGCAGGACACCCGGCGGTTGCTTCTGCTGGCTGCGGCAGAGCCGCTGGGCGATCCACTGCTTCTCTGGCGCGCCGCCGACGGGGCCCGCGTGCCCGCCGCAGCCGCCGCGGCGGCGGAGGAAGATGGGCTGCTCTCGATCGGCACTCGCGTGACCTTCCGTCATCCGCTGGTCCGGTCGGCCGTCTACGGCTCGGCGTCGCGCGAGGAACGCCTGGCCGCGCATCTCGCCCTTGCGGCGGCGACCGACCGGGAGACCGATCCGGACCGGCGGGCGTGGCACCTGGGCGCGGCGGCACCGGGACCCGACGAACTTGTCGCGGAAGAGCTCGAGCGCTCAGCCGGTCGGGCGCAGGCTCGCGGCGGACTTGCAGCATCAGCGGCGTTCCTGGAACGCTCGGTAGCGCTGTCGATAGACCCGGCGAGACGGACGGACCGTGCCCTGGCGGCCACCGAGGCGAGCCTCCGCGCCGGCGACTTCGAGGCTGCGCTCGGCATGCTCTCGACGGCCGAGGCGGGTTTGCTCAGCGAGCTGCAGCGTGCTCGCGTCGACCTGCTGCGCGCCGAGGCGGCCTTCTCACAGAGTCACGGCAGCGACGCTCCCGGGCTCCTGCTCCGGGCGGCCAAGACGCTGGAGCCGCTCGATCGAGAGCTCGCGCGCGAAACGTATCTCGATGCCTGGAGCGCGGCTCTCTTCGCGGCGCGGTTCGCATCTGCGGGCAGCGTCTACGAAGTCTCGCGCGAGGCTCGCCGGGCTCCTCCAGCGACGGAGCTGCCGCGCCCGTTCGACCTGCTGCTGGATGGCCTGTCGCTGCTACTGACCGACGGACGGAGCGTGGCCGGGCCCATCTTGCAGCGGGCTGCGAAGGCCTTCGCCGGCGATGAGGCGGACGCGGAGGAAGTGCTCCGCTGGGGATGGCTTGCGACGATCGCCGCCGTCGTCGTTTGGGACTACGAGTCCTGTGTAGGGGTTGCGAGCCGCGGGGTCCAGCTGGCCCGAGACGCGGGCGCCCTGACAGTGCTCGCGGTCGCCTTGAACATCATGGCGCAGGCCGTCGCGCTGGGCGGTGAGTTCACGCGGGCGGCGCAGCTGATCTCCGAGGCCGATGCGGTCACGGAGGCTACAGGCACTCACGTGCTCCCATACGCCGCCCTCTACCTCGGCGGGTACCGGGGCCGCGAAGCGGAGGTCGCGAGGCTGGCCGACGACACCGTCCGGGCGGCCACGGCCGCTGGCCAGGGAAACGCGGTGGGCTTCGCCAGTCTCGCCAAGGCGGTCATCTCAAACGGTCGCGGCCGCTATCGGGAGGCGTGCGCGCCGGCTCAGGACGCGAGCGCCGACATCCCCGAGCTCGTCGTCCCCATGTGGGGGCTGATCGAGCTGGTCGAAGCCGCCGCCAGAAGCGGCGAGATTGAGCTGGCGCAGAGTGCCGTCGATCGCCTCGCGGAGCGCAACGACCTAAGCGCGAACGACTGGGGCCTCGGCGTGGAGGCGCGCTCGCGAGCCCTGCTCGCGGAGGGAGATGCGGCGGAGGCGCTCTATCGCGAGGCGATCGCCCGCCTGGAGCGGACGCGGCTGCGTCCGGAGCTGGCGCGGGCACACCTCCTCTACGGCGAGTGGCTGCGGCGTGAGAACCGGCGCGTAGACGCGCGCGCTCAGCTGCGCACCGCGCTCGAAATGCTGACCGAGATCGGTATGGAGGCGTTCGCCGAGCGTGCGCGGAACGAGCTGCTCGCGACGGGCGAAAACGTACGCAAGCGGACTCCCGAGACGCGCGACGACCTCACCGCCCAGGAGCGGCAGATCGCGCAGCTGGCCAGCAACGGGCTCTCGAACCCGGAGATCGGCATGCGGCTGTTCCTCAGCCCGCGCACTGTCGAGTACCACCTGAGCAAGGTGTTCCGGAAGCTCGGCGTCAAATCCCGTCGAGAGCTTGGCGGTGCCTTGGGCACTGCGGGGCCCTAGCCGGCCCTGCCCCGGTGCCGGGCTGTTGCACCTGGGCACCAGGCATCGTGACTAGGGAGTCCCACGGACGCGACGGGATCGGCAAGAGGGGATGGTGGGCAGGCACCGCACAACGAGCCACCGGCCGTTGGCCCGACCCACAACATTAGGAGCAACAGATGTCCGCAACGATGCCGAGAACACCACAGACGACGGCTCAGGGTGCCGGCGTCCGCCCTTTCCGCGTTGACACTCCGGACGAGGCCCTGGAGGACCTCCGCGGCCGCATCGCCGCGGTGCGCTGGCCCTCCAAGGAGCTCGTAGCCGATCGCTCGCAGGGGGTGCAACTGGCCACGATCCAGGCGATCGCGCGCTACTGGATCTCAGACTACGACTGGCGTGGATGCGAGGCGAGACTGAACGCGTTGCCGCAGTTCACGACTGAGATCGACGGGGTTGAGATCCACTTCATTCACGTGCGCTCGCCGCACGAGAACGCCCTGCCGCTGATCATGACGCACGGATGGCCGGGCTCGGTGATCGAGCTGTTGGAGACCATCGGCCCGCTCACCGACCCAACCGCCCACGGCGGAAGCGCCGAGGATGCGTTTGACGTCGTGCTGCCGTCGATGCCGGGCTATGGGTTCTCCAGCGAGCCGACCGAGGTCGGCTGGAACGTCGCCCGTGTCGCGCAAGCCTGGGCCGAGCTGATGCATCGACTCGGGTACAGCCGCTACGTCGCCCAGGGCGGCGACCAGGGCGCCGCCGTCACCGACGCGATGGGCCGTCAGGCACCCGAGGGGCTGCTCGGCATCCACATGAACCTGCTGCTGGCGGGGCTGGCCGGCGGCTACCACGAGGCGGAACCCTCCGAGCAGGAACGCGCGGCGCTCGACGCGATCGCCACGTTCACCACCAGTGGCAAGGGCTACTTCATCGAGCAGGCCACGCGGCCGCAGACGATCGGCTACGCCCTGCTGCAGTCACCCGTTGCCCTGGCGTCCTGGCTGCTCGACCACGACACGGATAGCTACTACAAGATCTCCCGCGCGTTCCTCGAGGGCCAGCCCGCCGGCAATCTCACGCCCGAGCGGATCCTCGACAACATCACGCTGTACTGGCTGACGGGCACCGGCCCTTCCGCGGCCCGGTCCTACTGGGAGGGCGCTCGAGCCGCGGCTGTCGCGGCCGGACATGCTCCTGCACAGGTCCCGGTCCCGGTCGGCTTCAGCGCGTTCCCCGGCGAGATCTTCCCGGCCCCGCGCAGCTGGGTCGAGAAAGCGTATCCCAACCTCACCTACTTTAACGAGGTCGACAGAGGCGGCCACTTCGCCGCCTGGGAGGAGCCCGAGCTCTTCTCGGCCGAGCTGCGCGCGGCATTCAGCTCGCTGCGTCACTAAGTCCCGTGCGAAGGGGCGTGCACCGGCCGCGCGCCCCCTCGCGAACATCTGACAGCTCTGTTGAAAGGAGGACACCTCATGTCTCAAACACAAGAAGACGCTCAGAATGGTCCCGGGGATGCTCGGAGCATTGAGGAGCGGAACTTCGCCGGTTCGCACGTTGAACACGCGGTCGAAGCCGCCAACGATGGCGGTCGACGCTGGTACCACCTCCGGCCCGAGCCGCGCCGCCGCACCGACGTCATGGGACTCAACACGACGTGGTGGGCGTTGTTTTGGCTCATCGTGATCCTTGTGTTGGTGGAACCGTGGTGGTGGTGACGGAGCCAGCATCAACAACAACAAAGACGACAGTCAGGAGTCACACAATGAGCACAATGGGGCGCACCTACGCCGAGCCGACTCTGGGCGGCAAGGCGATCGAACGCGACGCTCGGGAGCTGCTTGGCCAGGTCATGGGCTTCGTCGCTGTTACGGTCGGATTTGCCGCACTGGGAGCCTACCTCGGCCGTAATCTGAGCGGGGGCACCGGCCTGGTGGTGTTCATCGGCGCGTTCGCGTGCATCTTCGGACTCAATGTCGCGGCCGCGAAGGGTCGTGAGCAACTCGCGATCGGGCTTCTGTTCGGGCTGGGGCTCTTGCTCGGGCTCGCGGTCGCGCCGATCATCGCCGACTACGCGAAGGCCGACCCGTCCGCGCTGTGGCAGGCGATCGGAGCCACTGCGGCGTTCGTGGCCGCCTGTGGCGCGTATGGCTATGCCACGCGCAGAGACCTCTCGTCGTGGGCACGCACGCTGTTCTGGGCGCTACTCGGCCTGATCGTGTTCGGGATCGTCGCGATCTTCCTCTCGATCCCCAACAGCCACGTCATCTACGCCGTCGCCGGGCTCGGGATCTTCGGCGCGTTCACGATCTTCGACTTCAACCGGCTGCGCCGGGCAAGTGCCGATAGCGCCGTCGTGATCGCCACCAGCATCTTCCTCGACATCTTCAACATCTTCCTGCTGGCGCTCGAGTTGTTCAGCGGCGGACGCGATTAAGTTAAGCGGCTAGGAGTTCCCTCGGGGGCGCCTGAGCGTGTTGGCGCTGCTGAAGAAGGATTGTGAAGCGGGCGGTAATCGTTGACCTAGACTCCCACACCTGCGAGGCGCAGCACATACCAGAACGCCACCTGGCACACGGGCTGCGTGAACCGATAATCGGTCGGGTGCCATGCTCCAGAACTCCGACTCAGACACAGTATTTGTCATCGTGCGTAAAACAGCCCATCCGCGCACGTCATCCGGACTCGTCTGGCGTCTAAGTGCTCACGTTTCTATTTATAGGCCTCTCCTTCTTGCGAGCTCACGTTTTCAGGGACCTTGCCGTCGAGCGCGAAGTGTCCTGCGTCAAGTGCATACTCGTGCGCTCGGCTTAAAGACCGGCACGAACAAAGACGCGCCCTCGACGAGCCCACCGACGCAGGAGTGGACTCGAGTGTGTGTGCCGTGGGTGTAGCGAACAGGTCGGTCAAGTTCAGGCGCCCGTCGTTCACCAGGAGCCTTGAGACTGTCGGCACTGAAGTTGTTCGACAGGGTGGCTCCTTGGATTGACGATCATTCGACGAGTGTCTGTTGCGCGGGTCGTGCTCGCAACCGCGAGGAAACCGTGCGGGTGGCCAGTGGTGTCCTTGCGGACGCGGGTAGGGCAGTAGGCACTCGTCGCCGGTCGGTGTGGGTGTAGCGTTCGTGTCGGGCAGATGGCCACCGAATCCTTTATGGGACATGCCGGAGAGCTGAAGGGCCGGCGGAGCGAGTGCGACGTACTGCGCGGACTGGTCGAGGCTGTCGCTCGGGGCGAGAGTCGTGCGGTCGTACTGCGGGGCGAGGCCGGCGTTGGGAAGACGGCGCTGTTGGAGTACATGGTCGAGCAGGCGTCGGGCTGCCATGTGGCGCGTGCCGCGGGTGTCCAATCAGAGATGGAGCTTGCCTTCGCCGCGCTGCACCAGTTGTTAGCACCGATGCTAGATCGCCTCGAGCTCCTCCCCGCGCCACAGCGTGATGCGCTGCAGATCGCGTTCGGCGCCAGTGCCGGTCCGCCGCCAGACCGGTTTTTGGTGGCCCTCGCCGTACTGAACCTGCTCTCAGACTTGGCCGGGGAGCGGCCGCTGATCTGCTTAGTGGATGACGAGCAGTGGCTCGATCGTGCCTCCGCGCAAGCCCTCGCCTTCGTTGCGCGCCGCGCGCATTCCGATTCGGTCGGGCTGGTCTTTGCGGCTCGTGTGCCGGGCGAGGACGTAGCAGGGTTGCCGGAGCTGCTGGTCGAGGGCTTAGGTGAGGCCGATGCGCGCGCGCTGCTTGACTCGGCGCTCAGCGGGCCTTTGGACACGAGAATCTGTGACCAGATCATCAGTGAGGCGCACGGTAATCCTTTGGCGCTTCTGGAGCTTCCGCGAGGGATGACACCCGCCGAGTTGGCGGGCGGGTTCGGACTCCCCGGCGCGATGTCTGTCTCGGGGCGTATCGAGGAGAGCTTCCAGCGTCAGTTCGACGCTCTTCCGACCGAGACCCGGCGGCTCCTGCAGCTTGCGGCGGCCGATCCCATCGGCGAACCGCTGCTAATCCGGCGAGCGGCTGAACGGCTCGGAATCGGCGCTGAGGCTGCGACACCCGCGGCCGACGCGGGCCTGCTGGAGTTCGGCGTACGTGTGCGGTTTCGTCATCCACTCGTGCGCTCAGCGGCCTATCGCTCTGCGTCTCTCGAGGCGCGACAGGACGTGCACCGGGTACTGGGGGAAGTCACCGATCTAGAGGTCGATCCCGATCGACGCGCGTGGCATCGAGCGCAGGCCGCCCCCGAGCCCGATGAGGACGTCGCCAGCGAGCTGGAGCGCTCGGCCGATCGTGCGCAAGCCCGCGGAGGCTTGGCCGCCGCGGCGGCATTCCATCAGCGCGCCGCCGAGCTGACACCCGAGCCCGCTAGCCGGGCGGATCGTCTGCTCGCA
>Ga0209040_10001274_pt1 | contig 19859 bp, 15 predicted proteins | sample BogFormECP12_OM3_FD_188240 | JGI IMG/M metagenome (GOLD analysis project Ga0209040, IMG submission 188240) | Bog forest soil microbial communities from Calvert Island, British Columbia, Canada - ECP12_OM3 (SPAdes) (version 2) | ecosystem: Environmental > Aquatic > Freshwater > Wetlands > Bog ...
CGCATGGGGCGCAAACCCGCACACTGGACCCGCGTCGACCGTGACTACGAACGAATCCGCATTGATATGCAAACACTGTTCAACGATCTCGCCATCGAACCCCGCTAGCCGCTTGAGGATTCGGCGCAAGCCAGCCACTCCACATCGACAACAAATTGTCGAAAGTCAATCCTCAAGCGGCTAGGGGCGAGTCATCTGTAGCGCAGCGCGAACAGTTCCGGGTGGACCATGTCTAACGGCCCGGTCAGTTCGGGCCATTCGTGCTCATGGGCCACCGTGTCGGTGGCGAAGACGAGCACGTTCTGCCGGTACCACCACCCACACCGTTCGTCCCACCACAGCTGGCTGCGCAGCAGGTCATACGGTCGGTAGCCGTGGCGGGCGAACAGCGCCGCCCAGAAGCTTGGCCACCGCTCGTTGATATGTCCGGTCCCGCCCTGGCCTGGGATTGCCGCGGAGAAGACGACCACGTCGGCGTGTCGACATAGGCTGTCGATGAACGTCTCGGCGGCCTCCAGGGGTAAGTGCTCGGCCACTTCAAGGCATGTGACGAGGTCGAATCGACGACCCAAGTTCAGCGGGGTGCTCAGGTCATGGTCGATGAAGCGGTCGGCGGGGATGCATAACTGGTCACGCGGAACGTAGTCACCGTCCACACCGATCGCGTCGACGCCGCTCTCCAGCCATGTGGCGACTCAGCCGCCGACCCCACAGCCCACGTCCAGCACGGCGCTGGGGTGGTTCAGCGCGGCGAACATCGGCACCATTACCGTGGCCGAGGCCGCGGATCCCGCCGATTGCCCGTTTTAGAACGCCGGGGTGTAGAGGGTCGTTTCCGTGCTTCCGCCGGGCTGGACTGCGGCGATGCAGAGCACCTCGTCCAGGCTGGCGGTGCGCAGTCCGGCGGCGGCCCGGTGCCCGAGTCCGGCGATGGGGTCGGGGTCGCTGCCCTGTATGCCGCCGGCGCGATCCAGGCGTGCGGTGTCGAACATCGCCGGGCCGTGTGCCGGCGCATCGGTGAGTACGTAGCGGCCGGCATCGGGTGCTCGGCGTACCGCGTCCTCGGCCGCGCTGGCGCCGGTCAGTTTGGCCGCGTCAGTGAAGTTGATTGCGACCTGGAATACCTGTGCTTCGGCCTCCAGCACCGCCGTGAGGCGGGTGATGAGATCGTCGGGAGCAAAAAACTGCCAGCCCTGGCCCAGGTGGAGCCAGTAACGTTCGTGGATCTGAGCGCGGAGCTGGCCGAGTTGGGTGTCGGGTTGAGCAAACTCAAGGAATCCGTAACGGTCGCGCAGCAGTGCGCGGTCCTGGGCTGAGAGTCCGGCGTCGATCACCAGGAAGCGCCCGACCCGCGCGACATCGGTACAGGAGTATAGAAACGAGTTCAGCGTGAGCTCGGTGCTGGCGCGATCCGGCCCGGCGACGAGGCTGACGACCACCTCGGGGTCGCGTGCGGCCGGGTGTTGCAGGGACTGCAGCAGGGTGGTGTCGGGGTAGGAGGACGCGGCGTCGATCATCGTCCGCACACACACGTCGCGGTTGCGCGCGATCCTTTGCCGATCGTCGTCGGGCAGGTCGGGCCGGGCCAGCAGGCGCCGCCACAGTGTGAACGCCTCGGCATGCTTGTCGATCCAGGATGCGCACACCGCCTGCTCGTCGACTATGCGCCAGGTATAGATATCTGGGCGGACAAACAGCATCTCCTGTTCGGGGAATGGGATTTCGGCGGCGTTCTTGGCGAACAGGTAGCCGAGCCGGTAGCGCTGCTCGGCGCGGTACCGACGGGCGATGGCATACAGCCCTTCGGCGCGGACGGGTCGGAACTCCCAGGCCCGCAGGTAAGCGTCCTGAACATCCGGCCACGGCTCACCGCATTCGTGCATCGACAGCGCGAGCTTGTACATCGAGTAGCCGACCTCTTCGTCCCAGCCGCCCATCTCGATTCGCCGCGCATACCACTTGCGGGCGTTGTCCCAATCGCCCAGATTGAAGTAGCTCTGGGCCAGGTAGAAAACCGACCGGGAATCCTCGGGGTTGCGTTCGACCTCGGCCAGCAACAGATCGCGGTCGCGCGCATACTTGTCCGCGGGCACGCTTCGGGTACCGAGGTGACGATCTTCGATGTGGTAGTCGCCGTCAAGGCGCTCGACGACGCAAGGGTCGTCACAGACGGCGTACTCGTGAATGACACCCTCCCAGCGCACGGGCGCCCCGTCGCGGAACAACAGCGCGCGCCAGAAGACGTCATTGTCTCCGAAGTAGCGCAGCGCGTACATGTCGGCATTTAGCCGGGTGAAGTCGGGTGTGCTCACGATCGTGTCGTCGGCATCCATGACCCAGATGTAGTCAGCATGGCCCTGGGCGAGGGTCAGCGCCTCGGTTCGATTGTGGCCGAAGTTGCGCCACGGGCGTTCGTGAAGCTCACCGGCGATGCCAAGGCGGGCCATGTGGTTGCGGATCAGGTCCTGGGTGCCGTCATCGGAGCCAGTGTCCACGATCACCCATGAGCTGATGTAGGGCGCGACCGCGTCGAGCACCTCAGCGACGATGTGTACCTCGTTTCGCACGATCATGTTCAGGCAGATCGTCGGGCGCGCGGCCAGTGGGTCGGACACGGCCAGATCGTACCTGGCGATCGCGTGCCCGGGGGCGGCCATGGGTGTGTCCCGTGACCACGGCCCCACCACAGTCGGTGGACCAATGTGGCCCATATCGGCACCGTGATCGTGGCTGAGGCGGCCGATCCGCGGCCTGCCTTTGTAGAACGCCGGTTGGAGCCGGTCGTTTCTGTGCTCGTGCCAGGTTGTCAGCCCGGCCGGGACGATCCGTGTCACCGTCGCCGGCGCTGATGGGAAACCGATAGGAGCTGCTAGGTTCGGGGTGCTTGGGCGGCTAGTAGAGACCTATTCTTGGCGCATCAAGTGGGCGTACTCGAGACCAGGGGGCCCAGATGACAGCGGCGGACTCTACATGCTCGGCGTGTGGAACTGAATTGCGCGCGAATGCGCGATTCTGTCACGGCTGTGGGTCGCCGGTGACGTCGCAGAAATCGGCCGAGTACAAGCAAGTGACGGTGTTGTTCGCCGACGTGGTGCACTCGATGGACATTGCGGCGGCTGTCGGCGCCGAGCGCTTGCGCGAGATCATGACGAAACTGTTCGACCGCTGCGCGGCGACAGTCCACCGCTACGGCGGCACTGTGGACAAGTTCACCGGCGACGGCATCATGGCGGTTTTCGGAGCACCGATTGCGCTGGAAGATCACGCGCTTCGCTCGTGTTTGACCGCCCTGGACATCCAGGAAGAGATGCGCGGGCTGACCACAGAGGTGCAGGCCAGAGACGGTATTGATGTCCAATTGCGGGTCGGGTTGAACTCGGGCGAGGTGATTGCGGGCGAGATCGGCTCCGGGGCATGGAGTTACACCGCGGTTGGTCATCAGGTCGGCATGGCCCAGCGGATGGAATCCGTGGCGCCGCCCGGTGGAGTGATGCTCAGCGAGTCGACGGCACGTCTGGTCGCGCACACCACCACGCTCGGCGAACCGCGAAAGGTTCACATCAAGGGCTCCGACGAGCCGGTAGTGGCGCGGCCATTGCTGTCCATCAGGACGGGGCGCCAGCCCGTCGGCCGGTGGGCGTCGACGCTGGTCGACCGTAGGTGGGAGCTGGCGACACTGACCGCGATGCTGGATCAGTCGACGGACGGCCGCGGATGCGTGGTGCGGGTGGTCGGCCCCGCCGGTATCGGCAAGAGCCGCACCGTTGCCGAGACCGCGACGCTCGCGACCAGCCGTGGAATTCAGGTGTTATCGACGTACTGTGAGTCGCACACCAGCGAAGTCCCGTTCCTGGTGCTGGCGCGGCTGATGCGGGCGGCGTTCGGGGTGGATGGCCTCGGCGAGGACCAGGCGCGGGCCGTGTTGCATGACAGGGTTCCTGGCGCTGACGAAGCCGACCGGATGCTTCTCGAGGACGCGCTCGGCATCCGCGATCCCGCCGCCGAGCTGCCCGACATCGCCCCCGATGCGCGACGGCGGCGGTTGACGGCGTTGGTGAGCGCAGCCGCGCTGTCCAGGAAGGCCCCCTGTGTTTACGTCATCGAAGACGTCCACTGGATCGACCCGACCAGTGAGTCGCTGCTGGCCGATTTCTTGACGGTCGTTCATCAGACTCATTCGTTGGTGCTGATCACCTATCGCCCCGAGTACCGCGGTGAGTTGAGCCATACGGCCGGGGCGCAAACGATTTCTCTTGCGCCACTTGATGTTTCGGATGCAAGAGCACTGGTGACGCAGTTGTTGGGTACCCATCCATCGGTTGCCGGGCTGGCCGCACAGGTCGCCGAACGCGCGGCCGGCAATCCGCTTTTCGTCGAGGAGATCGTGCACGACCTGTGCGATCGGGGCGTGCTCGAGGGTGAGCGGGGCGCCCACGTGAGTGCTGGTGGATTGACCGACGTGACCGTGCCGGCCACCCTGCAGGCAGCGATTGCCGCGCGCATCGACCGCCTGGACGGCGCCGCGAAACAGACGTTGTACGCCGCGGCGGTGATCGGCTTTCGCTTCCGCGCAGACCTGCTGGCGACCCTCGCCGATTGCACGACGCTGGCCGGGTTGGTGCAGGCCGAGCTTGTCGATCAGGTGATGTTCACACCGGTCGAGGAGTATGCATTCCACCAGCCGTTGATCCGCTCGGTGGCCTATCGATCGCAGCTCAAGGCGGGCCGCGCCGCACTGCACCGGCGCGTGGCGGCGGCGATCGCCGAGCGCGATCCGGCCGCGGCCGAGGAGAACGCCGCGCTGATCGCCGAGCATCTGGAGCTGGCCGGTGACCTGCGGGAAGCATTCGGCTGGCACATGCGTGCCGCAGCATGGTGGACCCGCCGCGACGTCCGCGCGGCGCGGGCGGCCTGGCAACGTGCCCGCCACGTCGCCGACCAGCTGCCGGGCGACGCGAAGGGCCGGGCCGCGATGCGGATCTCGCCCCGGGCGCTGCTCGGAGTCAGCGCCTGGCGGGTCGCCGGCGGCGTCGACGACACGGGCTACGACGAACTGCACGAACTGGCGACCGCCGCCGGTGACAAGGCATCGCTGGCGACCGGCATGGCCGGGCAGGTGCTCGCGCTCGCCGTCTACGGGCGCTACCGGGAAGCGTCCGCGCTGGTTCCGGAATTGCTCAACCTCGGCGACTCCGTCGGCAACTCGACGCTGACTGTCGCGCTGTTGATGGCGGCGCTCATCGCGAGGTTCGGCACCGGTGAGCTGACCGAAGTCATGCGTATGTCGGAGCGGATCATCGACGACACCGACGGGGATCTGCAGCAGGGCAACCTACTCATCGATTCGCCGCTGACGGTCGCGCTGATGCTTCGCGCCGCCGCCGGGATGTGCATGGGCGCCCCGGGGTGGAAGGACGACGTCGACCAGGCGGTCCCCATGTGCTATCAGCTCGAGCCCGGCGTGCGGGCGGCGCTGCTGCTCTACATCTACGGGATCGGCGTCGCCAACGGGCTGCTCCTGCCTGACGCCGCAATGCTGCGCGAGTCGGCCGAGGCGCTTCGCGCCGCCGAGGGGCGGGGCGACGAGTTCGCGCTGGCGACGGCCAGGTTCCTGCGCGGCCTCATCCTGGCGGAAAGCGAAGGCCCGCACCGTGCAGAAGGCTTCGAAGTGCTTGCACAGTCACGCGAGACCGCGCTCCGCGACCGCGTCAACCAGGCGGCCCTGCAACAGCTCAAGGTCGAACGCGCGAAGGAAGAGGCCCGAAGTGGTGACCTCGATAGTGCGATAGCACTGCTGCGTCCGGTCGTCGAGGAACAATTCCGAACCGACGCAGTGATGTTCCTCGGTGCCGGCGTCACCGCTTTGGTGGAATCACTGCTGGAACGGGGCGGGGAGGCTGACATACGGGAGGCCGCTGCGGCGATCGAGCAGCTGGGCGCGGTGCCCACCGAACCGGATTTTGTGTTGTTCGACGTCACGCTGTTGCGGCTCCGCGCGTTGCTCGCGCGGGCCCATGGCGACGAAGCCTCGTACCGCGACTTCGCCCAACGTTACGGCGCGACGGCGACGTCCTTTGGCTTCGAAGGACATAGTGCGCTGGCTCGGATCCTATAGGGCCCTACGGCCCCCACCGGTAGCGCAGGATGCGCGCCTTGCGTGCCCCCGCCTTGAATTTTCCGGATGCCTTGGTAGCCAACCGGATCCAGCCCGGAAACAGATCGACCTCAGGCGCGTGGGCCAGGCTGGTCTCTTCGACCAGCGTCAACTGCGGATTCCAGGTCTCGGGCACTCGCGCGTCTTTGAACCCCGCATAGCCCCATTGGATGCCGACATCGCTGAACATCTGCTGCGGCGCGAGCTTCACCGCGACCCGGCTAAGCCAGCCGATGCGCCCATAGTCGTTGAAGGCCAGTTCCCCGCCCCGGAAGTGCTTGGTGACGCGGCGGAAGACGCCGACAATCACCGACTCGGACAGAAATGCGAACAGCCCGTCGGCGATCACCATCGTGGGCCGATCGCCGGGGATGGTGTCGGGCCAGTCGTCATCGGCCACCGACGCGGCAACCGAGTGGGCTTGTCCGCTGGTGGGCAACACCTGGTCGCGCAATGCGACGACACGTGGCAAGTCGACGCTGTACCAACCGACCGTGGCGGGCGGGCTCACCCGGAACAAGCCCGTGTCGACTCCGGCGCCCAGGTCGACGACGACCGCGTCGGGATGCTCGTTGGTGAACGTTCGGACCCGATCGTCGAGCATCTTGGCGCGCAGCGCCGATTGGCACACCACGCTGGCCGGCACGCCGAGCGCGGCGAAGTCGTAGTCGATCTTTTCGACGATGTTGTCGGCCAGGGTGTCGCCCAGGATGGGCCGGGACCACCGGCTGTCCAGTGCCCGGGCGTACTGGGTCAGCAACGCCGTCCGCTCGAGCGGGAAGAGGTCGCTGACGTCAATGCCCGGACTCTGCCCCATGACCGAAAACGTACTCCCGCCGGCGGAACTTGCTGCTCCTCTCGAATCAGACAAGGTGTTCCGTGGCCCCTCATCGCGGACGTAGGCTCACCGATGTGATGTGGGCGATGCGTCGCTGGTGAGCAGCTTAAGGAGAACAGAAATGACCACAACCGAGCGTCCGGCCACCATGTGCGAGGCATTCCAGCGCACCGCGGCGATCGATCCGGACGCCATCGCACTCCGGACGCCCGGCGGCACCCAGACGTTGACGTGGCGAGAGTATGCGACGCAGGTGCGACAGGTCGCGGCCGGCTTGGCCGGTTTGGGGGTTCGGCGGGGCGACACCGTTTCGCTGATGATGGCCAACCGGATCGAGTTCTACCCGCTCGAGGTCGGCGCCCAACACGTCGGCGCCACATCGTTTTCGGTGTACAACACGCTGCCGGCCGAGCAACTGACGTACCTATTCGAGAATGCCGGCACCAAGGTCGCGATCTGCGAGGAGCAGTACGTGGAACGCATTCGCGCCAGCGGCGCGGCCATCGAGCACATCGTCTGCATCGACGGTTCGCCGGCCGGAACACTTTCGGTGGATGACCTCTACGCGGCCGCGCCCGACGACTTCGACTTCGAGTCGACCTGGCGTGCGGTGCAACCCGACGACGTGGTCACTCTCATCTACACATCGGGCACCACCGGAAACCCCAAGGGTGTGGAGATGACAAATACCAACCTGCTGTTCGAGGGTTACGGCCTCGACGCCGTGCTCGGAATCGAGTTCGGTGACCGGATTACGTCGTTCCTGCCGTCGGCGCACATCGCCGACCGGATGACCGCCCTGTATGCGCAGGAGATGTTCGGTACCCAGATCACGGTCGTGTCCGACGGGCGCGCGATCGCGGCCGCGCTGCCGGACGTGCGGCCTACCGTGTGGGGCGCGGTCCCGCGGGTGTGGGAAAAGCTCAAGTCCGCAATCGAATTCACCGTCAGCCACGAGACGGACGATGCGAAGCGGCAGGCGATGGAGTGGGCGATGGCGGTGGCCGCAAAACACGGCGACGCCCTGCTCGCCGGCGAGCCGATGCCCGACGAAGTCGCCGCCGAGTGGGCCAAGGCCGACGAGTTGGTGCTATCGAAGCTACGGGAGCGGCTCGGCTTCGCGGAGCTCCGGTGGGCGCTCTCGGGAGCGGCGCCGATCCCCAGGGAGACGCTGGCCTTCTTCGTGGGCATCGGCATCCCGATCGCCGAGGTGTGGGGAATGTCCGAGCTGAGCTGCGCCGCCACCGCCAGTCATCCGCGCGACGCGCGCTTAGGCACCGTCGGCAAACTGCTTCCCGGGCTGGAGGGCAAGATCGCCGACGACGGCGAGTATCTGGTCCGCGGTCCGCTGGTGATGAAGGGCTATCGCAAGGAACCGGCCAAGACCGCAGACGCGATCGACGCCGACGGCTGGCTGCACACCGGCGACATCTTCGATGTCGACGCGGACGGCTATCTGCGGATCGTCGACCGTAAGAAGGAGTTGATCATCAACGCGGCCGGAAAGAACATGTCGCCGGCCAACATTGAGAACAACATCCTGGCCGCGTGCGACATGGTGGGCGTGATGATCGCGATCGGCGACGGACGACCGTACAACACCGCGCTGCTGGTCTTCGACGCCGACTCGGTCGGCCCGTATGCGGCCCAGCACGGCCTGTCCGACGCCTCTCCCGCGGCCTTGGCCGCTGACCCGGAGGTGATCGCCCGCATCGCCGCCGGCGTGGCCGAAGGCAACGCGAAGCTATCGCGGGTGGAGCAGATCAAGCGCTTCCGGATATTGCCCACATTGTGGGAGCCGGGTGGTGACGAGATAACGCTGACGATGAAGCTCAAGCGCAAGCCCATCTTCGCGAAGTACTCGGCCGAGATCGAAGGCCTCTACGCGCGTGATCTGCATCCGGAGGTCCACGAGCCCGCCGCAGCTGAAACGGTGCAACCCGCGTGACCGGGGGACCGGCATCGACCGCGCGTGAGCTGGGCCGCGTAGGGGTGCGAAAGATGCTGCAGCGCAGCGGAATTATTGACGAATCGGTGACGTCGTTGTCGACCGACCCAGCCGAGGTTGTCCAGCTGTTGGGAGCGCCGTGGTATGACGACCGGCTGACCAGGCTGGCGAAGGAGCTCGGGCGCGACCCGGACAGCGTGCGCGCCGAGGCCGCCGGCTACCTGCGCGAGATGGCGCCCTCGCTGGACGAGCGGGCGGTGCACGCGTGGAGCGGCTTCAGTCGCTGGTTCATGCGGGCGTATGACGTGCTGGTCGACGAGGACCAGATCGCGCAGCTGCGCAAGCTGGATCGCAAGGCGGCGCTGGCGTTCGCCTTTTCCCATCGCTCCTACTTGGATGGCATGTTGCTGCCCGAGGTGATCCAGGCCAACCGGCTCAAGCCGGCGCTGACCTTCGGCGGGTCGAACATGAACTTCTTCCCGTTGGGCACCTGGGCCAAGCGCACCGGGACGATCTTCATCCGACGTCAGACGAAAGACATTCCCGCCTACCGGTTGGCGCTGCGCGCCTATACCGCGCAGCTGGTGCAAAACCATGCCAATCTCACCTGGTCGATCGAAGGAGGCAGGACCAGGACCGGCAAGCTGCGACCTCCGGTGTTCGGCATCCTGCGCTACATCACCGACGCCGTTGACGAGATCGATGGTCCCGAAGTGTATTTGGTGCCGGTCTCCATCGTGTACGACCAGCTGCACGAGGTGGAAGCCATGACCACCGAGGCCTACGGCGGGGTCAAACGGCCCGAAGACCTCCGGTTCATGATCCGGCTGGCGCGCCAGCAAGGCCAGCGGCTCGGCCGCGCCTACCTCGACTTCGGCGAACCGCTGCCGCTGCGCAAGCGCCTCCTGGAACTGCGCGCCGACCAATCGGGCACCGGCGCCGAAATCGAGCGCATCGCACTGGACGTGGAACACCGGATCAACCGCGCCACACCCGTTACCCCTACCGCGGTGGTCAGCCTCGCGCTGCTGGGCGCGGACCGCTCGTTGTCCATCAGCGAGGTGCTGGCCACCGTGCAACCGTTGGCGAGTTACATCGCGGCCCGAAACTGGACCGTGGCCGGTGCCGCCGATCTGACCAATCGCTCGACGATCCGCTGGACGCTGCACCAGCTGGTCGCCTCCGGGGTGGTGAGCGTGTATGACGCCGGGTCCGAAGCGGTCTGGGGTATCGGCGAGGACCAGCATCTGGTTGCGGCGTTCTACCGCAACACCGCAATCCATATTCTGGTCGATCGCGCGATTGCCGAGACGGCGTTGCTGGCGGCCGCAGAAACTTCCGTAGACGGCTCGGTTTTACTGACAACCGTGCGCGACGAGGCACTACGTCTTCGCGAGCTGCTGAAGTTTGAGTTTTTGTTCTCCGCCCGCGCGCAGTTCGAGAAAGATCTCGCCGACGAGATACGTCTGATCGGGCCAGTGGGAGACACCACCAAGTCCGCTGCCGCTGCTGATGTACGGCGGCTGTTGGAATCGGCCGATCTGCTGCTGGCGCATCTGGTATTGCGTCCGTTCCTGGACGCCTACCACATCGTTGCCGACCGGCTGGCCGCCCACGAGGACGAGTCGTTCGACGAGGGAGCCTTCCTCGCCGAGTGTCTTCAGGTGGGCAAGCAATGGGAACTGCAACGCCGAATCGCTAGCGCCGAGTCGAGGTCGATGGAACTGTTCAAGACCGCATTGCGGTTGGCTCGGCATCGCGAGCTGGTCGACGGCTTCGATTACCCGGATATCGCCGAACGGCGACGGCAGTTTGCCGACGAGATTGCCACGGCCATCCGACGGGTCAACACCATCGCGGAGCTGGCCAGAACGCGATGATGGGGCGGCCCAAGCCGGCTACGGGGGGTCTCACCGCCGCGATACCACTGACCTGTGACAGGGCCTCGCGCTGCCCGGTGTGCGATTGAAGGTGGTTGGACAATCCGGGGGAATGGGCCAAAACCCGAACGCGCGGACTCGTCAGAACTTACTCTGAGTGTGATCTCGATCACTCGCCTGACGGAGGGAGGCGGGGACGATGAGTGTGATAACCACGCATTTCCCCAAGCAAAAGGCGCCTTGCGGGCGCCGGGCAGAGGGTGACCGCCATACCGAGGGCGACGACGAAGGCCTCTCGTACGACGACTTGACGTTCAGGTGCGGCTGCCGCAACATCCGGCACATCTACCACGATGGATCTGTTCGCATCGGGACGATCCGACACGACGGCAAAGTCTTGAAAGACGAGCGCTCCGGCGACCACGAGGCGTGAGCCACGCCGATGATCGCCACGTACAACATCGTGGTGATAGGTCGTCGTGGCGGGCCTGCGCGCCGGGACCGCCCTACCGGAATCTGCGGCGGCGGGTCGGGTATTGCTCGCTTACCGCATGAGGCCGTCCGGGCGGTGCGCCAGCGCCTTGAGCACCAGCCCAACCACAATGGCAACCGCGGTGCCGCCCAGCACGGACGGTGCGGCGCTGGTGGTCAATGCCGCCACCAACACCAACGTCACGAACCCGGCTATCACAGCGAACAGCTTGTGCCGCGGCCAGGGAACGCCCGCGACCAGCACATCCGATGAGTGCCTCGGGCCAGTCATAGGTTTGAGGCTACCCCTCGTCCGCCTTTTCGTGCACCCGAAAAACGGGATGTGGGAGAGCTCATAGTAGCTGGTGGCGGCGGATCCGCGCCCTGCGGACCCGACGACTCCGGTGCTGAGATTGGGCCTAAGGTAGGCCACATGCCCCTTTCAGGTGAATATGCGCCCAGCCCTGTCGACTGGTCCCGAGAGCAAGCCGACAAGTACATGGAATCCGGCGGAACCGACGGAACAGACTTGAACGGCATGCCCGTCATCCTGTTAACCACGGTCGGAGCCAAGAGCGGCAAACTCCGCAAGACGCCGCTGATGCGAGTCGAGCACAACGGCGAGTACGCGATCGTCGCCTCACTTGGCGGCGCACCAAAGAACCCGGTCTGGTACTACAACGTCGTGAATAACCCGCGGGTCGAGTTGCAGGACGGTCGGGTCACCGGCGATTACGACGCCCGCGAGGTGTTCGGTGACGAGAAGGCCACCTGGTGGGAGCGCGCCGTCGAGGCCTACCCCGACTACGCCCAGTACCAGAAAAAGACTGATCGCCAGATTCCGGTGTTCGTGCTGACCCCGGTGAGCTGAATTCCCCGTGGGGTGGCATGGCACCATTGACCGGTGTCCGCCGAACTGAGCCAGCGCCCGAACAGCCCCCCGCTGTCGGCGGCTGACATTGACAGTGCGGCGAAGCGGATCGCTCCCGTGGTCACGCCGACCCCACTGCAAATCAGCGATCGGTTGTCGGCGATCACCGGTGCGCAGGTCTATCTCAAACGCGAAGACCTGCAGACGGTGCGCTCCTACAAGTTGCGCGGTGCCTACAACCTGTTGGTGCAGCTGACCGACGAGGAGCGGGCCGCCGGCGTGGTGTGCTCCTCGGCGGGTAACCACGCGCAGGGCTTCGCGTACGCGTGCCGGTCGCTGGGTGTGCATGGCCGCGTCTACGTGCCCGCCAAAACGCCCAAGCAAAAGCGCGACCGGATCCGCTACCACGGCGGAGAGTTCATCGAGCTGATTGTGAGCGGGTCGACCTACGATCTGGCCGCCGACGCTGCGCTCGATGATGTCGCGCGCACCGGCGCCACGCTGGTGCCGCCATTTGACGACCTGCGCACCATCGCCGGCCAGGGCACCATTGCCGTCGAGTTGCTTGCGCAACTCGACCAGCTTGGCGGGGAGCGGGAGCCCGACCTGGTGGTGGTCCCGGTGGGCGGCGGCGGCTGCATCGCCGGCATCACCACCTACCTGGCCGAGCGGACCACTACCACCGCGGTGCTGGGTATCGAGCCGGCCGGCGCCGCCGCGATGATGGCCGCGCTGGCCGCGGGCGAGCCGGTGACGCTAGACCATGTGGACCAGTTCGTGGACGGCGCCGCGGTGAGCCGGGCCGGAAGGCTGACCTACGCCGCCCTGGCCGCCGCCGGTGACATGGTGTCGATCACCACGGTCGACGAGGGCGCGGTGTGCACCGCGATGCTGGATCTCTATCAGAACGAGGGCATCATCGCCGAGCCGGCGGGCGCGCTGTCGGTCGCGGGCGTGTTGGAAGCCGACATCGAGCCCGGATCCACCGTCGTCTGCCTGATCTCGGGGGGCAACAACGACGTGTCGCGCTATGGCGAGGTGCTAGAGCGCTCGCTGGTCCACCTCGGCCTCAAGCACTACTTCCTGGTGGATTTCCCGCAGGAGCCCGGTGCGCTGCGCCGGTTCCTCGACGAGGTGCTCGGGCCCAACGATGACATCACCCTGTTCGAGTACGTCAAGCGCAATAACCGCGAGACCGGCGAGGCGCTGGTGGGGATCCAGCTGGGATCGTCCGCCGATCTAGACGGGCTGCTGGCCAGGATGCGGGCCACGGAGATTCACTTCGAAACCCTGCGGCCCGGTTCGCCGGCGTACCGCTACCTGTTGTTGTAACCGCCTTCCCCCACCTTGAGGTCAAGGCCGGCGGTAAGACGTCAGATACGGCGGCACCGGGGTGGCGGGATCGAGGTCGTCCGCTGGCACCGGTGTTCCGGCCGTCAGGGACAGTGGCATCACTCCAGCCCAGTGCGGCAGTGCGAAATCTTCCGGCTCGTCGGCCGGGCCGCCGGTGCGCACCTTGGCCGATACTTCGACGAGGTCCAGGGCGAGCACCGCCGTTGCGGCGAGCTCGCGCGCATTCGGGGTCCTGCAGTCGGCCGCGCGCCCCGGCGCGATGTGATCGAGCAGGCAGTGGAGCGCCCGCACTTTTTCAGCCGCGTCTTCGACCAGGCGTGCGTCGCCGACCACGACCACTGAGCGGTAGGCCAGCGAATGATGCAGCGCCGAGCGGGCGAGCACGAGCGCATCGACGAGGGTGGCGGTGACGCAGACGGGCAGGCCCGATCCCGCCTTGGCGGCGAGCATCGGGCCACTGCCGGTGGAGCCGTGCAGGTACAGAGTTTCACCCAGGCGGGCGTGCGTCGTCGGCAACACCACCGGCCTACCTGCGCTGATGTAGCCGAGGTGGCAGATCAGCGCCTCATCCAGGATGCGATGCACGATCTCGCGCTCGTAATGAGCGCGTTCCCGATAGCGGGTGGGCGTGGTACGTGGTGTGGGAAGGTATGCGGTTTCCAACGGATTGCCTTAGTCTTTGTTCTAGTACATAATATTCTCCGTGCCAGTACAATACACCATAGCGGGTGCGGGTGCGGAGTCCATAGCCGGCAATGTCGAAGAAGCCATCTCTCATGGCACGTTGGCGCCCGGCGACGCACTGCCGCCGATCCGCGAACTGGCCGGCCAGCTTGGCGTGAACGCCAATACCGTCGCCGCGGCCTACCGCCTGCTGCGCGATCGCGGGGCCGTCGAAACTGCCGGGCGGCGCGGAACTCGAGTGCGGGACCGGCCGGCAACAACCCCCCGGTCGCTGCTCGGGGTTGACGTACCCGCGGGGGTCCGCGATCTGTCGACCGGCAACCCGGACCCCGCTTTGCTGCCCATCGCGCGGGCGGATTTTCGGAACAGTGCGGCGCCCCGGCTGTACGGAGAGCCGGCAATGTCGCCCGAGTTAATCAACTACGCGCGTGCCGCCCTAGCCGCAGACGGCGTACCCGCCGATCACCTCGCGGTGACCAGCGGGGCGCTGGACGGCATCGAGCGAGCGCTCACTGCACACCAACTGCGGCCGGGCGACCGGGTGGCTGTCGAGGACCCGAGCTGGGCCAACTTGCTCGATCTTCTTGCGGCGATGGGACTTTCAGCCGAGCCGGTGCAGGTCGACGACGACGGGCCACGGGTTGCTGATCTGGCTCGGGCGCTGGGCCGCGGCGTGCGGGCGCTGGTCGTCACCAATCGCGCGCAGAACCCGACCGGCGCGGCGCTATCCGCGGATCGCGCCGACGCACTACGCAACCTGTTGGCCGCTCGGGCTGACGATCTGCTGCTTGTCGAGGACGACCACTGCGCAGGCATTTCCGGCGCATCGCTACACACGCTGACCGGATCAACCAACCACTGGGCTTTCGTGCGGTCGGCGTCCAAGGCGTACGGCCCCGACCTGCGGGTCGCTATTCTCACCGGAGACCGCCGCACCGTGGAGCGGGTGCGCGGACGACTGCGGCTCGGGCCGGGCTGGGTGAGCCACCTACTGCAAGATCTCGCGGTCAGCTTGTGGTCTGACGACGCGGCAACGCGCCTCATCCACATGGCCCAGGAACGCTACACCGGCAACCGAACCCGGTTACGCGCCGCCTTGGCCGAGCGCGGCGTCGCCGCTCACGGACGATCAGGGCTCAACGTCTGGGTCCCGGTACCCGATGAGACGGTCGCGATCACCCGGCTGCTCAACGCCGGATGGGCGGCGGCGCCGGGAACACGATTCCGGATTCGCACACCGCCGGGAATGCGTATCACCGTCGCAGACTTGGCTGCCGACGAGATCGATCCGCTCGGCGAAGCGGTCGCGGAAGCGGTGCGCAGCACCGGCCGTCGTTATGTGTGAGCGCGCTGCTGCACACGGATACCGGCCGCGCGGGCGGCTTCACCGTAGGCAGCCGCGAGGCGAGCCAACGGTGCGTGGGCGTTGCGGCCGCTCGGGTTGGGGACTACCCACAGTTCAGAGGCGGGATAAGGGCTCGGCTGCTTGCCCAGCTTGGCCGCAGGGTCGTTGAAGGCGCTTCGGTAGGCGGTGATCCCCAAGATGGCGACAACCCGTGGCGAGAACTCCTGAACCACTTTGCCCAGTTTCTGCGCGCCCTTGACGAGTTCGCCAACCGTAAGCTCGTCAGCGCTCGCGGTCGCTCGGGCGACGAGGCTGGTGATGCCGATTCCACGGCCCAGTAAGTATTCTCGGTCGGCGATCGCAAACCCCGACGAGGCGTCGATGAGACGGTCGGTGATACCGGCGCGGAAAAGCGCCGGATAGAACCGGTTGCCGCGGGGAGCGAAGTGAGCTTGGACCGCGACGCTTCTCAAGCCCGGGTTGATCCCCACAAACAGCAGCCGGACCTGGTCAGATATCAAGTCCGGCAGGGTCTTACCGGTGAAACGCCTCAGTTCGTCACGGCTGAACCGCACCTTGTCCTGCCTGACGCCAGAATTATCCACAGCGCAGTATCGCAAACGAATGCGCGGGCAGATCGGTGGCTTCGTCACCGATCTTCGGCGCGTCCCAGGCAAGCACCAGCTCACCGCTGACCGGCACTGTCGTCGTCTCGGTGCCGAGATTGCAGGCGATCACCAGCCGGTTGCGGCGCATCATGATCCAGCGTTGGTCTTCATCGTAGTCGATCACCAGATGTTCCAGCCACGGGTCGGCCAGGTCGGTCTCGCTGTGCCGCAACGCGATCAGATCGCGATAGAGCCGGTGCAGCCGGGCGTGTTCGCCGGCGTCGACCTCATCCCAGTTCAGCTTGGAGCGCTGGAATGTGTGCGGATCCTGCGGGTCGGGGATGTCGTCGGCATCCCAGCCGTGCTCGGCGAACTCGGCCTTGCGTCCCTCGACGGTGGCGCGGGCCAGCTCTGGCTCGGGATGCGAGCTGAAGAACTGAAACGGCGTCGACGCACCCCATTCCTCGCCCATGAAAAGCATTGCGGTGTAGGGAGATCCGAGCACCAGGGCAGCCTTGATCGCCAACTGGCCGCCGGTGAGGTTTTGCGAAGGGCGATCCCCGAGAGCGCGGTTGCCGACCTGATCGTGAGTGCAGGTGTAGGCGAGCAACCTGGTCGCCGGGACAGTCCGGGTGTCCAGCGGCCGGCCGTGCCGGCGGCGCCGGAACGACGAGTAAGTGCCGGCGTGGAAGAAGCCGTGGCGCAGGGTTTGCGCGAGTGTGGCCAGTGAACCGAAGTCGGCGTAGTAGCCCTGGCGCTCGCCGGAAACGGCCGTGTGGATGGCGTGATGGATATCGTCGTCCCACTGCGCGGCCATCCCGTAGCCGCCGTCAGCGCGCGGGGTTATCAGGCGCGGGTCGTTGAGGTCGCTTTCGGCGATCAGCGACAGCGGACGGCCTAACTGCTTTGACAGCCAATCCGTCTCGGTGGCGAGCTCCTCGAGGATGTGCACGGCAGTGGTGTCCACCAGCGCGTGCACGGCGTCCAGTCGCAGGCCGTCGGCGTGGAAGTCGCGCATCCAGCGCAGTGCGCATCCGATGATGTAGCGGCGCACCTCGTCGGAGTCGGCGTCGGCGACGTTGATGCCTTCGCCCCACGGGTTGCTGGCCGAGGAGAGGTATGGGCCGAACCGCGGCAGGTAGTTGCCCGACGGGCCGAGGTGGTTGAATACCGCGTCGATCAACACACCCAAGTCTTGGGCGTGGCAGGCGTCTACGAACCGCACCAGTCCGTCGGGGCCGCCGTAGGGTTCGTGCACGCTGTACCACAGCACGCCGTCGTATCCCCATCCGTGGGTGCCGGAGAAGGAATTGACCGGCATCAGCTCGACGAAGTCGATCCCGAGATCGACCAGATAGTCCAGCTTTTCGATGGCGGACGCGAAAGTGCCGGCCTTCGTGAAGGTCCCAATGTGCAGCTCATAGATCACCGCACCCTCGACCGATCGCCCAGTCCAGCCGGCGTCGGTCCAGGTGGCACTACCGGCATCCCATAGTTGGGAGCGTTCGTGCACACCGTCGGGTTGGCGGGCAGATCGCGGGTCGGGCAGCACGGCGGGGTCGTCGTCGAGCAGGTAGCCGTAGCGAGCGTCAGGTGCCGTCTCGACGGTAGTGTGCCACCAGCCGTCGTGCGAGCGCGTCATCTCGTGCTGCGCACCGTCGACGTCGAGCCGCACCAGCGCGGGTTTGGGTGCCCACACCCGGAATTCATTGACGTTCTCCCCGCACTTAGTAGTGCGGGGATTCCCCGTGCCGCCAGCTGTCTCGTTGCTCATGCGGCTAACGCCGTGGGCTGGTTGGTGGTGGAAGTTTGCGCCGACCGGCTCTGTCGCATCGCGGCTTTGGCGTTACGCCGGGCTTTGATGCGTGCCACTGACCTCCGCGACGGCGGATGTCTGCGGCCTTGCCGATTGAGTGGTACTGCCCGACTGCACCTCGGCGACCCATCAACGTCGTGACGGTGGAACCAGCCGTAGTTGGCTGCCTCCAGGTCCAGCCGGTCGAGGCCATCAGCCGCGCTATAGACATGCAGTCCCAGGTAGGCCGAGAACAGGTCCCGATGTTCTTTGATACCGCACCCGCAGCGGTGGACCCGTTGGGAGAGTGGCTTTTTCTCACGTTTCCCACACAAGCAGGTTTGCGACAGAGCAGTCGTATGGGTGCTGTACTCGTAGAGGCGATCACCGCCGGCGCTTTCAGCCTTGCGGCGCATCATCTGCACGAGCAACCCCGGTGCCCGGTCGCGCACACTGCGCGGGAAGTTCTTCTGCCAACAAACGTAATCCAGCTTCTCGCACACCACATCCGCGCCGTGCGTGAACAGCCGGTTGGCCAACGCCCCATGCAACGTCTTACGGTGCTCAGCCAGCCGGCGATGCTGCTCGGCCACACCGGCGGCGCTGCGCTTGGCGGCCCGAGAATGCTGCCAGCCACAGCGGCCTGGCTTATGAGTGCCATCCGGGTTGAAGCAGCCCGGCGAGCCGGCACGGTGCTGACGATCCAGGTGTCGTTGCCCGCGGCGCAGCCGCACAGTGTTCAGCCGGATTCGATCAGCCAGCGGCTCTACCCATCCCGCCCAGCGCCCATCGCGTCGCTTGACGGTGACTGCGATCTCGCTGGGCCCCAGGTCGAACGACACCCGCGCGTCGCCGACCGGATGCCGCCGGGTCGGGTGCCCATCGCAGACCAGTTGCATGCGGTAGGTGTCGCGGCCGTTGATCACGGTGCGCACGATCCGGGTGGACAACACCTTGCCCGTCGCGATCAGCGTCTCGATCTCGGCGAGCTCGGCCTGCTGCTCTTTGCCGCGTCGACCAGACGTGGCCGGTGGGCCGACCGCGACCACGAACCCGGCCCCCCACTGCAACCCGACTAGCCAGCCGCCCGCATCGGTTTTGGGTCGCAGCGCACCATGACCATCCTTGGCCGCCAACGAATGCAACCCACGCTTGGTCGATTTGAACCGCGGCTTACCTTTACGGCCCACATGCCACTGTTTGACCGCATCAAACGCCCGCGCCCCCAGGTTCTGCGTTTCTTGGGCGGGTAGGTGTTCGCGCACCCAGGATTGGCGCAGCGACGACGCGAACGACTGCGCTTGCCCGGCGGTAAAACCGTGTGCTACAGCCACGGCGTCGAACGCCGCCCGCCGAACGGCCCGTTCATCCTTGTTGTGGCGCGGCAGTTGCCGCGCCAACGCCCATGCTGGATCGGATTTGACCGCACGACTGCGCTCGATGAACTCGCCCAGCACCGCGTTATACACCCGCGCGCCGGTGAAAAACCGTGTTCGAATCGCCCGGCGCTGCCCCGGATCCGGCCGCAACGGCCACGACCGCACATGAGCAGGCGCGCCCTTCGGGCGCTTGCGCGCCCGCGGCTTACGCTCAACCGGCAGCCCCGAGTGCTCTGGCTGACCGGCCGGCGTCGGTTCGATGCGGTAGCCATTACCCATCTGCACATCCACACCGTAAGGCGCACCACCGACAGGACAGATCTACTGACGCGCCCGACACAGCGTGTCGCTGTTGCATGTGCACCGCCACGCCCACCCTACAACGCCGGGCTACGCTCGGCGGCGACAAACGGGATGGGCTCACCCCGGACTTGAGTTATCAGCGGGAGACCCGCCGTCGCGCGGTTATATGACCCGGTCATGATGTTTTATCGATCGCAACGACGAGGGTTCGGCGCCTTGCTCTGATCGCT
>Ga0209040_10001275_pt1 | contig 19856 bp, 20 predicted proteins | sample BogFormECP12_OM3_FD_188240 | JGI IMG/M metagenome (GOLD analysis project Ga0209040, IMG submission 188240) | Bog forest soil microbial communities from Calvert Island, British Columbia, Canada - ECP12_OM3 (SPAdes) (version 2) | ecosystem: Environmental > Aquatic > Freshwater > Wetlands > Bog ...
TCCGACGAGGCTCGCTAGCGCGCCAGCAACGAAGGCGCGAGCGTGGCGAGTGGAGGAAATGTCGGAGTCGTTGAGCATCGTGTGGCGATAGCCGCGCAGCGATCCGGCCGATCCCGCCTCAGCCTTCGCGAGCAGGGCGACGACGCGCGCCCGTTCGGGCCCGGCCAATTGACCGGGCGCCGAGAGGCCGAGTTCGGCGAGCACCGCGCGGACCGGCTCGATGTCGATGTTGTCCCGCATCACGCAATGCCCGATCCGAAGCGGTCCGCTCCATCTCGCCGCCGTGCCGAGCACGACAATTTCGTGATCGGCAAGTTCGACGCCGGCCGAAGTGGACGCGCGGGAGGAATAAAGCGACAGGTCGCGCCCGATCACGTCGTCGGTCAAGCCGGGGCGATCGACTTCCCGGAGTGCTACTGCGACCCCGAGCGCCGACGCCGCGCGGGAAAGGGACATGGACTTCAAGGTGTCGCGCGTGGCCGTTGGCAAGCCCCGCGCATCAGCCGCGGCGACGCGATCGGCGGTCAGCAGCGGACACTTGATCTGCACGAAGTGGACTTCGTCGGTCGCTTCGATGCCCGCGTTGTCGATTGCGGCGCGTACGCCCGTCGCTACGGCGTCAACCTGCGCGAGGCGGCCCAGATGCTCGTGGGGCAACGGCGGCGTGCGTGCGCGCCCGATCGCCAGCGCGCCCGGCGCCTCGGGCTCGTCGGAGTCGCGCGCCTCAAACACCAGGAAGTGCGGCGCCAACGCGCCCTCCGTTCCCCCGGACATGATGATACAAACTTCGTCGGCATCGCCGTCTTCGCGATGCGCCCGCAAGGCGTCTTGCAGCGCGCGCGTCGCAAAACCGCGCGAGAAGTCGTTGACGAGGCCGTTACCCTCGGTCTTCCCGAAAACAGCGACGACGGCGTTCGCGTCGATCGCTCCGTCGCGCATGCCAGCCTCAAGACCGGAGACGTCGTCGGGCGCCTTCGCCGAGATGCGATGCACAAACGCGCGGCGCGTCATGGCAGGCTCGCGATCACGGCCTTCGAGTCGCAGACGGCGCCGAACACGCCGCCCTGCATGGTCACCATCTTGATCGCCGCCTCGTGATTGCCGCGGTCGGTGGCGCCGCACGCGTCGGTCACCAAGAGGCACTCGAAGCCGCGATCGTTGGCCTCGCGCATCGTCGTATGCACGCAAACGTCGGTGGTGATTCCGGTCAGAAGCAGGTTCTCGATCCCGCGCGAACGCAGGATCAGCTCGAGGTCGGTCGCGCAGAAGGAGCCCTTGCCGGGCTTGTCGATGATCGGCTCTCCCGGCAGCGGCGCCAGTTCCTCGATGATGTTCCAGCCGGGCTCGCCGCGCACCAGGACCTTGCCGCAGGGGCCGGGATCGCCGATCCCCGCTCCGATCCGGCGCGAGCGCCAGCGCTTGTTGTCGGGAAGATCGGCGAGATCGGGGCGATGGCCCTCGCGCGTGTGGATCACATGGTAGCCCTTGGCGCGCATCGCGCTGAGCAAAGCCTTGATCGGCTCGATCGGGGCGCGGGTCAGCGAGAGGTCGTAGCCCATCGCATCGACGTAGCCGCCCTTGCCGCAAAAGTCAGTCTGCATGTCGATGATGACGAGCGCGGTGTTGGCGGGACGCCAGTCGCCGTCATAGGGCCAGGAATAGGGATCGGCGGCGACGGTTGGCATCTCATTTCGCCATCGTCAATTCGCCCGGCATGTCGCGGGTCGAATGGGTTGCGCTCGAGGTTGCGATCATGAGGCCGAGCGTCAGGATGTAAGGCGCGGCATTGAAGAAATAGTAGCCCTGGGTGATGCCGACCGATTGCAGCGCCGGTCCCAGCGCGCCCGCCGCGCCGAACAAGAGCGCCGCCAGCACGCAGCGCAAGGGGCTCCAGCGCGCGAAGATCACGAGCGCCACCGCCATAAGGCCCTGTCCCGAGGACAGGCCCTGGTTCCACGATCCTGGATAGGACAGCGACAGGAACGCGCCGCCAACGCCTGCGAGAAAGCCGCCGACCGTGGTCGACAGGAAGCGCACCCGATCGACCGAAATGCCCATCGCCTTCGCCGCCGCCGCGCTGTCGCCGACGGTGCGGACAATGAGGCCCCAGCGCGTATTGGCGAAGGCCCACGCCATCAGGAGAGCGACGGCGATGCCGACGAAGAATAGCGGATTGATGTCGAGCGCGCTGCGCAGATTGGCGTCGTCGCTGAAGCCGCCGAACGGGATCGAGCTGAGGCGCGGCGCGGTCGGCTGGATGTAAGGCTTGCCGAAGAAGAAGGCGACGCCGGTGCCAAACAGCATCATCGCAATGCCGACCGCAACGTCGTTGACTTTCGGCAGGCTGCAAATGGAGCCATGCATGGCGCCGAGAACGGACCCGGCGACGCCGGCCGCGAACACGCCCGCCCAGGGCGAGCCGGTGTGGTAGGAAATCGCGTAGGCGACCATCGCGCCGAGAACCAGCGTTCCCTCGAGACCGAGATTGACGCGGCCCGATTTCTCGGTGAGGCACTCGCCGAGCGCGACGAACATGAAAGGCGTCGAAACCCGGATCGCGCCGCCCAGCATGGCGATCAGAACGGTGACGAGCCCGGCGCTCATGTGCGGTCCTTGACGTCGGCCGGCCGAAAGATCGCGAATCGCCCGTAGAGAGTCTCGGAGACCAGCAGCACGATGAAGATGAGGCCTTGCAGCACGAGCACGGTCGCATCGGGCAGGCCCATGCGGCGCTGGATCAGTCCGCCCGAAGCGACGAGACCGCCGAACAGGATCGCGACCGGAACGATGACGACAGGATTGTGCCGGGCGAGGAAGGACACCAGAATGCCGGTGAAGCCGTAGCCCGCGGCGAGCGAAGCGTTGGCCCGCCCCTGGATGGCCGCGACCTCGAAATAGCCCGCCAGCCCCGCACAGCCGCCGGCGATCATCGCGCAAGCGACGATGAGCCGGCCCACCGGCAGCCCTTGCGCAAGCGCGGCGCGATAATTGCCGCCTGTGACCCGCGCGGCGAAGCCGAATGTCGTGCGGGTCATGAGAACATAGAGCGCAACGGACAGGAGAACCCCGACCAGAAAGCCCCAGTGCACCTGGGTGCCGGGAATATGGCCGACCATGTAGGCCTCGCCGATCGGCTTGGTCGACGGCTTGTTGGGATTGGTCGCGTCGCGGAGCGCCCCCTCGACGAAGAAATTCATGATCGCAATGCCGATGTAGGTCAGCAGCAGCGATGAAATCGTCTCGTTGACCCCGCGCGCATATTTCAGGTAGCCCGCGATCCCGACCCAGCAGCCGCCGACGATGACGGCGGCCGCCACCATCACCGGCATGGTCACAATCGGCGGGACGACGCCGACCATAGGGACGGCGATCGCCGCCGCGGCGAAGCCGCCGAGCACCAGCGCCCCCTCGCCCCCGATCATGATGAGGCCGATGCGCGCCGGGATGGCCACCGCAAGCGCGGTCAGGATCAGCGGCGAGGAGCGCTGCAGCGTGTTCTGGAAAGAGAACGCGGTCCCGAAACCCCCGCGCCAGACATAGTCGACGAAGTCAACCGGCGATTTGCCGATCGCCAGGAGAAAGAGCGCGAACAGCAACGCCGCCATCAAGAGCGCGAAGGCCGGGATGACGATATATTCCGAATTAACGCGCAGCCGCGTCCAAAATCCGTAACTGGCGGCGGGCGCCGAGGGTGGCGTCGTCGCCCCCAACGTCCCCGCCGGAAGCTCGTTCGCCGCCGGGACTCCGGAACTCATCGCCGCTCTCGCTCAGGTGATCGAGCCGACGACGCCTTCGAGCAGATAGTCCATCTTGTCGAGATACGGGTCGAGATTGCCGTAGGTCTTGTCGATCACGATCTTGCCGGTCTTGTTGTCCTTCAGTGGACCGACGTAGATCGGCGCCTTGGCCTTCATGTCGGCGATCGCAGCGGTGGCCGCGGCCTTGGCGGCCTCGTTTGCGCCGGCGCCGAACGGGGTGTTCTGGACGAAGTCGCTCTCGTAGCCCCCGATCAGGAAGTTCGGCAACGGGTTGCTCGCGGCGATGTCGGCTGCGTAGCCCTTGTAAATCGTCGCCCATTTGTATTCGGCGCCGGTGATGAACCCTTTGGGCGCGAGCGGCGCCTGGCTGGCGTTGTGGCCGCAGGTTTTGACGCCGCGCTTTTCCGCCGTCTCGATGACCACCTTGGGGGAATCCACGTGGCAAGTGATGACGTCGCAGCCCGAGTCGACGAGTGCGTTGGCCGCCTCGGCCTCGCGCACCGGCAATGACCAGTCGCCGGTGAAGATCACCTGGACGATCGCCTTCGGATTGGTCTTGCGCGCGCCGAGCAGGACCGAGTTGATGTTGCTGAGGACGCTCGCAATCGGCTTGGCGGCGACGAAACCGATCTTGTTCGATGTCGTGCAGGCCCCGGCCGCGACGCCGTTTACGTAGTGGGCCTGGTTGAGATAGCCGAAATAGCTGCCCGCGTTCTTGGGATCCTTGTCCTTATTCCAGAGCGGCGCCGCGTGGCGGAACTGCACGTCCGGATATTTCTTCGCTATGTCGACGACGAACGGCGTGTAATAGCCGAAAGACGTCGCCAGGATGAGCCCGGCGCCATCGAGATTGATCATCGATTCCATCGTTTTCGCGCAGGCGTCGGTCTCGGGAACATTCTCTTCCTCGACGACCTTCACGCCCGGCACCAGTTTCAGGGCCTCGGCGGCGACTGCATGCGCCTGATTCCAGCCGAAATCGTCGCGAGCCCCGACATAGACGATGCCCATAGTGAGGTCGCCCGCGGCCAGGGCCCGCCCGGCTGCGCCGAGGTTCAGGGTCGCCCCCGCGACGCCCCACGCAGTGGTCTTGAGGAGCGTGCGGCGAGAAAATTCCGATGCTGACATTGTGGCGTCCTCATTGCTCAAAAAACTATGACGGCGCGTCGCGCCATTCCCCCGAGGGGTTTCAGTTCGCAAAGACTGTGCCGCGCGGTTCGACCGCAGCCCAGCGCCATCAACCGCCTCATCTTATGGCGCCGCGCCCGAAAGACAGGCTCTGACGCCTAGCGTTTTCGCCCGTGTAGAGTATGGGTCGGGCGCCTAGTCTGCAGGCGGCAGATAGCCCGGCCCTTGCATTCGGAGGCGAAGCGCGCCCATGCGATCGCGATCACCGGCGCCGCCAAAGGAGCTCAAGGTCATGACGGAATCGCTCGCGACGCTTCTCGCCGCCCACGCAAAGGGCAAGGCTGTCAAGGCGACGATCGACGAGACCTATGACCGCGTCGACCGGCACAATGACCGGGCCCTCTTCATCGCGCTTCGCCCGAGGGCCGAGGCGCTCGCGATCGCCGGGCGCGTGCAGGCGGCCGGACCCGAGGGCAGGCCCCTGTTCGGCGTTCCGTTCGTCGTCAAGGACAATATCGACGTGGGCGGCCTGCCGACGACGGCTGCCTGTCCCGCCTTCGCCTACCGGCCGGAAAAATCCGCGTTCGTCGTCGAGCGGCTCGAGCGCGCGGGGGCGATCGTCGTGGGCAAGACGAATCTCGACCAGTTCGCGACCGGGCTCGTGGGCGTGCGCTCGCCATACGGGGTCCCGCGCAACGCATTGCGGCCGGACCTCATTCCTGGCGGGTCGAGCTCGGGGTCGGCGACAGCAGTCGGCGCTGGGCTGGTTCCGTTTTCGCTCGGGACGGACACCGCAGGATCGGGACGAGTCCCTGCAGCGCTCAACGGCATTGTTGGGCTCAAACCCTCGCTCGGCGCGCTCTCGGCGGCGGGGGTCGTGCCCGCCTGCCGGACGCTCGACACGATCTCGCTCTTTGCGCGTGACGTCGCGGACGCCTTTGCCGTGTTCGAGGTGGCTTGCGGCTATGATGAAGGCGACGCCTTCTCCCGCCCTTTTCCCCCGCCCGCGCTTTCAGGCGTTCCGAGCGGCCTGAGGATTGGCGTTCCGCGCCCCGAGCCACTCCAGTTTTTCGGCGATGCGGAGGCGGAGGCTGCCTTCGCCCGCGATCTCGCGGCCGTCGAAGCCCTCGGGCTTCGACGCGTCGAATTCGATTTTGAGCCCTTCGCCGAGGTCGCGCGAGCGCTGTACGACGGGCCCTGGGTCGCCGAGCGTTACACGGCGACGAAACCGCTGATCGAAACAAATCCGGAGGCCCTGCACGCGGTCACCCGCGCCATCATCGAGGGCGCGCGCAAGTTCGACGCTGTCGCGACGTTCGAGGCGTTCTACAAGCTGGCCGACCGCAGGCGGCGGACGGAGCGCCTCTGGTCGGAGATCGACATGATCCTCGTCCCGACGATTCCGCGTCCCTACACGGTCGCCGAGGTCGAGGCCGACCCGATCCGGCTCAATGCCCGACTCGGGACCTACACCAACTTCGTCAACCTGCTCGACCTTGCCGCCTTCGCGACGCCGTCCGGAATGCGTGGGGACGGCCTGCCGTCAAGCGTAACCCTCATTGCTCCCTCCGGGACCGACGGCCTCCTCGCCGGAGTGGCGGCGGCGATCCAGGCGCGCTCCTGCGCGCCGATGGGCGCGACAGGAGAGAAGGCGCCAGTCGCGCCGTTGTCTGTCGTGCAGGCCGCGCGCGGCCGCGTCGCGCTTGCGGTGGTCGGCGCGCATTTGGCCGGACTGCCGCTGAACCGCGAACTCGTCGAGCTCGGCGGAACGTTCCTGCGTGAGGCCGAGACGACGACGGACTATCGTCTCTTCGCGCTGCCGGGTTCGCCGGCGAAACCGGGGCTCCTGAGGGTCGCCAATGGCGCGGGGACCGGGATCAAGGCCGAGCTATGGAGCCTTGATCCCGCAGGCTTCGGGGCCTTTGTCGCCAAAGTGCCGACGCCGTTGAGCATCGGCCCCGTTCGCCTCGCGGACGGGTCGAGCGTCAAAGGCTTCCTTGTCGAGGCCGAAGCTGTCGCGGGGGCTGCCGACATCTCGAAATTCGGCGGCTGGCGCAGCTATCTGGCGTCGAGGTGATGCGCATTCACGTCATCAACCCCAACACCACAGCCTCGATGACGGCGAAGATCGGCGTCGCGGCGAAAGCTGCCGCGTCGCCTGGCGTCGAAGTCCGCGCGGTCAATCCCGAGTTCGGGCCGCCAAGCATCGAAGGCTACTATGACGAAGCCTTCGCCGTGCCTGGGCTTCTGGCTGAAATCGCCAAGGCGCAAGACGCAGACGCATTCGTCATCGCCTGTTTCGACGACACCGGGCTCGAGGCGGCGCGCTGCGCGACGAGCGCGCCCGTCGTCGGGATCGGCGAGGCGGCGTTCCACATGGCGAGCCTTGTCGCGGAGAAGTTCAGCGTCGTGACCACGCTCGCCCGCTCGATCGTTCCGATCGAGCGCAATCTCGTCAAGTACGGGCTCGCCGCGCGTTGCGCGCGTGTGCGCGCGTCGAACGTGCCGGTGCTCGCGCTCGAAGAGCCGGGCTCGGACGCGCGCCGCGCGGTCGAAGCCGAGATCAAGCGAGCGCTCGCCGAAGACGGCGCGGAGGCGATCGTGCTCGGCTGCGCCGGCATGACCGATCTCGTGCGCGAGCTCGAGCAATCCGTCGGCGCGCCGGTGCTCGACGGCGTCGCCTGCGCAGTCGGCCTGGCCGAAACAATGGTCCGCATCGGGCTCAAGACCTCAAAGCGCAACACCTACGCGCCGCCGCTTGCCAAGACCTATGCCGGCGAGTTGGCGCGCTTCTCGCCAAAGTGAGCGCGACCCCTCTCGCTTGGGCGCAGGCAGCCTTGACCTGACAAGAGCCGTATCGTTAGCTCGCGACAAGAGGGCGTCTTCCCCTTCATGGGAGGCCCTCAGGTTCTGATGTGAGCCGATAATGTGAACCAGGGGAGGAGAAAGCGGCGTCTTGCCGCGAGCGTGAGCGCGACGCTCGCGATCGTTGCCGCCCTGTGGTCGACCGCGCCGGCCCGGGCGGACGGCTGCAGCGTCGACGACCTCTGGAATGCCATCGAAAATACCGCCTCGTCGCTCAGCTCAGGCGCCTGCGCGGCCGCGTGCGCCGAAACGGCGGGCGCGGGATGCACCGCGGCGGCGGCGATCACCGCCGGCCTCGGGGGCGTCGCCGCCAGTCAGGGCCAGGGCGCGGTCGACGGCTTCTGCAGCCAGGTGAACAATGCGCAGACCGCCGTCGGCGACGTCGGGGCATTGCAGAGTTGGGCGAACGCCGCGGGAATCTCGCTCGATCTCGCGAGCGTGCTTGGCAGCATCGGCGATCCGCTTAGCATCGTTCAATGCAGCTGCGAGCTCGAGCAGGGCATCGGCCGGTTCGGGTCCGATGTGCTGTCGTGCATTCAGCATCTAACTGGCGCTTATCGCCATAATATCAGTTATTTAGGTTGATAGCGTAGGAGCGGGGTAGCGTTGGGGTACGCCGGAGCCGACGCGGACAATGCGGCCGGGCGGGCAGCCAAGATGACACCCGTTCGGACCGCCGAGGCGCAGCGTTTGGCGCAAGAGTGGAAGCCGACGAAGTAGACGCCGCCATCCCATGATCCACATCGCCATCACCACCGCCGCCTACTTCCACGCCATCTCCTCGACGATGCCCGAGGACACGCTTCTATGGCCGGTACGGTGGGATGCCTCGCCGGGCTTTAGCACATAGAGGGCCACGAATATTGTGGGTTGGCTGGCTTTGGCCACTGATTGTACGGGTTCACCACACAGGCGTTGTAACCGCCGTAGAAGCGGTGATGGCTGTATGCGCCGCCGTACATTCTCCCGCCCGGATGAAAACCGCCCCCCCAAATCCGCCTGCGTGAAAACCACCCCCGCCAAATCCGCCGCCCATGAACGTCCCGCCGCCGCCGAAATGGCCGCCGCCCCCACCACCCCTCGCGAGCACGGGGGAACTTCCGAGAGAAACAATCACGGCAAGAGCTGCAAGAGGCGCGGTGATTTTCCTGAAGGTTGAAGTGCGCATTGACGATTCCTTTCGAAGCCTCTCCTTTCGAAGCCTCGTTTGAAGATGTCCTTCGACAAGGAGATGGCGGTCTGAGGCCAGCTTAACAGACGGCCAAATGGATCGAGCGTGCATACGTGGGTATTAGGCCGCATTTCGCCGAACGACCATTCGCACTTGCCGCTCCGCGCCCCGGGCCAGAGAATCGCCGCCGCCTTCGTCGCGTTGGAAGTCTTGACGCGCCGGCTCGGCTCATTGAACTACGCTTTCGTAAACCGCGAGACCGAGACCGCCGCCAAGGTCGTATCCATCGGCACGCGCTGGAAGCGGCCATGATCCGCATCGCGATCAGCCCTGCCGCCTACGAGGCGATCTGCGCCACACTCCCGGTCGGCAGCGTGGCCGTCGAGGCCGAGGCCAACGAGCGGGGCGAGCGCCTGACCTGGCTTGAGGCCGCGATGGTGGACCCACGCACGTGGGGAACGCATTTATCCCACATACGACGAATGCGCCGACGCCGGTTCATCCCCACGCACGTGGGGAACGCCGTCGCTCCACCGCTAACAGATGGGAGGTCTACGGTTCATCCCCACGCACGTGGGGAACGCTTGACCGCGCAGACGGGTATCGCCGCCGTCACCGGTTCATCCCCACGCACGTGGGGAACGCCATTTTCACCTGTTCGCCGACGCCGGGCTTCACGGTTCATGCCCACGCACGTGGGGAACGCCATCTTCCGAATATGACGGAACTGCGCTCAACCGGTTCATCCCCACGCACGTGGGGAACGCGGTGGAAGGTAGACTATGAAGTCGTCCGATCGCGGTTCATCCCCACGCACGTGGGGAACGCAATGAAATAGCGCAGGATGCCGAGGTAGATGACCGGTTCATCCCCACGCACGTGGGGAACGCCGCGGATCGTGGGTCACGACATAGACGCCCGGCGGTTCATCCCCGCGCACGTGGGGAACGCCTATCAGTGCAACGGCGCTACCGTTGACGCGCCGGTTCATCCCCACGCACGTGGGGAACGCATTGGCCGCACGCGCGGCCTCACGCCTGCAGGCGGTTCATCCCCACGCACGTGGGGAACGCCGCAGCAATCGCCTCCGCCGCCGCCTTGCGGTACGGTTCATCCCCACGCACGTGGGGAACGCGCCAGACCGCTCCCGCCTCCTCGTCCTGTGCTACGGTTCATCCCCACGCACGTGGGGAACGCCTTGCCAGCGACCCGCGAAATTGGGTCATCATCGGTTCATCCCCACGCACGTGGGGAACGCACTGCGCCGTCAGGTCACGGCTATGAGTACGTCGGTTCATCCCCACGCACGTGGGGAACGCGTTCCTGCTGTTTGGATGAATTCCACATACTCCGGTTCATCCCCACGCACGTGGGGAACGCCCGGCCCCCGGCGGCATCCTCCAGGTCACGGACGGTTCATCCCCACGCACGTGGGGAACGCTATCCATAAAGTTTTTCCTTGGTTTTCCCTTGCGGTTCATCCCCACGCACGTGGGGAACGCAATTCTGATCCTTCCACCAGATGTCCATCATACGGTTCATCCCCACGCACGCGGGGAACGCACCGTCTGGACGGTCCTGGCGTCGAACGTCGGCGGTTCATCCCCACGCACGTGGGGAACGCGGGTTCTCATCGGTGTTTGCTGTCCTCGGTAGCGGTTCATCCCCACGCACGTGGGGAACGCGGCAAGCTATTCACACGTCAGCGTGTATCAATCGGTTCATCCCCACGCACGTGGGGAACGCGTCAAGAGGAATCTTCATACCCGCCGAGGAATCGGTTCATCCCCACGCACGTGGGGAACGCGAGGACGGCTTCAACGTCGCACGAAAATACAACGGTTCATCCCCACGCACGTGGGGAACGCAACTGCACGACTTATACGTCAGGGACGTTCAGCGGTTCATCCCCACGCACGTGGGGAACGCTTGACCGGGCTGACTTGGGTTCTCTACCAAGACGGTTCATCCCCACGCACGTGGGGAACGCAAAGACCTGCTGCGCGACATCGATCTAGCGTGCGGTTCATCCCCACGCACGTGGGGAACGCGGTCATTTCAGCCCATCTCGCGCGCTTGGTGTCGGTTCATCCCCACGCACGTGGGGAACGCAAGCCCCGCGTGATTGAGGGCGCCAGCGTGGACGGTTCATCCCCACGCACGTGGGGAACGCCTCGCCAAGAGATCGCGCCACAGGTCCGGGACCGGTTCATCCCCACGCACGTGGGGAACGCGGCCCCTCAAGCAGCAGTTAGCTGCCGGGGCGCCGGTTCATCCCCACGCACGTGGGGAACGCCTCCCGACCACAGGCGCGCACCGCCTGATATGCGGTTCATCCCCACGCACGTGGGGAACGCCCTGCCCGCGCCATGCCAAGAGCCCCACGGGGCGGTTCATCCCCACGCACGTGGGGAACGCAGTCGTAGTCGTCGCCGATCAACTGCGGTCTCCGGTTCATCCCCACGCACGTGGGGAACGCGTCCCTGGCGACATCGGCGGCCAGTTCGCCGGCGGTTCATCCCCACGCAGGTGGGGAACGCGAGGGAGCGCCGTTCCCGGTCGGCAGCTCATACGGTTCATCCCCACGCACGTGGGGAACGCTATAACTGCGCCCATCGCCTAAGAGTGGTCGTCGGTTCATCCCCACGCACGTGGGGAACGCGACTTGACTAATCGCCTCTTCGATCGAATCCGCGGTTCATCCCCACGCACGTGGGGAACGCTCAAAGAACGTCATGATGTCTGCGGTCAGCGTCGGTTCATCCCCACGCACGTGGGGAACGCAGCCGCTACATGGTCCCGCAGGTCGAGGAAGTCGGTTCATCCCCACGCACGTGGGGAACGCGAGAAAGAGAGGACGGAAGTGAGCGAAGCAATCGGTTCATCCCCACGCACGTGGGGAACGCTCTTTTCGCAAGCGCCTGTTTCCAAATCATATTCACGATGTCAGTTGCCGCACCGGTGGTCTTGGTTCGTTCCGGATGCGTGAGCGAGTCTCTTTGAACGAGATTTACGCCCTTGGTGTCTTAATGTTTCTCGACTGGGTTTCGGCCACACCCAAATCCGATGGTAGGAATGAGACGAGTGTGAAGCCGTCGAAATCCACGGGAATACGGCGGTTATTGCCGCAGGTGTCAAAGGCAAATCCGGCGTCATTTGGTGCGGCCCATGCGACAACGGCATTGCCATCCTCGATGCCTTCGATGACCTCGCGCCAAATGCGCTCGCGAGTCCGTCGAGAGTAATTTCCCAAGTAAACGCCGGCCCGAACCTCCAAGAGCCAAACCGCGAGGCGACCCCGGAGACGCGGAGGAGCGTTCTCAACCACGATGACCAGCATCGCCCGATCCTTCGCCTGTGGCCAGCACTGGCGGTTGCGCATCCTCGGGCAGCGCTGGAGCCTCCAGTCCGCCCGCGGACAAGACCTCTTCGATCGTCGGAATGATCCGCTCAAGAAGATTCGTCCGACGAAACGCATCCCGACAGGCGCGTCGAACCTCGCGATCCGCTGGTCCCTCCAATCTGCCTCTCGCCGCTCTACCCGCGACCTCGAAAGCGGTCGGCACAACGGTCTCGAATTTGAAGAGATCAGCGATGTCGTAGACGAAAGAAGGCGGCCGCCCGGTATGGAGGAATCCGATCGCTGGCGCATAACCGGCTGCAAGCACCGCGGCTTCGCTCAGCCCATGAAGACAGGCGGTAGCCCCAGACAGACAGCGATTGGGAACGTCCGAGGCGTCCCAGTCCTCCACCTCGTATTTGCGACGCTTCCAGGCGACGCCGTTTCGCTGCGCTAGCAACTCGTAGAAGGATCGCACGCGCGCACCCTCAATGCCCCGCAATTGGTCAACCGAGCGACGTTCGGGGGCTGCTTCTCCGAAACGCATCTCGAACATCTTGCGTACGACCTTCAAGCGCGCCTCTTCGTTGAGGGCGAGTTTGGCCTGATAAAGCAGGCGATCGGAACGCGCTCCCCCGGGTTGCCCCGCTGCATATAGCCTCACGCCGGCTTCCCCGACCCAGACCAGCAGAGTGCCGGCTCTACCGGCCAACGACGCCGCGGCGTGGCTCACACGCGTGCCCGGCTCCAACATAAGGCAAGCGAAGCCGCCGACAGGTATGTGCGTGCGCTGCCGTTGACGTCTATCGCGACAAAAGCACCGTCGATCACGTCGATCTGCGCCCGCTCGATAAACAGGATCGACGAGCGGTCTTTCAAGGGGATCGGCCTTGGCGGCTGCAAGCCCGGAAGCGGCCTCGCGGTCACTTTACGCTCGCCGGATCAGCATGAGGCCACAACCAAATGCCTTGGCCCGGCCAAAGCCGTCAAAGAGCTTCGTCAAGAAGAGCCGAGGATCGGTTACCTCAAGTACACCCTGAAAATCCAGTGTCGATATCTTGCCGTCTCGACCGAGGCCGGGAAATCGCCACTGCTCGTAACCGTCGATCGAGACGCTCGGGCGCTCGCCGTGCTCGTCGGCCACTAGACGAAATCCGCTCTTCGCGCCCTGACTTTCAAGCCATGCTTGCCCCGCCTCAGAGATCGCCTTCGACCGGGCCTCGGCCCGATCGCCGCTCTTGTGAATCGCATCCATCACGACGTCCACGCGAATCGATTTGCCGTCCGCGGTCTTGCGCGTCCGGGTGGCGTTGGCGCGCAACATGAAGCCGAGCCGGTCGCCGTCACGCAAATCCGGCTCAAACGACTTGCTCTCGACGTCAAGCAGCGAATTGTCCGGGTTCGGTGCGCGGCGTGAGAGAATGAGCAACTGCGCTCGGGCGCCGCGACGGAGGTCAGGAGCGTCAGCTCGGTACAGAAAGTCGCGTTTGACGTCGGCATCACCCGTAAAAAGCGACCAAATCAACCGATGCGCCGAGTAGGCGCGCGCTCCGTGGTCATCAGGCAGAAGCACGCGGGCTAAGGCTTCGACTGAAGGATCGCGCCTCAGTTGCGCGCGAGAAAGATAGTGCGCGGTCATGTGCCGGCCTTTGGCATCGCCATCAGTCGACCCACAATCTGTTCGCGAGGCGCAAACTGCCACCGGAGCCGGCTTACCGGGTCGTCGCGCCGAAGCTCGCGTCGTTCCGCGGCGAAGTCAGCGAGCAGCCCGCGCGCCTCGAACAGCAGGTCCACAGCGCAAAGGGCCTGCTGCAGGCCATCTTTGAAGAATCGTTTCCGCAGGGCGGCGCGATCAGCGGACTTCGCCTGTTCGAGATCGTAGGCGGCGAAGGCTGCACTCAAAGACGTCGCTTCAACAACGCCCGGCGACGGCGGCAAGCCGAGCGGACAAGCGCGCCGTCCGGCATGAATGGGCAGGCGCGGCCGGGTTAAGACCTGAGCGATTTCTTCAACCGTGAACGGGCCGCTGACTTCGACGAGGGCGGCGATGGTAAAGGCGCCGTCCTCGACATAGGTTCTCTGCGAAAGGATGGTTCCGAGATCATCGACCTCCAACTCGTTGTGGCGCGTAGCGAAGCGGCGGTTGCGCTTCGCTGGCGCGGTCTGTGTCGTGTGATAGTCGACCGTGGATCGTCCCGGCGCATCAACACGCACCCCGAAGGCGAGACTGGCGGCAAGCGGCGACTGCCTATCGTCGTCGCGTGCAAGACCGAGCGCGGCTGCTACAAGGCCCACCAGAGCCGAGCGGCTAGGCCGATCCACGCTGACCCGTCGCTCGCCCGGAGCGACGTCCCCGAACGCCATCAATGGCGCGGCGAGAGTGAAGACGAGGAACCTCGGCATCACAATCCGTCCACAGCGAACGCGACGATGTCGGAGAGCGACCCGCTCTCGGACGCAGAGAACTCAGCGTACCGCGGCTGGTCATTCGGATAAGCGCGGGCGAACTGGGTACGGATGTCGCGGAGACACCGGACCGACTCGGCGAGAAGGTCATTTGGCGCAGGCTTCCGCCAGTCGACAGGCTCGATAAATGCGGCCGCGAGCGTGCGTGGGGCGCCATCGCCGCGCTCGATCAGGGCGTATGAGGCCCGGGCGTAGCTAGCAAAGCTCGCTGATTTGCCTCGCGGTCCGACAGTCGCCGCCGCCTCTATCAGCGCAGCCAGCGCGGTACGGGCGAGCGCGGCGTCGCCGCCAAGATTCTTGACCAAGAGCGATCGGTCAACAACGACGTATAAATAGAACACGCCGGAACCGAAACCGGCCTCTCCAATGAACCCCGCGCCCGCGTCCTCTTCGCGAGTTTTGAGGTCGTCCACGGCCGTATAATAGTCGTCCTCGACCACGACCCGATGCGTTGTGACCGCGTGGGCCACCGAGACCGCCGCCTCGCGGTTGAAGTCCGCGTTATCGGCCAGCATACGGCCAAACATGGCGATGTCGGCAGCCGTGTCCGACTTCACAAGGATGCCCTCAGCGAGCTTCTCAGCGTCGGTCGCATCCGCTCCGGCGATCCTCGCCTCCGCAAGCCGTGACGCTGTCGCTCTCTCCTCGGGCGAGATGAACGCGAGTTGTTCGGTGTAGGTCGGGTTCTTGTCGGCTTCCTTCTTTACCTTAGCCGAACACGCCAGCAATCTCGCGCGCCACGCGTCTTGCGTCTTCGGGTTTGCCTCCCTTCTTAAGAAGGTGCTTCTCGATGACGTCGCCGATCCGCTGCGTACGCTCCCCACGGTGCCCGTCGAGGGCGCGGGCGAAGATGTCTGACGTGCGCCAAGCCCGTTTCAAGGCCTGCGATGAGACGCGCAGGCGCGGTGCTCCGCCCATGATTGCGCTTTTGGGACGACCAGAATCGTCGCGATTGAGATTTGCGGGTGGGTAGAACGTCAAAAGGTGCAATTGAACGAAACGGTCCATGGCGGCCTCTCAAGCGCTTGCGGCGTTGCCGGGGTCAGACGAGCTGGGCGCGGCGACGCCTGCGGCGAAATAGTCGAATGCAAGCCTTCGGCGGGTTTCCTCGTCGTCGAAGAACAAGATGATGCGCGCGAGGTCCGCGACGTTTGCCTCGCCACCGAGCAGGGCGACAGCGCGCCGAAATCCGCGCTCAATCTCCTCCTCAGTATCGGCATTCAAAAGACGCTGAAAGCGCACGACTGACAGGACGGCCGAGTCCTTGTCGTCGATGGAGTCCCGTCCAATTGCTGAGCCGAATGAGTTCTCGATGTCCGTTCTCACGTGGGCGAGGACGCAAGCTAACGTCGCGATCCGAGGCAATCGCGAGGGACTGCGCCATCCAAATATGCGAAACAGCCCCAGCGCCGCTTCGTCCATCATGGCTGAGCCGACGTCTGCGCGGCGCAGTCGTGCTAGCGCGGCCCTGTCGCCCGGCCTTCCGCGGTCCGGAGCGGGCTGCAGGCCGCGCCACCACTGTCGCGCGAGATCGCCCGGCCTCTTGGTTTCAAGGTTTGGCGGCACGGCCCTTCCCCTTCGTCTTGGACCCCTTTGGTTCCGGCGCGGCGAGGGCTAAGCGCTCAAACAAGGTTTGACCGCCCTTGCCTCTCCCTTCGAGCGTCAGCCACAACCAAAATCGTGCTTCGACGACGCGCTGAATGTCTGTCTCTCGTCCAAGCGTCGGGTCGAGCGGCGATTCAGCATCGAACATTCTGAGCGCGGTCGGTCCTAGCGATTTGTCGAGGAGCCCACGCGCTGTCGAGCTTAGCGCCTCCGGAGCCTCTGGATCTTCTTCCAAAAGCCCTACGAGATCTGACAACGCCTCGAAGAATGACTCGCGGGTCTCGGCATAGAAGGCCTCCCGAAGCCCGCCGAGAATGCTCGCGTCGGCGGAGTCGATGTTGAGAGCCTTGCGCACGGCGTATGTAAGCGCGGACGCAATTTCCGTCGCGCCAGCGACGAGCCTCCGCGCGGCGTCGTCGAGCGCTGCATTTGCTTCCGGGCTGGAAAGCACGAACAGCGGAAAGGTGCCTCGACAAACCCGCGCGCCTTCATATTGTCCATGTCATAGCCGAAAGCCGCGAGCCGGGCTGAACGGCCAAGACGTAGCGCTCGCAGCCGATCCCGGGCGGTCAGGACGGTCTCGGCTGGCCTCCGATTGAGCGAGTCGCCGGCCTCGCTTAACGCAAGATCGACCCAGTCGCGGTAGCTAAGGCCGCCCGGCTGCGGGTGTACAAACAACCATTCCGAGCCCGGCTTGTCACGCCGCATCGGCGACAGCGGGTGCTTCATCGCTCGATAGCTCACCCCCCACGGTTTCGTGCGATAAGTGACCACCGATCGCGTCGCCGCGTCGCCAGTTAGGTCGCATTGAGAGCCATCAGCATCAGAAAAGTCGAGTCTGATGCGACGAGGTGTGCCCCAGAATGCGGCGAGCGGGTGCACGTCTTCGGGTCCTGTCGCCCGATTCTTGCCCTCAGAAGTCAGGGTCGCCGCCATCCAGCTGAAGATTCGCGAATGGTCCTCTGCAACTGACTGCAGTCGATCCGGGACGTTCAAATAGAGCCGACGCCAAAGCGTATCGCGCTCCGGCGGAGGCAGGGCTAGCGTGGTCAGCGGCCCGCCGCCCCGCAAAGATGTGCGATGGCCTGCGCCCCCCGTGGGAGCGAACGTCTGCAAGGTAAAGAGCGCTATCGCGACAGCCGGCATGCCAAGGCGGGTGATCCGACCCCGCTTTTGAAAGAGATCGGCGTTGTTCCTCTCCGTATTGGCGCCGGGGGCCTCGATGAATAGACCTGAGACCGGACACGCGTCTCCGCCGAGGTTATCAAAATCCTGCATGAATCGCGGCCCGTCACCATCGAGATCAAAAACGGCGGCGAAGAACGAAAAACTCTGATTCAAAGTGTCGGCCGACGGCGGCGTATCGAATCGCTCCGCCCATTGCCGCGTGTCCTGCGCCGCATATGCAGTCGCTAGCAGCCCGATGAGGAACTCTAGGGTCGCCGCGTCGAAATCCGCCCGGCCCCAGTCGGGCGCCGCGAGCGCGTTGGCGCCATCGCCGACAACGATTTCATGAGGGGCGATCCAACGCCTTCCGCCGCCCCGCCTGCGAAAGGGCAGCCATGGTTCACGCAGCAACGAATAGGGCGAGAATCCCACCCAGCCAGTCCCATTTACCGATCGTCCCCCAATTCAGGCTCTCACCCCCGGCCAACCCACCGCAAGCCTAAACGGATACTATAGGTCGCCTTGGCGTTGGCTTTTCCACCGCTATTGAGGGGAAGAAGCCAGTCCTCTCCGGCTCGGATAAGCGGCGCCGCGACCGCAGGAACGCCGTTTCGCATCCAAACTTCGTCGAGCGCCCGCGCCTGCGCTTCGATCTCCGCCGAAAGATCGCCTCGACTTGCGAAGCGTTTGGCCCGGATCGAAACCTCGGAAAGCGCCCAAGCCCGTCGAGGATCGTCATCCCCGATCCAAGGGACAAGTCGACCCGCCTCGACTCGGGCGAGCCTCAAGATTACGCGCTCTTCGCCGAGACGCGTCGGAGTGACCGTATCGGGGCCCCAGACGCCGCTCCTCGGGCTGTATCCTGCATCGAGATCGAGCAGGTTCAGAGTGGCAATTCCCCGATGGGCGCTCGCCGTGCCAGCCGCGGTTGCCCCGGACGCACGCAGATCGGGCGGCGATCGCTCCAATGCGTCAGGGGCGTAAACCGCCTCGACCAGTCGCCGCAGGTCGCGGGGCGAACTTATCGCCTCACGCGCGAAAAGCTCTTGGGCGCTAAGCCAGAGCAAAGCATGATCCCGGTAAACCCACTGCCCCCTTGGAAAGAGGCGCGCGTACCAGAACTTGTCAGCGTCCTCGTTTGGCGAAGGCGATACGACGTTTAGCTCCGGCCTCAGCCAGCCACGACCCTCCCGACCGTGTCTCCAAATTCGACCGGCGCGCTGTAGCAGCAAATCGACCGGCGCAAGATCGCTCACCATGACGTCAAAGTCGAGGTCGAGCGACTGCTCCGCGACTTGGGTCGCAACAAGGACCTTGCCGCGACGATCCTCGGGCGTTCCCTTCTTTCCAAAGAGGTCGACCGCCCGGTGCTCAATTGTCAGGCGATCCCCCATGGCGAAGCGCGCGTGAAACAGTTCAACTTGGACGCCTACGCTGGCAATTCGTTCGGCGCTCGCGATAGCGTCGTCGACGGTGTTGCGGATATAGGCGGCCGCCGCTCCCCCACGAGCTGCTTCGACCATCAGGGCCTCAGCTTCGGACTCGCTCTCCAGCCGCCGAACCGAAATATCGCGCGCAAGACCGTCTCGCACCCGCAGCGGCGCCTCAACGAGGCTCGCCCCAACCGCCGTCGCTAACGGATACTCGGAGCCCGCTCCGCGCGCCACCAGGATTCCCCGCCCGCGACCATATGCCGAGGCAAGACGATTCCTGATTGTGCTCGGAAGCGTCGCCGACAGCACAATCACTGGCGCCTTCAGCCGCGCCTGATGCTCGATGAGCGCCTCAATCTCCCGTTGCATATAGGCGTCGTACGCGTGCGCCTCATCGATGATGAGGACTCGCTGGGCCAGGCCGATCTGCCGCACCGCCGCGTGCTTGACTGGCAGAACCGCGAGCAGCGCTTGATCAACAGTTCCGACGCCTACATCAGCAAGAAACGTCTTTCGTCGATCGTCAGCCAGCCAGCGCGCACAGGCCGCTGAAGCGGTTTCATCGTTCGCATCCTCGCCGTAATCGCCTTCATCGTCTCCGCGCCGCTCCGCGAGATTGATGCTGCGGATGAATTGCGGGTTGAGGTTGCGCGCGCCATGAGCAAGCACAAGACTCGGCCGAGTGTCCGCGTCAAAGAGTCGACGGAAGATCGCTGCGATTCGCGCATAAAGCGCGTCGGCGGTCGCCATGGTAGGCAACGCGAAATAGATGCCGCTGGCGCTGCCGTTCTTCATCAGCCGGTGCGCAAGGATGATAGCGGCCTCGGTCTTACCACTGCCCATCCACTTCGCGTTGTCGGGGTGTGGCAGCGCAAGGTAGTCTTGCACGGTGAAGCTGGGCTTCAATTTCTGGAGCTCCGCCA
>Ga0209040_10001276_pt1 | contig 19854 bp, 13 predicted proteins | sample BogFormECP12_OM3_FD_188240 | JGI IMG/M metagenome (GOLD analysis project Ga0209040, IMG submission 188240) | Bog forest soil microbial communities from Calvert Island, British Columbia, Canada - ECP12_OM3 (SPAdes) (version 2) | ecosystem: Environmental > Aquatic > Freshwater > Wetlands > Bog ...
GAAGGGACTCGAACCCCCACACCCTTGCGGGTACATGGACCTGAACCATGCGCGTCTGCCAATTCCGCCACTTCGGCACGGGTGGAAACGAGTTCTGACTATCAACTCGTTGTTCAGGAAGCACTCTTATTGTACAGGCGGCGATGAGGGATCGCAATCAGCTCTCAGCCTTGGCCATTAGCTCTTGGCAGCCGCAGAATGGAAGCTTTGGCAATGAATCCGTTGCTAAGGGTTCAAGGCTAAGAACCAACAGCCAAGAGCTTTGCTTCAACTTCCCTCCGCCGCTTCACTGGCGCCGTGCGCCGTATTCCTTCAACTTATTGTGCATTGTCTTCAGGCTGATGCCGAGGATTTCCGCGGCGCGCGTCTTATTGTTATTGGTCGCTTCCAGCGTCTTCAGGATAAGGAGGCGCTCGGCATCATGGACTGTGGTGCCCACACCGAACCGCACCGCGTTGGCCTCCTGCACAGGAGCGCGTGCGACCACCTGTCCAAATCCCGGCGGCAGGTGCTTTAGATCAACCAGGGCACCTTCACAAACGATTACCGCGCGCTCCAGGGTGTTGCGCAATTCGCGTACATTCCCCGGCCACGCGTATGCCACGAAGGCATTCATCACGCCGTCGGTAACTGCCGCGACCTTGCGATCGTGCTTCCGGCTCACGTCGGACATCAGCGCCTGCACCAGATCGGGCAAGTCTTCCTTCCGGTCGCGCAGCGGCGGCAGGTGAATGTTAAACACGTTTAAGCGGTAATAAAGATCGTTGCGGAGTTGTCCGCGCGCCACCGCTTCCTCGGGCGGTTTGCCGGTAGCGGCAAGCACTCGCACATCCACGGACGTTTCCGCTTTGCTGCCCAAGCGGCGAAGCTTCCGGTCTTCCAGCACACGCAACAGCCTGGCTTGCGTGGCGATGGGTATCTCGGCGATTTCGTCGAGCAGCAGCGTGCCTCCTTCCGCCAGCTCGAAACAGCCGGTACGGCGCTCCAGCGCTCCAGTGAATGTGCCTTTCTCGTGCCCGAAAATTTCGCTTTCGATCAGCGTCTCCGGATTAGCGGCGCAGTTGATAACGACGAACGGCTTGGCCCTGCGGCCGCTGAGCGAATGGATGGTGCGGGCGACAAGTTCTTTGCCGGTTCCGCTTTCGCCGCTGATCAGCACCGAGGCTGTGCTCGGGGCCACCGTCTCGATGAAGCGGTACACCTCCTGCATTTTCCTGGAGGGTCCGACCAGTGGGCCCAACACTCCGAGGTCGCGCAACTTGCGGCGGCTGGCTTCCAGCTCGCGTTCGGTGCCGCGAATGCGCGAGGCAGTCTGCAGAATGTTACGCAAGCGGGCGCGGTTGACCGGCTTTTCGATGAAATCGAAGGCGCCCGCGTCCATAGCGGCGGCAGCCGCGTCGACGCTTCCCTGCGCGGTTAGAAGAATGACCGCGACCTGTTGCGGCTGCGCGACAATGTGCTGCAGCAGTTCCATGCCATTCATGCGCGGCATCTTCAGATCGGCGATCACGATACCCGGGCCCCAGGATTGAGTGCGTTCCAGCCCCTCAACGCCGTCACTCGCGGTTTCAATGTCGTAGCCACAGGCGGTCACCAATTGCGCCAGGCCCGTACGTTCGTTCTCCTCGTGCCCTACGATCAAAACTTTCTCGTTCGCCATGAGGAGCAGCCGCCTCTCTCTATTTAAAATAGCGAAGTTATCTGGCTCGCCGGAGGGCCCTGAACACCACATCAGATGCCCGATCGGCAGCTTTGGGTCACGTTTGAATCGGGTCCGTCTGGCAGAAGGGTGAAGCGATCCGGCATGAGCTGTCCATAAGGTACCACCTTCAGGAAATGGGGTGCGGCTTCAGGCTCTCCGAGTCCTTTGGCACAGCCTGGAGCGGACACTTGCCGTCATAACTGGCCCGAATCCGGTGAATTGGTGCTGAATTTCAGCACCAGAATGTATAATTGTGGGGCGGTGGCGCTGCCGCTCAACCCGGAGTGCAAAAAGAGTAAACAGCTGCCGCACGAACTATTAAACAACAAGAGCTTTGTGAATCTTGTTGCTTCATGTACAATTTGGTGCTGTTGCGAGCAGGACGATATCCCTGCACTTGTATTACAGACGAATCGGAGATCGAACCCGAAGCTGTTCCACTTTGCTTACGGTACCGCTAGAGTTCCGGAGGATTCAAGAATGTCTTCTCGTATTGTTTCAAACTCGAGACAGGTTGTTGCGATATGTATTGGGTTTGCGTTCGCGCTCTGCCTTTTGGCCGCGCAAGCCTCGGCGCAAACCGACATCCAGCCTCAAGATGAAATCTTTGCTGGGTATTCGTGGTTACACCCCGGTGGCCACGGCGATTTGGGCTATAAAGTCCCGGATCTCGCCTCGGGCGTTGACTTTTCCAACACTTACTATCTTCCCAGCCTTCACAACATCGGCTTGCTGGCTGACGGCAGCGCTCACTTTCCACATGATGGCAACGGCGTTGGGTATGCGCTCTTTGGTCCGCAGTTCAAGTATCACACCAATACCTTTTCACCCTTCGCCCGCGCTTTCATCGGTTTCGCTAACATGTCCCCGGATTGTTGCGGTGGAACGAAAACACACGTCGCAGTTGGCGGCGGTGGTGGTTTCGACCTGAACATCAACCAGAGATTCTCTATCCGCCTGGCGCAGGTGGACTACATCTATTCCAACTATAGCCAGCGGTTCCTGAGCGGCTACTCGACCCAGTGGAACAGCATCCGCTTAGCTGCGGGCGTAGTTTTGAATTTGGGCAGCTACTACAACCCACCGCTTACCTGCACGGCTTCGGCTACGCCGAATGAGGTCTTTGCGCCGGACCCGGTGAAGGTTACCACCACGGGCAGCGGTTTCAACCCGAAGCATAAGATCACCTACGGTTGGGCAGCTAATGGTGCCAGGGTTTCCGATGCCGGCTCGCAGACAGCAACCGTCGACACGACCGGCATGGCGGCGGGTAGCTACTCGGCGAATTCCACCATCACCGACATCGACCCCAAGTTTAAGAATCTTGACTCCGGCCATCATTCCTTCGCGGGCCGGCCAGATCCCATCCCGCCGGCGACGTGCGCGGCGCCCTTTACCATCAAGCAGCCTCTGCCGCCGAACGTGAGCTGCTCGGCCAGTCCGACCACCATCGCGGTTGGCGAACCTGCCACCATCAACATGACGGCCACGGATCCGCAAGGCTGGCCGATGACCTACAGCTGGTCCTCTACCGGTGGCCAGTTGAGCGGCAGCGGCACCACGGCCACCTTGACCGCGACCAACGCCGACGCAGGTAATACCATCACCGTGACCGGCACGGCGACGACCGATCGCCCCGGCGGGAACCCGGCTACTCTGAGCAGCAGTTGCACTGCCTCGGTGAACGTGCCTCCAATTCAGAAGTGCGTCAACATCGAAGATTGGGGCGAGTGTACCTTCGAGAAGAACCCCAAGAAGCCGTGGCGTGTTGACAATGATTGCAAGGACACGCTCGACAAGCTTTCCCTCCGTCTGCAACAGATGCCCAATGGCAAGCTGGACATCGTTGGCTACACCGACGAGAAGGAAGTTGTGAAGGAGCAGACCTTGGGATCCCAGCGTTCCGTGAACGTCAAGTACTACCTGACCACGGATGGGCCGACCAAGGTTGACGCTGGCCGCGTCCAGCCTCGTACGGGCGGGACCAAGGGCAAGGCGACCCACTTCTACTTCGTGCCCGAAGGCAACATGTGCGGCGGGCAACTGGAAGAGGGCACCATCGTTGACGAAACCCAGGTGCAGGGACAATCGCGTATGGCTGCTCCCAAGAAACACAAGGCCAAGCCTGCTGCGCCTCCCGCGCAGTAACCAAGGGCCGTAGTAAAACTCAGGCCGGTGAGAGGTTTCGCCTCTCACCGGCCTTTTCTTGAGCCGGTTTTCTTCACCAGGAATTTACCGAGTGGGTACGCCGCCGATTTGAAGGATGCGCGTGTGGCAACCTTAGAGTTATCATTATCAGAGGACGTGGATTTTCATTCCTCCTCACATCAGACATCGCAGGCAGGTTTTTCTATGCAGAAGCGTTTGGGATTTACGGCGAAGCTGATTTTGTGCGTCGCATGGCTGTTTACTGTGTTTTCCTTTGCCTCCGACTGGCAATTGATTGGTCCGGAAGGCGGTAATGTGCGAAGCCTCGCCTACGATCCCAGCGATCCCAACCGCATCATTCTGGGGACCAGCGCCGGGCAACTCTTCATTTCGCAAGATGGGGGAAATTCCTGGGCGCTGTTCGCCCACCTCGGCTCGGGCGAAGATTATGTTGTTGACCACGTAATCTTCGACCCCACCAATCCGGCAACCATGTATGCGGCGACTTGGGGACTGTTCGGCGAGAGCGAAGGCGGCGTCTTCCGTTCCGACGACAGTGGCCGGACCTGGCGGGAGCTGATGGGGGCGCACGGCAAGTCGGTCCGCGCCATGGCCATGGCGCCCGGCGACCACAACACCTTGGTCATCGCTGCGGTGGATGGAGTTTTCCGCTCCCGTGATGGCGGCGCGACCTGGGAGCGCATTTCACCTGAGAACCCCCTGGCCATCGAGAACCACTCGGCCCTGAAGAACTTTGTGTCCGTAGCCATTGATCCCCAGAACCCCGACATCATCTACGCTGGAACACAACACCTGCCCTGGAAGACCACCGACGGAGGTGCGCATTGGCACAATCTTAAGGAAGGAATCCTTGATGATTCTGATGTGTTCAGTATCATCATCGATCCCAAGAAGCCGTCCCGGGTGTATGCCAGCGCCTGCTCAGGCATTTACCTGAGCGAAAATGGCGCGGAGCTTTTCCATCGGGTGCAGGGGCTTCCCCATTCCGCGATCCGCACCCGGGTGCTGAAACAGGACCCGCAGCGCCCGAATATCGTCTACGCAGGCACTACCGGAGGACTTTGGAAGACCGTGGACGGCGGGGCCAGATGGTCGCTGGTGTCGGCGCCGGATGTCATCGTGAATGATGTGCTGATCGATCCCCGCAATCCCCAGCGTGTGCTCCTGGCGACCGACCTCCGGGGTGTGCTGGTCAGCAGCGACGGTTTCGCGCACTACACAGCCTCAAACCGCGGCTTTACCCATCGCGTGGTGGGTGCCGTGATCGCGGACCGCAAGGACCCCAGCCGGCTTTACGTCGGGGTCATGAACGACAAAGACCACGGCGGCTTATTCATTTCCGATGATGCCGGCAAGAGCTGGCGCCAATCCAATCGGGGTCTGGACGGGCGTGACATCCTCGGCCTGCAGCAGGCGGAAAACGGTGTGCTGTTCGCGGGTACCAATCACGGCATCTTCTCTCTGGCCTCGTTGAGCGCCTCCTGGGTGCCGGCGAAAATGATTTGGGGAGCTGTGCCGGAATGGCAGCCCAAGCCGCCGGAACCCGGGCCGGTAGTTGCCAAGTCGAGATCCTCCAAGCCGACTGCAACCAGTCACGGAGCTGCTGCGCCCAAGTCCAAGGCTCCGCCTGAATCAGTGATCCCGGTGGCCACGGCGCCGCGATTGCGTTCGCTACAGATTGGGGAGAAAGCCTGGTACGCGGCTACCGACCAGGGATTGTTCATCAGCGTGGACCAGGGACAGAAGTGGTACGGCCAGCCCATCGAGGGCGAGAGCAACTTCAGCACGGTAAACCATTACGAGGGCGGCACGGTAACTCTGGCTGGTCCCAAAGGCGCTTACATCTCACGGGATGAGGGCAAGACCTGGGCTGCGGTCACGCTTCCGCAGTACGTAAGCGGAGTTTACAACCTCACGGTGACGCCCGGCTCCGCACTGTGGCTGGGAACTCCCCAGGGCGCGCTGCGCTCCACCGACGGTGGCCAGGTCTGGCACTACATGCGGGGCGGGCTTCCCAAGAACGATGTGTTGGCCGTGCAGTATGACGCCGTCGGCCAGCGCCTGCTGGCGACGGCGCTCCACGCCCACGGTGTGTTCGAGAGCAAGGATGGCGGGCAGACCTGGCAGCCTACGCCGGAAGCCAGGGTTTCCATCCGCTCCGCCATGAACTTCCAGGGACGTTTACTGGGATCCTCGCTCCACAACGGCCTGGTGCTGGAGCAAGGCGATGTAACCGCTGCGGAGTCCGTGCGCACGACCGAAAGCAAGTCGGCGGCCAATCCGTAGGGCGGACGCTTTTCGCTTTTCGCTATGGGCTTTTAGCTCTTAGCTTCCTTTTACCAGCGCTTGCAATCTGCCGGGAGGCGCTCAGGCTTCCCGGCTTTCCTATTTTCCTCTTGCTAAGGTGCCGTTTCATCGCGTTCCGGCGAGTAGCGAAGGGCGATCTCTCAATAGCTTCCCAATTCGGCCAGTCTCCCCTTATCTATTCCCATATCGGAAACCAGCGTAAAGTCCTTATCTGGCAGCGCCTTGGCTCCGCTAGGTCAAAATCCGGTTCCAACTTGGAACTGATGCACGCGAATGGCGGGCCACAAGAGTTCCGACAAGATCGCGGAAGTTCTTTCCCAACAGAGGGTTTGACGGCATAACCGTTTTGGCAGTGGTCGTGCTCTAACAAAAAGGTGTTGGGAACGAAAAGCGGATAGGTAGGAGACCGCGGAAAAGACTCCGTCAAAAAAACTCTGTGTCCTCCGTGTTCTCCGTGGTGAATGGTTTTGAACGGAGCGAAATGAACATGCAACCATACAGCAACGCCGCACGCCAGACCTCAACCGCCGCGCCAGGTGACAGCGCCACTCAAGTTTCCACAACGTTTATAGGTGGTGACGACGGCGAGGAGAACGGGCCCGTGGTCGCGCGCTCCTCGCACACCGGCCTGGTCTTTGCCGATACCCTGCATGAGCTGGCCAACGCCGTTACTGCGGTGTTGATCAATGCCCAGGTGCTGGACTGGAAGCTGCCTCCGTACAGCCGCTTGAAGCGCCCGGTGCGCGAGATCGAACGCCATGCCCAGCGCGGCGGCGCCTTGCTGAAGCGGCTGCTTCGCCAGTTCGAAGCTATCGGCGAGTCAGGTTCGGAGTCAGGCTGGCAGGTTCCCTCCGGGCACGGCACGAGGTTCGGAAACATGGCTGCGGTGACGGGGCCGCCCGCAAATGCCACTGGGCCGGCGAACCTGCCGTCCCCGGTGGCGTTGCCGCCGGCCCCGGGTCCCAGTTTTCCTCCCCGGGGCGCCCTCACATCGTCATGTGACCCATGCACTAGCGCTTACTTCCCGAAAGAGGAATCATGATGACCGTAACGAACCCAAATGGAGCCGGCGCCGCCTGAGGGCGGTGCTGCCGGAGAAGGGACGCGCCACGTGCTTACCGCAGATACGATTGCAGTAACCGAGCCAACCTCTGAAACGAACCTGTTGAACCTTTTGATTGTCGATGACGAGCGCTCCATGCGCGAGTCCTGCCGGGAGGTCGCCCAAGCGCTGGGCTTCACTACCCAGGCGGCGGACTCCCCTGAGCATGCCTATCACGCCCTCGACACCCATCCTGTGGATGTGGTTTTGCTGGACCTGCGGCTGCCGGGAACCAGCGGGCTGGACGTGCTGCGTGAGATCAAGCGCCGCCGCCCCGAAACCCTGGTCATTGTGATGACCGGCTTCGCCACCGTGCAATCGTCGGTGCAGGCCATGAAGCTGGGAGCCTACGACTACATCACCAAGCCGTTTAACTTCGAGGAGCTCCGTCTGGTGCTGGAACGGGTGACTTCGCACCTGAAGCTCACCAGCGAGAACCGCCTGCTGCGCGAGCAGTTGAAGTCGAAGCATGGCTTCGGCGCCCTGGTCGGCCACGCTCCTGAAATGGAAAAGCTGTACCGCATTATCGCCAAGGCCGCGCACAGCACTCATCCTGTACTCATTCTGGGCGAGAGCGGCACCGGCAAGGAGCTGGTGGCGCGCTCCATCCACTATTCCGGCCCTTATCGCGACAAGCCTTTCATCCCGGTGGACTGCGGCTCGCTGGTTCCCAGCCTGATCGAGAGCGAGCTGTTCGGTTACGTGCGCGGCGCCTTCACCGGCGCGGTACGCGCCAAGGACGGTCTGATGAGCACGGCTGAAGGGGGCACCATCTTCCTGGATGAAGTTGGCGAGCTGCCGGTGGACTTGCAGGCCAAGCTGTTGCGCGCCATCCAGGAGAAGGAGATCCGTCCGGTGGGGGGCACACGCGCGGTGCCCATCAACGTGCGCATTCTGGCGGCCACCAATCGCGATCTCGACACCGCCGTACAGCAGGGCACGTTCCGCCGCGACCTCTACTTCCGCCTCAACGTGCTGAGCCTGCGCATTCCTCCGTTGCGCGAGCGCACCCAGGACATTCCCCTGTTGATCGGCCATGTGCTAGAGCGGATCAACGCCGCTACTCAGACGCCACACACCATCGGCGACGACGCCCTGCGGCTGATGCTCGCCTACGACTGGCCGGGCAATGTGCGCGAACTGGAGAACGCGGTGGAGCGCGCCTGCACCACGTGCTCGTTTTCCACCATTCACGTCGCCGACTTGCCGACCGCGTTACGGAACTTCCAGGCCTTCCCCAAGCCGGACCTACAGAGCTCCGGTGCGGAGGCCATCACCCCGCTTGACCAGATCGAGAAACAGGCCATCCTGCACGCCATCGAAGTGCTGAAGGGAGACAAGCTGCAGGCCGCACGCCGTCTCGGCATAGGAAAAACCACGCTGTATCGCAAACTCAAAGAATACGGCTCGGTGGTCTGACCACCGGGCCGCAGTAGCGAGAACTCATAAACGGCTGCACTCGTGTGGCACAGTGAAGGTGTGTCTGACGGCGGGGCGGCAGGGAGGCAGATCATGATCTTGTTGGTTACGGCATCTTCCCGGGCGCAGGAATGCGCTGCGGCGCTGGAGCAGGGCGCGGGCCAGAAAACCCAGGTGGCGGGCTCGGTGCCGCAGGCGGTGACCCGGCTGCGCAACGCCGACTACGAAGCGCTGGCCATCGACCAGTCGCTGCTGGAGGCCGACTTTCGCGCCCTTGACACCTTGTTGAACCATGCCGGCACGGCCATGCCGCTCTATGTGAACCTGTCGCTGCACAGCAGCGAGCGGGTGGTACGCGAGGCGCAGGTGGCCTTGCGCCGTGCCGAAAAAGAAAAGCGGACGGCCTTGCGCACTGTGGAACGCGAGCTGCGCAACCAGTTGCGGGGCGAGGTCACCGGCATCCTGCTGACCTCGGAGCTGGCGTTGCGCAACCCCGCTCTTCCCGCCGACGTTGCCGCCAAGCTCCAGTTGGTGCAGACGATGGCGGAGAACATGCGGTTGCGGCTGCATGTGGTGTAGAAGAGCAACTAGCAATCAGCGTTCTCCAGAATGAAAGTGACCTGTGTTTATTGCCCTTGATCCGCGGTTGATTTGCTGACCGCGGATTTGCACGGAGGAACACGGATTTTGTGTTGCGTAGTTGGTAGTTGGTAGTTGGTAATTGCTGGTGGCATTTGGCAACTGGCATTCGACACTTAGCGATTGGCGGTCGGGGACGACATTGATCCGCACCCATCCGCGTCGATCCATGTTCCGATTTCTCCACGACGGATTATTCCCCAAGTGTTGCATTGACCTGCGGCCCACCCGCAAGTCTGAGAATTCACCACAGAGGCACGGTCATCACGGAGAAGAATCCTCAGAAACAAAACCTCCGTGTCCTCTGTGTCTCCGTGGTGAATGATTTTCGACAAAGCGCCATTGAATCCTGGCCGGGAATGCGCCATCATGGGCTCATCAGGTTCGTAGAAAGAGGTGAACCATGGGCCATACCACCGCCATCCCCACCCGCAGCTTCGGGTTTTATCTCAACGGCGGCTGGGTTACGCAGGGCCGCGAGGTGGTGGTGACTTCGCCCTGCGACCGCAGCGTGGTCGCGGTGGTCAGTGAGGCGGACCGCGACCATGTCGAGGTCGCTATCGATTCCGCGGTGCGGGCGTTTGCCCTCACCCGCAAGCTATCGTCGTACCAGCGCGCCGCCATCCTCCGCAAAATCACCGATGGCATCGGCGCCCGCCGCGAGGAATTCGCCCGCATCATCTGCCAGGAAGCGGGCAAGCCGATCAAGACAGCGCGCATCGAAGTGGAGCGCGCTATCAACACCTTCCAGATCGCGGCTGAAGAAAGCACGCGGATCTACGGCGAGTACCTTCCGCTCGACACCCTTGAGTCCACCGCCGGACGATGGGGTCTGGTACGGCGCTTCCCGCTCGGCCCGGTGTTTGCCATCACGCCGTTTAACTTTCCGCTGAACCTGGTGGCCCACAAGGTTGCGCCCGCGATCGCCGCCGGCTGTCCGCTCATTCTGAAACCGGCGCCGCAGACGCCGGTCTCGTCGCTGCTGCTGGCCGAAATCGTGCATGAATCGGGATGGCCGGAAGGCGCGTTTGCGGTGATGCCGTTGTCCAACGACAACGCTGCTCTGCTGGTCGCCGATGACCGGATCAAGCTGCTGACCTTCACCGGCAGCGCTGCCGTAGGATGGCAACTGAAATCGCGTGCGGGCAAGAAGCGGGTCACGCTGGAGCTGGGCGGAAACGCGGGCGTGATCGTGCACAGCGACGCCGACCTGGCCCATGCGGCGCAGCGCTCGGTGGCCGGTGGATTTTCCTATGCCGGGCAGACCTGCATTTCCGTGCAGCGGATCCTGGTTCACCGTCCGGTGTTCGACAAGTTTACCGCCCGGCTGCTGGAAGGAGTCCGCAAGCTGAAAATCGGCGATCCCATGCAGGAGACCACCGACGTTCCACCGCTCATCCGCGAGCAGGACGCGGTCCGCATCACCGAGTGGATTGAGGAAGCGGTCAAGGGCGGGGCCAAGCTTTTGTGCGGCGGCAAGCGCAATGGCTCCATCGTCGAGCCGGCTGTGCTCACCGGCACTCTGCCCAATATGCGAGTGAATTGCGCGGAAGTTTTCGGCCCGGTGGTGACCGTGGAACCCTATGCCGAATTCCGCGACGCCCTGGGCCAGCTCAACGATTCGGCTTACGGGCTGCAAGCCGGCGTGCTGACGCGCGATGCCGTGCTCATCCAGATGGCGTTTGAGGAGCTCGAAGTCGGCGGCGTCATCGTCGGTGACGTACCCAGCTTCCGTGCGGACCAGATGCCCTACGGCGGCGTGAAGGACTCAGGCCTGGGCAGAGAAGGACTGCGCTATTCGATTGAAGACATGACCGAGCGCAAACTGCTGGTCATGGCGCTGAAGTAAGAAGTTTCAAGTTTCGAGTTTTCAGTTTCAGGTTTCAAGCCGGAAATAGCGGCCGCACGCCAGCGGCACTTTGTTTCTGTACATGTCTCTATAACCGGTATCCCGTCCCTAATTTTCTCCAACTTGAAACTTGAAACTGCCTCTTTTATGGCTGGCTGCCGCCGGCAATGCCAAACCCGCTCATCTCGGTAGGCTCGTTGGCTTCCGACCAACTCGAGGCTCCGCCCGAGCGGTCGCCATACTTGTCGAACACCACGATGTGCAGCACCGGTTGCCGCTCCTCAATGGGATCGACCATGCCGGCTTCCTTCAGCGGAAGCAGGTAGCTGGTGATCCAGGCGTACTGCGTCGTAGTCAGACCGCGTCGCGACAAGTCAAAGGTGGCGCCGGTCAAGTGGGTCGAGGCCGTGTCGCCCCATTCCGGAGCGGCAAACTTGTTATGACGGCGTAGCCGGGCCTGCTGCTGCATGGTACGAACCAGGGAGTTGACCGTTAGCGGCAGGTGGAACTCGGAGAAAAACGCCTCGCTGAAGTCCTGTAGGAAATCGCGGGTCCAGGGACGGCAGTAGCGACGGCTGTCGGGCAGATCGCTGGCCAGCTTAAGCGCTTCCGTCTCGCCTACCGGAACCAGTTCCTGCGAAAGCTCGTGCTGCATCAGATCGCTATCATTCATCACGCGGAACATCTGCGCCCGGTCCATCTCCTGGTTCTGCTGCACCAGCAATTCGTGCGAACCGGGAAACATAGAGTTCGAGCTATTGAGGCGCCAATGAAAGCCGGGGGAAATAGAGGCAAGCGCAGAATAATAATAGTGATGAGCGGTCTTATGAGGCTTGGCGCTGCTCTTCTTGGTCGCGGTGTGCGTGACCGCGTGGCCGGCGACGCCGGTCAGCGAAAAACCTGTGGCCAGTAAGATCGCGCACAGCCGTCGCTGCCAGGAGCGCGGCGCGAGTTTTATTGCAGTCCGGCCAGAAAAACGGACAGTTGGAAGCGCAGAAATCGGAATAATCATCGTTAAGGAGACGCTAGTATGACTATTCCATTACACCACAGAAACGGCCCAAGTCCAAAGCTTTTGCCGTGGCCCGCATCGCCCGAAAGTTTGGGTGTCTACTCCGTCCTGAGCGCCTTCATCGGCTCGATCGATGCAGCCCGGCGCGCCGGCAGCAGGGCTGCCAGTAAAGCCACCGCCGCTACCAGCAATGTTCCAGCAAGCAAGGTCACTGGATCAGCCGCGCTTATACCGTAAAGCTGACTACGCAACAAGCGCCCGAATACGAGCGCCAGCGGCAATGTCGCCGCAATGCTGATTCCCGCCAGCCACAACACGTCCCGCAGCACCAGCCCCATCACCGTCCCACGCTGCGCCCCCAACGCCATGCGAATGCCAATCTCGCGCGTGCGTTGTGCCGTGGCGTAAGCCAGCACTCCGTAGAGACCGATCGCCGCCAGCAGCATCGCCAGCACGCCGAAGCTCACTGCCAGCAGCGCCACCATCCGCTCAACCGACAGGTTGTCGGAAATCTGTACATCCATCGCTTGCAGATTGCTCAGCGCCAGCTTGGAGTCGAATTGCTGCATAGCACCCCGAATACTGGAGAGCGCCGCCTCCGGCGGCTGCCAGGTGCGCACCAGAAAAACCAGTTCGCTGGGATTGTCCAACTGAAAGCGAGGACGGTACACCGTGCGCTTGACGTCGTCCCGAACCCGCGAGTGGCGTGTGTCGCCGACTACGCCGACGATCTGCGTATCTCTCTTTCCGTGCGCGCCGTCGAAGCCAACAGAGTGGCCGATGGAATTCTGAGGAGTACCAAAGAAATGCCGGGCGAAGGCCAGGTTCACGATGGCAACGTTCGGTTTCCCCACGCCATCGTCATCGTTAAAGTCGCGTCCAGCCAGCAGTGGGACCTGCATGGTGGCGAAGTATCCGGGAGTAACGGCGGGCATCTCCACCTGCATATCTTCATCTTCGCGCTCGTCATATCCGGGAATTACGATGTTGCCATCATCGCCGGTGTTGGCCAGGTCAGGATCGTCGGTCCCGGCTACCGCGCGTGTTCCCGGCAGCGACGAGAGGGTCTGCGTGACTCGCCGATACAGGGGAAAGACCTGGTCGGTCTGGTAACCGGCGAGTCGTGGATTGATACCGAAGCTCACTAGGTGGTCGGTGGCGAACCCGACATCCAACGTGCGCAAGTTGTGCAGCGTGCGGACAAACAGGCCGGCGCCGATCAGCAGAAGCAGGCTCAAACTGATTTGCACTCCCACTAAGGCACGGCGGAAGCGCAGAGGCCCTCCTGAGGAGGTCGTGCTCTGTTGCTTCAGCGAATTGGCCAGATCAGGATGCAGGAAGCGCAACGCCGGCGCCAGACTGAACAATAAGCTGACGGCCATCGCCAAAGCGAAGTTGAACAGCAGGATGCGGGCGTCCAAACTGGAAGAAAACGGGAGCTCGGTTGCGGTATCGCCTGCGACCCTGTGGATGAGCACGGAAGAAACCGCCGGCGCCAGCAGCAGACCCAGGGCCCCGCCAAGCAGGCCAAGCAGCATACCTTCGGTGAGCAACTGGCGGATGATCTGCCAGCGTCCCGCTCCCATGGCATAGCGCACCGACATCTCGCGCACCCGTCCTGCAGCCCGCACCAGCAAAAGGCTCGACACATTCACGCATGCCATGAGCACCAGCAGCACCACCATGCCCATCACGATCAGCAAAGGCGTTCCAATCTGATCGCGCAGCGGCGAGAATCCGCGCGCACTGCCCATCACCACGATGCGCGATTCGTCCAGATAAGTACGGCGAAGGCGCTCCGAGGCGTTGGGAATCTTGGCCAGCTCCGCCGCCCGCAAGGCGTGCCACAGCGGTTGCAAGCTGGCTTCTGCCTGGGCGCGGCTCACTCCCGGCTTCAGCCGTCCCACCACCATCATCCAATGCGAGTTAAAGTCTTCCAGGTCCTGCCAGCGCGGCGTAATGATGTTCTTGGTGGTGAGAGGAACGAAAGTCTCCGGCGTCGATCCGCTCACGATGCTGTGAAAGCCGGGGGGACCCACACCTACGATAGTGAACGGATGCGCGTTGATGAGCAGTGTCTGGTTGATGACTCGTGGATCAGAGCCGAACTGCCGCTTCCAGTAATTGAAACTGAGGACGACCACGGGACTGCTGTTGGGCATATCGTCAGCGGGGACGAACAGCCGCCCCATTGCAGGTTGCAGCCCCAGCGCCTCGAAGTAATTGCCCGAGGCCAGCTCACAACCCACCAGCTCTGGGCGGTTGTTCCAGGTCACGCTTACGTTCTGCAAATCGCTGGCGATCAGGCTCTCGAAGACCTGGTTCTGGTCGCGCAGGTCGCGGTACATCGGGTACGAGAAGTAGTCGTGATCGTCTCCGCCGAACGAGTTGAAGTGGCCGCGCGTCGACCCAGTGAATTGCAGCCGCACCAGTTGCTCGGGATGCGAGACCGGCAGCGCGCGCAACAGCGCCTGGTCGAGCAGAGTGAACACCGCCGTGTTGGCGCCGATGCCCAGCGCCAGTGTGACCACGGCCACCAGCGTGAAGACGGGCGCTTTACGTAGCTGCCGGACCGCGTAACGAAGTTCCTGGAAAAATTGCATCGCGTTCGCCTCTGATTCTAATCAGGCCATGGATCTCAGAATTGACATCAACCTTAAACTTGCAGGTCGTAAACCAAACTTAGCTTTTCAAAATCAATAACTTAGCCTCTTCAATCCAGGATCAGATGTTCGCGGACAGGATTCCCTGTTCGGAATCGAACATCGTCGGCTTCAACATTTTCATTGCTGAAATCATGCCATGCTCCTAAACTGAATGAACATTCATTCGGCGCCTGACATCGGCCTCGCGGGGTTGTCAGGTTTTTCGCCGCGTGAACCAGAAATCTCCGTCAGCTTTGACCCTCGGGCCCGCCGTGAAACGCGAACCTCAAGCTGCTTTGAATGCCAACAGCGGCGCCGCCGCCAACCGCAACGCCGAGAAGTACCAGCGCATCCTTGACGCTGCCGTCGCTGTGTTCGCAGAAAAGGGTTTCTTCACGTCGCGCATCTCCGACATAGCCGACCGCGCCAATGTTGCGGATGGCACCGTCTATCTCTACTTCAAGAACAAAGAAGAGATTCTTAGGACGGCCATCAATACGGCCTTCGACGCTTTCATGCGCCATGCCCGCACCGAACTTGAGAAGCTCCCCGGTCCGGCTGAACGGCTGCGCCGGCTGGCGTTCCTGCACCTTGACGCGCTAGGCTCAAACCGTAACCTGGCCGTCGTCTTTCAGATGGAACTACGGCAGAGCACGCGCTTTCTATCGGAGTTCTCGCACCACCACATGGTGGAGTACTTAACGCTGGCCCGCACTGCCATCAGCGACGGACAGGCGAGCGGGCTCTTTCGCCGCGAGATGCCGGACAAGGTGGCGGCCAACTGTTTCTTCGGAGCACTCGATGAGATGGTGACCTCATGGGTGCTGAACGAGCACGAGTACCGGCTGGCCAACGTCGCTGACGCAGTGGTAGATATTTTCCTAAACGGGATGCGGGCTGGCGCCAAAACCGTGAGTTGGCTCTAGTGGACGGGCCGACCTCGAATCGCACAACGATAGCGGTCATGCGTCACAGCTTCCAGGTTACGGCGGGATTAACATTTTGGCGTCGGACAGGCTGCGTCGCCCATACTTTGGAAAAATGAGCATTCGGACCCTCAACGAAGTTTTCCTTACCGTCGTGGACCGCAACAGCGACCGCGTCGTCTTGACCCGCGAAGGCGAAGTGTGGCAGCCCATCTCCTCGGCACAGCTGCGGAGCTGGGTGTATTCCGCCGCACGCCAACTGCAAGCCTGGGGCATCGGCAAAGGCGACCGCGTGGTCATCCTCAGCGAGAACCGCGTGGAGTGGGCCATCGCCGACTACGCCACCCTGCTGCTCGGCGCCGTGGTCGTTCCTATCTACGCGACCCAGGTCGCTGAGCAGGTCCTGTACATGCTGCAAAACTCGGAGGCCCGCGTCGCCTTCGTTTCCAGCCGCCAGCAATACGAGAAGCTCGCTTCCATCCGCGAACAGACCAGCCTGGAGCGCGTCATCGTGATGGATGCCGCTCCGGAGTTGAGCGACGCCATCCACATGCAGTCGTTCTTGCGCGAAACAGACGATGACCCCGATCCCGAGCTCGACGCCATCGCCGCCGCAATCGAGCCCGACGACCTCGCAACCCTCATCTACACCTCCGGCACGACCGGCACGCCCAAGGGCGTCATGCTGACGCACGGCAACATCGCCTCCAACGTTAGCGTTTCGCTCGACATGTTCGACGTGGGCAAGGACGACCTCAGCATCTCCTACCTGCCGCTGTCACACATCACGGCGCGGCACTTGGATTATGCCCTGCAATACCACAACATCCCACTCGCCTACTGTCCCAACATCGACGACCTGGCACGCACCATGCGCGAGGTGAAGCCGACCATCATTGTAGCTGTTCCGCGCGTATACGAGAAGGTTCACAACCAGGTGCAGCACAAGATGCACGGCGTGAAGGGCGCGCTCTTCAAATGGGCGCTCAAGGTGGGAGCGGCCAATCGCGAAGCCATCTTGCGCGGCGAGACACCAACCTCTCTCTCCTGGAAGCTGGCCAATGCTCTGGTGTACTCCAAAGTTCGTGAGGGATTAGGCGGTCGGGCGCGGCTCTTCGTCTCCGGAGGCGCGCCGCTGGGCAAGGAGATCGCCACCTGGTACGCCGACATCGGTATCCGCATCCACGAAGGTTACGGCCTCACCGAAACCTCACCGGTAATCGCCTTGAACAATCCCATCGAGCATCGCCTGGGCGCGGTCGGCAAACCGCTGCCGAATGTCGAAATCAAGATCGCTCCCGATGGCGAGCTGCTGGTGCGCGGTCCGTCGGTGTTTAAGGGCTATTGGAAGAATGCAGAAGAAACCGCCAATGCCTTTGAAAACGGCTGGTTCAAGACCGGCGACGTCGCCACCCTGGACGCCGACGGATTCCTCCATATCACCGACCGCAAGAAGGACCTCATCAAGACCTCGGGCGGCAAGTTCATCGCTCCGCAACCCATCGAGAATTCGCTGAAAGCGAACCTGCTGGTGGGCGAAGCGGCATTGCTCGGCGACAAGCGCAAGTTTCCCGCAGTGCTGATCGTGCCCAACTTCGCCGAGCTGGAAGAGTGGGCCCAGCACCACGGCGTCAAGTTCTCCTCGCACAAGGATCTGGTGAAATCGCCGCACGTACAGTCGTTGTACGAAGGCATCGTCGAGGAGTTGAACCGCAATCTCGCGCAATACGAGAAGCTGAAGAAAGTTCTGGTGATCCACGCCGAACTCAGCATCGCCGACGGAACCCTCACTCCGAGCATGAAGCTACGTCGCCGCCACCTGGAAGAGCGCTACCACAAAGAGATTGACGCGCTCTACGCCAGCGCGCAGTCACACACGCGCACGCCAGCACCCAGCGGCGCAGCGCGGTAACCGCACTGTAGATGGCCACGATCAAAACAACCGCGTGTCACCCTGAGCGAGCGGCCGGTTTCGAGTGTCATCCTGAGCGAGGAGCGTAGCGACGAGTCGAAGGACCGCTATTCTAGGAGGACCTCGGCTCCGCTGATGCCAAGCTCCTGAATCGCCTTAGCATTGCGGATTTCCAGCGAATCATGGATATTGGATAGAGATGATTCGAAGTCTGCCGATCACCGACGCAGTTTTTCTATCCACTATCCACTATCCCCTATCCACTGACTGATGCTCATCATTCCCACCTACAACGAGCGCGACAACATTGCGACTCTGGTATCCCGAATTCGCAACGCGGTCGGCGACGAGCCCGTCTTCTTCGTGGACGACAACTCTCCCGATGGCACCGCCGACGAGATCCGCCGCCTTCAGCAACGCGACCCCAACATCCACTTGATGGCGCGCCCCGGCAAAGGAGGCTACGGCTCAGCCTGCCGCGACGCCATGAAGAAAATTCTGCACGAAAATCTCGCCGCCTACGTCATCCAATCGGACGCCGATCTATCGCACCCGCCGGAGTTGCTGCCCCGCATGTTGGAGATGCTCAGAACGAAGCCCTGCCAGGTGGTAATCGGCTCGCGCTACGTGCGCGGCGGCGGCGCCAAAAACTGGAGCCTTTCCCGCCGCACCCTGAGCTTCGGCGCGAACCTCTACGCCCGCCTCTTCACCGGAGTGCCGGTGCACGACATGACCGCCGGATTCGTCGGCTACCGCACCGAAGTCCTGCGCAAAATCAACCTCGACGACATTCGTTCCGAGGGTTACGCCTTCCTCATGGAGATGAAGTTCACCCTGCACTGCCACGGCACCAGCTTCTGCGAATTCCCAATCATTTTTTCGGAGCGCGAGGCCGGACACTCGAAGTTCAGCCGCAAAATCCTCTACGAAGGTATGCGCTTCCCCCTCAAGGCGCTCGGCAAGCGGGTCAGCGGCAGGTCATAAGCCAAGTTCTCTTTGAGTACAATGGTGCGATGGCCGCAGCCGGGGAGACCTCCACAATCCAACTGCTCAAACGCGTGCCGGTTTTTTCCGGGCTCTCAGACTCGGAGTTCGCCTTTTTGACGGCCCGGCTGCTGCGGCGCACGTTCGATGCCGGCGAGCTTATCTTCTCCGAAGGAGAGCCGTGCGCCGGACTATATGTAATCGAACAGGGGGACGTTCGCATCTTCAAGAGCTCGATCGGCGGTCGCGAGCAGGTGCTCGCGATTGATGGTCCCGGTAGCTCGATTGCCGAACTGCCGGTCTTTGACGGAGGCAGCTATCCAGCCTCCGCACAGGCCATTACCGAGTGTAGGCTCCTGTTTTTCAGCAAACAGGATTTTCACACTCTCTGTCTGCAGCATCCGGAGGTTGCTCTCAAGGTACTGCGGGTTATAGGCGGACGTCTGCGCCGGCTGGTCGGGATTATCGAAGAGCTCTCGTTCACGACCGTCCGGCATCGCCTGGTCGCCTTGTTGGTTCGGCTGGGCGAGGCAGAAGGCCGCCAACAGGGTGACGCGGTTACCGTTGAACTTCCCGCCAACAACAGCGAGCTGGCTGCCCAGATCGGCACCGTTCGCGAACTGGTATCGCGCAACCTGAGCCGCCTCCAGTCGGACGGATTGATCCAGATTGACAATCGGGCCATCGCAATACCGTCCTTGCGAAAGCTGCAGGCCGAGCTGGACACCTAACCAACCTCTCTCACTCCCAGCATTCTGCATTCTCCGTGACAGAAGTCATAGGCGCGCCTCATCCACCCAGCTAAGCTTCAACCATGCGCGAGACCCGAGCCATACTTCGGGCGGGCCGCCAAAGGAGAAACACAATGTCGATCGCAACCTCGAAGACCGTAGGCGAAATCGCCGCCGAAATGCCCAATGCCACGCGCGAATTCGAAAGGCTGGGAATCGACTACTGCTGTGGCGGGAGCCGTACTCTCGGAGAAGCCTGTGCCGAAGCCAAGATCTCCGTTGAAGAAGCGTTGCAACGCTTGCAAGCAAGTATGACGGCCACAGCGCCCGGCGCCAGCCGCGACTGGCAGAAGGAGCCCCTGGCCGACCTGATTGCCCATATCCAGAACACCCATCACGTTTTCGTTCGCTCGGAGTGTCCGCGCATTCAGGCGCTGTGCGAGAAGGTCGTCTCCGT
>Ga0209040_10001277_pt1 | contig 19849 bp, 20 predicted proteins | sample BogFormECP12_OM3_FD_188240 | JGI IMG/M metagenome (GOLD analysis project Ga0209040, IMG submission 188240) | Bog forest soil microbial communities from Calvert Island, British Columbia, Canada - ECP12_OM3 (SPAdes) (version 2) | ecosystem: Environmental > Aquatic > Freshwater > Wetlands > Bog ...
GGGAGAACTCTTGAGCACAAGGCCATGAGAACGGTGTGCGAAGACTACGTCAAAAACTTCTATAGCGCAGGGAAACCTGAATCTGGAGAGAAGCTCAAGGACGTAGCTCACACCTTTGCTATTTTGCAGTTGCGCCGGCATACCGCCGACTACGATACCTCGTTTGATTGGTCGCGTACCAATGCCATTGGCCAGATAGACTTGGTGAGCGCGGCGTTTGAGGATTGGCGCTCGATTTGCGCACAGGACGCGGCTCAGGATTTTGCATTCAACCTGCTCTTTCCAAGAGCAGCCGAGATCATGAAGACGTCCCAGGGCGTGGTGAACCCGTAGCGGCGAACCGTCTTATGTAGCACAAAAAAGCCCACCCCTTACGGAGCGGGCTTCTTCGCTTACAACTAGCGACTAGTTTAGTAATCCATCTCCGGACCATGTCCGCCCGGCATCGGTGAGGCCGACTTCTTCTCCGGAATCTCCGCGATCATGGCTTCGGTCGTCAGCATCAAAGCGCTGATCGAAGAAGCATTCTGCAGAGCCGACCGCGTTACCTTGGTCGGATCGATCACACCCGCCTTCACCAAGTCTTCGTACACGGTGGTCTGTGCGTTGAAGCCGAAGTTCGGGTCGTTGTTGGCTTTGATCTTCTCGATGACGATGGCGCCTTCATAGCCGGCGTTGCCGACAATCTGACGCACCGGCTCTTCGCAGGCGCGATGAATGATCTGAACACCGATGCTTTCATCGCTGTGATCCTTCTCGAGCCCTTCCAGAGCCTTGCTGGCGCGAAGTAGAGCCACGCCGCCGCCGGGGACGATTCCTTCTTCCACCGCCGCGCGAGTTGCGTGCAGCGCATCCTCGACACGAGCCTTCTTTTCCTTCATTTCGGTCTCGGTCGCGGCGCCGACTTTGATTACCGCAACACCGCCGGCCAGCTTCGCCAGCCGCTCCTGCAGTTTCTCGCGGTCGTAGTCGCTAGTGGTGTCGTCGATCTGAGCGCGCAACTGCTTGATGCGGCCTTCGATCGATTTTTGCTGGCCGCCGCCGTCCACGATAGTGGTGTTGTCCTTGTCCACCGTGACGCGCTTGGCGCGGCCCAGGTCTTCCAGGCGAACGCCTTCGAGCTTAATGCCGGTCTCTTCCATAATGGCCTTGCCGCCGGTCAGGACGCCGATGTCTTCGAGCATCGCTTTGCGGCGATCGCCGAAGCCGGGCGCCTTTACGGCGCAGGCGTTCAATGTGCCACGCAGTTTGTTGACTACCAGAGTGGCCAACGCTTCGCCTTCAACTTCCTCGGCGATGATCAGCAGCGGCTTGCCGGCGCGCGCAATCTGCTCGAGCAGCGGCAGCAGGTCTTTCATGTTGCTGATTTTCTTTTCGTGGATCAGGATGTAGGGATCTTCGAGAACCGCTTCCATCCGGTCGGGATCGCTAATGAAGTAGGGCGAAAGATAGCCGCGGTCAAATTGCATACCGTCCACGGTTTGCAGCTCGGTGACCATGGTCTTGCTCTCTTCCACGGTGATCACGCCATCTTTGCCGACTTTCTGCATCGCCTCGGCGATGATCTTGCCAATAGTGGTGTCGCCGTTGGCGGAAATGGTCCCGACCTGAGCGATGGTGGCGTTATCGTTGACGGGTTTCGAAAACTTCTTTACTTCTTCGGTGACAATCTCGACCGCTCTCTCGATACCGCGCTTCAGCGCCATCGGGTTGGCGCCGGCGGCCACGCTCTTCACGCCTTCGCGGAAGATGGCCTGGGCGAGAATGGTTGCGGTGGTGGTGCCGTCGCCGGCGGTGTCGCTGGTCTTGGAGGCCACTTCGCGCACCATCTGCGCGCCCATGTTCTCCAGCGGATCCTTCAACTCTATTTCCTTGGCTACCGTAACGCCGTCCTTGGTGATGGTCGGACCACCAAACTTCTTCTCCAGAATGACGTTGCGGCCCTTGGGACCAAGCGTCACCTTTACGGCATCGGCCAACTGGTTCACACCGCGCAGGATCGCCTGGCGGGAATTTTCGCTATAAACAATTTGTTTTGCTGCCATAGAAACTCTTCTCCTTAGAAACTCACCGACTGCCGCGCTTAAGCTACTTTTGAGGCCGGCAGTGCCGCGCCGTCCAGGATTCCGAGGATTTCGTCCTCGCGCATGATGATGTATTCCTGGCCATCCAGCTTAATCTCGCTGCCGGAGTACTTACCGAACAGAATCCGGTCGCCCGCTTTCACATCGAGAGCGACGACCTTGCCATTTTCCAGACGCTTTCCCTGGCCTACAGCCACGACTTCCCCTTCCTGGGGCTTTTCCTTGGCCGAGTCGGGAATGTACAGGCCGCCCTGCATCGTTTCCTTGTCCTCGACCCGTTTGACCACGACACGGTCATAGAGCGGTCGAATGTTCATCACCTGAACCTCCATATTTAGTTGAGTGTTGAAAACTTGCGATTGGAGCGCGTTAAGCTCCGTTCACAATACTAGCAGAGTACCGTGAGGAGTGCCAGAAATTGGTTGTAACCTATTGAAAGCAATATTAAAATAGTCCTTGACGACAGGCTCTCAGGTTCAACCAGGGACGGACGAGACGTTCCCCAGTCTTGCGGCGCTCCTGAAGCCACCCCCGGGCGCGATGCTCGCGGCAAACCCCAGGTGCAAAACCGGGGAACGTCCGTCCCTGGTTTTCCTGAGGTTTTCCTGAAAACGACCGGCGGAGTGAAACAAGACTACCGGTGAGCTGGCGGCGCGATCAGGTTCAAAATCGCGGTAGTAAAGTTGTTCACAAACGTGGCGCCGCCGTTCAGCAAATTGTCCTTCGTCATGTAGTCGCCCGCGATGTCTGGTTTTAGCCCTACGCCGTCGTAAAAATCCCGGTTGCTGGGATCTCCCGGAAAACCTGGCGTGCCGTCGGCGCTGGCGCGCGTGATGAGGGCCTCGGTGACGCGCGTGTTGCCTTCCGAATATGCGCCCGCATCGAACGAGACGACGTTGCCGCCACCGCCGTCCGTTTGCGTACCAAAAAGAGGAGCCCGGCCGGCGTCCTGAATAAACATACCGAAGAGTTCCGCCGACGACAAAGTGTAGTTATCGACCAGCACGAGAAACGGCTTGGTATAGGCGATATGGTTTCCCTTGGAATCGGTCGCCGGAGTCTGCGTCTGGCTGAAGCTGCACAACGGCAGAGACCCGGTAAGGCCGCCATTTTGGGAAAAGGCCAACTCAACTTCAGACAGATATTCGTTGTAAAGGTTGATGACCCATTGCGGCGCCCCCTCAAATTCCGCCTGCGTGACTGAGCTGGAAAAACCCGCAATCCAGGACTCCGTGGCCCGAATCTCCTCCTGGGCCGCGCGGAACGGAGCTGGCATCAAAAAGCTGGTCAGAGTTTGGGTGTAGCAAATGTCGCCGCCGCCGTTAGCCATAACGTCCACGACCAGCCCGTCGGTGTTGCTCTGGAAGTACTGAACCTCGCCCTGAAACTGTTCGAGCGCCATGGTTTGATCCGGCGGATCCATATCGGGGATGCGAATGTAACCGATGGTCTTGCCTTGCGCCGGATAGGTTCCGGAAAGGAATTGATCATTAGGACCACCGCCCAGGCGCAGCTTGAACCCCGCCGGTGGATTGAACACGGGGAACAGGTTATCAAACGGGCTGAGTCCTCCCGCTTTGCGCGGACCATCCAGCGGCCGGCTGACGGTAAGCTTCTGGAGAGCTTGCATGTAGTCGGGTATCACCGCGGGTTGAATCACTGGGCGTGGGCCTGTCCACAAACCCCAAGGATTCGGTTGTCCGCCTGGAACTTGCGCGCCCCGGCGGCGGCCGATGTCAACGTTTATGTGGGAGCCCGGCTGCTTGGCTTTGCCCACAGGCGGTGGTATCGGCCCTTCTCCCAGGATGGCCGTGCCAAAAATTTCCCAAGGAATTTCGTAGGTGCTCTGTTTGCCGGTCGACTGGCTCTGCACCACGATGGTGGATTTTTTGGAAGTGGGAATAGTGGTTGGTGCGAGCGCGAACCAGCCTTGGTATCGCTCCAGCACCGTGGCCACGGATAACCGATTGCGGCTCACCGCATTCGCGGAACCGTTTACCGCATATGGCTGGAGTTGTTTGATCCAATCCGTCAGCAAGGTTCCATCCACCGAGACCAATTGGTCGCCGACTGCAAAGGGAAACTGGCGTGGAGTGAGCACGGTACGATCGATAAAATCAATCAGGACGGTCCCATCGTAAATGTCGGCTGTGATGGGTAGAAAGGCGTCGAAGTCCGAATTCATGGTGAACTCGTCGTGGCTGTCCTCCAGGCTGGCGACATACTTGGTGCAGATATCGTAGAATTGCAGGTCGGATGTCGAAGCGGTTACCTGATCCACCCAGGGTTGGACGTTTAAGAGGTCGAAGCCGATCAGGTCGACCTTCTCTTGATAGGGGCCATAGTTTCGAGCGTAGAGCGCGGCAAGTTGGAGAAAATCACTCACCTTTTCAGCGGTTGAAAGGTTGGAGACCGCCCCGGGCGCGGAGATACAAAATGGAGCGGAGATACAAAACAGCATTACAGCGGCGAAAAACTTCCTCATTTTCCCTCCTCAGGGATCAAATGAATTATATACGAAGCACGCTCGAATAGTACTAAAGTCTGGCCGTTACAGGACCGATAGATCAGTACGTATGCCATTGGATGCCATGCTATGGATGCTGCTGCCCGCCATTGTGGCGGCCGGATCTTCCCTCTTGACCTTTTACATCATGCAGGCACGCATGGATGTAGCGATTGCTCATGAGCGTGAAACCATTGCCGAAGTGCGCGGTGAAGTCCGGACCTGGAAGAACACGATCGAAGAACGGGTAAAGGCCGCTGAAGAAGAAACGCGCCGGAAGGCTCTGGACGACTTCATGCAAGATTTCCGCGTCGATGAACGTCATTACTTCCGCGAAAACCGCACGGAAGAAACGAGTTCGCGCTCCATGGTGCTCCAGGAACGGCTGTACTTTCGCAATCTTCCCTTGTCCAACTGGGTGGAACACGAGATGGTTGTCGAGGAAAGCGCGACCGGAGATCTGGAGCGGCTGGCTCGCGGCGTTTCCATCTTCTCTACCAATAGTAAGTCCCTTGGAGAGACCGGGTTGCGCGAGCAGGGCCTACCTCCTAATCTGGTGGATACCACCCGGCCCGTGGCTGTGCCCGCGCTCAATCGGGCCGAAGCTTTTGACCTGGCCAGCTAGAACTGTCAACCTGATTGTGTGTTTGCTCGTCCAGAGAGGTGATGGGCTCAATCATGGCCGGGCGGCTCGGAGCCGAGGTTATTGCGAAACCCAGCACGCGCGAGTTCAGTTCCTGGATGGTGTCGGAACAGAAGCGGATTTTTCTGCTATGCCGGCGCTTGCTGGAGGACTGGGAAGACGCGGACGCTGCCACGCAGGATACCTTTCTCAAAGCTTGGCAAGCTCTGAATCGTAGTTCATCTGAGGAACTGGAGGAGCCGGGTAAGTGGTTGACTCGTATAGCAGTTAACACTTGCCTAGATCGGCTGCGATCACGCCGGTGGCAATTTTGGAGGAAGCGCCCCAGTCCGGAAGACGAAGCCACTATCCTGAGCATGGCGCCGGCGACGGAACCCGGCGCGGAAGATAAAATATTCGCCAGCCAGATTAATGGCCGTTTAGCCGCGGCGCTCAGCCGATTGAGCGCCCGGCAGCGGGCGGTGTTCACCTTGCGGCACTATGAGGATCAGAGCCTGGCGGAAATCGCCAAGGTTCTGAATCTAAGCATAGGCACGGTCAAGATACACTTGTTCAGAGCGATTGAGACCCTTAGGGAAGAATTGCACGACTTGTATTTTGGGAATCGGGAGGAATCATGAGACCACATTGGGGGGAACCGGATTTTACGCGCTGGATGTTTGGCGTCCAGGACGAGGATGAACACGTCCGCGGCTGCCCGCAATGCCAGGCCGAACTCTCGCGATTGTCAGTGGTGCGCCAGAGCGTCACCGCGGAGCCGGAGGTTTCCAACGAATTTCTCGCAGCCCAACGCCGGTCCATCCTCAACCGCCTGCAGGAGCCTGCCCGCTGGATGCGGGCCCGTGTCTGGGCGCCAGTAAGCGCGGGAGTGGTGTTCGCCGCGCTCGGCGTCGCCCTGCTGCTGCCTACGAAGCCGGCACAACAGCCGATGTTCACTGAGTCCGACCGGAAATTCTTCACCGAGATCAGTTCGATGGAGCAGTCGTCGGAGCCACGGGCTATCGAACCGATTCACAACATGTTTGAGGAATAGGGGCTTGCGGAATCGGATGAAGACTCGCCAACTCGCGACGCCGCTGGACGGGGACGGGGACACTGCGGGCTCGAGTCCGAACTCCTTCGCTCAGAACTACAACAGCGGTGTCCCCCGGGCGCTTGGCTTGGCGGCCCATTGTCGAGAGTCCGGTCGGGTGCCTTGTCGTGCTGCTGAGAGATGCGGTCCTATGCCGCATGCAAGTCTCAATTTGCTTGTTCTGCGTAGCCTGTGTAGGCTATTTCGACATCCTGCTAAGGCAGTCCTCATTTGTCTTCTCCTTTCAGGCTTGCTCTCCGCCCAACTGCCTCGCCGGTTTTACGCCTGGTGGAGCAGCCCTGTGGTGCAGGACCTGAATCTGTCTCCCGAACAGCAGCGGAGAGTGCGGCAGACTCTGCGGGAATATCGTCCCCACTTGCAGGATATCCGCACGGCCGTGGACGGCGCCGAGCAGGACGTCGAAGAGCAGTTTAACGCCGATCCGCTCGACCCCCAGCGCGTGGATAAAGCGATCGAGCGGCTGATTGCAGCCCGAGCCGAACTGACCCGCACGCTCACGCAGATGAGCCTGAAACTTCGCACTGTGCTGACCCAACCGCAATGGCAAGAATTGCAGCGCCGCCGCCCCAATCTGGAAAAAGAGAAAGAGGCGGAGAAGGAAAAAGAAAAAGCTAAATAGCTTGTCGATTGATTACCGGGCGATCGATCCCGGATCCATGGGCTTGCCGAGTTCAAATACCGCGCCCACGGCTGCCACTGACGCCGTCTTCCGGTTCAGCCCCGTCAGTTGCCGGATCCGCTCCGTGGCCTCAATTCCGGTACAGTGAGCGCCGAGAAAATTCTCCAGTCCGAACTCGCGCAGCTTCCGCGCCGTCCAGTCGAGCTTGGCGTCATCCAGTGCGTAGAGATGAAAACCGCCGATCGCTGCGTACAGCGGAGCGCTGCGAATCTTCTCCCGGGCATACTCCACGGTATTGATGACTCCCGCGTGTCCGCATCCGGAAAGCAGAACCAGGCCGTCCGCGGTATTAAAGACCAGCGACATGTCTTCCGGAATATTGTCTTCCACCCAGCCTTCCGGAGTCTGCACTTGTCCCGTACCACTCCAATTCCGCTCCGGATATTTGCGGGGCACTGGGCCTGTCAGCCAGACGCCGGGATAAATCTGCACCGGATGGTCATACTCAACCACACGCCCGGAATAGTCGGTCAGGGAGAAGGTTCGCGACTTGCGCGGATACGTTATTCCCTTGCCCACGTGCGCCACGGTGAAGGACTGCGGGAAGTTCTGCCGCAGCGTCTTGAGACCGCCGGTATGGTCGCTGTGGTTATGACTGAGAATCACGTCGGGAACGCCGGCCAAATCCACCTTCAATTCGCGTGCGTTGTTGAGAACCGTGTCTGGCCGCGCTCCCGTGTCGAACAGGATGCGATGGCCATCCGCTTCGACCAGCGCCGAAAAACCCCACTCGCCGATCCCTTCGTCCGACGTCAGCATAGTGGAGAGGATGCGAATCTTCAGTGTCTTGACGGTTTGGGCAGGCGTCAAAGAAGCCAGGGCCAGCAGGCAAATGAGAATCCGGTACATTGCCGTTAGCTTACTATGGCAGCTTACTTCACTTCGCTGGCCGAAACAATGCGGGAGTCGGCGGAAAACTTCTTGTAGTTGTCGAATTTAAGGTCGGCCGAAAATCCGCCGGCTAACAACAGCGCCGCGCGGCCGCTCCCATCCACGTGAACCTGACGCGGCAGCCAGATCTCATCGTTTACTCGAGTCTGCTCGAAGTGCAGACGGGCCCCTTTGTGCAGCCGGAAAAGAAAAAGCCCCACCGACACTGTGTCCGTGGTCTCGGCGTCCACTTTGACCCATTGCAGTTCGGCCTTGTCGATCCAAATCTTGGCGCGAATCTTAGACAGAAACCTTCCGCGGCCGTCGCGAGATTGGAATCCGGGACGCGGCTCGGCTTCAATCGCGTAGGCGTCCTGGCCATCGATTTTTTCGATTCCCGCCAACCGGAAGTTGAAGGCGTCCGGAACGTCGCGCAGAAACTCGCGCTCTTTCCGCTGCCGCTTTACCACCGCCTCCTGGCGCTTAATGCAATCCCTACTGTCCTCAACGCCGAGTTTGTCCATGTGGGACTCTTGCCGCTGTTCGTCCCTGCCCGAAAGCGGTTGTCCCCGCCTCTCAATCACCCGCCGGTACGGCGCTCCGCAGAGCATGATTACTTCCGCCGTTTCCGAACTCGTATGCTTCACCTTGCCATGAGTGTCAATCTCGCTCTCCGTTGTGTGCTCGACGTAAGTGTAGTTGCGCGCCAGCTCTTGGTTCACCATGTCCTTGGAAACGGACTGGCGCACAATCTCGCGGGCGTCTTGCCCGCTTAGAGAAGTTAAGAAAACCACCGCAAGGGCGAATGCGTTCGGTTGGCGCATACCTCTCAAGTGTGGCGCACCCTCAGGTTCGAAGCGATTCTCAGCCGCGTCCCTGTCGCAGTAGCCAGGCGTTCAAGCGTTTGTGTCGAAGGACGACTTCTACCGTTTTCCACCCGGGCGATAACGGATTGCGTCGTCTCCATACGTTTGGCGAGTTGCTCCTGGGTACTGCCAGCTTGAACTCGCGTGTTGATTATGGCGCGGGCGAGTTGACTCCAGCCCCCAACACCGCAAGCGTCAACCGGCAAACATACAACGCAAAGGCCCCGCCGCGCTTCCACACGCTCGGGGCCAGAAAACCACGAAGGCCTGAACAGTGCCGTCCTCCTGATGGAGCTTCTAGGTCATGCCATCCCAGATCAGTCGAAATTTCACCCCGCCCAGATGACGAGGCCCTCCAGTCGCGCCCGATGCTTTTTCGAAGGAGAACGGCAACGCATTTTACCATGCCTCCTTCGTTTCTTCGGATGATGATCACACTGGTGGATGGCCGCAGCGGGAACCGCCGGCCATGCGAAGTTTACCTGTGTCCCCGAGGGGCCTCGTGGCCATGCGGATCATGCATCGCCTGGCCGTGAAACTCCGTGCGGTGTTCCCCGACGGGCTCCCCACGCTTGGGAAGGGCACCGCGGTAGCCCTTACGATAATCGAAATGATGATCCACGTGGCCGTAGAAATGCTCCGGTCCGTGGAACCACGGTCCCGCGCCGATGAATATACCGCCAGAGAACCACTCTGGGCCATAGTAGCCATCCGGGGCGCAATTGTAGGGCGGAACTTCGTAGTACCCATAAGGGCAAACGGGCGGTTCGCCGATGCTGATACCGACCTGCGCAGGAGCGCCGTAGCTCAGGACCATAAAAAACTCTGCGCAAATCGTCAAGAGTCCCAGGCGTGTAAGTGTCTTCATAGCTCAACCTCTAACCGTGAAGACTACGCAGAGTCACCAGATGTTTCGCACGGCTTCAAGAGATCTGCCGCAGTTCGGCGACGGGGCTTACGCTAGCGCCATATTCAAATTCTCAATCGCCTCGTCGATCTCGGCCGTGTTCTTGTAGCCAACCGTCACGCAATCGACGCCCGCCTTGTTGAAGGCGAATCTCATAGCCGCCTGGCGGTCTGCCCGCGTCGTAAAGGCGCCTTCTCCCACCAGTTTCATGCTGATCACGCCCATACCTTCTCCGCGGACTTGCTGCACGTGCGTTACTACTTCGCTCACATTGCCCAGTCCGTTCGTGCCGTAATCCTCGGCGTCCATCCTGACGCCCTGGTGGTTCATCCGGATCATGGCGATCTCGAGCCACTGGTTTCCTGGGAACCGGCGCAATGCCGGCAGCCCGTGCACCGACGCCCCGTAGCCCAGCAAAGCCGTCTTTGACTTCGCTTCCAGTATCCCGTCCTGCCAGCGCACGGTGTCTTCGGGCCAAGTCGCCACGTGCTGGTAGTGCATCAGCATCACGTCGAAGTAATCGGTATTCGCCAGCTTGCGCAGTTCATCGATCTTCTCTCGTGGATTGACTCCGGCGCGCGTCGTAACCTTCGACATCAGGCGGTACGTATCCCGAGGGATGCCCTTCAGCGCCGCTCCCAGCATCCGGTGCATGTCGCCGTAAGTTTCCGCGGTCTCAAAGAAGCGAATGCCCCGGTCGTAGGCGTGGCGTACCAATCTGGTGAACCCATCCTGTCCCAGTTCGCGTTGCGTTTGCCCGTTAAACGTACCGGTGCCGAACGCGAGCCGGGTCACCTTGACGCCGGATTTTCCGAGTGTTACCCAATCCGTAGCCGTCCCGCGCGACGCCCGTAACGGCACGCTTCCGGTTCCCGCAAGTACACCCGCGGCGAGTCCGGTCTTTAAGAAATTGCGTCTGGAGCAGTGAGCCATAAGCGGTCTTCCAATTGGCCACATCCTACCATGGGTGATCGACCGGACGCACGGGGAGCAGTCCGCGATCTTCCAGACATACCAAGGCCACGCCGGTGAGTTGCTCGGCTTGACGATGTCGCGTTAGCTGATATGCTATGCTATATAACTGCGTTGCAATGATATGTCATCGCATATCAAGCCGATCCGCCTCAAGGGCTTGCCCGACGCCCTTCGCCGCGAGCTGATTGAACAGCGGCGGAAACGGGGTTGGAGCCAAGCTGAGCTGGGACAACGTCTCGGTTTGCCTCAGATGCACATCTCCGCGATCGAGACCGGCAAGGTCGTTCCACGCTTTGACACTCTCATCGATTTGGTCCGTGTCTTAGACCGGGATCTTCTCATGGTCCCCCGGCCTCTTGTGCCTGCGGTGCAGGCACTGATCCGCGACTATCGCCAGCCCAATCGCGAAACCGATTCCGATGACGGGGAGCGTCCTCTCTATGCCGTGGACGACGATGAGGAAGGCGGGAAGTGACGCTCGATCCCAAGCTCAATGCGCTTGCGGTTCAGTTGCATGGCCGGCAGATCGGGATCATCAACCGTATCGCCGGTGACCGCCACCTATTTTCATTCGAACAGGTTTACATTGACGACCCGCACCGGTCCACGCTGAGTCTGTCTTTTAAGGGCCAGCCCAGAGGCAAAGGCCAGCCCGGAGGCTTGGTCACGGCTGTGCGCCCGGTCGGCCGCCGGGTGCCCCCGTTCTTTTCAAACTTGCTGCCCGAAGGACACCTGCGAACTTATCTGGCCGAGCAGGCTGGCATAAAGCCGGAGCGAGAGTTTTTTCTGCTGGCTATGTTGGGCGCCGATCTTTCCGGCGCGGTCACCGTCGCTCCCCTTACCGCCGGCGGCCATCCTGTCGAGCTGGAAAATACCGATGACCAGGAGAATGCCGGTCAGCGCGACGTGCTGCGATTTTCCCTCGCCGGCGTCCAACTAAAGTTCTCGGCAGTAATGGAAGCTTCGGGCGGTCTGACGATACCAGCCCACGGCGTCGGCGGCTCCTGGATCGTAAAGCTGCCGTCCGCACAATTTCATGCCGTTCCCGAAAACGAATACGTCATGCTGGAGCTGGCGCGCGCCGCCGGCATGTTGGTGCCGGAGATCCGCCTCGTTCCGGTAAGCGGCATCCGCAATTTGCCCGAAGCGGCCGCGCGGATGCGCGGCAAGGCGCTGGCCGTGCGCCGCTTTGACCGGGTGGCCGGAACCGGCGGCTCCATTGGCAAGAACAAGCTGCGCATCCATATGGAGGACTTCGAGCAGGTCTTCGGCCTGTTTCCCGACGACAAATACGGGCGTCGAAGCTATGCCAACATTGCTTCTGTGCTCTGGGCCGAAACGGGTGAGGAGGGCACGTATGAATTTGTGCGCCGGCTGGTCTTCTCGGTGCTGATCGGCAACGGTGACATGCACCTCAAAAACTGGTCGTTATTGTATCCGGACCAACGCACGCCGATTCTTTCTCCGGCTTATGATTTCGTTGCAACGTTACCCTATATTCCGGATGACAGGCTCGCTCTGAACTTCGGCGGAACACAGAGCCTCCACGAGATCACGGTTGACCAAGTCCGCCGATTCGCCAGTACGGCGCGCCTCCCGGTCAGCCCGTTATGGGAGATCGTTCGTGAAACAGTGGAGCGCACCGTCGCTGCCTGGAAAACCCTGGCCCCCAAGGACCTGTTGCCTGCCGTGCTGCGAAAGGCAATTGACAGGCAGATTCATTCGGTGGCGGCGGAGACGGATACCCAGGGCTGAAGCTTGCGAAACAACGCCGGCCGCGGCGCCATACCTGTTTTTGAACACGTTCGATTTATCTTGACACGCCGCCCAACCTCGCTTATCGTTGAATTGAACATTTAGTTGAACATGTTCAAATAACGATTTGAGAAAGGATCTTATGTACATCGTTTCGTCGTACCTGGTTTACCTGGCCATCAGTTTGGGCGTAACCATTTGGGTTGCGGCCAGTCTTCACAAAAACGGCCGCATCTTTCTGATTGACGCCTTTCAGGGCAAAGAGGAGCTGGCCGGCTCCGTCAATCACTTGCTGGTGGTCGGCTTTTACCTCATCAATGTCGGCTACTTTACCCTCGCGCTGCGCACTTACGAGCAGGTGGAGTCCGCCCGCCAGGCCATCGAAGTCGTCAGTGAGAAAATCGGTGTGGTACTGCTGGTTCTGGGAGCCATGCACTTTTTGAATCTCTACGTCTTCAATCGCCTGCGAAGGCGTGCCGCCGCGTGAAGGTTAAAGCCAAAAGCGAAGAGACGCGGTCGCGCATCCTGGCCGCCGCCCTGGAGTTGTTCCGGCGCGAGGGCTTTGAAGCGGCCACCATGCGCGACATCGCCTCCGCTGCTGAAGTAGCGACGGGCGCGGCCTATTATTACTTTGCTTCCAAAGACGCCATCGTCCTGGCTTTCTATGACCAGGCCAGCAAAGATATGCAGCCGCGGCTCGAAGCGGCTCTCCTCAGGAGCAAGGATCTGAAAGAACGCTTGGCCGGTTTGCTGCGAGTGAAGCTCGATTACTTCGCTCCCAGCCGTGGCTTGTTAGGCGCCCTGGCCGCGCACAGCGACCCCGAGCATCCGCTGTCGCCTTTCAGCGAAACGTCCCGCCCGATCCGCGAGAACGATATCGCGGTCTTCGCGCGCGCCCTGCACGAGAGCCGGACCACCATCCCGGCCGATCTGCAGCCGCATCTTCCACGCCTGCTCTGGCTCTACCAGATGGGGATTTTGCTGTTCTGGATCTACGATCGCTCGCCCGGGCAGAAGCGAACCGCCGCGCTGCTCGAGCAAAGCCTGACGCTGGTCGTGCGCCTGATCAAGGTGGCCAACCTGCCGCTCATGAAACCGCTGCGAAAAAAGGTGCTGGATTTGATCGCAGCCGCCACGGACGTCGAGGGCCCCGCCGCCCGCCATCAGCCCGACTAGCCCCGAACGCAAAAGTGAGGGGATCGCGCTTGTTCCCATAGCTAAGTACACCGTTTCGCAATTACGGTCTCGGTCCCCCGCTCACGGTTGGGGCCACATCTATCCTCGCCCAAGCCTAGCCCCGAACGTAAGTGAGGGGATCGCGCTTGTTCCCATAGCTAAGCTAGCCTGTGCAGGTCCTGACTCACGAGTCCGTCCGCCGGCGCCGAACGCAATTCCAGCACATCGGGCAAGTTATCCTATAGCTATACCCATGCGCCGTGTTGGGCCTTTGATCGTAGTTTTGATGATGTGCATTCTCGGCGGCGTGGGATCCAGCTATTACCGCCGTCTGCGGGAACAAGCCAGCCACGCGGCTTCCAAGCCCAAGCAGCTTCCGCCGAATATCCGTTCGGTCGCATCCGACTGGGAATATACCAAGACCGAGGGGCAGACGCCCATCGTCTACATTCGCGCCAAGGACATGGAGGAGGTTGAGAACAAGTATCGGCTCACCGGCGTGGAACTGCATCTGTTCCATAAAGACGGAGACGAATACGATTTGGTGAAAAGCGCCAAGGCGGAGTTCGACATCAATCAAGGCATCCTGTACTCGGAAGGCAAAGTCGAGATCACCATGGGTGTGCCCAAAGACGAAGAGCCCAGCGGCCGCCTGATGAGTATTCAGTCCTCCGGAGTCCACTTCGAAAGCAAAACCGGTAAGGCCTCCACCGACCGTCTGGTGGAGTTTCATTTCGACCGCGGACGGGGCCACGCACTGGGGGCGGACTACGATCCGGGCACGCGTGAGTTGCATCTGCGGGATCAGGTGGAGCTGGTATGGACGGGAGACGGCGCTCCGGACACCAAGCCGATGACGGTGCAAACCAAGGAATGCACTTATAAAGAAAAGGAATCGAAGGTTTTTCTTTCGCCGTGGTCAAAATTTTCGCGGGATACGCTCGCGCTGAACGCCGGACCGGCTGAGGTGACGCTGGATGAGGGCGACATCAAATTTGTGGAAACGGTGGATGCGCAAGGAACGGACAATCGCCCCAATCGCAAGATCGAATACTCCGCCGCGCAGCTTTTGATGGACTTCGCGGAAGGCAGCCAGGTACGCAAGATTACCGGTATCCAGAACGCCAAGCTGATCTCCGGCATGGAAACGACGGTGACGACCATTACCTCGGACAAAGTGGAAATGGACTTCGACACCTCCCAAGGAGACAGCACGTTGAAAGTAGCCGTGGCTACAGGACACGCCGTCGCGGAATCGAAGCCAATTCCGAAACCCGGCACAGACACTCCGGAAACGCGCATCCTCCGCAGCGATGTTATCGCCATGGCGATGCGTCCCGGCGGGCAGGAGATCGAACACGTGGAGACGCAATCGGCGGGCGCCCTCGAATTTCTTCCCAACCAGCCGCGCCAGCCGCACCGCTGGATGAATGGTGAGCGCATTTGGATGGTTTACGGACCCAAGAATACCCTCGAAACGGCTCGCTCCGTCAACGTGACCACTCGGACTGAGAACCCCAAAGAGCCGGATGCTAACACTGCGCCTCCGCCCTCGCTGACTTCGAGCAAGAATCTTCTCGCTACGTTCCAGCCCAACTCGTCGCAATTGGCCAAACTGGAACAATGGGACCAGTTCAAGTATGAGCAGGGAGAACGCCATGCCAGGGCCGAGCGGGCCATTCTCGATCAGCCCAAGAACATCATCACATTGGTGAATCACGCCCGAGTCTGGGACGGCACGGGGTCCACCGACGCGACCACCATCATCATGGACCAGAAGAACGGCGATATCGATGCCGAGGGCAACGTGGATTCCACCCGGATGCCGGACAAAAAAGACGACGACACCAACGGATCGAGCAGTATGTTGTCCAGCGACGAACCGATGCACGCGCGGTCCAAAAAGATGATCACCACCAACAAAAACCAGCACATCAAGTATGAAGGCACCGCGGTGCTGTGGCAGGGCGCCAACCGGTTGCAGGGCGACTTGGTGGAAATTGACCGCGAGAAGAGCACCTTGACCGCGAATGGTCACGTGGTTAGCCAATTGGTCGATAAGTCCAAGGACAGCGATTCCAAAGACAGCGTCAAAGATCAGGCGGCCTCGAAATCCGCAACCAAACCCTCGGCGCCAGTGTTTACAATCGTAAAGGCGCCGGAGTTGTTCTATGACGACGACCAACGGCTGGCGCACTATAAAGGGGGCGCGGCCCTCTCCCGTCCTAATATGCAAGTGAAGGCGCAAGAGATTCGGGCGTTCTTGCGGGATGACAGCGACGATTCTTCTCTCGATCACGCGTTCGCCGACGGCAAAGTGGAAATCTTGCAGACCGCGCCGGACCGGACCCGCAACGGCGGATCGGAACATGCCGAATATTACGTGGACGACGATAAAGTGATTCTGGAGGGAGGAAGCCCACACTTCGCCGACAGCGTCCGAGGGAACACCAAGGGCGCCAAATTGACCTGGTTTTCCAAGGACAACCGGCTGCTGGTGAACGGAGTGGAGAAAGAGCCCGCCAAGAGCGTACTTCGCAAAAAGAACGCCCCGCAATGAAAACGCTCAAAACATTTGAGATCTGTAAGTCATATCGTGGCCGTAAGGTGGTCCATGACGTGTCGCTCCGGGTGGAGCAGGGCGAAGTGGTGGGCCTGCTGGGTCCAAACGGCGCAGGCAAGACCACGTCGTTCTACATGATCGTGGGGTTCATCAGCCCGGACTCAGGCCGCGTGGTGCTGATGGACGGTGACGAAAAAGACGACATCACCAACATGCCGATGTACAAGCGCGCCCAGCGCGGCATCAGCTATTTGCCGCAGGAGCCGTCGGTATTTCGCAAGCTCAGTGTGGAAGACAATCTCATGGCTGTGCTGCAGACGCTCCGGATGAGCGGCCGCGAACGGCGGGCGCGCATGAACGAATTGATTGAGCAGCTCGGACTCGAGACGGTGCGCCACAATAAAGGCTACGCGTTGTCGGGTGGAGAGCGCCGGCGCGTGGAGATCGCGCGCTCTCTGGTGATTGAGCCGAGTTTTCTCTTGCTGGATGAACCGTTCTCCGGCATCGATCCCATTCAGGTGCTGGAATTGCAGCGGATCATCTCGGATCTGAAGGCCTCGGGAATCGGCATTCTGGTTACCGATCACAATGTGCGCGAGACGCTAGCAGTCACCGACCGGGCGTACATCATCAATAACGGCCGCATCTTCAAACATGGCAGTCCGGAACTGCTGAGCAACGACCCCGAGGTACGCCGCGTATATTTGGCCAACATCAATCTGGAACCGAGAAAGCAAGGTAATTCGGCCGCCGACTAGAACATGGAACTCGAAAAAACCCTGCTGCGGAAAACCGGCGAAGCGATCTCGCGTTTCAAAATGATCCGCGATGGAGACCGGGTCGCCGTAGCCTTATCGGGCGGGAAAGACTCGGTGACGCTTCTCGAAGCCCTGCTGTTGCTGGAGAAGCGCGCTCCCGTGCAATTTTCGGTTTGTGCCTTTACGGTGGAGCAAGGCAAATTCCTGCGGCCATTCGAGCCCATGGCGGAATGGCTGAAACAGCGGGGCATCGCCTGGACGTACCATCGCGATGGGCCGTCTCACCGGCTCCTCGAAGAACAGCCCAAACACGGTTGCGACCTGTGCAGCCGCTACCGCCGGCGCGCCGTTTATGAGATCGCGCGCGGCCTGGGCGCCAACGTCGTCGCCTTTGGCCACACCGCGGATGACTTCTGCGAATCGTTTTTGCGGAACGCATTGTTCACTGGCCGCACAGCCGCCTTGCCGGCCATCACCTGGTCGCGCGACAAGGAATTCCGCCTGATCCGGCCGCTGGTCTTTGTCGACGAGGAACTCACGGCGCAATACGCCGCGTCGCTCGGCGCCCCCCTGATTCCCTGCGGTTGCTCGGAACGGACCGGGACGGTCCGCAAATCCATTCGTGGCCTGTTCGCCGGCCTGGAGAAAGATTATCCGCACTTGAAGGATTCGCTTCTCTCCGCCATGGGCAATATCGAGCCGCAACGGTTACTGGACACGCGTTTTCTGGACCTGGAAAAGACTGAGGAACTGCTGCCGGTTTTGAACGACTAGAGCGGTCGCCGAAACCAACAGAGCTAGACTCACGCGCAATCCTTTTCTCGATTCGATAAACTTAACTGCATCCCGCGATGCTGCCCGGTGTCGGCGACAAACTAGGATTCTTCGAACCACGCCCATTGGCGCTGACCGCGTGGACGTGGACGAGTTCGATACAAAGGCCCACGGCAAACTATCGGCGGTCGCCAGTGGCCGGAAACCGGCTTGAACAAGGGACTTTTGCATCGAGAGATGCGAGGAGGAAAACGAGAAGTGTGCTTTTCAGCAGCAGCGAACTTTACCGGCAGTGGAGTTCTGGGAACACTCGGGGTTATCACCTTGACGAAGGTCAAACACCGGCGAGAACTACTCTTTGCGGCCCTACCTGCACTCTTCGCAGTTCACCAATTCATCGAGGGGTTCGTTTGGCTTGGGTTGGATGGGATTCTCTCGCCTACGGTGACCCACAACATGGGCGCGGCGTTCATGCTCTACGCACAGGGGCTTCTCCCGTTTCTGCTGCCACTCAGCGTACTGCTATTCGAGCCTACGGCTAAGAGGCGCAGGCGTATGCTGCCGTTCCTCGCGATCGGTGGCGCCACGACGCTCTATATATTATGGGCGCTGACGGCTTATTCGCTGGAGGTTTTCGTCAAGGGTAACAGTATCGTCTATATTAATCAGGCCACGAATAATACGGCCGTTGCGATAGTGTACGTAATAGCGACGTGTGGTTCACTTTTTTTCTCCCAAGTCAAAGCCATGATCGTCTTCGGCGCGGCAAACTTTATCATTCTGCTGATCGTGATGGCGGTCAAGCGCTACGCCTTCACCTCGCTATGGTGCGCCTACGCGGCGGTGGCTAGCGTGATGATCCTCGCATATTTTTGGAGGAGCAGCAGCCATAGGCCCTTCCGGTACGAGCACATAATTTGAAGGGAAACCCTGACAGTTACCCGACATATTCGAAATTTTCGTCGTGGGCGATATCCGAGAGCGCCGCCGCTCGCAAGGGACGGGGCTGCGCGTGGGCAATATCCGGCCCGAAACGGTTACTCGAAACCAGCTCTCTGGATCCGGAGAAGAAGGTAGACTTACTGCCAGTTGAGCTAAGCTGGACAACTTGTCCCAGACCGCGACCGGCAATTTGTCCCCGCTCATACATCTGGCGAGTAGAATCAGCAACTTGACACGCGGTGAGTGAACTGCTTAACATACGGACAAAGGGATTCGGTATCGAAGGGCTTTTAGGATATGTTCGGCGTAAGCGTACTCACCAGAGATCCAGCGCCGCGGCAGACCGCCGAGCACCGCTTGGAGCCGAGAACTTTGTGCCGCGGCGCAATCCGTCTGCGCCCAACTCGCTTCAGTGACGCCGAGATTCATGGCGACCTGATGGATGTCAGCGATTCCGGTTTCCGCGCTTCTTATAAAGGCGCGCCGCTGCTCCCCGCAACGGAGGTCCAGTTCGTCCATCAGTTCTTCCAGGGAAACGCGCGCGTAGCTTGGTCGAGAACCATCTCCGGACGAGTTGAAAGCGGGTTTCAGGTCATCCGGGACTAGCTATAGCTAAGCTAGCTTGTTGGCTGTTTCTGAAATTCGGTCTCATATTTCGCAGACTCGGTGGGTAGCGCCGGTTATTATCCGCGGCGGGTTTGTAACAGTTTGTAACCCGCCCAAGGCCGAAGCTATACCGCCTGCGCCGCTCGCGTCAGAAACTCGCTATACGGCCCGCGGAAGTCCTCGATGCGCCCATGATCGAAGTGCCAAATCCGCGAAGCGACTTCGTCGATAACGTCTTCATCATGGGTGACCACCAGCACAGTCCCTTCATATTTCTGGAGCGCGATATTCAGCGCGTTGATCGCTTCTAAATCCAGGTGATTGGTCGGTTCATCGAGCAACAGAACATTCGGTTTTTCCAGCATCAGCCGGCAGAAGATCAGCCGCGCCGCTTCGCCTCCGGAAAGAGCTTGCGTTGGTTTCAGCGCGTCGTCGCCGCTAAACAGCATCTGCCCCAGAACACCGCGCAGTTCCGCCTGCGAGGCCATGGGGTCAAACTCGTGCAGCCAATCGATCACCGTCATGCCTTTGCGAATACTATCGGTATTCTTTTCGTTTTCGAACTTGGGGGTATGAACGCCGATGACTACCAAGACACCCGGATACTTGGCCTCAAGCTTGGCTAAATCGGGCAAGGTGTGAATGCAATTGA
>Ga0209040_10001281_pt1 | contig 19815 bp, 18 predicted proteins | sample BogFormECP12_OM3_FD_188240 | JGI IMG/M metagenome (GOLD analysis project Ga0209040, IMG submission 188240) | Bog forest soil microbial communities from Calvert Island, British Columbia, Canada - ECP12_OM3 (SPAdes) (version 2) | ecosystem: Environmental > Aquatic > Freshwater > Wetlands > Bog ...
GGGACTGGACCGAAGGGGCTGCGGTATCCTGCTGCGGCAGGCGGCCAACCGGTGACGGGAGGAGCCGCGTGACCAAGGCAAAGCCGTTCGACATCCCGAAGCGGGAAGTCTGGGAGGCCTTCAAGAAAGTGAAGGCCAACCAGGGGGCGGCTGGGGTAGACGGACAGTCGATTGCGGAGTTCGAGGCCGGCCTCGCCGGGAACCTCTACAAGCTCTGGAACCGGCTGTCCTCGGGGAGCTACTTCCCTCCACCGGTGCGGCGAGTGGACATCCCCAAGGCGAGCGGCGGCACGCGTCCGTTGGGCATTCCGACGGTGGCCGATCGTATCGCGCAAGAGGTTGTCCGCCGGTATCTGGAGCCGTGTTTGGAACCTGTGTTCCACGCCGACTCATACGGCTACCGGCCCGGCCGCTCGGCGATTGATGCCGTGCGTCAGGCGCGCCAGCGTTGCTGGCGGTACGACTGGGTGCTCGACATCGACATCAAGGCGTTCTTCGACAGCATCGATCATGCGCTGCTCCTGCGTGCGGTCCGGCGACATACCGGCTGCCCGTGGGTGCTGCTCTATGTGGAGCGCTGGCTGAAGGCGCCGATGCAGAGGGAAGACGGCGTGATCGAGCCTCGCGACGCAGGAACGCCTCAGGGTGGCGTGATCAGTCCGATCCTCGCCAACCTGTTCCTGCATTATGCGTTTGACATGTGGATGGCCCGGACGTGGCCTGCCGTTCCGTTCGAGCGGTATGCCGACGATGCCATCTGTCATTGCCGAACGCTGCACGAGGCCGAAGCCTTGCAGGCGGCGCTTCAAGAGCGCTTTGCGGACTGCCGACTGGTGCTTCATCCGCAGAAGACCAAGATCGTCTACTGCCAGGACACCAACCGGAAGGAGACGTATCCTGCCGTGACATTCGACTTTCTCGGTTACTCGTTTCGGCCGAGACTGGCGGCATGGCGCGGCGGCAAGTACGGGGTCTCGTTCCTGCCGGCAGCAGCCGATACGGCGCTCAAGAGGATGCGCGAGGAAATCCGGCACTGGAGCCTCCAGACCCGGACCGACAAGGCCCTCGACGATCTGGCCCAGATGTTCAATCCGTGCATCCGGGGTTGGATCAACTACTACAGCCACTTCTACAAGTCGGCGCTCTACGACAGCCTGCGCCGGATTGACTTCCACCTGAGGAAATGGGCACGCCGCAAATACAAGCGCTTCCGGCAGAAGCCGAAAGGCGCACGTGAGTGGTTCGCCCGGATCATCAGGACCAACCCAGCGCTCTTCGCGCATTGGCGGCTTCTACATGCGACACGGCTGGATGCTGGGAGCCGGATGAGCTGAGAGGTTCACGTCCGGTTCTGAGAGCGCGCGGCGGTGAAACTCCGCCGCGCCACTCGACCGAAAATTCGTTGGCACCATGGTGTGACGTCGCGGCTGGAGGTGGCCATCGAATTGGCTGGGCAAGCGTACGTCCGTCACTCGACAGGTTGCCAGGGTTGCCGCACCAGCGCCTATCGAGGGGATCTTCGCTTTGGACGTGGAGCGCGCGGTCGCCGCGGAGCCGTCCTCACGCCATCTCCAGCACCCACGCCTCCGCGACGCCAAGCCCGCGCACGTCGATCCCGTTGGCCAGCTTCGCCGAATACGACTCATGATGATGCCCATGCACGATCAGCCGCGCCGCTGCGACTTCGGCCAGCCGATCGATCGCGGCGAAGCCGTGCCGATGACAGGACGGCGCCTCGTGCGTCACCAGCACGTCGAAGCGTTGCCGCGCCAGCCGCGCAAAATCCTCCGGGAAGATTGAATCGCGATGCCATAGCGGCAACCCACCGCGCCAGTGCTCGCTCGGCTGCAGGCTGTCGAGGAACTCGCGCCGCGTGTTGAAGCTGGGCGGTTCGATCTTCCCGCCGGGCTGGTCCACGCGCGGATACCAGATGCGCGGCTTGAACACGCCGCCGAGGCCGGCGATGCGCAGTCCGCCGACCTCGATCACCTTGCCGCCGATATCGCCCTCGGGAAAGTCCGTGGCCAGGTGGTCGAACACCGTGTCGGTCTCGGCGTCCTTGTTGCCGATGATCCAGTGAATGCTCCAGCCCAGCGTGAACAGCGAGCCGAGCATGTGGCGCAGCGGCACGCGCAGCTCGCAGTCGCCGAGCAGGATCAGCGTGCCTGGTTCCTGTTCGGCACAGGCCCGCAGGATCGGCGGGAAATTGCCATGCGGGTCGCCGGCGATGACGATGGGCGAAGACACGCGGAACACCTCGATCAGTCGGATCGGCTGAAGCCGAGCAGCCGCGCCGCGGGGCCGATGGTCCAGCCCTGGATGACCAGCGACACTACCACGACGACGAACACGCCGGAGAACAACCTCTCGTCGCGGGTCGGATCGGCGAGGGCAGGGATGAAGCTGATATAGATCGGCACCGCGCCGCGCAGCCCGACCCAGGACGCGAACGCCGATTCGCGCCACGGAAAACGGAACGGCAGCAGGCAGGCGAAGGTCGCGACCGGCCGCGCCACGACGATCAGCACCACGGCGATCACGATGCCGATCGGGATGAACTGCACCAGACGAAACGGTGTGACCAGCATGCCGAGCATCAGGAACAGCACGATCTGCGCCAGCCAGGCGCAGCCTTCGACGAAGTTGCCGATCTCGCGCCGGGCAGGGTGCGGCGAGGCACCAATCAACACGCCCGCGAGGTAGATCGCCAGGAAGCCGCTGGTGCCGAGCACCTGCGCCAGCCCGAACAGCGCGAGGCCGAACGCCAGCACCAGCACCATCGCGGTGGGGACCTCCAGCGACAGCCGGCGCAGCAGCAGGGCGAGCAGCCAGCCGCCGCCCAGCCCGATCGCGGTGCCGCCGAGCATCTCGCGGGCGAACAGCAGCGCGCCGTTCAACCAGGTGGCCCAGACCGGCTGGACGATGACGTGGATGACGAACACGGTAAGGAAGATCGACATCGGGTCGTTGAGGCCCGATTCCACTTCCAGCAGCGCGGTGATCCGCTCGGGCAGGGCAAGTCGCGCGCGGGCCAGCAACGTGGCGACCGCGGCGGCGTCGGTCGGGGCCACCGCGGCGCCCACCAGCATCGCCATGGCGAACGGTACGGCGGCGATCCACGCGACCGCGGCGGCGACAATCGTGGCGGTGATGCCGACACCGATAACCGCCAAGCCGAGTGCCGGCCAGATTGCCAGGCGCAGCATCGAGAGCGGCGTCTTGAGACCGCCCTCGAACAGGATCACCGCCAGCGCCACGCTGCCGACCAGGTAGGCGGAAGCGAAATCGTCGTAGGCAATGCCACCTGGTCCGTCCTCGCCGGCCAGCATGCCGAGCACCAGGAACACCAGCAGTACCGGTGCGCCAAGGCGGCGGGACAGCACGCCGGCGAGTACGCTGAACACGCCGAGCGCCGCGCCGACCAGGATCGTCGCGTTGGCGGCCTCCATATGGGCGCGGCCGAGGGCGAACAGGTCGGGTCCGATGGGCATGGAGCTCTGAAGTTGTTGCCTGTTGATAGGCTGGTTATCAGGAGGAGGGCCCGCTCCCCAGCAGCATCACGCCGAGAGCCGCCCCGGCTCGTCGCAGGTCCCGATCGAGCGAAGCCAGCGGCAGCTTCCGTCGCTGCGCCAGTTCCAGATAGGCCGCGTCGTAGGCGGTGAGCCGAAAACGGTCGGACAGCAGCAATGTCGTCGTCCACGCATTGGCGTCGGTGTCGGAGTCAACGGTGATCGCCATGGTTGCGAGCTCGGCAAGGGCATTGTCGCGAAACACGGTGTCGATTCGCTCGCGCCGGATCGCGATCTGGAAGCCATTGGCGATTTCCAGCCGCCACAGGGCCGGGACGACCGCGCCCTGGTTCACGACCTGGTCGAGCAACGCATCGGCTTCCGGGGTGCGCTCATCCTCGAAGTACCAACTGAGCGCCAGTGACGGGTCGAGTACCAGGCTCACCGACGCCCTTCGTTGATCAGATCCTTGATCTTCAGTCCGCCGAGTGTGATGCCTTTGCTCATCTGGCGGATGCGTTTGGCAGCTTCCCGCGCCGCTTCACGATTGAAGCTGCCCTTGGCGGGCACCAGGCGTGCGACCTCCTTGCCGTGCCGGGTGATGGTTACTTCCTCGCCCTGCTCAACCCAGTCGAGCAGTTGGCCAAATTTGTTCTTTGCCTCGAAGGCACCGACTTCCCGCATGGGAATGCCCTGTTTAAGCTAGACGCAGGTTAGACTATCATACGCCGCCAGTGGTGTCGAACATGTCCTCCAACCCAGCCAACACCCAGAGCGCTGAAAGCGCGGCATGAGTACCGCGATTGCCGCAACCGCGCAGCAACCGGCGCACAACCCGCGCACGCAGTTGCTGCTGCACGGGCCGATCGTGCCGACGCTGCTGCGGCTGGCGTGGCCCAGCGTGCTGGTGATGCTGGTGCAGTCGTCCAGCGGCCTGATCGAGACCTGGTTCGTCTCGCGCCTGGGTACCGATGCGCTGGCAGGCATGGCGCTGGTGTTCCCCGGCTTCATGATGATGCTGAACTTGTCCGGCGGCGCGATGGGCGGCGCGATCTCCTCGGGGATCGCCCGTGCCCTCGGTGCCCGGCGGCATGCCGATGCGGACGCGCTGGTGCTGCACGCTGTGATCATCAACCTGGCGCTCGGCCTGACGTTTTCCGCGCTGGTGCTGTCGTTCGGCCCGACGCTGTATCGTGCCCTTGGCGGCGAAGGCGGCTCGCTTCAGGCGGCGCTGCGCTACTCCAATGTGGTGTTCGCCGGCACCTCGCTGGTGTGGCTGCTGAACGCGTTCGCGAACGTGATCCGCGGCACCGGCAACATGTTCGTCCCGGCAGCGACGGTCTGCACCAGCATCGCGCTGCTGATACCGCTGTCGCCATGCCTGATCTTCGGGCTGGGGCCGTTTCCGGCACTTGGCATTGCCGGCGGCGGCGTCGCCATCGTGTCCACCAACGCGCTGACGGCGTCGGTCCTGGGCTGGTACATCCTGTCGGGCCGCAGCCTGGTGCGGCTGCGGCTGGTGCGGCTGCGCTGGGCGTTGTTCCACGAGATTCTGCGCGTCGGTGTCGTCGCCGGGATCACCACGCTGCAGACGACACTGACCATCGCGCTGGCCACCGGGCTGGTAGGTATGGCTGCCGGGACGGATGCGATCGCCGGGTTCGGCACCGGCGGGCGCCTGGAATATCTGCTGGTGCCATTGGTGTTCGGCCTCGGAACGGCGCTGGTGGCGCTGGTCGGCACCAATATCGGTGCCGGCCAGGGCGCGCGTGCGTTGCGGATCGCGCTGGCCGGCGGGGTGCTGGCGTTCGTGGTCACCGAGGCGATTGGGGTCACCGCCGCGATCTGGCCGACGGCGTGGCTCGGACTGTTCGGCCACGATCCGAACATGTTGGCGACCGGCAGCGCGTATCTACGGACGGTCGGGCCGGCCTATGGGTTCTTCGGGCTCGGACTGGCGCTGTATTTCGCTTCGCAGGGTGCGGGGCGGCTGTTCTGGCCGCTGCTCGCCGGACTGCTGCGACTGGTCATCGCGATCGGCGGCGGGTGGCTGGCGCTGCAAGTGACCGGTTCGCTCGGCTGGCTGTTCGTGGCGCTGAGCGCGGCGCTGGTGATTTACGGCGTGACGCTGTCAGCCGCGATCGCGTCAGGCGCGTGGTTCCGCTTCGGCAGGGGATGAATAGTCGAGGCCGGCATAGACCTCGTCAATCGGAACCTCGACGTCGATCTCCGGCATATGGAGCGTGTCACCCTCGGTCAGAGCAGTGGCAATCCAGTCGTTTCCCCTCCGTGTGAACACCGAGGCGCCGATGCTCTTCTGCTCGAGGATAACGTAGCGCTGAATCGTCGCTGTGGCCTGGTATTCCCGCAGCTTGACGATGCGGTCAGTACGCGCTGTGTCTTCGCTGGCCACTTCGAACACCACTACCGGGTCGTCGGCGATGATTGCGTTGGGGTCGGTCGGTGTGCATGTGACCAGGGCGTCGGGATAGCGCACCTTGCCTGGCGTCGTTACCTTGATGTTCGGGCCGTACGACTTGCAGGGCTTGCCGGCCAGCCTGGCATCCAGCGCCTTGTGGAGATTGAACGTGATCCGGTCGTGCGCGATTGTCCCACCGGTCATCGCGACCGGCTGAAATCCGTCGAATTCGTAGCGGAGTTCCTGGCGTGCCTCCCACGCCAGGAATTCCGTGACCGTCATCGGCTTGCGAAGCGCGACGTTAATCTACTGTGCCGGAACGGCCGCCCGCTGCTTCGCCATCTCCTCTTCCCACGGCCCGGGGAACAGGCCCAGGTTCACCACGTCGGGCGCGAACACGCTGTCCTGCCGCGGCCATTTCTCGCGCGGCAGTTCATACGATACTTCCAGCCCGTTGCCGTCCGGATCGCGGAAGTAGATGCCGAGCGACAGGCCGTGATCGGAGATGTGGTCGAACTTCACGCCCTTCTCCTTCAGCCGGTAATAGGCGTCCTTCAGGTCGTCCAGGCTTTCCATCATGAAGGCGAGATGATTTAGCCCCACCTGCCGCTTCGCTTGCAGCGGCGCGTCCTCGCCGACCTCCATCAGCGCGACCTCGTGCGACTTATCCTTGTCCGCCGACATGAACGCCGCGCGGCCCGGGCGGAAATGGTAGGTGTGCAGGCCCAGCACGTCCTCGTACCACTGCCGCGAGCGTTCCGCGTTGCGCACGTACAGATTGACGTGCCCGAGATGCTTCGGCCGATAACTCATCGCTTGTCCTCCATGTCATGTATGGTTCCGGGCGCCAGCCCGGTCGTCAACCGTCATGGGCGGGCTAGACCCGCCCATCTTCGCGTTGTAGGAAATCCAGCACGCGCTGCATCGGCTCGTGCTTCGGATATATCGCAGCCAGTGCGCGGGCGCGTGTCAACGGGTCCGAGGCGAAGAAGCGCTCATACAGCACCTGGCGGCTGCCGAACGAGCTGCCGGCGACATCCCAGGCCAACCGGAACAGCTTCACGCGGTCGCGCGCCGAGGTGGTGTCGGTGGCCAGATACTGCTCGATGTCGCCGGCGAGCGGGCTCGCGAAGTCGGCCTCGCTCGGCGTGATCATGAAGCTGGACGAACCGAGCAGGTGCAGGATCTCGACCATCCGCGGATAGGCGGTCATGAACAGGTTGCGGGTGCTCTCGATCGTCACCGGATCGGGGCACATGACACCCCATTCGTCGAGCTTCGCATCTGCCTCGCTGGCGCGCATCAGGGCGCGCATCATTGTCGTGGTCAGCATCAGCTCGCCGACATAGGCCTCGGTGTGCGGCAGGTGTTTGTTGCCGAGCGTCTCGGTCATCAGCAGCGCCAGGCCCAGCACGAACTCGCATTTGGCGAGATTCTTCGCCGCCCCCTGATGCGCCGAGTGCGCCGACGAGTGCGTCGCGTACGCGGTATTGTTCAATCGCTCGACATCGCCAAGCAGGAACACGCGCTCCCACGGCACCTCGACATCGTCGAAGAACACGATGCAGTCCATCTCCTCGAAGCGCGAGCCGAGCGGCTGGTCGAAGTGGGAGCGCCCCTGGTCGAAGCTGTCGCGACAGAGGAAGCGCAGGCCGGGCGTGTTGCAAGGGATGGCAAAGGACACGGCGAATGGGCTTTGTTCGGCAGTGTGTTGGCTGAGCCGCGGCGCATAGACGCCGATCTCGTCGGCGAACGGGCCGAGCGTCGCGAGGATGCGTGCGCCCCGCACGATCAGGCCGCGGCTGGTTTCGTGCATGACGCGCAGCGCGGTGCCTTCCTGGAGGTTGAACGCCCCGGATGGGTTGCGGCTGCGCTGGAGATTGATCAGCGAGTGGGTCAGGACGAGGTCGTTCTCGCGGATGTATTCGTAGTAGCGGCGCATGTTCTCGGCGAATTCGGGCCGCGCGCCGCCGAAATAATCGGCGGCACCGGCCCAGGCGGCATAGGTCACGTTCATGAAGTCGGGCGACCGTCCCATCATGCCGCAGGTCGAGCGCGCCCAGTTCAGCATCATGTCGCGGCGGGCTTCCAGATCCTCTCGCGACCGCGGGATGATGAAGGAGAGGCCGACGCGATCGCCGGTCTTGGGTGAGGTGTAGGTCATCGCGTCGCGATACTTCGGATCGCACTGCATGTCGTACAGCGAGGCTATCGCGCGGGCGCCACCGACCAGGCCGGGATGCGTGGTCACGTCCTTCACCCGTTCGCCGTGCATCCACACTTCGCGGTCCTGTTCGCGAAGTCCGTTCAGGTATTCGCGTCCGGTGCGAACCGGCATGGCGCGTCTCCTTTGGCAGAACGCCAGTCTGCCACGCCGCCGGGTCAGCCTACCAGTCGTTCTTGAACCCGGCGAACCGGTGCGGGATGCGCCTAATGTCGGCGAGCAGTTCGCGCCGCAGCCCCATCGGCGCGTCAGCCGAGAATTCCAAGTCGATCGAGTCGGCCGCCCCGCCATAGCGCTGCTCGATCGCACCGGCGATCTCACGGTACGTGCCGCAGGCGGCGAAGATGCGCACCACATCGTCCGGCACCTGTGCCGCCATCTCGCTCCAGCGGCCTTCCACCGACATCCGATGCAGCTTCAGCCCCAGGTCCTGCAATTGGTGCAGCGCCAGGATCGGCATGTAGGTGCGCGTCGAACCGTAGAAGCCGATGCGGCGACGCGCCACCTCCATGCCGGCGGCGACGGTCGGGTCATCCGGTCCGGTGACGACGAAGCCGCCGCCGTGCACGTCGAAATTCTCCCGGGTGCGCCCGCCGCGCTGCATGCCGATGGCGATCTGCGGCAGGCACACCTCTTCGAGGTAGCGGAGTGAACAGAGCGGATGCAGCCGCACGCCGTCGGCCACCTGACCCGCCACGCGCAACATCGCCTCGCCGACCGCTGCGAGCGTGACCGGCACCATCGGCAGTCCGGTCGGTTCCGGCGAGAAATCCGGCGTCATCAGCGTCAGTGTGTAGTGTTCGCTGTGGAAGTCGAGTTTCTCCCCCGTCTCCCAGCAGCGCCATACCGCGCGCAACGCCAGCACATAGTCGCGCAGCCGCGGTGCCGGCGCGGTCCAGGCGATGCCGAAGCGCCGCTCGTTGTGGCCCTTCACCTGACTACCCAAGCCCAGCACGAAGCGTCCGCGCGAATTCGACTGCAGGTCCCAGGCCTGCGACGCCAGGACGGTCGGGCTGCGTGGGAACGCCACCGCGACCGATGGTGTCAGCTCGACGCGTTCTGTGGCCAGTGCGGCGATGGCGAGCGGGGCGAACACGTCGTGACCCAGCTCCACCGTCATCACCGCATCGAAGCCGGCCGCTTCTGCATTGCGTGCCGCTTGCGCGGTCGCATTCCAGTCGTGCATCGGCAGTCGGGTGAAGATGCGCATGGTGCTATCGTGTCGTTGGGCTCCGGATCATAACGGAGCGCCTGCAGGATGTCTTCGCGCTCCAGATACGGATAGTCGGCGAGCAGCTCGTCGATGCTGCGTCCCGCACCGATCTGGCCGACAATCATGCCGACCGTCACGCGCATGCCGCGAATACAGGCCTTGCCGCCCATTGTACCGGGGCTGCGAGTTATGCGATCGAACGTTGGCATGATGCCCGCGGCAGCCTCCATCAGTTCAACCGCAGATCCGTGATGTGCCTCGGATCCGGCTTCAGCTCGCCCTTCTCCACGCGCTTCACGATATCGGTCAGCACCACGTTCGCCGGCGTGGCGATGCCGATCTCGTCGCCCTTCTTCGCCACCATGCCGTTGAGGAACTCGATCTCGGTGCGGCGGCCCTTCACCATGTCCTGGCCCATCGACGGCCGATGTTCGCCGCCGCCCTTGCTCACCTCGGCCAGCCGGTGCTCGTCGTATTGCCGTGTCGCCGCGGCATCGCCTTCGCCGGCGCGGGCGATGATCTCGGGATCGAGATGGATGATCTCCTCCAGCTCGTAGCCCAGCGCCTGCCCGACGCGGATCGCCTCGCTGCCCAGTCGGGCGGAGAAGTGGCGGATCGAGTCGTTCTGCACCATCTCCTTGCCCAGCATGCCGGTGCACGCGGACAACCCGTTGCCCATCACGTTGGTCACCAGCTTCGACCAGCGTTCGCCCCACAGGTTTTCGGTGACCATTGCGCTGTCGGCCAGACCCACCAGACGGCAGATCTCCTTCACCCGATCGGTGACGCGGCCGTGCACCTCGCCGGTGCGGAACACCGTGTGACGCGCACCGCTCTTGCCGGCGGCGCGGCGCACGTGGCCTGGCTCGCATAGATCGACGGTGATGGAACTGGCGATGCAGCCCACCGTCTTGCCCCAGCCGACCACGCCGGCAATGGTTTCCTCGTTCATGCAGTTCTGCAGCGAGACGATGAAGCCGCCGGGCGCCAGGTACTGGCTGATCAGCGTGGCGGCCCATTCGGTGTCGTACGACTTCATGCAGACGAAGGCGATGTCGATCGGCTTCTCCTTGGCAAGCTGCTGCGCGTCGGTCAGGTGCATCGCGCGCACCTTCGCGGTGAACTCCGGCACGTCGCGGAGGTGGCTGATCTTCAGGCCGTCGCGCTGCATCTTCTCGACATGCGCGGGCCATGGATCGACGAACGTCACGTCCTCGCCAGCCTGCGCCATATGCGCGCCGGCATAACCGCCGACGGCTCCCACGCCCATGATTGCGATCTTGTTGCCCATGGCTTCCTCCCACAGTTCTCCTGGAGGCAGTGTCGTCAGCTTCGCGGGAAAGGCAAGTGTCGCGACCTGCGAGACGAAGGCTACGCGAGGTTCGCCTTGCGGAAACCTTCGATCAGATGTTCGCGGTCCTCAGGGCGTAGTTCGCGGAGATCGCTCAAAGGCAGCGACATGAGAGAACGAAAGGCTTCGCCAAAGCGCGCCAGGCCGTCGGTCATTACGGCATGAGCATCGTCGACCCGTCCGACCTGACCCAGTGCAGCGATCAGTGTGTTGTACGGTTGCCGGAAGCCGGGAAATGATTGGCGAACCTGGCTGGCAACAGTGATGGCCGCCTCGTACTCCCCGCTCCAGTAGCGGGCACGCGCGGTGAAGTGCATCCACAACGGCAGCAGCGGATCGAATGGGCTCAACCGCATTGCTGTCTGCAGCGGTTCGATCGCGTCGCGTGGCAGACCGCCCCAAAGCCGGGCTCCGCCGAGCGCGGCGTGCGCCACCGCAGAGTTGGGATCGAGGCTGACCGCAGTGCTCGCCGTGGCCAGGCTCTCGGCGTGCCGTCCCGACATCCAGAGTGCTCGCGCCAGTGCGGCATGGCCTGCCGCTTCCGTCGCATCAATTGTCACCGCACGGGCCGAATGGTCGAGTGCAAGCGGAAGATTGACAGCGCGGAGATGTGGACGAAACAGGGTGATCTCATTCAGATACGTGAGAGCCAGGGCGGCAACCGCCCGCGCGAACTGGGGATCGAGCTCGATCGCGCGCTGAAAGAAGCTGCGGGCCGTTTCGTTCTCTGTCACCTCGACCTTGGAGAAATGCCACATCCCCCGATGGTAGCTTTCCCAGGTATCCAGGCTGTCGACCGGCTTGCGTACCGCGCGTTCGCGCTCGCTGTGCTCGAGAGCCGGTTGGATGGCGGCCGTAACGCTGGTTGTGATTTCATCCTGGACTGCAAAGATATCGGCCAGCTCACGGTCATAGCGTTCGGCCCATACATGGCCACCGGTCGTGGCTTCGATCAACTGTGCCGTCACCCGCACTCGGTTGCGGGCGTTTCGGACGCTGCCCTCCAGAATATAGCGCACACCGAGTTCACGGCCGATTTCTCTGATCACGACCGACCGTCCCTTGTACGTGAAGCTCGAGTTGCGGGCGATCACGAACAGCGATCGCGACTTGGACAGTTCCGTGATGATGTCCTCGGCGATACCGTCGGCGAAGAACTCCTGTTCCGGGTCGTTGCTCATGTTGGTGAACGCCAGGACTGCGATCGAGGGCTTGTCGGGCAGGGCGAGCGCCGATGCACCGTCGGGCGGCGATGGCGTGCTCGCGCCCTCGGTCGCATGAGGCAGCACGCGATACGTCCGCACCGGCCGAGCGATGTTCTTGAGGCTCTGCTCACCCATGTCCTCGAAGACCAGGGCGAGCCGTGTGGCCACATCCTCATGGACGCGAGCCGAGACGCAGATCCCGCCGGGGTCCGCCAGCGCTTCCAGACGGGCGGCGATGTTGACGCCATCGCCAAAAATGTCGCCGTCCTCGCCGACTACGATCTCGCCCAGGTTGATACCGACCCGATATTCGATCCGCTCCGGCGCGGGAAGGCCGTCATTGAACGACGCCATCAGGCGCTGCAGCTCGCTCGCACAGCGAACCGCGTCGATCACGCTAGCGAACTCGATCAGCAGCCCGTCGCCTCGTGTCCTGACGAACCGGCCATTATTCGCGGCCACCGTGGGGTCGATCACCTGCGTTCGGACAGAACTGAGTCGCTCGAGAGTCGCTTCCTCGTCAGCACCGATCAGGCGCGAATATCTCGCCACGTCGGCGACAAGCACGGCTGCGAGGCGGCGGTGGGTAGGGATGGCTCGGGGCTCCTTGCCGGCGAGCTCAGGCTATTCCTTCTGAGCGAGAATGGCCATTGCGTTAATCTGCAACCTCGATGATTTCGCGCGTGCGCGTCACGCGCGTGCCCCAGCGCGCATCGAACTCCGCGACCAGCGGGCGGATCGCCGGCGATGTGTTCACCGCCTCGGCCGCGGCGGCGTCGGCGAACTGGTAGTATGCGTAGTGCACGGATGGATCCGTGTGGCTCCAGGCGCGCCAGGCGGTCTGCGCCTTGAATGCCTTCGCCGCATCAGGCAGATGCTCGGTGCGATACCAGTGATCGAACTCACGCCGATCCGCCTCGGCCACCACGGCGCGCACCACCAGATAGGCTGACATCACTCCTCCCGGCGCAGGCCCAGCCGCACGAGCCGCGGCAGCACTTCCTGCACGAAGAAGGGAATCTCCTTCAGGTAGTCGAGGAACGCAACCGAAGTGCCGTCGAGCCCCATCGCACTCATCTGCTCCATGTCGGCCACAATGTCGTCCGGCGTGCCGACCAGCGGGAAGGTGCCCGGATAGGCGCCGTCATAGCGCTTGCCGGAGGCGCGCATAAAGCGGTTGACCAGCGGACGGCGGAGCTCGTTGCCGGCCGCGTCCTTCACCACCGGACCTCGCTGGCGACGGTAATAGGCCTGGCCCTCGGTGTCGGCCATCTCCTCGGCGAAGTAATGGTAGAAGTCTTCAGCCTCGCGCCGGGTGGGCCGGCACACCACGTGCGACATGGTGTAGATGTCGACGCTCCTGCCGTATCGCGTGACCTGCGCGGTGATGTCGGCGAGCAGGGCAGGGGCCTGATCCAGTTCGCTCATCGTGGTGAACAGCACATCGGCTACCTGCGCGGCGAAGTCCCGGCCCTTCGGCGAGAAGCCGGCCGACATCACGGCGGGCCACGGCCGCTGCACCGAAACGGGATCGGTCTGGAGTCGTTTCAGATGAAAGAATTTGCCATCCCAGTCGAACTCCGGCCCGCCCTCCAGCAGGAGCGACCAGATGCGAAACCATTCCAGCCCGTGCTCGTAGCGGCGGTCCTGATCGATGGTGACGCCATGCAGGTCGAACTCCTCCTGGTTCCAGCCGCAGACGATGTTGAGGCCGGCGCGGCCGTGCGTGACATGATCGATGGTGGCGATCGCCTTGGCGCCGAACGCCGGCGTGACCAGCGGCACATGCACGGTGGAGAAGATCGCGATGCGCTTGGTGAGCGCGCCGAGAGCCGCGCCATGCGTAAGAGTCTCGAACGAACGGCCATAGATGTTGGCCTTGCCCTGGAAGCCGCGCCACTTCGCCACCGGCAGGATGAATTCGATCCCCGCCTCGTCCGCGATCCGCGTCATTGCGACGATGTCGTCCCAGTTGGCGCGCCAGCGCTCCGGCGCCAGCGACATGGTCAGGCCGCCGTCGCAATTGGCGCTGAACACGCCGAGCTTGAAGCGGTTGGGTCCGAACAGGGGGTTGTTGGCGCGCGATGGGTGCATGTCACTCATGACACGGCGTCCGCTGCCGTTGGGTTGTCCGGCGCGATATACTCCCAGATCTCGAGAAGGTCGTTTTCGGCTTGGCGCGATCGAACAACGGCCGCCAACTCAGTCCTCGGTGCGGTGGGCAGATAGCTGCTCACTCCAACGCCTGCGAGCCTCCTGCCTGATCTCCTCCATGCCGTGGAACCGGCCGGGGCCGCTCGCGACGCCTTCATCCCACAAACGGCACAGCGCGTCGCGCTCGGCCGGATCCAATTCTCGGCGAAGCCGCCACTCCATTAGTGCCTCACTCACAACTTCATCGTGCGATGCGTATCCCCCGCTTGCGACGGCCCGCTGAAGCGCCTCCGCAAGAGCAGGCTTCAAGGAGACACGTAGTTCGAGCCTGTCCGTCATGCGATGCTCCTGTCAACGATCAGTTTAGCATGTTTCTGCGCGGCGCCGAAATCCTCGCTGGTCACGGCATTCTTCTGAGCCATGCGTCCTATGGCCACGTTGACTACGGCTTGCGATGGAGTTGCGCCAGGCTTGCCAGCATCGCCGCACGGTCGGGCGAGTCCTGGTAATTGCGCACAAGCTCCTCCGCCTCGGTCAGCGCGCCGTCAGCGTCACAACCGTGCGAAGCCAGCCACTGCAGCGCAGTCAAAGGTGAGTCCGAGCCCAGACGGCTGAGCAACTCATCGTACGACCGCGGATCATCGGGCCGCGGCCGGTAGATCGGTGCGAACTGGTCGTGCAGGACCTTGAGGCTCGTCAGACAGAGCGGTTCCGCTGCTTCCAGATCGAGCGCCGGCATATACGACAACACGGTTGCCGCTTCATATTCATCATGATTCAGCATTTCGACGGCGTCGGCCATCCGATGATCCAGAGTGCGCGCGCCCGCAAGCGCCCGTTCGCGCAATTCCTTGTCGTCAGCAAATTTGAGCCAGGCCCTCAGATGTGCCTTGAACGTCAGCATCGAGAACCTGTCCGGGGTTTGCAGTAGAATCCGCCCCAGGGCTTGAGGTTCGCGAAGCTCTGCCAGTTCGACGGCATCGAAATTGGTGCCACGATAACCATTGGCCATGGATTCCCACACCAGCGATTCTGCGTCGCATGAGCAGCCATAGCCGACCAGCCACTTCATTGCGGCAAGAGCAGCAGCCACCTCCTCGGCAACATCAGCGTAAGGCCTGGCACCGGGCGTCTGCGATACCAGCGGCTGGGCCCGCCGATGCAGCAGGGCACGCGCCTTCTCGCAAATGCCTGGTGTCGGATCGAGATCGAGCCTGCCGAGATACAGCAGCGGAAAGTCTCCGCGATCGAGCATGACCTCGGCATCGGTTTGCCGGCGGTCAAGCTTGCGGATGCCCTGGAGCACGGCTTCCTGCCTGGTGTCGTCGCGGGTGTTGAGGAATGGCGCCCACTCCCAGAGCGGAGCGTTCGACGCGAGATTGGCAAAGTCAGCTGCCCACTTCGCACGCAGGTCGGCTTCGTGTTCGAAGACGCGCTCGCGGACCTGTGCCATTGGCCATATCGCAACGCAAAGGATCAGCGTTGCGCCCCACGCGACTCCCGCGGCAACGCCTGCCGGGATCGCGGTACGCATCGCTGGCAGCAGCGTCCAGAAACCAAACCCCACAATGATTGGTGGAACCAGAGCTGGCGTGACGATCGGCCAAAGGAATGGCGGAGCATTGTGGTCGGCCAGCAGGTCCAATGCGGTTATCGCTGCGAAGCCCGATGCAGGCAGTAGGATCACTGCCGCCAGAGCCGCCGGCCATGGCAATCTGCCGGCCATGCCGCATACGATCAGCAGGGCCGCAAGCAGCATCCACAGGATGACGATCTCGATCGCCGCATAGGCTTGCGCCAGTGCGTTGCCGGCTGCGTCGCTGCCACCGAGGTCAGCGAGCGTGGTGAGCTGCAACACCCAGACAAAGAGGATCAGCACGCCGATGACAATGCTTGCGGTGATTGCGCTGGCGGACGTGGTCGGCATTCGTACGGTCTTGCGCGTCCCTGCTATAACATCTGGATCAGTTGCGTCTTCAGATACGCCGTCTCCGGCAGGTGCGGATGCACCGGATGGTCCGAGCCGGCGCCACCGGTGAACAGGATGCGTCCCTCGCGCCGCGCGCGATGTAGCCCGAATGCGATCTGCGCACTCCAGGCATCCAGCGGCGCGTGATGGCTGCATGATGCGACGAACAGAAAGCCGCCCGGCGCAACCAGCGGCGCCGCCAGACGCGCCATCCGACCGTAGGCACGCAACCCTGCCTCGGCATCCTTGCGCGAGCGGGCGAACGCCGGCGGGTCACAAACCACGATGTCGAACCGTTCACCGGCCAGTGACGTCATCGCATCGAACGCATCGTCGCGCCGGATATGCACACGTTCCGCAACCCCGTTCAGCGTCGCGGCCTGTTCCGCCTGCGCCAGGGCTGGCGCGCTGCTGTCCACCAGTGTCACGTCGCTTGCGCCGGCGATGGCGCAACGCAATGCGAACGCACCGACATGGCAGAACACGTCCAGCACGCGTGCGTCCGTCGCCAACGCCGCCACGCGATCACGATTGGGCCGCTGGTCGAAGAACCAGCCGGTCTTTTGCCCGCCCAACGGATCGATCGGGAACCGCACGTCGCCCTCCACGACCTCCGCGCGGGCATCGGTCCCGAACAGCAGCGCCACGTTCTCCGCCAATCCCTCCTGGCGACGCGCCACCGAATCATCGCGCGCGACCACGGCACGCAGCGGCAGCAGGCCGGTAAGCGCCTCGACGATCAGCGGCGTCAGACGGTCCATTCCGGCAGTGTTGGCCTGCAACACGGCGACGTCATCGTAACGGTCGATCACCAGCCCGGGCAGCCGGTCGGCCTCGGCGTGCACCAGGCGATGGAACGGCGTGTCGCAGACGCGTTCGCGCAGCGCGATCGCCTCGCGCAGCCGTCGACGCAGCCAGTCCACGTCAATGTCCGCCGCCGGATCGCGATCCAGCAGCCGCGCCGCGATCAGGCTGTGCGGATTGAACATGAAGGTGCCGAACCGGGTGCCATCGTCGCCCTCGATCCGCGCCAATCCGCCCGGCGGCAATTGCCGGTATTCCGGCTGCATTGCGATCTCGTTGGAGAACACCCACGGCGCACCGGCGCGCAGTCGCCGGCCCTGGCCGGGGTTGAGCCGCAGCACTGGGCGGACCGGCGCGCTAGACTCGTGCAATCGCCCGCCGCATCCTGGTTGCTCCTTTCGCCGTCCGGATGAGTGGCGTCATTCTGCCGTCTGCCGGGAGCCGAGTCACGCGGCGGCGATGAGCGTCGATGCGCGGGTGCGCGGCAGGCGTATCGCGAATTCGGCGAACTCGCCGACCCGGCTGTAGACCTCGATCGTGCCGCCATGCTGCTGGGTGACGATGTCGTAGCTGATCGACAGCCCGAGCCCGGTGCCCTCGCCGGTCGGCTTGGTGGTGAAGAACGGCTGGAACAGCTTATCTCTAATCTCCGGGGCAATCCCGACGCCGTTGTCGCGCACCCGCACTTCGACCGCGTCACCGAGCTCGCGCGTCGCCACCGTCAGCATCGGATGGAAGTCCGGCTCCGCGCCGTCGCGCTGCCGCTTGGTGGTCGCATAGAACCCGTTGCTGATCAGGTTGATGAGGACGCGATTCATCTCCTGGGGCACCAATTGGATCTGAGCGAGATTGGGATCGTAATCGCGCTCGAGTGTGATGTTGAAGCTCTGGTCCTGAGCGCGGGCGCCGTGATAGGCGAGGTTCAGCGCCTCGTCCACGAGGTTGTTGAGGTCGACCTCGCGACGCTCGCTGCTTACCCCGCGCGAGTGCTCCAGCATGCTCTTGACGATGCCGTCAGCGCGTCTTCCGTGCTCGGCAATCTTGTCGAGGTTGCCGGTCAGCATTGCGATTGTCTCGTCGACTGCGGCGCGTCTGTCGTCGTCGAGCGCGGCAATCGCCGGACCGGCGGTCTCCTTCAGTTCGTCAAGCAGTTCAACCGACAATCCGGCGAAGTTGTTGACGAAGTTGAGCGGGTTCTTGATCTCGTGGGCGATGCCTGCGGTCAATTGGCCGAGCGATGCCATCTTCTCGGCTTGAATCAGACTGGCCTGCGCCGCCTTCAGGTCACGATACGCGGCCTCGGCCGCGTCGCGGGCCGCGCGGATCTCGGCTTCCGAGCGCTTGCGCTCGGTAATGTCGCTATAGATCAGCACAAATCCGCCGTCCGGCACCGCATTGCGGCGCACCTCGATGACGCGACCGTCGGGCCGGGTTCGTTCGAGACGTAATTCCTGGCGGGGTGTTCGAGGCGGCGGCCGAGCTCCGCTTCGATGTCCTCGGTGCCAAATTCACCGCGGTCGGCAAGGATACGGAGGTACTCGGCATAGCTTCGACGCTCCGAAAGCAGCGTGTCGGGCAGATCGAGCAACTGCTGAAAGTTTCGGTTCCATGCGGCCAACCTCAGGTCGTCGTCGAACATCACAACGCCATCTGCCATGTTGTCGAACGTGACGCGCAACTCGGCCTGGCGCTGACGAATTTCGTTCAGTAGCCGCGCGTTTTCCATCGCGATCACCGCTTGGGCGGCGAAGTTCTCCAGCAGTGCGATCTCTTGCTCCGCGAACGGGCGCACTTCCGGACGGTTCGCACTGATGAAGCCAAGTAAGGCACCATCCTTGCGCAGCGGCACGAACAGAACGGACCGCACATCTGTGTGCTCCAGCAATGCGGGGATGATCCGCCCGTTCGGACTTATCTCGATTGCCCTTATATCCTCGATCTGATGGAATCGTTGTCCGCGTATCAACTCCCCAGTGTAAGCAGTGACGGGGGACGGATGCCGCATCAGCGCGGCAACCTGTTCGGGGTAACCATGCGTCGCCAGCACGTGGAAATACCCGTCCTGGTAGATTGCCAGGGTACCCGCCGTGGCGCCGCACAGGCTGTGCGCCTTGTCGAGAATAGCGTCGAACACCGGAGTCAGATCGCCGGGGGAGGCGTTGATGACCCGCAGCACGTCGGCGGTCGCGGTTTGTTGCTCCAGCGCCTCGCGCTGTTCGGTGATCAGCCGGGCGTTCTCCATCGCGATCGCCGCCTGGTCAGCAAAAGTCTTGAACAGATCGATTTGCTTTTCAGTGAACGGTGCTACATGACGGCGCTGGACGTTGACTGCCCCGATCGGGTTGCCATCGTGCAGTATCGGGACCGCAAGCACCGTCTGCCCACTCGACTTCGCGAGCCTTGGGTAGGCATATTCGGAATCCGCCGACATGTCCTCAATCATCGCTACCTGCCGCGTCAGGATCGCGCGTCCTGTCGCGCTGCCGTGGTCTGCCGGGATCGGGAACACGCGGCGGATATTCTCAAGCTCTTCGGGCGTGGCGCCGAACATCGCCGCTAGATGCATCAGCCTGCCGTCGTAGGTGACGACGCCGGCCAGTGCCGCGTCAGTCAGCCTGACGGCAGCAACGGCGATCGCATCGAAGGTCGGCTGCAGATCGGCCGACGAACTGGCGATGACGCGCAGGATCTCGGCGGTGGCGGTCTGCTGCTCCAGCGCCTCGCGCGTCTCGGTGATCAGCCGTGCGTTCTCCATCGCGATCACCGCCTGGGCGGCGAAGTTCTCCAGCAGGGCGATCTGCTTGTCGGTGAAGGCGCGGACATCCTGGCGATAGACCGAGATGTATCCCAGCATGGCCTCGTCTTTGCGGAGCGGCACATGGAGGATCGTTCGCGCGCCGCCCAGGTCGGCGACCGCACGGGAAGTGGGATGGCCGTTCCGGTAGCTCTCGCCGGCCATCACATCGG
>Ga0209040_10001282_pt1 | contig 19811 bp, 24 predicted proteins | sample BogFormECP12_OM3_FD_188240 | JGI IMG/M metagenome (GOLD analysis project Ga0209040, IMG submission 188240) | Bog forest soil microbial communities from Calvert Island, British Columbia, Canada - ECP12_OM3 (SPAdes) (version 2) | ecosystem: Environmental > Aquatic > Freshwater > Wetlands > Bog ...
GGCGGCCATCGTGCACGCGGCCGATATCCAGGATCGTGACGGCGGCGCGATGTTGATGGCCACGCTGTTTGGTTTGTACCCGTTCCTGCTCAAACTCTAACGCTTGCCTGGCTCAACCGGTGCCGCCGACTCGCCAAGGATTGGGAATGCCTCAACCGGAAGGCACGCGCATACTTGTTGCTTGCGTCCATCCGGCTGATGCTGCGAAGGCTAGGCAGGGCAACGCAATCATCCCGGACAGACTCTTATAGGTGAAGCTCGAGTTGCGCGCGATGACGAACAGCGAGCGGCTGCGCGACAGCTCCGTGACGATGTCGTCGGCGATGCCGTCAGAAAAATACTCCTGCTCCGGATCGCCGCTCATGTTGGTGAACGCCAGCACCGCGATGGAAGGCTTGTCCGGCAATGGTAGGGCCTCGCCCCTGGCCAGGACTTGTTCAACAGATTTCGGTGTAGCCACCGCGGCAACCGGCTGAACAACGAACGCCTCGACGGGCCGCGCGATGTTCTTCAGGATAAGCTCTCCAAGCCCCTCAAAAGCCAGATTTAGCCGGTCCCGCACATGATCTCGAATTGGACGGGTGACGCAGATGCCACCCGGCGGACATTCAGCCTGAATGCGCGCCGCCACGTTCACCGCGTCCCCGTGCAGGTCTGTGCCATCGGCAATCGCATCGCCAACGTTTATTCCTATTCGGAAGCGGATGGCACGATCAGGGGCTGATCGGTGTCGTGGATTGGAACCTGCTGCTGTACCTTGACGGCACAGCGCATGGCTCCGTCGATGGAATCGAACACGATAAGCAGCGAATCCCCGCCGGTCTGGACTATTCTGCCGCCGTGCTCCTCGATGGCGGGGTCGATCAAGGTGGCGCGGAGGCTGCGCAGTCGTTGGAGCGTGCCGGCGTCGTCCAGCCCGATCAGGCGGCTGTATCCCACCATGTCTGCATACAGTACGGCTATCAGCTTCCGCCGATCCGGCGGCCGCCCAGTCAAGTCCGATGCGCCGGGTCCAGAGACCACCAGCGTCAGCCCTGCCAGCCCGCCTTGCGCAGGCCGTCGAGCATGTGTTCGTAATCCTCAGGCCGGTGCCATGGGGGCCGACGACGCGTGTAGAATTCGAACGATCGCGGCGAGAGTTCGAGCGCCTTGTGCAACACCGCCCGCGCCTCTTCCGTTCGACCCAGCTGCCCCAACGCCGCCGCGAGCCACCGATAATTATTAGGAACATCCGGATACCGCGCCAGGGCTCGACGTGCCGCCTCGACCGACTTGGCGTAGTCACGTTCGTAGTAATACGAAACAGCGAACCAGTGCATCGCCGAAGCATTGTGCGGCCCTCGCGGGTCAGCACGGAGGTACGCCGTGAGACCTTGCCTCGCCGGCACGAACTGACCTGTGTGGATAAGAATATGAGCTTCGATCAAGATCGCCATATGCGAGTTTGGGTTGCTGGCTCGCGCCATTGATACCTGATCGCGCGCCTCGTCGGCATTGCCCGTCATCAGCGCTGCCCAAGCGACTATGGCCCGCGCATCTGCATCCTCTGGGTCGATGGCAATGGCCTTGCGCGCGCAGCTTGCGGACAATTCCGCCGCGTCTTGCACCGATCGTGTGCCAAAAGCCCCACAGTCCTCAAGGTAAGCCCGGGCCAATCCCACGTAGGGCAGAGAGAAATTGGCATCGATTGCCACGGCCTGTTGAAAGAACTTCTTGGCCCGCTCGTTATCGGGCGCAGTTCCTTGTCCATGGTGCCACTGGCCGCGCAAATACGCCTCCCATGCACCGAGGCTCTCTGGCGGCTTGCGCAAGGCGCGTTGAAATTCGGCGTCGGCAACCGCTGGATGGATTGCCGTAACGATAGCGCTGGTGATCTCGTCCTGGACCGCGAACACGTCCTCTAACGCCCGATCGTAGCGTTCGGCCCACATGTGATTGCCGGTCTCAGCATCGATGAGCTGTGCGACTACGCGGACCCGGCCGCCGCTGCGGCGCACGCTGCCTTCCAGCACGTAGCGCACACCCAGCTCGCGGGCCACCTGCCTGATGTCAGTGGCGCGTCCCTTGTAAGTGAAGCTGGAGTTGCGCGCGATGACGAACAGTGAGCGACTGCGCGACAGCTCGGTGATGATGTCGTCGGCGATCCCGTCGGAGAAATACTCCTGCTCCGGGTCGCCGCTCATGTTGGTGAACGCCAGCACCGCGATCGAGGGCTTGTCGGGCAGCGGCAGGGCTTCGCCGGTGCCCTGCACCAGCGCTCGCTCGACGGATCGTGCTGTCGCCCCACCGGGCCGGACCACGAACGCTTCCACCGGTTCAGCGATGTTCTTCAGGCTGAGCGCGCCAAGCTCCTCGAACACAAGATCGAGCCGCCCGCGCACATGATCGCGCACTGCCCGCGTGACGCAGACGCCGCTCGGCGGACATTCGGCCTGCAGTCTCGCCGCTACATTGACCGCGTCGCCATGCAGGTCTGTTCCGTCGGCTATCGCGTCGCCGATGTTGATGCCGACGCGAAAGCGGATGGTCCTATCGGGAGGCTGATCACGATCATGGGCAGGCACCTGTTGCTGCACCTTCAGGGCGCAACGCACCGCTCCGTCGATGCTATCGAACACGACGAGCAGTGAGTCACCCCCGGTCTGCACGATCCTGCCGCCATGCTCGGCAATCGCCGGATCGATCAGATCACGGCGGAGCGTTCTCAGCCGCTCGACCGTGCCGATATCGTCCAGGCCGATCAGCCGGCTGTAGCCCACCATGTCGACATGGACCACGGCGACCAGCTTTCGCCCCCCGGATGCTCGGATCTGGTTCGATGGGCCATCCGAGGGCATGGCTGGACCTCGCCTCACGACGTCGTGCCAAATAGTAACACCGCCGGCGGGACAACGTCATCACCTCGGCAGTAGACCGGCGTCAGCGGTGCCGACAAGAACCGGGTATCGAGCCGCTGGACCGCGGGCCGCCTGCACGCTAAGTCCTGCCGCCATGAGCCGCACGGCGAGCCTGACGCGGACCACCTCTGAAACCGATATCAGCCTGACGCTGTCGCTCGACGGGTCGGGACGGGCCGACATCGCCACCGGCATCGGCTTCCTCGACCACATGCTGACCGCGCTGGCCCGCCACGGCCTGTTCGACCTCACCGTGCAGGCGAAAGGTGACCTGCACATCGACTTCCACCACACGACCGAGGATGTCGGCATCGTGCTCGGGCAGGCGTTCGCCAAGGCGCTGGGCGACAAGCGCGGCATCCGCCGCTTCGGCCACGCCCTGGTGCCGATGGACGAGACGCTGGCCGAGGCGGCGGTGGATATCTCGGGCCGGCCATTTCTGGTTTGGGATGCGGCGTTCGAGCGCCCCAAGATCGGCGAGATGGACACCGAGCTGTTCGAGGAGTTCTTCCGCGCCTTCGCCTTCAACGCGCTCCTGACGCTGCATATCACCCGACGCAGGGGTCACAACGCGCACCACGTCGCCGAGGCGTGCTTCAAGTCCACGGCGCGGGCGCTGCGCATGGCGGCCGAGCTCGATCCACGCGCCGGCGACGCGATCCCCTCGACCAAGGGTTCGCTGTGAGGTTCTGGACGGCCCATATCCGCGCCGGTGCCGCGCCGGTCCTGGTGCGCGAGGGCTTCAGTTGGGGTGCGTTGTTGTTCGGCCCGCTCTGGCTCGCCGTGCACCGCGCCTGGATTGCCGCGGTGCTGACGCTGGCTGCCACGGTCCTGATCATCGTCCTGGCACCGGACAGCGCCGCGACCGCCCTGCTGACGGCGCTGATCCTGCTGCTTGGGCTGTCCGGCCACGACCTGCACCGATGGTCGCTCGACCATCGCGGCTATCTGTTGGCCCAGGTCGTAGTGGCGCACACCGAACTGGAGGCGCTGGGGCGGCTGCTCGACCGCCGGCCGGACCTGCGAGGGGGTTTCCTTCCGCCGGAGGCCGCGCGGTGAAGGTCGCGGTGGTAGACTACGGCAGCGGTAACCTGACCTCCGCCTCGCGGGCGCTGGCGTTGGCGGCTGAGCGCGCGGGGCTGGACGCCGAGGTGCGGGTGACCGCGGACCCTGACTATGTCGCAGGGGCGGACCGGATTGTGCTGCCCGGACAGGGCGCCTTCGCCGACTGCTCGCGCGGGCTGGCCGCAGTCGCCGGCATGCACCAGGCGATCGAACGCACCACCGACGCCGGCGCGCCGTTCCTCGGCATCTGCGTCGGCATGCAGCTCATGGCCGAGCGCGGGCTGGAGCACGAGATCACGCCAGGCTTCGGCTGGATCGACGGCGAGATCGCCGAGATGGAAGCCCCCGGCCTGCGGCTGCCGCAGATGGGGTGGAACGCACTGGATTTTGTTCCGGGGAGCCACAAACTGCTTGATGGTCTGGTGCCGGGCGACCACGTGTACTTCGTTCACAGCTACGCCCTGATCGGCGGCGATCCGCGGGAAGCGATCGCCATGACGGACTACGGTGGGCCGGTGGTGGCGATGGTGGCGGCGGGCAACCGGGCCGGCACCCAATTTCATGTCGAGAAGAGCCAGGAGGTCGGCATCCGCATTCTCAGCAACTTCCTGCGCTGGACGCCGTGACGCGATGGCCGACGAAGCACCACCGCTGCCACCACAGCGCCTGATCGAGCGTGTCACCGAATTCACCGACGAGGACCTGCACGCACTGTGCGAGGCGACGTCGGCGGCGATCATCGACGGCGGCGGCTTCGGCTGGGTGAACCCGCCGGGCATGATGGCGCTCGAGACCTATTTCCGTGGCGTGCTGCTGGTGCCGGAGCGGGAGTTGTTCATCGCCCGGCTGGACGGCCTCGTGGTGGGCTCGGCACATCTGGTGCGCCCGCCACGCAACAACGAGGCGCAGGGGCACGCGGCGCAGCTGATGCACGCCTACATCGCGCCCTATGCGCGCGGTCACGGCCTGGCGCGCATGCTGACCATTGCGGTCGAAGATCGGGCGCGCGAACTGGGCTACCACGTGCTGAACCTGGACGTGCGCGAGACCCAGGAGGCGGCGATCCGGCTCTACGAGTCGCTCGGCTTCGAGCGCTGGGGCGTGCATCCTGACTACGCCTTCGTGCGCGGCCAGGTGGTGCGAGGGTTTTTCTACAGCAAGCGGCTGCGCCGACCGAACGCCAGGCGGCCACAGAACGGCGCGTGACTGGGCCGCAAGGGGAGGGGGAGGAGATTTGACGATGCTCACCCTCTACCCCGCGATCGATCTGAAGGACGGCCAGTGCGTGCGGCTGCGCCGCGGCGCGATGGACGAGGCGACGGTCTATTCCTCCGATCCCGTTGGCCAGGCCCGTGCCTGGCAGGATTCCGGCTTCGCCTGGCTGCATGTGATCGATCTGAACGGCGCCTTCGCCGGCAAGCCGGTGAACGACGCGGCGGTCGCCGCGATCCTCGGCGCCGTGACTATCCCGGTGCAGCTTGGCGGCGGCGTTCGCGACATGGCGGGCATCGAGGCCTGGCTCGCCGCCGGCGTCCGCCGCGTGATCCTGGGCAGCGCCGCAGTCAAGCACCCCACGCTGGTGCGCGAGGCCTGCCGCGCCTTCCCCGGCCACATCGTCGTCGGCATCGATGCGCGCGACGGCAAGGTCGCGACCGAGGGCTGGGCGGAGACCTCATCGATCGACGCGCGCGACCTTGCGCTGTCCTTCGAGGACGCCGGCGTGGCAGCGATCGTCTATACCGACATCGGCCGTGACGGCATGCTGAGCGGGCTCAACCTGGCGCAGACCGTGGCGCTGGCCGAGACGGTCGCGATGCCGGTGATCGCGTCAGGTGGTGTGGGCGGGCCGCAGGACCTGATCGATCTCCGCCACGCTGCGGCCGGCACGCGAATCGAGGGCGTCATCGTCGGACGCGCCCTGTACGACGGGCGGATCGACCCTGCGCATGCACGGGCATTGCTTGCCGATTGAATTCACTATTCATCCGCATACGCCACTGAATTATCTGCAACCTGCGATCGGTACAGGGCAGGTCCTGAGCATAAATGCTTGCAATGCCCACGCTCGAGTAATCTAACAATCAGCAGCATGTTGAAATTGCGTGTCATTCCCTGCCTGGACGTGAAGGACGGCCGCGTCGTCAAGGGCGTCAACTTCGTCGCCTTGCGTGACGCGGGCGATCCGGTCGAGCAGGCCGCACTGTACGACACGGCCGGCGCGGATGAGCTCTGCTTCCTCGACATCACCGCCAGTCACGAGAACCGTGACACCATTCTCGACGTGGTATCGCGGACTGCCGCGCGCGTGTTCCTGCCGCTGACCGTCGGCGGTGGCATCCGCTCCACCGAGGATATGCGCCGGCTCCTGCTGGCGGGCACCGACAAGTGCAGCGTCAACTCGGCAGCGGTGGCGCGGCCGGAACTGGTGGGCGAGGCGGCGCAGAAATTCGGCAGCCAGTGCGTGGTGGTGGCGGTGGACGCCAAGCAGTCGGGGCCGGGGCGATGGGAGGTGTTCACCCATGGCGGCCGCCGTCCGACCGGCATCGACGCCGTAGGCTGGTGTCGCCAAGTGGCGGAGCTTGGCGCCGGCGAGATCCTGCTGACCAGCATGGACCGCGACGGCACCGGGCGCGGCTTCGACCTCGATCTGCTGCGTGCGGTGTGCGGCGCGGTGCGGCTGCCGGTGATTGCCTCGGGTGGTGTCGGCACGCTGCAACACTTCGTCGAGGGCGCCCAGGCAGGCGCCACCGGCCTGCTGGCGGCCAGCGTCTTCCATTTCGGCACGTTCACTATTGCGCAGGCGAAGGCAGCATTGCGTGTGGCCGGTCTGCCGGTGCGCCTGCCGCGCCAGGCGGCCTGATGGGGGGAGCCGCCATGGGCAAGTCGGCCAAGAAGAAGCGCGCTGCCGCGCCAGTGGTGCCCGAGCCGCAGCCGACGGCCGAGGTGCTGGACCGACTATGGACCGTGGTGCTGAGCCGACGTACCGCCGATCCCGCGGTGAGCCACTCGGCGCGGCTGCTATCGCGCGGCACCGCCAAGGTGGCGCAGAAATTCGGCGAGGAAGCGGTCGAGTGTCTGATCGAGGCAGTCGCCGGCAACCGCGACGCCGTGGTGGCCGAGAGTGCCGATGTGCTCTATCACCTGATCGTGCTGTGGGTCGCGAGCGGCGTCCACCCCGAGGACGTCTGGGCGGAGATAAAGCGCCGCGAGGGCATCAGTGGCATCGCCGAAAAGGCCGCACGGGGTCGCGAACTGCCGGTTGCGTTCAGCCCGGAGACGACGAAAATCCCCTGACCGGATGGGGAGACCAGCCATGGCCAGCAGCGGCCTGCCACCTTACGACGACACCAACATCTTTGCCCGCATCCTGCGCGGCGAAATACCCAACCGGACGGTGTACGAGGATCAGTGGGCGCTGGCGTTCCATGACATCAACCCGCACGCGCCGGTGCATGTGCTGGTGATCCCGAAGGGGAGATATGTGTCGTTCGCCGACTTTAGCGCCGGCGCGAGCGCGGAAGAGATCGCCGGGTTCATGCGCGCCGTGGGCAAGGTGGCGAAGGATCTCGGGCTGGAGGCGCAGGGCTATCGGCTGCTCACCAACATGGGTGAGCACGGCCATCAGGAGGTGCCGCATTTCCACGTGCATCTGTTCGCTGGCCGGCCGTTGGGCAGGATGCTATCGAAGGCTTGATCTACATGTCATTGCGAGGCGCGTAGCGACGAAGCAATCTCGATGTAATTGCGCACCGTCAGTGATGCCATACGGGCGCGGGATTGCGTCGTCGCTCCTCGCAATGACAATTGTATATGCGCTTCAGTTCATCACCTGGATCATCTCGCGCACGCGCGGATAGACCTCGCCGGCCCAGCGCCGGCCGCTGAACACGCCGTAGTGGCCGACACCAGTCTGCAGGTGGTTCTGCTTAAGATTGACCGGCACCCGGCTGCAAAGGTCGAGCGCCGCCATGGTCTGGCCGATCGCGCAGATGTCGTCGCGCTCGCCTTCCACCGTCAGGAGACCCATTCGGCGGATCGTCGCCGGCCGCACCGGCTGGCCGTGCCAGGTCAGCGCGCCGCGCGGCAGGTCGTGCTCCTGGAACACGCGCTGCACCGTCTCGAGATAAAACTCCGCCGGCAGGTCCATCACCGCGCCGTATTCGTCGTAGAACTTCCGATGCGCCTCCGCACTGATGTGATCGCCGCCGACCAGGCTACGGAACTGGCCGAAATGCGCGCTGATATGCCGGTCCAGGTTCATGCTCATGAACGCCGAGAGCTGCACGAAGCCGGGATAGACGTGGCGGAACGCGCCGGGGAAGCGCCAGGGCACCGCACCGATCAGGTGCCGCTGGAACCATTCGATTGGCCGTGACTTGGCAAGCTCGTTGACCTTGGTCGGATTGACCTGCGTGTCGATCGGCCCGGCCATCAGCGTCAGGCTGCGCGGGGTCGCCGGATCGCCGGCCTCCGCCATCACTGCGGCCGCGGCGAGCGCCGCCACCGCCGGCTGGCATACCGCGACGATGTGGCTGCCCGGTCCCATCGCGCGCAGGAAGCGGATGATGTGATCGATGAACTCGTCGAAGCCGAAGCGCCCCTCGGCCAGCGGCACATCCCGCGCGTTCTTCCAGTCGGTGATGTAGAGGTCGTGCTCGGGCAGCATCACCTGGACGGTGCCTCGCAATAGCGTGGCGAAATGGCCCGACATCGGCGCCACCAGCAGCACGCGCGGCTGCGGAACCGCGTGGTCCTTGCGGAAGCGCAGCAGCGTGCCGAACGGCGTATCGTCGGCTGCCTCCTCGGTCACCGCCACGACACGTCCGTCCACCGTCACGGTATCGATGCCGAACGGTGGCCGGTCGTGGGTCAGCCCTGCGTCGGCGAAGATGCTCAGTCCAGCCGCAATGTGCCGCATCAGCGGCGGCGTGCAGGTGCCAAAATCGGCCAATCGCGCCAGGCTGACGCCGAATCGCGCGGCCCGGCGCAACGGGAACAGCAGATCCGCCTGAGCCTGATAGAGCTGATACATCATCGACCGGCGAAAGTTGCGTTCATGCGGTTGTCGAGCGGGTAGGTTCGGGCGTTATATTGCAGCGCAGCATGGACCGGTCGATGAAGGGACGCAACATGGCGACGCTCCTGATCAGCAGCAAGAACTATTCGTCGTGGTCGTTGCGCGGCTTCCTGCTCGCCCGCATGGCCCGGCTGGAGTTCGAGGAGCAGGTGGTTGCGTCCGACGATCCCAACACACGCGCCGAGCTGCTGTTGCGCGCCTCGTCGATCCGGGTGCCGTGCCTGGTACATGACGGCGTGACGGTGTGGGACACGCTGGCGATCGCCGAATACCTGCATGAGGTGTGCCCGAACGCGGGGATGTATCCGGGCGACCGCATGGCACGCGCCCATTGCCGCGCGATCTCGGGCGAGATGCATTCCGGCTTCTCCGCGCTGCGTTCGTCCCTGCCGATGAACCTGCGCACCGAGGGGCGGCGCATCGCCATCTGGTCCGCCGCGCAGGCCGACATCGACCGGATCACCGAGATCTGGCGCGAATGCCTGGACACCTGGAAGGGTCCGTGGCTGTTTGGCCGCACGCCGACGGTGGCCGATGCCATGTACGCCCCGGTGGTCACCCGCTTCCGCAGTTACAGCGTTCAGCTCGATGCGGTCTGCGCGGCGTATTGCGCGCATGTCTGGACCTGGCCCGACCTCGCCGAGTGGGTGGCGGCGGCGCAGCTCGAGCCGGAGGAGATCGAGGAACTGGAAGTCGAGTTCTGACGCTGTCGCTCAGGCAAGCTTGGTCCACGGCGTGGGCACCGGCACCGCGCAGGGGCCTGCGACGTCGAGCGTCTTGAAGTCGGCCGGCGCGACCACTTCCAGGTATTCCATGTCCGGCGAGTAGTCGAACAGGTAGTGCGTGATGCCGGGGCGCTGATGCACGCAGTCGCCGGCGGCAACCAAGTGCTCCTCGCCTTCGTACATGAAGCGCGCCCAGCCCTTCAGCATGATCACGATGTGGAAGTCGGCGACGTGCTGATGCCAGCCGGTGCCTTTCTCAGGCGGACTGTTGGCCTTCACCAGTTGTGCCAGCACACGCCCGCCGGTGGCGGCGGCGACCCCGAGGTCGCGGTACAGGAAGAAGTCGCGCAGCCCTTCGCCCACCCAGGGCGTGTCGCCGGGCTTGACGTGCGAGAAGGTGTTGACGGCGGGTTGGTCCAGCATCAGGCACACTCCCTTGTTGCGGTCGAGAGCTGCTTCCGGCTGTCTCCTCCCCTGGTGCATCCTGATCTCCCAGCAGGATGCTGCGGCGCAGCGTGACACGGTGTGGGGCGGGGGAGCAACTGGTTTCTGGCGTGGGGCGGGATGACGAGCCGGCGATAGGCGATGTGCCGTGGAGACTGGCGGGTCTTTCTACTAGACACGACGGTTTGGTTCCATCAGTCCCTGTCACCTGACTCTTGACACTTTCTGCGTAGAAATCCGTTGCGATTGAGACGTGGCGGTGCGATACTGATTATGCTGTAATGGCTTGAACCTTCAAGGTTCTTCTCCTTTGCACCCGCGTGCTGCCTTTTTGGTTCCGGCTACGCCGGCTTAGGGCAAATACAGCTCTATATACATGCCGTGGTCGCGCACTCACTGGATCGAGATCGGTTCGCCGCGCACCGGCATGACGCACAGGAGCAGCAGCTTCTCTCACCTGCGTCTTTCGTGGGATCAGCAGCGTGAAGCCACCGTGCCTCCGGTCTCCACCCGCTGGGCGGTGGAGCGCTTCCTCTTCTGGACCGGCTACGATCAGCCACTGGCCCAGAGCTTCAAGGCACGAAGCAACCATCCGCTTCGCAAACGTGAACCCGCCGGCTATATGGGAGACATCGATTGTAGGTCGAGTACGCTCGGGACTAAGCTGCCGGCCACAATCCGGGAGACCGTAGCTTAATCAGACATCTCCGGTAATCAGTTGAGACAAGTCGGGAGCGAACAGCATGAGTCCGTGGAAAGTTACGGTTTTATTGGTACTTCCTTTGCTTGCGATAATCATGTCGATAGCTTCATATCCGGTAGCGACCATTGGATTTGCGCTATTCGCAATGGCTATATGCCCAATGCTTGTCATTGGTTGCCTCATTGCTGGCACCGATTCGGTCGACAGCCTAGACAAGTCGTGCACCTATATTTCCTTATATGTACTGGGGGTATTCTGCATTTCGGTAATAATACTTTTCGGGATCGAAGTCGCCGGACCTAACCCATATAGGTATTATGCGCTCGTACCCGCCGCGCTCGTCCCCTACTTACTCATGAAAATAGTGCAGAGCTTCGTAGCTCAACTTGGACCAGACCTAGACGACTGGCCGTCCGGGCACAAGAGGATCGTACTTGGTATCTCCGCCACGATGATCCTTGTCGGATCCGCTATTGTTGCAAACTTCTACTTAGACCCCGACGCAATCAGATGGCTCTTGGCTGACCCCCGGCTACCCGGGAACCACGCCAGCACTTTGGAGTCGATCCCTCCGCCGTTTCGTCCTTTCCTTCATGTGGGGTTTATGTTCATATTTGGATTTATAGTCGGGCTATTAAATTGGGCCATGTTCTGGGAGAAGCGCCGGAATTTCGGGGCAAAACTCAGCCGAGCGCTCGCCAGTTTTCGCGTTGAGCAGACATCGGAGCAGTTTTCGATCCATTGCTTTTTTTGGATTGTTTTGTTTGCCTATCTAGCAGGGATCGCGGCCTCCGGATATGTCCTTTACCAATCTTTTCCCATTGGGATGCTAGTAGCTCTGACTGCGGGCGGTAGTGGCTACCTTTTGAGGATGTCTTTTGTGTCGCTCGGCCCATCTCAGGACAAGGAGGGCAGGGCACTTTCGCGCCGTACGGCGGAGCGAGACCGCGAGGAAATTGCGAAATTGCGGTACGAGCAGGGCGCCGAGGAAGGAGCACCGGCCACGGACGCAATCAACGCAGCAGCGCCTGATCAACCTGTCCGGCCTGCGGTGCAAGGTGGTAATTCTTTCACGACGCACGTCAGCACTTCTTTGATGATGCCACCTAGCGGTGCCGTTGCCAAGTTTGCAAGCCAAGCACAGCCTGCTCCTCAGGCCGTCCAGCCTGCAATGCAAGTACGGATTGTTTGTCCATCCTGCTTGACTGTGTACGAGATCCCGCCGAGTTTGCTTAGCGTAGGTAGGACGGCACGTTGCGCGCGATGCGGAGGCGAATGGGTGCCGGCGCATGGTGCCGCCGCGCCGCCAGCATGATGGAATTACTGCGCGAGCACGGCGATCGCGACCAGGCTATATACGGGCCAATTGAAGTCAACACGCCAACAATTTCAGGCTTGTGAGGACTGCCGCCAAATCTTCAAAGCTAGTGACTAGGTCACGTTCGCGGCCCAAACCTCGAAATCGCAGCCGTTGTGGTCAAGAATCCGGTATGTATACATGTTCACTTGGCGTCCTGCTTCAGCGGGTTCCGCCTGCCCGACCTTAGCCCTAACATTGAGCTGAGCCGGCGATGCAATGCTTGGCCATACCAGGAGCACCCATGTCCCTGTCACTCGGCAATCTACCAGACACCCGCTACCCCGAACCACGCATTGAACGGCTCGACCCCCGCTTCGTCTACCGCCAAGGCAACGCGGCGATCGAGCGCATCGCCACCGGGTTCCGCTGGGCCGAGGGGCCGGCGTATTTCCGCGACGGCGGGTTCCTGCTGTTCAGCGACATCCCCAACAACCGGATGATGCGCTGGCTGGAGGAGGACGGGCACGTGTCGGTGTTCCGCTCGCCCTCCAACTATGCCAACGGCAACACGCGCGACCGCGAGGGCCGGCTGATCACCTGCGAGCACGATACGCGCCGGGTGACGCGGACGGAGCCGGATGGGCGAATCACCGTGCTGATCGACCGGTTCGAGGACAAGCGGTTGAACGCGCCGAACGATGTGGTGGTGGCAGCAGCCGACGGGGCGGTGTGGTTCACCGACCCGGGCTATGGGATCGACGGGCCGTACGAAGGGCACAAGGCGGAAGCGGAACTGCCGCGCAATGTGTATCGGCTCGATCCCGTGAACGGCGCGGCGAGCGTGGTGGCGGACGACTTCGTGCGGCCGAACGGGATCTGTTTCTCACCGGATGAGCGTAGGCTTTATGTGGTGGATTCCGGCATCTCGCATGGCGGGCCGGCGCATATTCGTGTGTTCGATGTCGATGGTGAACGCTTGCGCAACGGGCGCGTGTTCGCCGACGATTTCGCGCCCGGCATGACCGACGGGTTGCGCACGGACATCGATGGCAACGTCTGGTGCTCGATGGGCTGGTCCGATCCGGCCGAGGACGGCGTGCGCTGCTACGCGCCGGACGGTGACCTGATCGGCAAGATCCATCTGCCGGAAGGCTGCGCCAATCTCTGCTTCGGCGGCACCAAGAAGGACCGGCTGTTCATGTGCGCCAGCACCTCGGTCTATGCCCTGTACGTGAATGCACAGGGTGCTTTGGTGCCATAGCCGGGAGACGATGGGTTTCGCTGCGCTCAACCCATCCTACGACGACTACGGCAACGGCATCGCTTCCTTGTAGGATGGGTAGAGCGCAGCGAAACCTATCGTCTCGCCCCACATTTCAATGGAACTTCGGCATCACCTCCTGGCACAACAGCCGCAGCGCGGTCATCACGTTCGCATGCGGGATCAGCACGCCATCCAGGCCCAGTTCCTGCCGCAGTCCCTCCAACCGGTCGGCAACCGAGCCTGGCGAACCGATCAGCACCGTGCCCTGCAGCGCCTGCTCATAGGTTATCGTCTCCAGCCGCCGCGCGGTCGCAGCGCGCCGGTCTGCCCCATCCACGCCGGCGCGCTGCGCCGAATCCGCCAGCAGCGCCGCCTGCTGGCGGTAGAAGTGGATCAGGCTCGGCTCCGCCTCCGTGCGTGCCTGCGCGTCACTCGGCGCGATATAGGCAGGAACGCGCAGGAACACGCCGCCGCTCCGCGGATCGGCGAACGACGCAAGCGCCTCGCGATAGGCTGCGACCTGCGGCGCGATCTCCGCCGCGGTCTCGTAGCGCACAGCGACGAAGATCGGCAGGCCCTGCCGGCCGATGGATACAAACGTATCGGCACTGGTGGCCGCGACGCGGATCGGCGGTGTCGGCTGCTGATACGGCTTCGGCACCACCGCCACATCCTCGAAGCGATGATACTTGCCCTGATAGGACACCTTCTCCTGCGTCCACGCCTTGCGCACGATGTCGAGGACCTCGGCGAAGCGTTCGCGGCTCTCGCCATAGGGCACGCCATAGGCCTCGTAAGTGCGCGCCACACCACTGCGACCGACGCCGAGGATCAGCCGCCCGTTGCTGATCTGATCGACGGTCGCCGCCTCCTCGGCCAGCCGCAATGGATGGCACAGCGGGAGCACCTGCACGGCAAGTCCGATCTTCATCCGCTGCGTGCGCGCCGCGATCGCGCTGGCAACGCAGAGCGGCGCCGACAGCACCGAACGTGCCGGATCGAAGTGCAATTCGCCCAGCCACATCGTATCGAGGCCCCAGCGTTCGGCGCCATCCACCAATTCGAAGGACTGCGCGAAGGCTTCGGCGTGCGATCGTCCCGGCAAGGACGGGAACTCGTGAAAGATGCCGAATTCCATGTCCGCCCACTCCCGTTCCATCGCTCAGCGGAAAGCCTAGAATGAGTGTCCGCATCCTGTCACGCGAGGCACCCATGACCTATCCGACGCATCTGCTGCCGACCACCGTTGTCGGCAGCTACCCGCAGCCCGACTGGCTGGTGAATCGCGCGGCGCTGGAGCAGCATGGCGTGCCGCGCACCCACGCACACGACATCTGGCGCATGCCCGCCGAACTGCTCGAGCTGGCACAGGACGATGGCACCATCCTGGCGATCCGCGACATGGAGCGTGCCGGCATCGACATCATCACCGACGGCGAGATCCGCCGCGAAAGCTACTCCAACCGGTTCGCGCTTGCGCTGGAGGGGATCGACGCCGAGAGGCCGGGCGAGGTGCGCTCGCAGACCGGCCGCGTCACGCCGGTGCCGCGCGTGGTCGGAAAGATCCGCCGGCGCGGACCGGTGGAGTTGCGCGATGTCGAGTTCCTGCTGCACCACACCGATCGCGCGACCAAGATCACGCTGCCCGGTCCGTTCACGCTGTCGCAGCAGGCGAAGAACGAGTTCTACGCGGACGAGGAAGAGATGGCGATGGACTACGCTGCCGCCGTCAACGAAGAGCTGCGCGACCTGAAGGCGACCGGCGTCGATGTGGTGCAGCTCGACGAGCCCTGGGTGCGCACCGCGCCGGACAAGGCGGAGCGTTACGGCGTACGCGCGATCAACCGGGCGCTGGAGGGGATCGAGGGGCCGACCGTGGTGCATCTCTGCTTCGGCTACGCCCACGTGGTGCACAACAAGCCGAGCGGCTACGCATTCCTGCCGCAGCTTGCCGACACGATCGCGCGGCAGATCTCGATCGAGGCGGCACAGCCGAAGCTCGATCTCGGCGTGCTGGCCGATCTGTCGGGGAAGCAGATCATGCTGGGCGTGCTCGATCTCGGCAGCGCCGAGGTGGAGGCCGCGGAGCAGGTGGCCGAACGCATCCGCGCGGGGCTGCGGCATGTGGCGGCGGAGCGGTTGATCCCCGCACCCGACTGCGGCATGAAGTACATGCCGCGGGAGCGGGCGTTCGGTAAGCTGCGCGCGCTGGCGGAGGGTGCGGCGATCGTGCGGCGTGAACTGGCGGGATGATCAATTCACTGGCGCGCGCGTAGCGCACTTCAGCGCATAAGTGCTGCCGGCCGCCGACCGGGCGATGCATTCAAATTGGGCTGCTCCCGGCGGATGAAGTCTTGTTCCACCTGATTCAGCTCCGATCGGGTGCAATTGGTAACAATAGTAAGGGTTATACACCGTCCGTCCCTGACGGCATCGGCCAGCGCGTGATGAATACGCCGAAACTTGCCGTTAGGATGATGTGACCGTAACCCTTTGAGGATACGCGCGACATTGCGGCGATATTCTTTCTTCGGTCTGCGAATTTTAGTGTACTTGCCGATATAGGTGCCTGCCTCTTCGATTCTCCACCGATAGATGCCGGGCTTGCTGCAATCCACGTTGGGCTCTTCGATCACTTTGCACCAATGTCCGGTCAGCACCAGCACGTCGCCCGAGACCGGCTCCATGGGGAGCTCAACGGCACTCATACAACAAAACTGCGAATCATCGCTTCAATCTGCTCGGTGGACACGCCCCTGGAGCAGGCCTCCGCGAATACTTCGTGAAACGACCGTAGCCGCTCCACCATGGTGCCGAGATCGACCTCCTGGCGCACCGCGTAACCTTGCCGCGCAATGCGGCGCACCCGTCTCGTGATGTTCTCGGTCTCCGCACCACCGAACGGCTCGTCGAACATGATCCTGTAGTAAAATGACTTCGGCCCCGGCCTATGATCCGGCTTGAGCCGGATTTCCGCTATCTCGTCGAGCCACTCCAACAGTTCGACGATCCAGTGCTCGCGCTCACCCGACTCGACGACCAACAGCTTCAGCAGGTGATCGTTGACCGGCTTTTCCAGCCCAGTGATCACCGCCTCCGCCTTCTTGCGGGAGTAGGACATCTCCTCGAGTGGAGCCCGGGTCAATATGTCGCCGATCCGCATGGGAAAACCTACTGCGCGGGCACGCGGGTCTCGATCAGCTCCGCCTCCACCGCCGCCTGCACCACGTCCAGTGTGTGCCGCACATCGGCGGTATCGTGCGCCAGCGAGACGTAGAACTTGCTCTCGCCCTTCAGGATGCCGCCATCGCGGAACCGCCGATTGAACCGGCGCTGCATCTCAGCATCCGCGCGCAATGTCGCGCGGTAGTCCGCGACATCGCCGGCGGCATAGACGATGTCGAACAGCGGCGGCACGCCGATCACCTGCGCCGGCAGGCCGGCCTTCTCCAGCATCGCGGACATCCCCGCCATCAACTCGCGTCCCGTCGCGAACACCTTCTCGTAGGCACCCGGCCGCCGCAGGACCTCCAGCGTCGCCAGGCCCGCCGCCGCGGCCACCGGATTGCCGGACAGGGTGCCGATCTGGGTCAGGAACCGCTCATCGCCAGCCTTGCCGCGATCGAACAGCGCCATGATGTCCTCGCGGCCCGCGATCGCCGCCAGCGGGAAGCCGCCGCCGATGACTTTGCCCAGTGTGCAGAGATCCGGCGTCACGCCGTAGAACTCCTGCGCTCCGCCATAGGCGAAGCGGAACCCGGTCACAACCTCGTCGAAGATCAGCGGAATTCCGTGCTCCTTCGTGGCATCGCGCAGCGCCTGGAGGAAGCCGGGCTTCGGCGGCAGCAGCCGCTGGAACGGCTCGACGATCACGCCGCCCAGTTCGTCGTGGTGCTCGTGGATCAGGCTCGCCGCCATTGCCGGATCGTTGAACGGCGCGATGATCATCTCGTCGCGCACGCTGCGCGGGATGCCGGGCGAATCCGGCACCGCCTGCGGGAAGTTGCCGGGGCGCTTGGGCGCCAGGCTCATCAGGCTGTAGTCGCTCATGCCATGATAGCCGCCCTCGAACTTCAGGATCTTGTCGCGGCCACGGAACGCGCGGGCGACGCGCATGGCGTAGGCGTCGGCCTCGGTGCCGCTGCTGACGAAGCGCACCTTCTCAGCGCACGCCACCGCATCGACGATCTCGGCCGCCAGCCGGATGCCGTGCTCGTTGTTGGCGAAGAACGTGGTGCCATGCGGAAGCTGCGCCTGCACCGCCGCCATCACGTCGGGATGGCAGTGGCCGACGAACATCGGTCCGGAGCCCAGCAGGAAATCGACATACTCGTTGCCGCTGACATCCCAGACCCGGCCGCCGCGTCCCTCGCGGATCACGATGTCGCCGGCCAGGTTGCCGAAGCTGCCGGCCGGCAGCACGCGCTGCGCCAGCTCGATCAGCGTCTGCTCTTCATCGCCCCGGGTGCGTCCGCTCATCGCCCTCACTCCGCCTGTGCCAAAGCCATGCCGTGCGCCCGGCGGCGCGACCGACGGTCACCGACCAGTACCGCGAGCACGGTCATCATCATGAAACATACCGAGCTGTAGAAAATCCAGCGCGGTTCGCCCTGGTCCATCAGCCACCCGCCCAGCATGGGACCGATCGTGCCGCCGATGTTGAAGCCAGTGGTCACGATGCCGAACACGCGGCCGGCCATGCCGGGCGGTGCGGCGGCGCGCACCAGCATGTCGCGCGACGGCATGATCATGCCGGAGAGGAAGCCCGCCGCGGCCATTGCCGCCATCAACAGGATCACGCCGAGGTCGAACGTGCCGATCACGAACATCAGCGCCGCCGCGGCGCCGAACCCGGCGGCAGCCACCTCGGCGTGACGGCGCGTCGCATCCGCGACGAAGCCGCCGGCCAGCACACCGATCGCGGTCGCCATCAGATAGGCGGACAGCGCGGCATTCGCGGCCGAGAACTGGATGCCGTACAGCGCGACCAGCGCCACCACCGAGAACGTGGAGATCGCACCGGAGGACAGGCTGAGCAGCGCGAACAGGCCGGTCAGCCCGATCACCGCGGGCGACAGCAGGACGCGTGCGGGCTCGCGGCCGGCCTCCTGCGGCTTCACCGCGGGCCGGGGCGCGATCAGGTCCAGTCCGGGCGACAGCAGCAGCGTTACGGCGACCGCCGGCCCGATCAGGCCGGCGAACATCAGCGCCGCCTGCAGCCCGGCCGTGGCGGCGACGACCAACATCACGGTCGGCGCGATCGCGCCGCCGAAGAAGCCGGCGAAGGTGTGGACCGAGAAGGCGCGTCCCACGCGCGATGGATCGATCACCGACCCCAGGATCGAGTAGTCGGACGGGTGATACACCGCGTTGGCGATGCCGATCAGCACCGACGCGCACAGCATCCAGGGATACACCGGGAACACGCCGACCGAGCCGTAGGCGACGCCGGACAGGCAGAGCCCGGCGATCAGCGCGCGACGCGCGCCGAAGCGGTCCACGATATAACCCATCGGCGCCTGAACCAGGGCAGAGGTCACGTTGGATATCGTGATCGCGAGGCCGAGTTCGATGAAGCCGACTCCCATGCGCTCGCGCAGCAGGTAGAACAGCGGCGGGAACACCAGATAGTGGAAGTGGCTGACAAGGTGCGCGGCGGAGATCAGGCCGAGCGCGCGCGCCTCGCTGACTTTTCTTGGCTCGGACGTCATGGCCGCCTGCATACGTCATTCCGTCGGAAGCGGGAACCCGAGCATGGCGCAAGGCGGCAGGGTCTCCACGTCATGGCCCTATTACGCCAGCAACGTCTGGTAAAGGTCCTGCCACGCCGGATTCTGGGTATCGATCAGGTAGAGTTTCCATCGCCGCGGCCAACGCTTGATGCTTGTTTCCCGTTGGATCACGGTGACGATATGCTCGTGCCACTCGACGTAAACCACCATGCCCAGGCGGCAGCGATTGAACGGCCGGTACGGCGGTCCGGAGCAGCCCGGCCTGACGCGGGCGTAGCCAAGGCGTCGGGCTTGCGCGCCCAGTTTCTGTTACCTTGGGCAATGCCCGGGGGCATGAACCGTGAGCGCCGCCCAGGTTTGAGCAAAGTCCCGAGCGTGGCCATGCGGGCCCCGTCCCGGCGGTGGAATGAGGCAACTGCGATGCGTCCGTGGCTGGCCGTGGTGTTTTGCGCCTTGCTTGGTTGGGGGCCGGCCTGGGCCGCCTGCGCCGGCCCGCCGTACGACCAGTTCGATTTCTGGTTGGGCGCATGGCATGACCCGGCGGCACCGGCGGCCGAGCATTACGCGGTCAGGCGCACCGCCGGCGGCTGCGCGATCGAGGAAG
>Ga0209040_10001283_pt1 | contig 19806 bp, 27 predicted proteins | sample BogFormECP12_OM3_FD_188240 | JGI IMG/M metagenome (GOLD analysis project Ga0209040, IMG submission 188240) | Bog forest soil microbial communities from Calvert Island, British Columbia, Canada - ECP12_OM3 (SPAdes) (version 2) | ecosystem: Environmental > Aquatic > Freshwater > Wetlands > Bog ...
ACCTCGACTACGCCGAGGACTACGACATCTGATAGAATGGTAGAACATGAGAGACATCAAAGGGGAGTCGGAGAAATAGCCATGGGCGTGCGAGAACGATTGGTGTGCCGGAGCTGCTACAAACGCGCCGGCCTGGAAGGTGAAGAAACGACTCTCGGCATTCTCGTCCCGATGAGGTGCACGATCTGTGGTTGCGAGGTACCGCCGTCAGAGTTGCGGCAGCCCAAGCACCACTACGAGCAAATCCGCGAACGACTCTCCGCAATGCCTCGAGACCAGGAGGAGAAACCATGAATATCACCGACGATAGGCGACCCTTTCCGTACAAGCTCTCTCCCGTCGAGGCGCTCGCGTACGCGGTCGAGGCCGCGAACTTCCCCTCGGACTCGAAGCGCCGCTGGCCGAAGCCAGGTGCGCTCATCGAGCGAGCGCCCGAGCACGTGCGGGAAGCGCTCCGCCAGCTCACCTCCGACGATGCCGCGAAGCTTCGGTTCGAGCCTTTGCTCTGTGGGCCTTGACCGACCCCGCGGCAGGGGTTAAGGTCGGGCTCATGAACTCCCTACGCTGAAGCGGTTCACGTACCGCCTGCTGCAAAGCAGACCGAAACCCCTCCCTGCCACTTCATCATCGCTCGCCGCGACCTGCCGTTGGGCCCCCTCGCCGCCCAGGTCGCTCACGCTGCCGGCAATTCGTCGCCGGGGAACCTCCCCGAGCACACGATCGCCGTCGTTCTCAGCGTGCCCAACGAGCAGGCTCTCGAGGCCGTCGCGAAGCGCCTGACGCTCGCGGGCATCGAGTTCGTGCGCGTCGTCGAGGACGACGCCCCCTACCACGGTCAGCTCATGGCGCTCGGCTGCAAGCCCGGCCGGAAGGAGGTGATCGGCCGCCCGCTCAGCGGCCTGCCTCTCTTGCGGTGATCCGTTTACGGGCCGGTAGCTCAGAGAAAGAGCACCGGGCTTTTAGCCCGGCGGTCGCACGTTCAAGTCGTGCCCGGCCCACATGCGCCTTTAGCTCAGTTGGTAGAGCGTCACTGCGTCGTGTACGCGATTCGGTGAAGGTCGGTGGTTCGAGTCCATCAAGGCGCTCCATTTTCCGAAGAAGGAGAAGGGATCATGGCGTACATCATGTCCGAGAAGAAACGTTACAGCATGTCCGAGGACGAGCGCGCCGAGCGCGAGAAGATCAAGGCGGTGCACAAGCGCTTGAGAGAGCCCTTGCGTGGAGGTCGAGGCGGTGACCGCTACGATCTTCTGGCGTGGGCTTTCGTGCGAGGTTTCAAGTACAGGCGGTGCGAGCGCAGCAACCGCATCCAGACGTGCGGCGGTGAGCCCGCCGACATGCACGGGAACCCGGTGGGGCCGGGAGAGAAGCCGTACACGCACAACGCACCCGATCCGTCGGACCTGTGGGTGAGGCTTGTGAGGGCAGGCGTGTTCGCGGCCCCGGTCGGAGGTCTTCCTGGCTCGTGGAAAGATCGTATGGCCTGGTACGACCACGAAGTGTCCAAGTCGGAGGTAGGTGCGACACTGATCGCTTGGCTTGCTGATCCGGCGGGCGCCATCGCGCTGCCGTCGCCGAGGCCGAAAAAGCCATATCCGGTCGCGGCCGAGTAGGATAGAACTCCTTCAGTGCCGTTGCAGCTCGCTGCGATGGGTACTGAAGGTCCCACACACCTAGTTGGGAACCGCTCGCTTCGGCTCGCAGCCTTGGGAGCCCGGTAGGTGGGGTGGATTGGGGCTGTAGCTCAGCGGCAGAGCAGGAGCTTGTAGAACCTCTTGGTCGCGGGTTCAAATCCCGTCAGCCCCTCTTCACGCGCCTTTGGTTTAGGTCGGTTAGAGCACTCCGGATGTAGACTGGAGAGTCGTGGGTTCGAATCCCTCAGGGCGCGCTGCTATTGATGTCAGCGAGGTCTTCTACCGAGCGCGACCGACACGCAGGTCGCGCTTACGCACGGGTCTCGGCGCACCGAGCAATCAGCGAGGTCTTCTACCATGATCAGGCGCGGCAACAGCGGGTGCAGGAGGCGTCTCGGCGCACCGAGCAATCAGCGAGGTCTTCTACGGTGGCCAACCCCGCGACGTCCGCCGGGGACCTGTTGTCTCGGCGCACCGAGCAATCAGCGAGGTCTTCTACCGCCGACCTGGTGGGGGAATGGATGGGCCTGACGGGAGTGTCTCGGCGCACCGAGCAATCAGCGAGGTCTTCTACCGCCACGCTGAAGGTGGCGTCGGCTCCAGTTGTAAATCCGTCTCGGCGCACCGAGCAATCAGCGAGGTCTTCTACCGACGATTCGGGGGTCGATCAGCTTGGCCAGCGTGGGGTCTCGGCGCACCGAGCAATCAGCGAGGTCTTCTACCGTCCCGTCGGTGGTTCCCCCTGATCGGGAGCCACCGGGTCTCGGCGCACCGAGCAATCAGCGAGGTCTTCTACGTCCTGCGCGTGCCGCGCACGAGCACGCCATTCCTGTCTCGGCGCACCGAGCAATCAGCGAGGTCTTCTACCTGAAGCGTTTCGCTCTCCCCACCAACGCGGCACGCGCGTCTCGGCGCACCGAGCAATCAGCGAGGTCTTCTACGCGCTCAGGCGTCGCCTCGTGAAGCTCCAACGCAAGTCTCGGCGCACCGAGCAATCAGCGAGGTCTTCTACCGAGCGCGGGCCCGCCGAGCGCACCCCAGATGTTGTCGTCTCGGCGCACCGAGCAATCAGCGAGGTCTTCTACCTCGAACCCGTGTTGGCGCTGAACTCAAGCGTCACCTTCGTCTCGGCGCACCGAGCAATCAGCGAGGTCTTCTACTCGAAGCTGGCGCAGAGCGCCACCACCTCAGGCAGTCTCGGCGCACCGAGCAATCAGCGAGGTCTTCTACAAAGTGATGCGGAAGCTCATGGCTGCACCTCGAAAAGTCTCGGCGCACCGAGCAATCAGCGAGGTCTTCTACCCGCTGGATCTCCGTGAGGCTGAACCCGCGGATGCAGTCTCGGCGCACCGAGCAATCAGCGAGGTCTTCTACGCTGCCCCTCCTTCTTCAGGCGTGCGCGAGTCGTGTCTCGGCGCACCGAGCAATCAGCGAGGTCTTCTACCTCCGCGAGCAAGCGCGCGACTGGTTCCAGGTCTCGGCGCACCGAGCAATCAGCGAGGTCTTCTACAGGGCCCTCAGGAACTCTATGATTTCAAGGATCTACGCGAGCATCTGCGAGAGGCTCACGGAGAATGGAGCGAAGCGCCATTCATCGTCACGTTCGCGTTTGCTTGTACCACGATTTTCTCTACTTGTTTCGCCTTCTTACGGGCCTTGCGAGCGCCTCCCGCTTTTTCGCCGCCACCTTGACGCTCGAGGGATTTCGGCATCGGCATTCCCGTCGTAGCGAGGCGTACGAGGTTGTAGGTTGCCACCTCGAAGTCTGCGTGGAAGGTCGCACCGCACGCCACACAAACGAACTTCTCTCCGTTTCGAGAGTTCTTGTCGCAGTAACTACACGCCGGACACGTGATGCTTGTTCGAAGCGGACAGCCTTCGATGACGTGCTCACCACGGTGTTTCGGCAGTTCGGAAAAAGTTTTGTGAAGAATTTGGATGAACCAGCGGTTCTCCGTCTTCGGGGTGAAGAAGTTGTCCCAGCCAGGCTCTCGAGCGCCTTTGCCGTGAAGTGACTTCACGTTGAGGTCTTCGATCACGACGACGATCTCGTCGCATTGCGTGATGCACCTCGTGTTCTGAAGGAGCGTGTTGACACACCAGCGCGCCAACTCTTGCTTCGATCGAGCGAGCCGTTTGTACTCCTCATTTTCGTTTTGTGCAGCCCAGTCAGCTTCCATCCGAGCTTTCGCGGTTTCCTGAGACAGGCGAGGGCGCATGCGGCCTACCCACTGGGAATCGGATCGCTTAATCCGTTGCGACTTCTTCGACACCTTTCCCTTTTTCGGCTGACGGTCGAAGTGAACGATATTTGGATCGCCTCCTCGGCGAAGGAAATCATCCGAGATGAAGTGCGTGTACGACCCCATCTTCTCCCACGGGAGTGTAGACGGGTCGACACCAAGGTAGTTGCACACCTTGTCTTTGGTGATCTGAGCCCCGGAGCCGGAAACCGTGACGATCTCTTTCTGTTGCTCGACGGAGAGAGTCTCGAACGCCTCCTTTCTCAGACGGGAATCCAACGCAGTGTGTCGCTTGCGGTACTCCTTCAGCTTTTCTTTTTGGTCTTCACGCAGTCCTTGCCGGTGCAGCACTGTACTTTCCAACGCGCCGGCCGACGTTCGGCCGATCCTGTAGATTGCTGCTGCGATCGGGTGGGTTTGTCCGAGATCCACGGCGACCAACCCCACTTCACGGCGGAGACCGTCTTCTCCCGGCTCAGTCAACCTCAGCAGCAGATCGCGTGCGTTCTTGGTCTTGACGGTACGCTTCGACAGGATCTTGGTGATCTCTGCCTTGTAAAGGAAGGTGACGATGCCGCGCTTCGTGTCGATCACGGGATCGCCGGTGAAGAGGTCGAGAAGACCTTTGAGGGTGAGCTTTTCGCGGGCTTCCTCGCTCAGAACTTTTCTCCACTCGACGTTGCGAAGCAGCCCGCGTACGTCGAAGACGACCCAATCCTCTTTGATTCTCATCACGACGAGCAGCGCCCCTTTTGCTCGTTCTCGAGTCAGGTGTGCCTGGAACTCTAGTGGCTTGGCGCGTCGTCCCGCTTTGGGCTTGTAGTCTTGGTTCGACCACTGCCTCATTCTCCTGTGCTTGTTCGTGGAGCACTTGAGCCTCTGCCACTCCGGCACGTAGCCGGGTTGACCTGGCGGAATCGCGAAGCGATCTTCGACCACGAATTGTGGAATGGGCGCGTCAGGCTCTACATTGTAAGCTTGGTACTCCTCTGGCAGACGAACGAAGCTGTGCTTTGAGGAGTTGTAGGGGACAGGACTCACCGAAGCGTAACTTAGAATGGACGGATCGATCCCTGGAGGGTGTAGTAGGAAGCCGTCTGCGTTCGTTGCGACCTCGGGCGCCTCGCGCACGACCTCCGTAAGGCCGTTTTCGCGGTTGTGCTCTGCGATCCGATTGTCTCGAGAACGTCGTTTCTCGTTTCGGTTCTCGACTTTTCGGACTACGCCGAAAGCCCGGTTTACGGCTGCTTTAGCGATCTTGTTGATCGCCTGGACGGGCAGTCCGCGATCGGGTACGCCAGTTTTTTCGAACCACAGCTTGTGTTGATCCGCGCTCGTGTCTTCCCATTTCTCCGAGAGTCCGTTGAGATGACCTTCCGCTTGGAGCGGTTGCGCGTAGATGTACGCTTGCACGTCGTGATTGGTCTTGGAGATGTCCCACTCTTCGAAAGGGTGACTCACGGCGACGACGAGGCACTTCGCAGGCGGTTGAAAGTTGGGCGGCACGTCGTCTCTAGCACCTTTGAGCAACCACTCACGTGCTGCTTCCATCTTTCCCTGCTTGTAGAGCCGTCCGGCAGTCTTGGCATCGCCTCCCGATAGTTTCTGTGTCCCGATCACTTCCTGACGAAAGACTTGGAACGCGGTCTTCTCCGCGGGCTGACGCATGAGGATCTTGTCTCCTATTTCACGGCTACTACGCATCTAATTCGGGATCAAGAAAAGAAAGCCTGTACTTGCCAAGTTAGATTCTTACGTGTTAGCGTGTCCTCCGCGCTCGAGGTCGAGGTCACGCACAAGCGTGAAAACAGCGGCAATCCTGCCGCCTAGCTCCTAAAGGCGTCTTCACCAGGGAGTTCTCCATGCCCGCCGAAGGCCCTACGCACGCCGATCTCTACGAAGTCACTGTCCGTGGGAATTTCGTTCTCTTCTGGGGCGGCTGGCCGAGCCAGTGGTACCCCGAGGGCGAGCGCCGGGCGCTGCCGGCGAGCTTCGTCGTCGACGGCATCAAGTACCCGTTCGCCGAGACGTGGATGATGGCTGAGAAGGCGAGGCTCTTCGGCGACGAGAAGACGCTCGCGAAGATCCTGAAGGCCAAGTACCCGCGGTCTGTGAAGGAGCTGGGCCGCGAGGTCACGCCGTTCAGCGCTTCGGTGTGGGATCGGGCGTCTTCTCGCGTCGTCTACGAAGGCAACCTCGCCAAGTTCGAGCAGAACGCCGGCTTGAGGAGGCTGCTTCTGGCGACGGACGACAAGACGATCGTCGAGGCGTCGCCCGACGATACGATCTGGGGCATCGGTATGTACGCGTCGGACCCTCGAGCAACTCACCCGAGGCAGTGGCTCGGGAAGAACCTCCTCGGTAAGGCGCTCATGAAGGTTCGCGAGACGCTGGGGTGAGTGATGCCGATTTGCAAACCGAACACGGTGATGCCGACGGGCACCCCAAAAGATCAAGAGAAGATCCTCCAGGCCATCCGCGAGTTGCCTGAGGATGACCAACGTGAGTGCGAGCGCCTTCTACGTGCGGTCGGGCCGCTGCTCCTCTGTCGAGCCCTTCACGGTATGCGGCGATGGTACGTGGGACAGACCAAGGCGGCGGCCGACCACGTGCTCCGGTGCCAGAAGGCGCTCTCGCTGGGGATGGACCTGCGGCCTCCTGTCGGTGTCTACCGTGGCTTCAAGTACCGGAGGGGCCTCTACACATGGTCGGAAGGAGACCGCGTGAGGCTTCCGGTTTTGCTCAACGGCGGGTGCTCGTCGTGGACGGGACATGAGCACCTGGCGAACAAGTTCTCTGGATCGACCAAGGAAAAGACTGGCGTCATCATCAGGCTCGAGAGCGGGACCGGCGTCACCACGTTCATCGCTCCGCCTGAGTGCAGCGAGATGTGGTTCAACCGACTCTACGCACGCACGATGGGTACTTCGCACAGGCACAGCGAATGCGAGTACGCCATCTACGCGCCCGAGGTGAAGGTCACGATCGTGAAAGTGAAAGGCCGCGCTTGAACGCGGCCTTTCTCGATTACGCCTGATGCGGCTTTCGACGTCGCCCCACACGAAGGTAAAGCGGCCAGCGGTCACCAGAAACGAAAAAGGCCCGGGGTGACCCGGGCCTCTTCGTGGTTGCGGCGGCTGGATTTGAACCAGCGTCCTTCGGGTTATGAGCCCGACGAGCTACCAGGCTGCTCCACGTCGCAGGAGTGTGGTAGCAGCCGGTTTACAGAGGGTCAAGCGCTTTATTCGAGCAACCCCTGCATCAACGTGAGCGGGTTCGTGAGGGCACCAGACGGGATCATCTCCCACTGAATGAAGCTGCCTACGAGAGGCCAGAAGAGCGGGTTACCGGAGCTGGAGCCTCCTGTGCTAGTCCCGTCGGCCGCGAACGGGCCGAGGTCCGGTACGCCTGCTACCGGCGCGCCGTTGACCAAGACTCGGAACGTGACCGTGATGCCGACGTTGGCAGGGTCGCCAGTGAAGCGGATTTTCTGCGTTGTGAAAGGCCGCGCGACTTCGGTCGTGATGCCGAACGCGATGCCGAGCGCTCCGGCCGAGGGCGGAAGAACAGGTGCGTATCCGGGAACGAGCAGTTGGCTTGCAGCACCCGTTTCAGAAAGCGATGCCGACGTCACGAAGAAGGGCGCGGTCTGCGTGAAATCCTGAAGGTTGAAGGTCGCGACGCCCGGCTGGGTCATCGGGAAGCCCTGGTTCCAGTACGCGCTCGCGCTAGTGACGATCATGGTGAGAAGCGATCCGGGGCCTCCGAAGACGCTACCTGCGTCCATGCTCCCGCCATTCTCACAGATGATGAAAAGCCCGTTCGTCGCTCCCAGGAGAGGCACGATCTGAACGTCGTTCTCACCACCGCCGACAAGACTGAAATCGTCGATGTCGAGAAAAGGTCCGATGGGTCCGGATCCGGGCGTGGCTACGATGACAGGCGCCGCCCCGAGGTTCGAATTGACGAACGATTGTCCTCGGCAGGTGAACAACTCGGAGTCACCCATCGTGATCGGGCTCGTCGTCGTGCTCGTGCAGCGGACCTCGACGTTCACGTCGGCGAGCCGTAGCTTGGGCGTGAAGACGCCATCCCCAAGCTCGAACAGCGTGAGCCCATCGGCCCCTCGGCCGATGTTCTGCGGGCTGCCGAGTACAGCCCCGAGCCACGGGTAGCTCCCTGGAGGCGGAGTAGGGATCTGGAACGTATCGTCGGCGACGATGGTCACGTACCCCGTGGCGCTCGCAGGCGCGGCGGCCACCGCGCAGGCTTCCAAGTCGCTCCACCGCGTGAAGAGGACCCCGCCCTGGGTAGGGCCGCCAGGCTGCCAGAAGAGCCGGACGCCACCGCCTGCGACCTGCTTGCCCTGGACCATGGCAAGAAGCCTACCACGGGCAGCAGGGGCTAGGAACCGGCCTCTCGTTTCTCGATGGCTCGCTGCACGGCGACGATCTGCCAGGCCGGTCCACCGAAGCTCAGGTTGAGCCTGATCTGGTGGAGTCGATGGGTGCTCGCCTCGCGTAGTTCTCGGAGAAACTCGAGGTCCCGTCGGCGCTCGGCGTCTTCGCTAGGGCCTCGGCCTCGTCGAAACATGTCGCATCCAGGCGGTTCGAGCCGCCGAGCCGATCAAGAAGGTCAAGGGCAATGGGAAGCTCTTCGGAACGACCACGATGGAGAAGCACTCGGAGCAGAACCAGACGGCCCAGTCTTCACGTTCGGTAAAGAGAGCCCTGCGGCGCTCGGCACCGCGGGCAGCACTCGAGGAGCTTCGTGATCATGGTCTTCAGCGGGGAGTTGAGGTGGCTGTTGGGGGAGGAACGGGAAGAGGCTGTGTTGGGAGCCAGTAGTGGCGGCTCAGGTACCCGACGGCTGCAACAAGCACCATCAAAAGCACGCGGTCGAGGATTCGCTCTCCTCGCATGGCGAGAAAGCCGGCGATTCCGGAACGCATCTTCTTCTGCGCGCTCCAATCATCGGCCATCTCTTTCATGGGTTCGAGGAGGCTCCAGATGCCGGTGGCCGGATCGATGGTGCCGTTCAGGTTTCGCGTCGTCGGGTGACCGAGGCTGTCTCGAGTCTCGACGGCGATCCGCATCCCGCGCCGTGATCTCCAGTCGATTGCTCGTACTGAAGTGTCGTCTTCGTCGGGCGCCCAGGGAACATTCGACGCATCGCTGCGGCTGATCTGTCGTGAAGCCGACGACATCTTGACCGACATTTTCGGCTGACTCAGGCGAGCTTCGTCGTCGTTTCGCTCGGAAGAAGTTGGAGCAGGCGGCACGGGGCTCTGCATGCTTGTACCGTACTACATGCACGTAATACGGTCAAACTGCTCGAAAAAACGCCTCGTCGCGCACTCGAGAAGGAGGCGCGACGAGGCGTGTGCAGCGGGCTAGACCTCGACGAGATGTCGAGCCGGTGCGGGGTCGACGGCCCCCGTCGCCCAGCCCGAGGACTGAACGCCGAGGTACGGGAGCCACGTCTCGGGCACCTTGTCGAGCGACCAAGAAGGAGTCGTCATCGGCAGGGTCTTCGGCTTCATCGGCTTCTTCCGAAGCGTCATCCCTGCCTGCGCGGGCGTCTTGTTCCCCTTTCTGTTGTTGCAGGGGTAGCACGACGTCACGATGTTCTCCCACACCGTCTGGCCCCCCTGGGCTCGCGGGATGACGTGCTCGTAGTTCAGCTCTCGCGCGGGCTTCTGCACGCCGCAGTACTGGCAACAGTAACCGTCACGCGTGAAGACGTTCACGCGCGAGAACTTCACGCCCTTCTTGAAGCCGTGGATGGCCTTGCGAAGGCGAGCCACCGACGGCAGCGGGAAGGCGAGCTTCATCGAGCGGATGATCTCGTCGTCGTACGCCTCGAGAACGTCGATCTTCCCCTGCACGAAAAGGAAAGCCGCGTCCTGCCACGAGAGAGTTCTGTGGGGCGACATCCAAGGGGTCAAGAGGAGGGTCTGGCGTTCCATTTGCGTCGAGCCTGTTTGTGAGCCTGTTCGTATGTCTGTTCGAGAGAGTCTTGGTAGGGACGGCGAGACTTGAACTCGCACGCCACGAAGGGTAGCAGGGTTTGAAGCTGCCGCGTCTGCCGATTCCGCCACGTCCCCATGGTGCTCTCGAAAGGGATCGAACCTTTACGCCTCTCGGCTCCAGGCCCCGGCCGGGGTCTATGGTGCGTCTTCCTGTTCCGCCACGAGAGCATGGTGCGATTGGAGAGAATTGAACTCTCACGGTGTTACCCACTAGCACCTCAAGCTAGCGCGTCTGCCATTCCGCCACAATCGCGTGGTGCACATGAGAGGAGTCGAACCTCCAAGTCACAAGGACACTGCGGTCTGAACGCAGCGCGGTTGCCGTTTCGCCACATGTGCATGATCTGTTGGTACGAGCACCGGGATTCGAACCCAGATTAGCCGCTTCAAAGGCGGCCGTCCTGCCTTTGGACGATGCTCGCATGGTACCGGCAGAGGGAATCGAACCCCCGCTGACATGGCTTATGAAACCATCGCTCTACCTGCTGAGCTATGCCGGCATGGTACCCCTGCGCGGAATCGAACCGCGTCTACCGACTTCGAAGGCCGGCGCTCGTCCATCGTCAGGGGCGTGGTCTCTCCGCCGAGAGTCGAACTCGGACAACCGGCTTCGGAGGCCGGTGCTGGATCCACCCAGACGAAGAGATTGGTACCCCCGCTAGGAGTTGAACCTAGACAACGAGCTTCGTAGGCTCGCGCCAAAATCCGCTTGGACGGGGGCATGGTACGCGTGGCAGGAGTCGAACCCGATTTTCAGTCCGCTTAGAACACGGACGCCTCACCGTGAGGTCCACGCGCATGGAGTCGAGGACGAGAATCGAACTCGTCTACGCGGTTTTGCAGACCGCGGCACTCACCAGAGCACCTCGACATTGGGGCGGTATATCAGGACGCCGGTACCGCGTCGGCGCTATCTCTATCGGCACCCAGAGCAAAATGGGCTTGTACTTCGCCGACCCTGGAGCGGGTGAGGGGAATCGAACCCCCTCCCTCTGGATGGGAACCAGAAGCTCGACCTTCGAGCTACACCCGCATGAAGGTCATTCGTGTTGTGGATTTTAATGGCCGTTGACATGTCGGCGACCTCCCACTCTCAGACCTGTCAAGCGCTACACGAACAACCAGAGCAGACGACGAGAATCGAACTCGTATGATCATCGTTGGCAACGATGCGCCTTACCAATCGGCCTCGCCTGCAAATGGCTCGCGTCCTTCCGATAGACGACGGAGGCCGAAGCCTCCGGCTGGATTCGAACCAGCATACGAGCCTCGAGCGGGATACGGGAGTCGAACCCGCCTAAAACTGCTTGGAAGACAGTCGCCTCACCACGTTGGCTTATCCCGCAACTTCGAACGGAGCCGACCCGGGGACTCGAACCCCGTACCCTCTGCTTACAAGGCAGATGCTCTACCGGATGAGCTAGGCCGGCATTGGAGACCCGCCGGGATTCGAACCCGGGAGGTCGCGTCCGTGTAGTACCCACAAGGCCATCGGGCGTCGACCGTCCCTCCGGTTATCCTGCCTCTTCTACGTGACCTTCGACCCGCGCATTGGCCTGCGATCTCGGGGCACAGAGCTGTCAGCGGGAATCGGACCCGCATCGCCGCTTTACCGAAGCGGAACTCTACCGTTGAGCTATGACAGCAGGGCGTCAGGCCGCAAGCCTGACGACAGATGGAACCTTGTCGTCCTCGCTACCGCAAAAGTACGCGCCGATCATGTCGATGTTCTCGATGTCGACGTCATTCGCGAGCGAGGGGGTGATGAGCTTGGCACGCTTGAGGGCTTGCCCAGCGACGAGGTGCGTCTTGTCGATGGCTTCCTCCTTCGACTCCGCACGAACACGAGCAATCGACGTGTAAAGAACACGCCAGACACGCACCATGGCCATGGGACACCTACTTCACGAGACGTAGTGGATCCGGCGAGAATCGAACTCGCGACATTCGGCTTGCAAAGCCGACGTTCTCCCGCTGAACTACGGACCCATGGCCTCGCCGTTGTGTCGCCAAGACGACTTGACAGCAAGGCGGTGGACCTGACTGGAATCGAACCAGCTACCCTCTCCATGCCATGGAGATGCTCTCCCAAGTGAGCTACAGGCCCATGTGAACGTTGGTGGATCTGAAGTGATTCGAACACTCTACCTTCCCCGTGCGAGGGGGACGCTCTCCCAGGTGAGCTACAGACCCATTTTCGAACTCGGCACGGCGAGAGGGAATCGAACCCATCTTCCGGAGTTTTGGAGGCTCCGTTGTACCCTGTACTCCGCCGTATGTGAACGGGCAAAAGAGTGGACAGCGAACTTTTGTTCCGGTTTGAATCGGATTTGGTTTGGTAACGCTGACCGAACGGCCCGTTGGCGCTCCGCACGGGGATTGAACCCGTCTCCTTCCCCGTGACAGGGGGACGTCGACACCAGTCGACCCGCGAAGCATTAGCACCCCTAGCAAGACTCGAACTTGCGCAGACCCGCCTTAGGAGAGCGGCGCTCTTCCACTGAGCTATAGGGGCACGAAAGGGGCCCCGGTACGTGCTTCGGCTTCCGTCCTCGCGAGGGGTCAGCCCGCAGAGAAAAGAAGAGACCCCCGAAGCACGCCCGTGGGCGCTGGGGTGAGTAACGGGGATCGAACCCGCGCATTCCAGAGTCACGATCTGGTGCCTTACCACTTGGCTATACCCACCATGGTCAGGGAGACAGGATTCGAACCTGCAATCTCCGGTTTCCAGAACCGGCGCCCTTCCTCATGGGCTTCTCCCTGGTGCGCCGTGAAGGAATCGAACCTTCTACCCCTTTCGGGACCTGCTTATCAGACAGGTGTCTTAACCAGTCAAACCAACGGCGCGTTGAAACTTCGTACGGGACGTGGGAATCGGACCCACCGAGTCTTGTCTGTCAAACAAGCGCGTTCACCAGCTCGCTCGTCCCGCGTGGATGAGAAGACAGTAGGCCCTACTGGGATCGAACCAGCGCTAACCCTCCGTGTGAAAGAGGTGCTCTACCGCTGAGCTAAGGGCCTGCGAATCGAACGGCGGAGAGAGTAGGAGTCGAACCCGGCCTGTGACAGCTAGCGGTGTTCAAAGCCGCCCCCAGCTCCTTTGCTGACTATCTCTCCATCGGTCGGGGTGAGAGGATTCGAACCTCCGGCTTCCTGGTCCCGAACCAGGCGCGCTACCAGACTGCGCTACACCCCGATGTGATTCTTTTGTGCGCCCCCTCGGAGTCGAACCGAGTTAGCTGGGATTTCAAGCCAGTGCATCGACCGCGATTGCTTGAGGCGCGTGGTGATCCCGACGGGATTTGAACCCGTGTTAACAGCGTGAGAGGCTGTCGTCCTACCGGGCTAGACGACGGGACCGAACGTTGGTGGGGCGGGCACTTCCATCACAGTCGTGCCCGGTGATGCACCGCGCTGGGCGCGGCTCCCCTAGTGACCCCAGTGGGAATCGAACCCACACATGCGGTGTGAAAAGCCGCGATCCAGACCACTAGACGATGGGGCCGTTGGTAGCAGGGGAGGGAATCTAACCCACTTGGCCGTTAGGCGCCGGGGCATGAGCCCGACCGGCATTCGTTGCCTTCATCCCTGCGGTCGAGGTGACTGGATTTGAACCAGCGATCCCCTGTCCCCCAGACAGGTGCTCTACCAGACTGAGCCACACCTCGAGAACTTTTCTTCGCGGAAGCCGGACGACTCGAACGCCATGGTGTTACCCACGCACCCGCTAGCAACGGGGCTCCCTCCCTTGAGGAATTCAGCTTCCAAACTCGGCGGAAGACGGAGGTGTCGATCCCCACACCCGTGAAGGTGCGCGCTGCGTTCCAGGCAGGCCCGGCCCCGGGCCGGTTCATCTCCCAATCACTACGAGCAGCGGAAGACAGTGGAATCGAACCACCACGTGTGACCGTGCGCCAGGTTTCGAGGCTGGTTATCCGCCATGGAACGTGTCCTCCATCAGAGCCCACACCCGGAATCGAACCGAGTTCTCCGCATTACGAAAGCGGCGCCTCACCATGTAGGCTTTGCGGGCAAGTAGCTCTAGAGGCAGGACTCGAACCTGCATCTTTCCCGGTAACAGCGGGACGCACGACCATTGTGCTACCCTAGAATGAGAGGCCCGGATGGGAATCGAACCCACCATCCATCGCTTAACAGGCGAGTGCTGCACCAGCTAGCTGCCGAGCCAAAGACTGGAGGGCGTGCCATCACGCCCTCCCACGAACAGACAGGCTGACGTCCTCCGACGGCCGCGTCCGCTGTAGCCCCCGCTAGGAGGTCGATCACGATGACGCGCGTGCTGGAACACGACTTGACCTGCTTGGATTGTCAACGAACGAGGACCGTGAGGTCCGGCGGCTGGAGCGGGAGGAATCGAACCTCCATAGACGGCTTCAGAAACCGTCGTCCTGCCTTTGGACGACGCTCCAATGTCTTCGTGAGCCCAGAAGGAATCGAACCTTCTCAGACGGAGGGTAAGAACCTCCCGCTCTACCAGTGAGCTATGGGCCCGCTCGAGTCTTCGTGAACCTGGAGGGAGTTGAACCCCCGACTAACGGATTAAAAGGCCGCCGTTCTGCCGCTGAACTACAGGTTCTCCTTTGAGTTGGTCAGCTTGGTCAGCGGCGTCTGTTTGAGCTTCATCTTCATCTCTCGTGGGTGCGGAGGGAATCGAACCCCCTAGCCCGAAGGCCGTGCGTTTACAGCGCACCTGTCATCCATAGACGTCACACCCGAACTTCGGACACACGTATCCCACTCAGCCTCTCGGCTGCATCGCACACACGCTCCCCGTGTCGCCAAGTCGGCGACTGAACGAATTCAGCTCTCGCCGGCCTCGAGTCTTGCGAACTCGAGACCCAGAAACGACGAAGGCCGCCTTCCTTGGGAGGAGGCGGCCTTCGAGTACCCTTGCGGGTGGGGAAGGTCGCCTCCTAGATACCGGGCTCCTGGCTGGAGATCGCGACGAGGAGCCGGAAGGTATTGGCTACGGTCGTCGGGCGATGATCGCGATAGGCGCACCACGACGAGGCCAACATGGCTTTCGCCATCGGCTTGCTCGTGCGTGATTGTGTGCGCCCTGCTCTCATGATCTTCCCTGTGATACGGCTGGCCAAAGACATGTGCAAGGAAAAAATTGAGGGGTCGTCGTTTTTGTTTGGTTCGGCTTGTTTTCAGGGCTTTTCGAGTGATGGTCCCACGAGAGTGCCTGAAAACACGGGGAAGCTGAGGGGTCGGGACATCTCGAGCAGGAACGCCCGGCTGATGCCCGCGGCGCCGCCCTCGAACACTGCGGCGACTTCTGGTTGGCGTCCGACGGGCCTGCGGCAGATCACCCGGTCGATGTACTCCTGCAACGTCTCGTGCGGGGCGGGCCTCGGGTCGTACTGTCGAGCGTTCATCGGATCACCTCCCACGTCCACGGGACGGGTTGCGGATCGTGCTGGCGCATTCCGGAAGAGTAGCGCTACCTTGAGCTTGTGAACACGCCGATCCTCAAGGAGGACACCAGCTAGGTCCGGGGACTTCTGAAAGGAGGTCCCCATGGGCTGTCGATTCTGTGAGATCGTCCGCGCCCTGCTCGGCCCCGGCTATTCATGCCGGCCGTGCTGGCGGCGGAAACATCGGTAAGGAGGTCGGCGTCGCGTGAAGCGACGCGAAGAACGAGAAGGGCTCGGGTAAACCGGGCCCTTCGTTTTTCTATGACGACTTCTCGGGCGGCGCGGCCCGGAGGGCGCCAGCCGGTCCGCGCTCTCGTTCTTCGGCTTCGATCTGTGCGAGCACGCGCTCGGCGGCTCTCACCATATCGTGCGTCAGCTCGACGATCACGCGCATCGACGAGGCGCGCATCGGATAGCCGGATGCAGCCTCGGTCTGCCGGATGATGACGTGCACGATGTCTTCACCGTTGAGGTTGAGCAACTGCTTTCGATCGGCCTCCGTCAGGTCCATGCTCCCTTTGACTTGAGATGTTAGAATCTCTACGCCAGAACGGGCGAGTACGTCTTTCATGAGCGTGAGTCTCCGTTCGGCAGTCCGAGCCCGTGGCGAATGCTTCTGTACCCGTCGTCACGTGGCTGATGCAACTTCGCTGGCGGCATCTCCGTCCCGCAGATGGTGCACTTCTGCGGCACCAGGATCCCGAGTGTCGTCTCTTCCATTTTGGCCACGCCAGATTGCTTGAAGCAATCGTCGCAGACCAAACGCTCTCGTACGCCCATCTTCAACTCCTAATCCACTCTGTCGCGAGCTTTGGACGATGCGTGCACGGTGGGTCGCCTTCGTGGTCTCCGCAAGGTCCGCGGCAAAGCCCTTGAGCGCGGAACGCGATGATGCAGAGGTCGTACGTGTAGCACGTGTCGCAGATCCACCGGCCGTCCTCGGTCTGGGCGTGCTCGCTGATGAAGTCCCCGTGCTGGCAGACCTTGCACGAGCAGAAGTCGCAGTAGGCCATCAGCTCTCTTTCGTGGGGGAGCGCATCGCTCTCTCGAGGTGTGCCCGGTGCGCGAAACACAGGTCGCGTCGCATCTGTTCTGGGTCGAGCCCGGTGAGGACCATGACGAGCACGCTCAACGCGGAGTCCCCCGCGCTGAAGCCGTTGTTCGCGGCGTCCTCGTTGGCGCGGCACACCACGCAGTTCGTACCCAGAGCGACGACGGTCATCAGATGTTGATGCTCCGCGGGATGTTCGATGGCAGGAGGTACGAGTAGGGCCGGCGCGTGGTGTTGCGCTCCTGGATGATGTGCTCCGCTCCCGAGATGTCGGCGTGGAAGATGTCGAGAGCGTCCGCCGCCGAACTCGGAAGCCAGCCTTCCTCGTAGTCGCCGAGCTGCGCGAGCCGCACGGAGGAGAGCAGGTGCCCGAGACTTACCTGACGAAGTGCCTGGTCGAGCGGCGGCAACATCGAGAGCACACCATCGGCGGCTCCGATGTACGGGCTCGCGTAGATGGCGAGCGGGAAGTTCGTGATGTCGACCATCTCTGCCTGCGGGAAGTTCACGGCCGCGTGCTGGGCGGACGCCGTGAAGATGATCGTCGCGAGGACGGTCGCGAGAGTGTCGCGGTAGAGGATCGTGCTTCCGAAGCTGAACACGCGACCGCCAGAGTCCGATCCGATCTCGGTTGCCCATGCCTGGATGGCCGCGTCGCTCGCAACGGCCGCATCGTCTGCGTACGACGACTCGACGTAGTTCGTGGTCCACCGCTTGATCGTGTCCCAGAGCAGACGTGCGTCGTCTCGATACGGGTAGTCGGGGAAGCTCGCGGCGTCCTCGACGCCCCTTCTGGTGAAGTCGTTCTCTGGGATGAATGCTGTGAACGGTCGCTCCGCGAGAGCGGACGCCACGACCGCGCGTGTCGCGTCGATGGTCAAGGCGACGATCTGATCGACGGCGCCGCCCGGCGCCACCAGCACTTTCGCGGCGAGGTCGTTGATGAACAACGTCCCCTCGAAGTGCGGCTTGAGAAGACGGTAGACGGGATGGCCCACGGGGAGCCTGCGTTCGGTCGCGATGACGAACGGTTCGATGAACAGGTGCGTCATCGTGAGGTGCGAGACGACCTCGTGCATCGTCATGTCGGCGGCGACGACGGCGGCCTTCGCCGCCTTCCAGCCGTCCCTATCGTCCGGGGTGAACGTCATGACGAAATGTCGTTGAACTGTGATGGCGACGGGCAGGAGGGACCCGTTCTCGATCGTGAAGTAGGCGATGGGGGCCCCGATGTACTTCTTGGCGTTCGGGTAGGTGCTCGCCGGGAGCTGCTCGAGGGAGGAGTAGTCCGACACGTAGAGGCGGTTTTTTTGCGCCATCTTCTGAAGCGAGCTGCGCAAGCCATCGTCGTTCTGGTCCTGGTGAAGGACGAACTCCTCGCTGACGCGAGTGATCATCATCGGGTTTGGCCCGGCGACCACCATCCGCGCGAAGTCCTTGTCGTCCTCGATCGGACGCAGCGCTCCCGCGGGCTTCTGGATGGCCTGGAAGAGCTTGTCGTAGTCCTGAAGCGACGTCGGTCGCTCGTTGGACGCCCCTCGGGCTTCGAGAATCGACGTGATGACGCCTGGCAGATCCGCCATGTCGCGTGCCCGGTCCCACGCACGGGGGAAAGGTCCGCCCAGGCTACCCTCGAACTCGGCGATCATGTGCGCGAGGGCAGGCGGCTCGTCGGCGTCGACCGTGTTTCGCACGATCGTCTCGATGCTGGTCGCGAGCTGCTTCCACCACTCGAGCGTGGGCAGGTGGTCGACAGGCACGTGGTCCGCCATCGCGATCGACTCGAGGCGCGTGTAGTCGTAGTTGATCGTGGCCTCCGGCAAGACATCGGCTTCGACCTTGCGAAGCGCCTCCATGATCTTCTCGGCCCACGTTTGAAGAATGCCCATTTCGCTCCTCACGCTTCTTTCGTCTCGATGGCAGCCACGGTTTTCGAGATCGCCGAGTTCAAACGATCTTCGAAGGATCTCGCCGGGTAGTACGCTCGACACCAAGCGTCCCACCGGACTTTCGGGCGGAGCACGAAGACCATGAACGCGTTGTCGTTCTCGTCTCGGTCCCAGTCCCAGGATTGAACACGCCGCGCTTCATCGTCTGCGGGTAGCACGACCACACGCATTGAAGGTGGTGTGGGAGTCTCTACATAGAGGCCGCCTGACAGGCTGGCTACGAGCCGTTTGGGATACACCTCCGCCGCCGTGCGGGGATCGGGAGCGTCGAACGTGACCGCGTTATCGCGATCTTCTTTTCGGTCCTCGTCCTCGTAACATCGAAAAAGCATAGTCATGCCTCTTTCCTGCGAATCACGAACTGCCTGAAAGCTTCGGCGTCGAACTCTAGCTCGGCTCCACTGCCTCCGTCACTATCATCGCCCCCGTACCCACCATCGCCTCCGTCTTTGCGACCGGCAATCGACTCGGCGGCTTTGAGGAGCCTCTTCTGAACCTCGCGCTTGAAGTTCGGCGTGCGTAGGATAGGCGCGCGAAGCTCGGGCGCGTGCATCTTGAGCGAGGTGAAGAGTACGAAGTCCACTGCGTCTTTCCAGTTCGCCAAACCACACTGCACGTTGAAATGAAGAGACTCGTCCTCGGTCACGGTGTCGTGCCACTGGCCCCTGGGCATAAACATGACGTCTCCTGGCACCATCTCGACCGTCCTGAAGTCCGTCATCTCGCTCGGGAGACCGCCAGACTCGGCGAGCACGATGCGGTTTGGAGTCACGCCGAGGGTACCGCCGACGGTCGGGTAGAGCACCCGCGCGTTCGAGACTCGCCAGGTCTTCTTACCTCTGGCCTGGCAGACGAAGTTGTCGTTGGGGTCGTAGTGGGCCGGCAAGCCCGCACCCTTCCGTGATGCGAAGGCGCTCACGCGCGTGGCACCGGGCACGAGCCCGAGGCTCTGATCGATGGCCTCGACCCATGTGTCGATCGTAGGCGAATGCAAGCTGTGCCAGTAGATCGTGTTGCCGGCGTCGTAGTGTTCCTGCTCCTGGCCTTGCTCAATGAGAATGTGTTCGCCTTTGGGCGTGAACGCCCTCGTGAAGCGACGCGGGAGCGCGATCAACTCCTCGAGCGAGAAGTCGGCGAACCCGCCCAGGCGCTCGATGGGCCCGTGGGTTAGGAAGTTCTTGTCGGGCCAATCCTTGAGAATCTCGAACGTGTGCCTCATATCCAGGCCGAGAAGAGCTTCGGCACTTGCTGTGTAGGCACGTAGCTCGCGAAGGCCCTCCTTGGGCAGGAACTTCACCGACTGCTCGACTGTCTTGCGCCAAGCCGAGGTCGAGATTCCTCTCGGGGTCTGCTCCACGGTGTTGGCCCACGAGATTTGGACGAGCGCCGCCAACTCGTCTTCGAACAACGTGATCGGCGTTCGGTCAGGCTCTCCGTGCCACTTCACTTTGTACGTA
>Ga0209040_10001285_pt1 | contig 19797 bp, 15 predicted proteins | sample BogFormECP12_OM3_FD_188240 | JGI IMG/M metagenome (GOLD analysis project Ga0209040, IMG submission 188240) | Bog forest soil microbial communities from Calvert Island, British Columbia, Canada - ECP12_OM3 (SPAdes) (version 2) | ecosystem: Environmental > Aquatic > Freshwater > Wetlands > Bog ...
CTGCGGGTGCTGCGTCTCGTGCGCGTACAGATCGGTCCGCTGCTGCTCGGTGCCTTGCCGAAGGGCCGCTGGCGCATGCTCGACGATGCGGAAATCGAATCGCTCGCCGCGCCCATCAAGGGCCCGGCACGACGACCTTTGGTGCGTCCACGAACGGACGGATCCCGAATTTCGGATAGACCTCGCTCGGAAAATAAAACGCGCCGTCCTTGACGACCATGCGGATGCTCTTGATCGCCTTCAGATCCTTGGTCGGGTCCCCTGGAATCAAGAAAAAGTCGGCGAGCTTGCCCTTCTCGATCGAGCCCATGCGCTGTTCCTGACCCACATAGCGAGCCGTATCAAAACTCGCGCGCCTGAGGATTTCGGAGGCCGAGAAGCCTGCGCGCTCATAGAGTTCGAGCTCGCGATGATAGGTGAAGGAGCCGCCGGTGTCGGTTCCGAACACCATGAAAACGCCGCGGTCGTGCAGCAGCCGCACGGTCGCGATGAGCTTGTCGAACGCGTCGCGGTACGCCTTGTCGTCGCCCTTGGCCGAGGTATCGATGAGCGCCTTGAGGGAATCGCGGCGCCAGCCGATCGGCATGTGATCGAAATAATCGGCGGCGCCCGGCGGCACCTCGCCATCGCGATTCTGGGTCAGCATCTCGTGAATACCGAGCGTCGGATCGATCGCGATGTGCCGATCCACCATCATCTTGACCGTGTGCTGGACCTTGTCGCTTTGCAAATCCAAGCCGCCCAATCGCTTCAGTGCCGTGAGCCGAAACAGCGTGCGCGTGTCCTCGTCGGGTTTGATGACCCAGCCGAGCATGAACTGATTGATGTGCGTGATCTCGTCGTAGCCCGCTTCGATCATCTGATCGGTAGTCGCGAAAGCCGGAATGTGGCCGGCAACGCGCATGCCGAGCAGATGCGCCTCCTTGGTCATGGCCGGCACCCAGAGCGGATTCATGCTGTTGTAAATCTTGATCTGCCAGAAGCCGCGCGCGCCGTACCAGCGCACCGCATCGAGCGCGCTATCCTGGCTGTCGACGAGAATGCCGTTGCTGGCGCTGAACGGACTCTTGCCTTCGATGAGGCCGCTGCGCACGACGTGCGGCCCGCCGACGACGCCGCCGTCGATCTGACCGATCAATCGGCTCAAGACCTCGTTGTCGTTGCCCATGTCGCGCACCGACGTGATGCCCGCAAGCAAATCGAGCAGCCCCTCGTCTTGCTGCAAGTGGGAGTGCATGTCGTAAAACCCCGCGACCAGCGTGCCGCCCTCGGCGTCGATCGCGACTTCGCCCGGCGTCGGCGGACTCGCGAGCGGCTCGATGGCGGCGATTTCCCGGCCGCTGACCAGCACCGACAAGGGCGCGGTCAGCGACGCGGTGCGCGGATCGAACAACCGGACATTGCGAATCCGCACCGGACCCGCGTAGCGGTGCGCCGAGTCGTTTTCGATCTTGACGTAGCGCTGTGTGATCCAATCGGCCGCGAGTTTGCGCAGGCGCGCCTCCTCGCCCTCATACCCTGCGCGCACGAGAATCTCGGTGGGGTCGACAATCGCGAACAAGGCGCCGCTCGCGTCGAGCAGAATCGTGTCCGGCGTGAGATTGATGCCGCTCAAATCGTAACGCGTGACCGCTTGGGGTCCGGCCTCGCCCTGAACGATGAGCGTCTCGCCGGCCTCGATCGCGAGTGTCCCGCCCGGCAAGGCCGCGAGCTGCCGATCCGCGCTCTTGAGCAGCGCCCGCGCGTACAGGCCGTCCGACCACGGGCTGGCGCTCTGCGCGACGTAGAGGCTCGGGCTCGCAATGGTGGCGCCGCCTTTGCCCGTGGAATCGACCCACAGGGCCTGCGCGCCCTTGCGCGAGAAATGTTCCGAAACCTTGCTGCCGAATGTCGTGGTCCCGGCGATCGTCCACTGCGTCGGCAAGCCGTCCGAATCGAGCCGAATCGTCTCGGCGATCGTGGGACCGCGGCCATTGTCCTTGACGTCGAAGTCGATGCGGGTTTCCTCGCCCTTCGATGTAGCGGTCAGCATCCCGACGCGCTTGCCGCCGGTGATCACGGTGTAGCGCGCCGTGCCCGGGCCCGGACCTGCATCGGCGCACACCGCCGCCGGCGCGGCCGCGAGAATGCAGAGCACGATTGCAATCACTCTTAACATGTCGATTCCTTTGGTGTTGTTCATTGTCGCCGCGCCGTCGTCAGTGCCCGATGCCCCTGTTGATTGCACCGGTCACACCAAGCGCGCGCCGTCGCGCTTCGACACGGCGAAAAACGCCGCTTCGCTCTCGCGCAGCGCGGCGGCAAGGCGCCGCCCCCACTCCGCCTGGCCGGAGGCGCTCGCCACCAGATCCTGGCGAATTTCGATTTCGGCGTACGGCAAGCCTCGTGCCTCGGCGTGGCGTGGAATCGTGTAATCGGTCGCGTCGCTGACGAAATACGGTTGATTGTCCGCGATGATCAGCCCGGTTTCGCGGCGCAGCGCCTCGAGCAGGATACCTGCAAAGCTGCGGTCGCGATTATAGAGGACGGCCGCATGCATTTCGCGCCGTACGCCCTTGTACAGGTCGGTCATCGTGTGTTGCGTGACCAGGATCGTGGAGCGCCCCATTGCTTGGCGCGCGTCGAGTAGAGTGCGCAGATGATCGTGATAGGGATCGAAGATCTCGGCGCGCCGAGCGGCGACTTCGAGCGCGCTCAAACCAATGTTTCCGGGAATCTCGATCCACTCGCTCTGCGTCGCGATCGACGAGTCGGCCATGGGATCGCGATTGCAATCGATCACGAGCCGGGAATACTGTTGCGCGACCAGCGGTGCATCGAGCGCGCCCGACGTCGCGCGGGCCACCGCGAGACTGCCGATGTCCCATGCAACATGCCGCCGCAGCTCAGACTGCGGCAGACCGAGATCGTCCAAGCGCCGCGGAATATGCCGGCCCGCGTGATCGACCGCAATGACGAAATTGGATCGCCCCTCGCGCCGCTCCTCGATCACGGGCGGCGGCTCCTCCGGGCTCAGCAGACGGTAGCCTGCAGGCGCCAGGCGCTCCGGCTTGGGTTCAGTGAATTTCGGCACGGCGTTCGTTATTGCGGCTTTCGGTCGACGACTTTCTTGGCAAGTTCCGCGATTTGCGCAAGGTCCATGTCCTCGGCCGGAACCTCGATGACGTCGTCGAGCGGCGGCTGCGGCGCGCGCGGCGCGCGCGGCGAGGGTTGCGCCGATGATTTCGAGGTTCCGATCGGCGCGGCCGATGTGGGCCCACCGGGTTTCAGCGCGGCCGCTGCCGGCGTGAGCGCGCCCGCATCCGGTGCAGGCCGGACCCAATCGGTCATCTGGTCCATCCAGCGCTGATAGCGCTCGAACGTCCACATGCCTTCCTCGCCGCCCGATTGCAGCACGTTGGTGATTTGGCCGAAATTTCCGGCACGAATCGTGCCCCGCGCGCCCGAGCTCGGCAGCAGGATCTCGCAGCGCGGTACGCGCAGCCGTTGCGCGCTCAGGAACTCGAGGCGCTGACAGCTCAGGCCGACGAGACAGTCGGCGAGCTGAGCGCGCACGCTCGCCTGCAGGTCCGATGGAAAGGACATGCAAAGCCGGCTCAGTGCTTCCGCACAGTTTGCCGAGTGCATCGTCGCGAGCACCAAATGCCCGGTTTCAGCCGCATTGAGCGTGAGCCGCATGACCTCAGGCGTGCGCATCTCGCTGATGACGAGCACGTCGGGATTCTCGCGCAGCGCATCGGTGATGCCCTGCTCGAAGCTCGGCGAATGAGTGGGAATTTCCCGTTGCCGGATGTAGGACTGGCGATTCGCGAACAAATATTCGAGCGGGCTTTCGAGCGTCACGATATGGCGCGCGCGCGAGCCGTTGATCTCTTCGATGAGCGCGGCGAGCGTCGTCGATTTGCCGGAACCGGTCGGCCCAGAAATGATCACGAGCCCGGTCGCGGCGTCCGTGAACTTGCGGAAATCCGCGTGCAGATTGCAGGCACGAAGGTCCTTGACCGATGGGGCAAGCAGCCGGATAGCGACCGCGATGCCGCGCACCGTTTGAAAAAAGCTCGCGCGGCAGCGGACGCCGCGGATCGAGACGGCGATATCGGCCGAACCGCGTTCTCGGAACAGCGCCCAACCCTCGGCTCCCAACAAATCCTGGCCCGCTTGCACGAGCCGGTCCGCGGCAACGACGGGGCCCGCGGTCTGAAGCTCGCCGCGGACCCGCGCCACGAGCGGCGTATTGGTCTCCAAATGCAAGTCGCTGGCACCGAGGATTCGCGCCTTTTCGATCCATTCCTCAAGAATCATGGGCAGCTCCCGACAGCCGGCACCGGCCTCTCCGAAGAGTGTAGCAGCGAGCGGCGGGGCCGCGACCCCCAAAGCCTGCGCGCCGCTTTGGAACGCTGCCGCAGGCCCGCTTCGATCTCGTACAATCGAGCTGTCGCCCGTCATGAGATGCACCTAAACTCGAGAATGCCTATGAATGAGCCGCCCATGGAACAAGAACTGGAAATCCGCAACTACCTGACGCAGCGCGGCATCGAGCATGTCAAGATCGGCGTCTTCGACGGCGACGCGATCCTGCGCGGCAAATACCTGAGCCGCGACAAGTTTCTCGCGGCGCTCGCCAAGAATCTCGGCTTTTGCGATGTGATCCTCGGCTGGGATTCGAATGATCAGCTGTTCGACAACACCAAGTTCACGGGCTGGCATACGGCCTACCCGGACGCGACCGTGCGGGTCCTGCCGGCCACGCGCCGCGAGATTCCGTTCGAGCCCAAGACCGCGTTGTTCCTGGGCGAGTTCGCCGGAGCCGCGGAATCGGTCTGCCCGCGCGGCACGCTGCGGCGTGTGCTCGAGCGGGCCGTGCGCATGGGCTACCAAGTGAGCGCCGCCGCGGAATACGAATTCTTTCTGTTCGAAGAGACGCCGCAGTCGGTCCGTGACAAGGGCTACCGCAACTTGAAGACGATGACGCCGGGCGCGTTCGGCTACTCGGTGCTACGCAGTTCGGTGCATTCCGAGCTCTACCACGAGTTGCTCGAGCTCGGTCAAACGATGCGCTTTCCGATCGAGGGGCTGCATACCGAGACCGGTCCGGGCGTGCTCGAGGCCGCGCTGATCTACTGCGAGGCGCTCGAAGCCGCCGATCGCGCGGCGCTGTTCAAGACCTTCGCCAAAGTGCTTGCCCAGCGCCATGGCCTCATGGCGACCTTCATGGCCAAGTGGTCCAACAGCGTCCCGGGGCAGAGCGGCCACTTGCATATCTCGTTGCGCACGGCGGACGGCGCCACCGTGTTCCACGATCCCGCGAAGCCGCACGAGATCTCGGATACGATGCGCTGGTTCATCGGCGGCCAACAGGCGCTGATGCCGGAATTGCTTGCAATGGTCGCGAGCACGGTCAATAGCTACTCGCGGCTCGTGCCGGGCTACTGGGCGCCGACTTCCGCGACCTGGGGCATCGAAAACCGCACGACCGCGTTGCGCGTGATTCGCGGCGGCGCCTCGAGCCAGCGCGTCGAGTATCGGGTCGCGGCCGCCGACATCAATCCCTATCTCGCGCTGGCCGCCGCGATCGGTTCGGGACTCTGGGGCATCGAACACCGCATCGAACCCGATGCGCCGATCGTCGGCAACGCGTATGACCGCGTTCATGCGCCCGAGCGGCGCCTGCCGGCAAGCCTCTTTGAGGCCGCGGAGCGCCTCGCGGCCTCGAAGCCCGCGCGCGCACTGTTCGGCGATGCGCTCGTCGAACACCATGCGGCGACGCGTCTGTGGGAGGAGCGCGAATTCCGCAAGGCAATCACCGATTGGGAATTGGCGCGTTATTTCGAGATCATTTGAGCAGACTCATGACTTCCGCCCTCAAAACCATCAGTCCCGTCGACGGCCGCGTCTATGTCGAGCGCGCACTCGAAACCGCCGCAGGCATCGATCGGGCGCTCGACAGCGCGGTGCGCGCGCAGCGCGCCTGGGCCGCGACGCCGCTCAGCGCCCGCTGCGCGCTGCTCGGGAAAGCGGTCGACGCGTTCGTTTCCAAAGCGAGCGAGATCGCCGTGGAGATCTCTTGGCAAATGGGGCGACCGATCCGGCATGCTTCGAGCGAGGTGCGCGGCTTCGAGGAGCGCGCGCGCACGATGCTGCAGCTGGCGCCCGAGGCGCTCGCCGCAATCAAACCCGGCGAGAAGGCCGGCTTCGAGCGCCAGATCAAGCGCGTGCCGCTGGGCGTGGTCGCAGTCGTCGCGCCGTGGAATTATCCGTACCTCACGGCGGTCAATGCCGTGCTGCCGGCCTTGATCGCGGGCAACGCCGTGGTGCTCAAGCACTCGCACCAGACCCCGCTGTGCGCCGAGCGCTTTTTCGAGGCGTTCGCCGCCGCGGGCTTGCCTGCGGGCGTGTTCCACTATCTGCACCTCTCGCACGAAGATACCTCGCGGCTCATGAGCGATGCTCGCGTCGCGAGCGTCTGCTTCACGGGCTCGGTGTCCGGCGGCAGGGCCGTCGTTGCGGCAACCGCGACGGGGTTCGCGAACGCCGGGCTCGAACTCGGCGGCAAGGATCCGGCCTACGTGCGCTCCGACGCCAATCTCGCGCATGCGATCGATTCGCTGACCGATGGTGCCTTCTTCAATGCCGGCCAATCCTGCTGCGGCATCAAGCGCATCTATGTCGCCGCGCCCCGCTACGATGAATTCGTCGCGGGCGTCGTTGCGCTCACGCGGCAATACCGGCTTGGCTCGCCGCTCGATCCCGAGACCACGCTCGGCCCCGTCGTGCGCGCATCCGCCGCCGAGACGGTCCGCGCCCAGGTGCGCGAGGCGGTCGCGCGCGGCGCGAGTCAATTGATCGACGAGAAGGCGTTCGCGGCGTCCAAGGGCGGAACGCCCTATCTCGCGCCGCAAGTTCTGGTCGGCGTCGATCACTCGATGGCGATCATGCGCGAGGAGACCTTCGGTCCCGCGGTCGGCATCATGAAAGTCGACTCCGACGATGAGGCGCTGCGGCTCATGAACGACAGCGATTTCGGATTGACCGCGGCGATCTATTCGTCCGACCCCGTGCGCGCCGAGGCGCTCGCCGATGCGCTCGAGACCGGCACCGTGTTCCTGAACCGTTGCGACTATCTCGACCCCACATTGGCCTGGACCGGCGTCAAGAACTCGGGGCGCGGCTGCACGCTGTCGCGCATCGGCTTCGAGCAGCTGACGCGGCCCAAATCCTTCCATTTCAAGGTAACGCTATGACCGTGAATCTGCGCGGCAACTGGAATTATCCGACGACGATATGGGCGGGTCCCGGCCGCATCGCTGAGCTGCCCGAGGCCTGCGCGCGCGCCGCTATCCGCAGGCCCTTGCTGGTCACCGACGAGGGGCTCATCGCTGCACCGATGATCAAAAGCGCGCTTGCAGCGCTTCCCGGTGCGGCGCTGTTCGGCGCGGTGCGCGGCAATCCGGCGGCCAGCCACGTCGAGGCTGGCCTACGGGCCTTTCGCAGCGGCGGCCACGACGGCGTCGTCGCCTTCGGCGGCGGTTCCGCGCTCGATGCCGGCAAGGTCGTCGCGTTCATGTCGGGCCAGACCAGACCGCTCTGGGATTTCGAGGACATCGGCGACTGGTGGACTCGCGCCGACGCCGCCGGCATCGCGCCGGTCGTTGCGGTTCCGACGACCGCGGGCACGGGCTCTGAAGTCGGCCGTGCCGGCGTGATCCTCAACGAGGAAACGCACCAGAAAAAGATCATCTTCCATCCGCAGATGATGCCGCGCATCGTGATCCTCGACGCCGAGCTCACGCTCGGGCTGCCGCGCGCGGTGACCGCGGCGACCGGCATCGACGCGTTCGTGCACTGCTTCGAGGCATTTTGCGCGCCGGGCTTCCATCCGCTCGCCGACGGCGTCGCGCTCGAAGGCATGCGGCTGATCCACCGCTACCTGCCGCGTGCCTGCGCGAATGGCCAGGATATCGAGGCGCGCGCGCAAATGCTCGCGGCCGCGTCGATGGGGGCGACCGCTTTCCAGAAAGGCCTTGGCGGCGTGCACGCGATTGCACACCCCGTCGGCTCTTGGTTCAATACCCATCATGGCCTCACGAACGCAGTGATACTCCCATACGTCATGGCCCACAACCGCGCCGCGATTTCCGACAAGGTCGACGTGATCTCGCGCGTGCTCGACCTGCCCGCGCGAGGCTTTCCGGGCATGCTCGCCTGGGTGCTCGAGATGCGCCGCGAACTCGGCATACCGCATTCCTTGAGCGCGATCGGCGTCAGTGCCGACAAGGCCGAGATCATCGGACGCGAAGCGGCCATCGATCCGTCGGCCGGCGGCAATCCGCGCCCCGTCGATGCAGCGACGCTCGAGCGGATATTCCGCGCCGCGGTTGCGGGTAATCTCGACGCGGTCGTGAGCGCCGCGTGAACCCGGCGCGCATTCTCGTGATCGACGGCAACGTCGCCGAAATCCGCGCACGCCTGGTCGCCGCGCTTGGGGTCGACACGGGCAACGGCTATGCGCGCGTGCTGCGACGGCTCGATCCTGCGCTGCAAATCGACATCGTGACCGCGGCCGATGCCGATCCCAAATTTCCGCAGGGCGTGGGCCTCGGCGACTACGACGGCGTCACGATGACCGGATCCGCCCTCAACATCTACCACGGCGGCGCGCCGGTGACGCGCCAGATCGAACTCGCACGTGCAGTGTTTGCCGAGGGCGTGCCGTTTTTCGGCAGTTGCTGGGGATTGCAGGTCGCAGTGACCGCGGCTGGCGGCGGGGTGCGCGCCAACCCAGCGGGGCGCGAGTTCGGCTTCGCGCGCCGCATCCTGCTCTCCGTCGCCGGGCGCGAACATCGGCTGTTTGCGGGCAAGCCCGCCGTGTTCGAGGCCCCGACGATACATCGCGATGAGATTTCCGTGCTGCCGACGGGCGCCCAAGTGCTGGCCATCAATGAATTCGGCGTGCAAGGCGCGAGCTTCACGCACGGCCGCGGCACTTTCTGGGGCGTGCAATACCATCCGGAATACGATTTCGTCGACATCGCAGCGGCCGGCGAGCGCTATGGTGAAATACTCGTTGCCGAAGGCCTATTCGCCGACACGGTGGCCTTGGCCGCGTTCGCGGCGGAGCTGCGCGTGCTGCAAAAACACCCGAGCCACGGCGCGCTGCTGTGGAAGCACGGTCTCGGCCCCGCGATGCGCAGCGAGGCGCTGCGCCTGCTCGAGATCCGCAATTGGCTCGAGGCCGAAGTGCGCCCGCACGCACAACGGCGCGCCTGACGTGGATGCCTTCTCGGATCCGCGCCGCACGATCGTCATTGTCGGTGCGGGCTTCAGCGGTACGCTGACCGCGGTCAACCTGTTGCGCGCGGCTGCCGAGACGGCGGTTTCCGTCGTGCTGATCGAGCGGCGTTCGCGATTCGGGCGCGGCCTCGCCTATCAGACCTGGGACGACAATTTGCTGCTCAACGTTCCGGCGGGCAACATGAGCGCATTGCCGGACGCGCCCGGACATTTCGTCAAATACCTCAATGGCATCGATCCGGCGCTGCACGCCGGCTCATTCGTCTCGCGGCGCATCTACGGCGACTATCTCGAACAGTGCCTCGTCGCCGCCGAGCAGGTCAGCGACTCGATGCTGCGCAAATTATCGGGCGATGTCGTGAGCGTGCATCGCGGCGAGTCCGGCCGAGCCTTCGTCGTGACGCTCGCGAGCGGCGAGGCCATCGCCGCGACTCGAGTCGTGCTCGCGCCGGGCCATTTCCCGCCGAGCGATCCCTTGCCCCCGTCGGATTTTTTGCGCTCGCGCGCCTATGTCGGCAATCCCTGGGACTTCGACGCGCTCGACCACACGGATCCCGCCCGCCCGGTCGCCATTTTGGGCGCGGGCCACACGGCCGTCGACGTGCTGTTTCGGCTCACGAGTCATGACGATGCGCGCAAGATCTATCTGATTTCGCGCCGCGGATTGGTCACGCAGGGTCACCGATTCGCGCCCAAACCGCCGCCCGGCGCCGCGTTTCCAGAATACCTGCGCGGGATCCCCGCGACGATCCGCGCCACGGTGCGCGCGGTACGCCGGGAGGCCGAGCGCAGAGCGGCGGTCGGCGCGGATTGGCGCGACGTCATCAACGCACTGCGTCCCCATACGGCTGCGATCTGGCGGCGGCTGCCGGTGGGCGAGCGCCGCAAATTCCTCGCGCGCATCGTGCCGTTTTGGGATATTCATCGGCACCGGCTCGCGCCCGCGGCATTCTTCCGCTTGGAGCAGATGAAAAGAAGCGGGCAAGTCGAGAGCATCTCCGGCCGGGTGAAATCGATCGAGCCGCACGGCGCCGAGACGATCGTCGTCGTGCGCGAACGCGGCGGCGAGAAACTCAGGCGCCTCGCCGTGGGGGCCGTCGTGAATTGCACGGGGCCGAATTACGACATTGCGACGATCAAATTACCGCTGATCGCGCAGCTTCGAGACGAGGGACTCATCAGCCAGGACCCGTTGAAATTGGGTCTGCGCATCGACGAGAACTATGAGGTCATCGATCGCGGCGGTGCGCGCGTGCACGGGCTTTTTTACATCGGACCGATGCTCAAGGCGAGTTTTTGGGAGGCGATCGCGATTCCCGAATTGCGAGTCCACGCCGCGACTATCGCCAAATCCATTCTGGCGGGCGGTCATGAGTGGGCAAGGGCGTCAAACTAGGGACGATACCTATTCCCCGCGCGCGGTGCTGCTCGCGCTCGCCGTGCTGCTGATTCTCGTGTTCGGCGGCTTCGGCCCGGACTTCTATGCGGCCTATGCGGCGGATTGGCCGCTCGACGCGGGAGCCGCGGCTCGTACCGAGCTCTATAACCTCTAGCACGCGCTCAATCACTTGAATTTGTTTGGCGGCGCGTATTTGAATCAGGCGGAGTCGATGATCGACCGGCTGTTGGCGCAGCAAGGGGCTTGAGCTCGAGGCGCCTCGTCAGCATGCGCCGTGCCGCTTCGAGCACCGTATCGATCGCCCGCCGCCGGTAATCCCAGATCGGTTCCGGCCCTGGCGGAAACACGACCATCGTTGCATTGGCTTCGAACAGCAGCACCGATCCGCACCTAGCGAGCCCAAAGTCGATGCCGGCATACTCGAGCCCGAGGGTCGAGTTAACACGCTCGAGCGCCGCCATCGCCTTGGCGCCGAGCACCGCGGGCATGTCTTCGAGAAAGCGCCGCTCTTCGTCGCGAAACGAGGCGTTGGTCGCCATCGCGGCCGAGAAGTAATGGACTTTCCAATCGGCCGATATCGCCAGATGCAGAGGATAGGCAAGGCCGTCGATGAACATCACGCGATACTTGCGCGCCATGCCGTCGGCGCCGCGCGCCTCGAGATACTCGATCGCGAGCAGTTGCTCGCCGCCGAGCGCGGCGGCCGCCGCCGCGAGCTCAGCGCGATTCTGGGCGCGCAAAAAATGCCGTCCGGTGTGGTAGCCCGGCCGCCGCAGCAGCAGCGGAAAGCCGAGATCGGCTCGCTCGAGCAGCGCCGCGCGCGATAGCGCGTCGATTCTCGGCGCGATGAGGCCGGGGATCCCCGCGAGCCGGCGCGCATTCTCGAGGCGCCCCGTCGCGCGCACGCGCGCCGGGGCGTTGATCACGGGTGCCGAGCGCCCGGCGAGCAGCCGTTCGGCGCACAGCAGTGCGTCCTCGCAAAGATCGGCGTCGCCGATCGCGTTGACCACGATCTCGTGCGGCGGCAAGGGCGTGCCCGGATCGAAGAACTCGGCGTAGAGTGCGTGCACCGTGTAGTGCCGATCGTCGATCCACAGCCGCGTCGGCAGATTGCCGGCGCGCGCCGACACGAGCAGCAGCAGCGGCACGCCCTTGCCCGTGCCGCGATAGGGACTCGTCGTGAGCGCCGATGCGGCGTATCCCTGACGCAGGTGCTGCTCGGCGCCGTCCTCGTTGAGTTCCGCGAGCACGCTGGCCATGCCGCGGTGAGCCTCCGGCAGGCTCCCGTCAATATCGAGCGCCGACTGATAGTGCCGCCGCGCGCCGTCGAGGTCGCCCTCGTCTCGAAGCACATTGCCGAGGTTGACGTGTCCGATCGGATTCGCAGGATGGTGCAGCAACGCCTGTTGGTAGGCGGTGCGCGCGGCGGAGCGAAAGCCGCCGGCCCAGGCGAGCGTGCCGAGCTCATTGAGCGCCGAAAAGTTGGTGGGATCCATGCGCAAGATGTCGATATAGGCCTGTTTGGCGGCCTCGTCCTCGGCGCTGCGCACGAGCGCGCGTGCGCGCGCGAGCAGCTCAGCGATTTGCATGGCGACGTCCGACCATGACGCATGGCCCGCGCATCAATGCAAGCGCCGCCGAAACAGCCAAGCCGCGCCCGTGAGGGCCGCGATGCCGATCGTGAACAGCGGCAGCAGATCCGAGAGCAGGTTCGCGAATCCGGCGCCCTCGAGATAGACGCGCTTCGCAAGATCGAGCGCGTAGCGCAGCGGATTGATGACCATGATGTCTTGCAGGATCACCGGCATGCTGCTGAACGGCGTCGCCAAACCGGAGAGCAGCGCGAAAGGCATCAATAGAATGAAGGCATAGAGCATCGCCTGCTGCATCGTCTTGGCGATCGACGAGACGAACAGCCCGAGGCCGACCGCCGCCATCAGAAACAGCGCGAGTCCGGCATACAGAACGACGAAGGAACCCGCGAACGGGATCCGAAACCACAGCTGCGCGACCAGCAAAATCGTCGTCGCTTGGCCGAGACCGATGAGCATGTTGGGCGCGGCCTTCCCGATCATGATTTCGAAGGGGCGAAACGGCGTGACCAATAGTTGGTCGAAGGTCCCTTGCTCGCGCTCGCGCGCGACCGAGAGCGCGGTCAGCATCATCGTGCCGAACATCGTCAGCATCCCGATCAAGCTGGGGATCATCGTCCAGCGCGAGTCGAGGTTCGGGTTGTACCAGGCGCGCGTGAGGATGCGCACGCTGCGCCCCTTCTGCCCGTGCGCCGAACGCCAGTCGCGGTTGAATTCCTCCACGATCGCACTCAAATACCCGAGCGCGGTGCCGGCGGTGTTGGAATTGCGGCCGTCGGCAATGACTTCGAGCGGCGCGGCCTTGCCCGCGAGCAGATTGCGCTCGAATGCCTGGTCTATTTGGATCACGAGCAGCGCGCGGCCGCCGTCGATCCAGGTCGCGATGTCCGCGGCTCGCGAAAGATCGCCTTGACGCTCGAACACGCCGGATCCGTCGAGGCGCGCCAGCAAGGCGGCCGAAGCGGCGCTGCGGTCCTGGTCGAGCACCGCGTAAGCGACCGAGTTGAGGTCGAAGGTCGCCGCGTAACCGAACAGCATGCACTGGATTATCGGCGGCGCAAAGATGATGAAGCGGCTGCGCGGGTCCTTCAATACCGCGAGAAATTCCTTGCGGATCAGCGCGAGCAGACGCAGCAGCGAGGCGCGCATGCCGGACCCTCAGGAGATCCGCTTGTGGGTCGCGCGGCGCGTCGCGAAAATCAGCGCCGCGGCCATCGCGGCGAGCACCGCGAGATTGCGCCAGACGACGCTGCCGACGTTGCCGGCGAGATAAATCGTCTGCAGCAAGGCGACTGCGTAGCGCGCCGGCATCAGATAGGTGATCCCACGGATGATCGCCGGCATGCTGCGCAGATCGTACAGAAAGCCCGACAGCATCATCGCCGGCAGGAACGTCAGCAGCATCGCGAGCTGGCTCGCGAGGAATTGGCTCTTGAACACCGTCGAGACGAGCAAACCGATGCTCAAGGAGACCAACAAGTAGACCATCGAGGCGAGGAACAGCAAAGCCAGCGATCCTCGCAGCGGCACATGGAACAGGAATTCTCCGGCAAGAATGCACAGCAGGAAGCCGATCATGCCGAGCCCGAAGTAAGGAATGAACTTGCTGACGAGAAACTCCCCGGGGCGCATCGGCGTCACGAACAGCGCCTCGAGCGTGCCCCGCTCCCATTCGCGCGCGACGACCATTGCGGTCAGAAACGCGCCGATGATCGTCATGACGAGCACGATGAGCCCCGGCACGAGGAAATAATGACTGTCATTCGCCTCGTTGAACCACACGCGGCTGTCGATGCTGACCGGACCCATCGCCACGGGCGCCCCCGACTCGGCCTGTGTCGCGCTCCAGAGCGCGACCGGTCCCTCGGCATAGGCCTGCATGATGCGCGCTTGGTTCGAATCGGTGCCGTCGACGAGAATCTGGACGTCGGCAGAGCCTGCGCGCCAGCGCCTGCTGAAATCGGAGGGAATCTGCAGCACGCCGTCGACCTGCCGATCGAGCACGAGCTGCTTCGCTTCGGATATCGAGCGCGTCACGGCCAATTCAAAATATGGCGAGAGCCGGAAGGCGCCGATGAGGGCGGCGCTGTCGCCGGTCGCGTCCTCGTCGACCACGGCGACCGTGACCTTGGAGATGTCGAGCGAGAGTCCGAATCCGAACAGCAGAATCATCATGACCGGAAAGACCACGCCGATCGCGACGCTGCTCGGATCGCGGACGATCTGGCGCGTCTCCTTGCGCGTCAGCGCCCAGATCCTGCGCCAGCTTGCGGGCCACTGATTCATCAGCTGCCTGAGGCGGACTTGCGCGCGGGCGCGCCGCGCGCCTCATCGACGATCGCGATGAAGGCGTCCTCCATGGTCGCGGCTCGGCCATCCCGCGCGGGTGCGAAAGCCCGCAGCTGCTCGGGAGTGCCCTGCGCAAGTACCTTGCCGTCGTCGAGGATTAGTGCGCGATCACAATATTCCGCCTCCGCCATGAAATGCGTGGTTACGATGACCGTCACCCCGTCGCCGGCGAGCGCGATGATGCGTTGCCAAAATTCTCGGCGCGCGAACGGATCGGCACCGCTCGTGGGTTCGTCGAGGAACAGAATCTGCGGCCGATGCAGCAGCGCCGCGGCCATCGCAAGGCGTTGTTTGAAGCCGCCCGGCAATTGCGCGCTGGGCAGTTGGACGAACGATGCCAGTTCGAATTGGTCCAATGCCCAACCGATGCGCTCGCGCCTCGCGGCGCCTTCGAGGCCGTAGGCGCGCGCAAAGAAATCGAGGTTTTCCCCTACGGTCAGCTGTCCATATAACGAGAACTTCTGAGCGACGTAGCCCAGATTCTGGCGTGCCGAGGCCCGGTTTTGGCGCACATCGACACCCGCGACGCTGAGGCTGCCGCCGCCGATCGGCAGCAAGCCGCAAAGCATGCGAAAGGTCGTCGTCTTGCCGGCGCCGTTGGGACCGAGCAGGCCGAAAATCTCGCCGCGCGAGACGACGAAGCTCACGTGATCGACAGCGACGAATTTTCCGAAGCGGCGCGTCAAATCGCGGACTTCGATCACGGCTTCCCCTGAAGCGCCGCGGTTCGCAGGATCCGGCAAATGCGGCGCCGCTCGCGTTCTTTGCTTGGCGCCTGTGGCCTGGTGCAGCAGCACCATGAAGCCGTCCTCGAACCGCGGCTCGGTCGGCCGCGCGGTGACGCCGGCGAGCGCCTCGAGCTCGGTTGCGGAGCGGCCCGCCGCGCCGATCATGCGGACTTCGCCGCATTCCGGCACTGCATCGATGAGTTCGGGCTGCAGCAAGAGGCGCGCCTGCAAATCGCGCGCTTTCGTGCCGTTGGGAGGCTGCGCGAGGAAGATGCGGCCGCCGGCCAATCGGGCAACTTCCGCGGGCGGCGCGTCAACGAGCATTTTGCCCGCGCTGAGCACCAAGACCTCCTCGCAATGGTCGGCTTCGTCGGGATCGCTGCTGCTGAGCAGGACCGTGAGATGCTCGGCGATCAGTTGGCGAATGATCTGCCAGAGTTCGCGGCGCGAGAGCGGATCGACGCCGACCGTCGGCTCATCGAGCAGCAGTAATTCGGGCGATCGGACCAGCGAACAGGCAAGTCCGAGCTTCTGCTTCATGCCGCCGGAGAGCTGTCCGGCAAGACGCGATTGAAATGGATCGAGTCCCGTCATGGCCATGAGACGCGCGTATTGGGCGGGCCGCCGCTGCGGCGGGACGCCGTGCATATCCGAGTACAAGTCCAGGTTCTCGCGGACCGTGAGGTCCTCGTAGAGCCCGAATTGCTGCGGCATATACGAGATGCGCGACTGTATCGCGGCGGGGTCCGATGCCGCATCGATTCCGAGCACGGCGACGCTGCCCCGATCGGCCGTCATGAGTCCTGCGAGCAGGCGCATCAAGGTCGTCTTGCCGGCCCCGTCCGGTCCGATCACGGCCGCGAGTCCGCCGCGGCGCAGGCAGAACGAGACCTCATCGAGCGCGATCACCGGTTCGCCGGTCTCGCGGCGAAAGGACTTCACGACGCGGTCGAGCCGCAATGCGGGCATCGATGCCGGCGTCGTCACGGTGTTGCCGCGGCTGCCGCCGCAGTCGCCGCTGGCGCTGCCGCCGCTGCGGGCGCCGCCGGCTGCGTCTCCCACCCGCCGCCGAGCGCTTTGTAGAGCGCGATCAGATCGACGGAAATCGTCTGGTCGCTCTGCGCCAATTGGTCTTCCGCCGTGTAGAGCGAGCGACGCGCATCGAGGACGTCGAGAAAATTCACGCGTCCGTGCGCGTAGAGGCCGTCGGCCAATTCGAGCGAGTGGCGCGTTTCGGCGAGCATGGCGGCGAGCGCGTCGCGCCGGTTCTGCTCCTGGGCGTAGGCGATCAGCGCGTTCTCCGCATCCTGCACCGAAATCAACACGGCCTTCTGGTAGTCCGCGAGCGCCGCCTCCTGTACGGCGGTTTGCGCGCGCACCTCGGCGCGCACCCGTCCGAAATCCAGTGCCTGCCATCGCACGCTCGGACCAATCGACCAGAAGCGGCTGCCCGGCTGGAACCATGTCGCGCTGCTGATGCTCTCGGCCCCGAAGTCGCCGGTCAGCGAGACTTTGGGAAACCAGTCCGCCTTGGCGACGCCGATGCGCGCGGTTTCGGCGGCAAGCTCGCGTTCCGCGCGGCGCACGTCGGGGCGACGGCGCAGCAAGTCGGACGGCAGCCCGATCGGGACCGTGGGCGGCGGTGCCGGCAGCGCCGCCGGCGTCGAGAGCTCCGCAACGAGCTCGCCCGGTTGCCGGCCGAGCAGCACCGCTAGCGCGTACATCCCTGAGCGCTGCGCGGTTTCGAGCGGTGCAATCGCGGCCTTGACGCCGTCGAGCAAGGCCGCCGACCGCGTGAGATCGAGTTCGGTCGCGATGCCGACCTGCAGTCGCGCGCGCGCGAGCTCGAGCGCCTCTTCTTCGAGCTCGAGATTCCGGCGCGCGATCGCGAGTCGCCGTTGCGCGCCGCGCAATTCGAAGTAGTTTCTCGCGACTTCCGCAAACACGCTGCGCAGCGCATCGTTGCGCGCCTCGATCGCGCCCTGCCAATCGGCGGTCGCCGCTTCGAGCGCGCGGCGCTTGCCGCCGAACAGGTCGATTTCCCACGAGGCATCGAATCCGGCCTGATAGACCGTGTACTCGAACGGGAAGTTCGGCGGCAACGGCAGCGCCCCGATCAGCGGCTGGTGCTCGCTCTGCCTGGCGCGGTCTTCGGAGAGGTTCGCGCCGAGCGACGGCCACAGATTCGCCGAGATCCCGCTACGCACCGCACGCGCTTGGAGCAGCCGCGCTTCGGCCGCGCGCAGGTCGAGATTCGACTGCGCGGCGCGCGCGACCAGTGAATCGAGCTCGGCATCGCCGAACGAGGTCCACCACGCCGAGGGAGCGCCGCTTTGCTCGGTGAGGCCGCTCGCGATCGGGGATTGCCATGCGGCCTCCGTGCTCACGGTGCTCGCATGATAATCGGGACCCACGGCACAGCTCGCGATGCCGATCGCAGCGACCGTGCCGGCCAGCGCGAGCCCTCGGAGCTTCAGTGTCGGTGACATCGGTGCGCGCCCTTCTTTAAGGGTGGCTCGGAGCCGCCGGATCCAATTCCAAGCGCACGGTTGCCGGCATGCCGAGACGCAGCTCGTCGCGCGGGTCCTGCACGAAGACGCGGACTTCATAGACGAGGCTCGAGCGCAGCTCGACCGTCTGCACGGTTTTGGGCGTGAACTCGGCGACCGACGCAATGAATCCGACCCATCCCGGCAGCGATCGATCCGGCGCGCTGTCGGTGCTGATCGAGGCCTTCGTGCCGGAGTGAATCCTTCCGAGATCGGGCTCCGACGCGTAGGCCCTGACCCACTTCGGATCGACGATCGCAAGACTCAACACCGGTCTTTGCGGAGACACCATTTCTCCGGGCTCGAGCAGCCTCGAGCGTACGACCGCGTCGGAGGGAGCGAGCAGTTCCGAGTCGGCGAGTTCGCTGCGCAGCAAGTCGAGCTGCGACTGATCGGCGCGCAGCTGCGCCTCGCCCTGGGCGACGTCCTCGGCTCGGGGCCCAAGGACTGCGAGCTCGAGCGCCTTCGCGGCGACCGCAAGATGCGCCTGCGCCGCGTCGAGCGCGGCGGTCGCGTTCTGCACGTCCTGCTCGCTGACTGCCCGACCCGCGTTGAGCTTGACGAGCGCCGCAAGCCGCTCCGATTGCTGCTGGGCATTGACCTGGTCTGCTTTGGCGGCCGCGACATTGGCTTGCGCCTGCGCGATTTCCTGCGGGCGGCTGCCGTGGTGGAGCTTCTCGACGACGGCCCGCTGTGCGGCGACCACGGCCTCGGCCACGGCCGCCTGTGGCTTGAGCCGGCTCGTATCGAGCCGCGCCAACACCTGTCCGCGCGTGACCTTGTCGCCCTCCTGGACCAAGACTTCCGCGAGCCGTTCGCTGTTGTTGAAGGCGAGATCGACTTGGCGCAAGTCGACATTGCCGTAGAGGACCAATCGACTCGCGTGCTTGGTCGAACTCGCCCAGAGCTCAAAGACCGCGACGCCAATCGCGGCCGCGATCAAGACCGCAGCGATCACGAATTTCTTGTTGCCACCGGCCACGGCCCTCTCCTTGCCGGTTGCGCGATCGGCTGAAATGCAGACCGCGTGCCCCGCAAGGCCGGCATGCGGCAATTCTAGCGCGTATCGGCCGGCGAGTCAGGGCGTCACGACATCGACCAGCCGTGGCTGACCGTCAGGGATTGACCGGTGAGCGCGTTGGATTCGAACGAGGCAAAGAACAGCGCCGCGGCAGCCACATCTTCGACGGTCGTGAATTCGCCGTCGACGGTTTCCTTGAGCATCACGTCGCGAATCACGGCGGCCTCGGATATCCCGAGCGCACTCGCCTGCTCCGGAATTTGCTTGTCGACGAGCGGCGTGCGCACGAATCCGGGGCAGATCACGTTCGCGCGCACGCCGTGCTTCGCGCCCTCCTTGGCGATGACTTTGGCGAGACCGAGCAGTCCGTGTTTGGCGGTGACATAGGGCGCCTTGAGCACCGAGGCCTCCTTCGAATGGACCGAACCCATGAGGATGATGCTGCCGCTGCGCTGCTTGTACATCTGCCGCAGCGCCGCGCGTGTGCAGAGGAACGCGCCGTCCAAGTGAATCGCGAGCACGCGCCGCCAATCATCGAAATTGAACTCCTCGAGCGGCGCGACGACTTGCACGCCGGCGTTGCTCACGAGCACATCGATGCGGCCGAACCTCTCGACGACGCTCGCGATTCCCGCCTCGACTTCGGTCTCAGCAGTCACGTTCATGCCGATCCCGATCGCCGCGCCGCCCTCGGCGATGATTTGTTCGGCGGCGAGCTCGGCGCCTGCCCTGTTCAGATCGGCGATCGCAAGCTTGGCGCCGGCGCGCGCGAAGCTGCGCGCGATTTCCTTGCCGATGCCGCTGGCCCCGCCGGTGACCATCGCAACCTGATCATTGAGTCGCAAGTCCCTGGTTTTCATGTGTGTCG
>Ga0209040_10001286_pt1 | contig 19788 bp, 15 predicted proteins | sample BogFormECP12_OM3_FD_188240 | JGI IMG/M metagenome (GOLD analysis project Ga0209040, IMG submission 188240) | Bog forest soil microbial communities from Calvert Island, British Columbia, Canada - ECP12_OM3 (SPAdes) (version 2) | ecosystem: Environmental > Aquatic > Freshwater > Wetlands > Bog ...
ATATTGACTAGTCGGGCGCTGGTCCCGCGCAACGCAATCTTGTGAAACCCGCCAGGTCCGGAAGGAAGCAACGGTAGCAGGCCAGTGCGTGTGCAGCGGTCAACTGGCGCCTGGCTTTTTGTGCGATTGGGCTGGCTTCCGCTTACCCGATGCCGAGCTTGGTCTCAATCCTGATTACGCGGTTGTCTAACTCGACAAGCTTGCTGGTGAGATTGTCCACCGCAACCTCAACCCGCGTAAAGCGTCCGCTAAGATCGTTACGGAGATCGTCAATTCGGGAGTTGATTCCCTCGAAACGGCGATCGTTGAGGTACATGCCGAAGGCGAGGGCAAGCATCGGCAATCCGACGGTGATGAGCAGCTGAATGTTACTCACGAAACTATTGTACGTCCTCGTACAGAGCTCTGCTGCTTGAGCTTCAGAGAACTTGTCGTCGCCACTTCCCTTCGAGCTGCATAGACTTTCCGTCATGCATGGTTGAAAATGAACTCGCATTCATTGCCCGTGTTCCTGGAGAACTCGATTGCCAAAACCGATCCGCGCCAAGATCACTGCCCTGGGGACCTACGTCCCGCCGCGCATCCTCTCCAATAAAGACCTGGAAACAATGGTGGACACCACCGACCAGTGGATCCTGGAGCGCACCGGAATTCGCGAACGGCACCTTGTCGACAAGGGCGTCGCGGCCAGCGACCTTGCCGTTGAAGCCGTCAAGAAGCTGGTGCAATCCCATCCTGTTGATCTCCAGCAGATTGACGTGATCATCGTCGGCACCGTCACTCCCGACATGATGTACCCCTCCACCGCCTGCCTGGTGCAGCACAAGCTGGGCATCGCGCGCACCTGGGGCTACGACCTTTCGGCGGGGTGCTCGGGCTTTCTGTACTCGCTGAACGCAGGCATCCAGTTCATCGAATCGGGAAGGCACAAGAAGGTACTGGTGATCGGCTCCGACGTGAACTCCTCCATGACGGATTACACCGATCGCGCTGTCTGCATCATCTTCGGTGACGGTGCAGGCGCGGTTCTGCTCGAAGCGGCGGACGAAGGAGAAGACGGCATCATCGACTACGTGGCGCAGATCGAGGGCGCGGGTGGTGCCTTTCTTTACATGCCCGGCGGCGGCAGTTTGCATCCCGCTTCGCACGAAACCGTTGACCAGAAAATGCATTATATTCATCAAGATGGCCAGCAAGTCTTCAAGTATGCAGTGAAGAAAATGGCGGAGATGACGGAGCGCCTCTTGCAGAAGAACGGCCTCACTGGGGCCGACATCGATTGCTTCATCGCCCACCAGGCCAACAAGCGCATCATCAATGCCACCGCTGATCGCCTGAAGATGCCGATGGACAAGGTCATCATCAACATCGACCGCTATGGCAACACCACCGCCGGCACCATCCCGCTGGCTATGCAGACCGCGCTCGAAGAAGGCAAGCTCAAGAAGGGAAGTCTGGTGCTGCTGGCAGCTGTCGGCGCAGGATTCACCTCGGGGGCCACGCTACTGCGCTGGGCGTATTAGGCAGCGAATCCAATCCCAGCCGCCGAGGTTCCGCCTAAGACATTCATGGGCGAAGCAAATTTATCCCGCGTCCGTACCAAGCGTCACGCAGCCTCAACGACGCGGCGCCCGGATGTTTGGCTGGCTACTCGCTTTTGTCGTCGCCGCCGATCCGGTCAACGATGTGTGCAACTTCGCCGCGGTGGAGTACACCAACCGCGCAGGGAAGGTCATCTACAAGAAGTAGCCAAGAATAAATCTCCGCACGCCGAATCCTTTTCCTCAAACCACCGCTCTTCCCACTATAGAGGGCAAGAATGGTCGCAACCATCAAGGCTGAACGACTGCGGGAAATGTTGAGCGCTTCCGCACCTATGCGGACGCTCGATGTCCGTTCCCCCGCCGAATTCGCAACCGGGCACGTCCCCGGCGCTGTCAATATTCCCATGGAACAAGTGAAATCGCGCATGCAGGACGTGCCACAGGGTCCGCTGGTATTGATCTGCGAAGGTGGCCAACGGGCGGAGATCGTGGCAGGCTGGCTTGCTGCCGTCCACCATGTGACAGTGCTCGAGGGCGGCACGCGAGCGTGGAGAAATGCTGGCTACCCGCTGGTCGCCTCCGCGCCTTGTCGATGGACACTAGAACGCCAGGTGCGTCTCATTGCCGGGCTGGTTGTTCTTCTCGGGACTGTGCTCTCGGTCCTGATTAACGCGAAGTGGGTTTACCTCGCAATGTTTGTCGGCGCCGGGCTCACGTTTGCTGGACTGACCAACCTCTGTGGTATGGCGGCCGTGTTGGCGAAGATGCCGTGGAATTCGGAGCAGAATGCCAAATCGGCATTGCTGAGATCACCGCATCCCGATTGCGGCCCCTAAGTAGCGCTGGCGTGACAGAATTGCAGGTATGGACTTCGAAGCGCTTGCCAATGAGCACAAGGACGCCGTTTACCGTCAACTGGTTCGCGCCTGCGGAAATCGCGAAGATGCCGAGGACGTTCTGATCGAGGCTCTGCTCAAAGCTTATCGCAGCCTCGAACAGTTACAAGAATCGAAAGCGTTTCGCGCTTGGCTGGTGCAAATTGGCCGGCGCGTGTGCTGGCAACTGAAGAAGCGCGAGGCGTTGCTCCCTGTCATGCAACTGTCGGCGATGGAAGAACAAGGGACGCAAGTTTCTGCGGGCGGCCCGTCGGTGGAGATGGATGCCGCCAGGAGTCAAATGAAGGCGCTCCTGCAACGGGCGATCGCTTCGTTGCCCGACGCGGAACGCCAGGTCTATGAGTTGCGGGACGTGGAAGAACTGGGGGGAGAAGAGACTGCCGCGAAGCTCATTATCACTTCAGCCGCAATGAAATCGCGGTTGCATCGTGCTCGCGCCAACATCCGGCGATACATGGATGCGGCGTTGGCCTCATCGGAACACACTCTAGAAAGCTAAGGAGGCTTTGAAAAGGTCGATTTTCGGGTAGAGCTGGCCTTCAGGCCAGCGTCCAAGCTGATGTCAATACTAAAGGGCTTTAGCCCTGGAAACACAAAGCGCTGACTTTTTAGATTTTTCCTAAGTCGCAATCTTAATTAATCGTTCAGGAGGCATTATGGAAGTTCTGGTTCAGCATTTGGGAGCGGTTCAATTCGAAATCAAGGCACGGCAGCATACGATTGTTAGCGACCAACCGGTCGAGAACGGCGGCTACGACGAAGGAATGACCCCGCCGGAGCTGCTGCTGGCGTCGCTGGGCTCCTGCGTCGCCTACTATGCGGTCGATTACATGACGCGCAAGAAGCTCTCTCACGAAGGCATCAAAGTTCGCGTGACGGCTGAAAAAGTTAAGGCGCCTTTCCGCCTGGACAACTTCCAGGTGGAAGTCGACGTACCCGGGGAGCTTGAGGACGTTCACTTGAAGGGTGTGCAGGAAGCCGCGCACCGCTGTCTTATTCACAACACGCTGCTAAACCCGCCGCAGATTAACGTACAGATTAAAGCAACTGTTGCAGCCTAAAGCGGCCTCACGGAATACCAGCAGGCTGATTAGATGACCGTGTCGCTCCTTTCCTCCGAGCCTTGGTTTGTTGAGCGCACCAAGTCTACTCGGCGTTCTGGAGCCGACACGGTTATCTAATCAGCGCAGCCATTGGTTCCCGCGGGTGACTGCCCGCCCGCTTCCAGGTTGTTCACCTGCCATCGGCTAATCCTGTCGTGCATTATGCGCCAGAGAGCGCCCGGGCCCTAGCCTGGGGCTGAAAGCTCGTATCACATCAACATAAGTCATCCGTCACAGACAAGAAGCGAGGGGACGTGGCAAGCTGTGCCCATGGAGTATGGGGGCGTCCCGCCCACCGCTGCCAGACGGGTGAGAATCCATACCCTCTGACTCCTCTTTCCAGGTTTTATTGCGTGAACCGCACCCGCGGAGCCGATATGGCTGCTGCATTCTTATCTTTCCCGCACGCCTCGTCGGTTTAGCCGACGCAAGGAGGTCTTGTGAGCAGGCACATTCGTACATCGCCAAGGTCCCTCGTATTCCTGGCGCTACTCATCCTGGCACTGGCAGTGCTACCGGCCTTAGCGCAGAACGTTCCCGCGACGGCCCGCGAGGCAGCATCGCTGCCGCAGTTCGCAGCGCGGCTGGCGCATCCCAACACGGCGCCGCCGCACAAACTGTCGCCACCCGCTCCGAGAGGAGCTTGCAGGGCTTTGCCGATAGCTCAAGGGTCACATAAGACTTTGCCGCTGGACAGCGTTTTCTACGCGAACGGCCCCACCACCGGCATTTGCGATATCCAGGGCTGCACCGTGGACGCCTGGACCGTCAACTTCGGCTACACCGTGTCGAACTCAATCCTTGCCGCCGGCGGCGTGAGCGGCGCGACCTTCGCGTTCTGGTTGTTCCCGGGCGACACGGTCACTTCTCTCGATTGGTCCCTCGGAACGCAGCCATTCGGTTCCGACCTTGGTCAGGGCACTGCTTCTGGTGGGAATGTCACCGAACAGTACATCTCCAGCAATCAGTATGGATACGAAATTGCTGCCGTTACGGTCACCGGGCTGAGCGGCAATGTTAGCAACGGCAACTGGCTGACGCTGGGGAATGCCGTCGTGCCCAGTGGCGATCCGGTGTACTGGGACGAAAACAATGGCCCGTCTGCGGCTCAGGAGAGCGCCCTGGGAACCATTCCGTCCGAATCGTTCAATGTGAGTGGAGGTTTCGAGTATCCCGCTTGTTTCCGGTCGCAGCCGCAGGACGGCTTCACCATCATCCACGACTTCACCGGTAACGAAGACGGAGGCACGCCCTCCGGCGTAGCCATCGACAAAGCGGGGAGCCTCTACGGTGCAGCCCAGTCGGGCGGCAGCGGAAACGGCACCGTCTTCAAAGTCTTCGAGGCGGGCTCCAGTTGGATACTGAACCCTCTCTACACCTTTGCAGGCGCTGCTAACGGAGGCGCTCCGGGCGGAGTGATCATCGGACAGAATGGGATCCTCTACGGTGCGGCGCAGGGTGGATTGCAAAACTGCAATGGGGGCTATTGCGGCTTGATCTTTGACCTCAGGCCGATGCCCACCGCCTGTCGCACAAGCTCGTGCGCTTGGGCGGAACACCCGCTTTATCAATTCGCCGGCCCCACCGACGCAGCGGATGGCGGCGCTCTGGTGGCTGATCATGCCGGTAATCTGTATGGCGTCTCGGCCTCCGGCGGGGCGCAGCAGCAAGGTGCCGTGTTTCAACTGACGCCCTCGCTTGGAGGCTGGGCCGAAACCATCCTCTACAGCTTCACCGGCGGCAGCGACGGCGCGGCTCCGACCGATGTGATCGTCGGGAATGACGGTACTCTGTATGGCGCAGCCGCTCTCGGGGGCGCCAACAGCGGCGGCGTAGTTTTCCAGTTATCGCCCTCAGCCGGCGGCTGGACGGAAACCGTTCTCTACGATCTGCCTGCGATAACCTTTGAGTGGGCCACCAGCAATCCGCACTCCTTGGTTGAGGACAATGCTGGCAATCTCTTCGGCGAGTACCAGTACTGGAACTATGATTATTATGCCTACGATGGCATTGTCTTCATGCTCTCCTCCTCCAATGGGAAATGGGTATACGCGGAGCTTCGTAGGGGTGATCAAGCGAGTGACCTGTTCCTCAACCTGATTATGGATACCGCTGGAAATCTCTGGGGTGCCGGCGGCGGAGTCTATGGCTGCGCAGGTTCCTACGGTCACGGCTACATCTTTAAACTGACGCGGGGAAGTGATGGCTGGCAATACAGCACCCCTTTCGTGTTCCAGGGCAACATAACGTTCCCCGCCAGCGGAGCTTTGGCGCTGGACGCGCAGGGTAATCTCTATGGCACTACGAATGACTGTGGCAAGTACAACCAGGGTACGGTCTGGCAATTCTCGCCATGAGTAGCACCTTTGCCTGGCACCATGCTGACCCCTGCAAGCAATGTCGGTTCCAACGGGTGCCCCGGAGCCTGCCCTGAGAGGAGTCGAAGGGTCTCGCGCCTTTCGAGACCCGGGTAGGTGCGAGGGATGATTGTGGGACGGTTGTAGCCTCGCCAAACTTCAGGTCTAGCCGCAATACAACCAAAATCACGCAGCCACAAGCATCTTCACCGCTACCTCGCGGCGCCAACCCCCGCTCGCGGCACATTCACGAATAATGCAGGCCTAGTCGAGACGCGGTACCTTGAGCTGGCGACGCCTCGAAGCTAGAAGCTCCCGTACCCCAAGATCGTCAGCAGCCTCGGATTTGTTTCATCCGTAACTACAACAAACTCCGGAAGCGCGAACTCGTTGTAGCTACCCACGTACATATAACCTGTGACACTCCCACTCAACTGTGATTTTCCCAGCGGGTTCAGGGAGTAAGTAATAGCGGTGTTCACATCCGACTGCAATCCGTTGGGGCCGCTGCTGTCGACGATGCCGGTGAGATTCCCATTTCCGTCGGCGGTCAACTGGAACACCGAATTCGTAGCGCCGTATTCCAACTGGGGCAGAGTGCCAGCGGAGTAATATCCGCTGAGCGAAGCATTGGAGAATGGCGCTCCACCTTGCTGTGTCTGCATTGATGCGAGCGTGGCAGTGGCATCCCCCGCAATGGCGAACATCTGCGGGCCCAACCCCTGACTGGTGTCTATCAGGTAGCCGATCGATGCTAGGCCCTGAGCGGAGATGGTCACTCGCCCATTGCTGGCTACGTTGTAAGTTCCCGAGCCATTGTAGGAAGTCACCGTACCGCCGACATTCTGTTCAATATCAACCGCGATGACGTTGCCCGCGCCGTCGCATGTAGCCAACCCCGCCGCCGCAACACCCGGAAAACTTCCAGGTGAGATGGTGCCCGACGCTCGCATTGCAAGAATGCCTGAGATGGAGCTGTTGTTGTATCCCTGGTTCGGGAGGCTCTGGGTCCGTAGGGCGCCGCTCAGCAACTGCCCGCTACCGTCAATTGGATCAATGCGAAGCGCATAAACCTCCGGACTCTCGGTAAAGCCGTTATATAGAGGGTTCCAATAAAACGCGTACTGTTCCATGTGCTGCTTGCCGCCGCTGATGACGGTTAATTGTGCGACAGAGCGGCCCGCGCTGTCGGCGGGCGCAACATTACCACTTATGGTCAGGCTGTTCAGAGTGCCGGCCGTGTTGCTGTCTCCGACCCCATTGCTAATGCCGCCATTCGCATCCACGGTAAATTCGCCGACCTCGACAACTCGGCCTGAGCTTGAAACATCAAGTCCTGAGTAGCCGAAAGCAAGGTTCCCCGCAACGTTGATGTTAGAGCCTGGTTTTTCCGTGATAACACCGGTAGCCCGCGAGCCCTGACCTGAGGCGTCGTCGAACTCAATGATTTGGCCCGCCGTTACCGTGATACGGGGCTTTGTGGGTCCCCCTCTTGACGAGAGTGCGAACGCAAAGGTCATGGAAGAACTCCCCGTGTTCAGCGTCATCGTCCCCAAGCCATTCGGAGCAATCGAATAGGTACCCGTAAGTGTGCTGTTCTCTGGGCCGGTAGCCGTGGAATTGCTGTCAAACTCGCCGCTGGTAATGTTCCCGTTTCCGTCGGCGACGAAGCTACCCGCCATTGCCCATTGACCCATGCCTCCCGGTGCGAAACCACTGGCTATGAATGCGTAGGGCCCGTTCAGAAGGATGTTGCCCCCAAGATCGATGGTGACGGTCAAGGGTTGTGTAGCAATTCCGTTCGCGGAATCACTTACCTGCGCAGTGAAACCGACTACTCCGGCTATTTTCGGAGCTTCAGTGATGAACCCCTCCGATGTTGTAACCTCGCCGCCTGTTAAGAAGAATCCTTGGCCTAAGTTTTGCTCCTGCCAGGTGTATGGTGGGACTCCACCCGTCACCTGCAGTTGTTGTCCGTAAGGAACATTCACCACCGCGTCCGGCAGCGTCTTGGTCGTGATGCTAAGCGGCGTGGCAGCGACAGTGAGGGTGAATTGCGCACTGGCGGTTTGTGCCGGCATTTCTGAATCTGCAACCTGCACCGTGAACACAGACACGGAGGTCTGTGTCGGCGTCCCGGAGATCACCCCAGCGCTACTTAGCGTCAGGCCTGATGGCAAAGTTCCCTGGCTTATCGAATAAGTGTAGGGCGACACGCCTCCCATGGCCTGAAGCGCAAAGCTGTATGCAACATTTACAGCACCCTCAGGAACCGTGAGGGTCGCGAAAGCTAAAGGCTGGGGCGCCGGATTGATTGTCAGCATCAGTTGCTGTGTGGCAGTGTGGGAATTCGAATCCGTAACCTGTACCGTGAAGGTGGACTGTACTGACGTCGTGGGGGTACCAGTAAGTGAGCCGATGGTACCCAAGGATAGTCCGGCAGGTAAACTTCCGCTTGCCAGTGTCCAGGTGTAAGGCGGAGTTCCGCCCGTGGCACTCAAGTTAACGTTGTAGGAATTGTTGACTTGTCCAGCAGGCAGGGTGGTTGTCAAAATCGAAAGCGGCGATAGGTGAGAGCCGCCACCGCAACTGGCCGCAAACAGGCTAACGATGATTGCGACGCCGATGAGTACTACAGCTTGTCCTTCGTTCATGAATCCTCCGCTGGGAGTCCAGACCGGATTCCGGTCATGGGCAGTGGGTTCCCCTGGGTTGTGTGCAACCTATTGTCCCCCTAATTCCGCCGTTTGTCCCCTTGTTCCGCCGTCTCGCCCTGTCAAACAGATAGCGCCAGGCGACGTCCTCCCCCAATCTGTCTCCTCCGCCGTCACATGCCTAAGTGACCTGCGCGCTTGCGGACAAGTACCCTTGACGCGATAATCAGGAACTGCGAGGAGGAGTTGTCGTGTCTTCGCAGGGCGCACCCAGTGTGCGGCCCGAGAAGGCTCGTTGAAAAACCGTTGTCAGTGGCTGGTAGCCAGTTGCCAGAAAGCAAACCTAATCGCCTCCGCTGCCCGATCGCGGGGATTACATCCAGGCGTCTAAAGCGGTTTCCGAATTGTTGTATCCGAGGGCTCGGGTAGAGCGGCGCGTCGACGCCGCCCTCTTTGGTAAGGCTTTCAGCCCAACGGGGGTGCAGTGGGCTGAAAGCCTGGAGTTCGGGAGCACAGCTTGGACGCGGACCTGAAGGTGCGCTCTACCCGGATACACCTTCCCTGAAACTGCCCTAAGCCGTTGCAATAAAAGAAGATGCTTCTAAACCATTGGGGCTCAATACGATGCCGGGAAAAAGTTTGTAATGTAATGATTCTAAAGAACCGGGGGGGCACCTAGGTTGCCAGCTCTCAGAGGCCCAAACCGTCAGCTACTTCGCCTTGAGCTTCTCCCGCTCTTTGGCGGCATCGAGCGGGCGAACCGGCTCGGTCATGCGCGCGGGATCGAGGATCTCTTTGATCTGTTCCTCGGTCAGTTCGCCGCGCGAGCGCGCGATCTCGATGATGGACTTGCCGGTCTTGACCGACTCCTTCGCGATCTCTGCCGCCTTGGCGTAACCGATGTACGGATTCAGCGCCGTGGCCAGCGAGACCGTGCTCTGCACGTAGAAGTCGGTGCGCTGCTGGTTCACAGTTATGCCCTTGAGGCAGAACTCAGTGAGCTGCCGCAGCATGTTGGTCATGATGGTGACGGAGGTGAGCACGCTGTAAGCCATGGTCGGCATCATGACGTTAAGTTCGAGCTGACCGGCTTGCACCGCGAGCGCGACGGCAGTGTCATAGCCGACGACCTGGAACGAGACCATCGCCGCCAGCTCCGCCATCACCGGATTGATCTTGCCGGGCATGATGGACGAGCCCGGTTGCAGCGCAGGCAAATTGATTTCCGCCAGGCCCGTGTTCGGCCCGGACGAAAGCAGGCGCAGGTCGTTGGAGATGCGAATGACCTCCAGCGCCAGATTGCGCAGCGCGGAGCTGACCGACGACATCGCCAGGTTCGACTGCATGGCATAGCGCATGTCGTCCACGGCGTGCAGCTTCTGGCTGGAGATGCTCGACAGATGCGCAATCGCTTTCTCGCGGTACTCAGGATGAGTGTTGATGCCGGTCCCCACAGCCGAGCCCCCGAGGCCGATTTCGCGCAGGAATTCCGATTGCTGCTGGATCGCTCTCTTCGCGCGCTTGACGGTGGCCGCATAAGCATGGAACTCCTGGCCGAGCCGTATGGGCACAGCGTCCATCATGTGCGTGCGACCCGACTTGAGCACGTGGTGAAACTCCGTGCCTTTGTCATCCAGCGCCGCGATGAAGCCATCGAGCACGCTGTAGAGCTTGTCCAGTTCGAGCAGAGCCGCCAGCCGCATTGCGGTAGGGAAGACGTCGTTGGTCGATTGCCCGTAGTTGACGTGGTCGTTGGGATGAACATGTTTGTACTCGCCGCGAGCGCCGCCCAGCATCTCAGCCGCACGGTTGGCGATGACCTCATTGGAGTTCATGTGGAAGCTGACGCCTGCGCCCGCCTGGAAAACATCCACCACGAATTCCTGGTCCCACTTGCCTTGCTGCACTTCCTTCGCTGCTTCGATGATCGCGGTGGCTGTTTTTTCATTCACAAGGCCCAGCTCGCGATTGGCCAAAGCCGCGGCTTCCTTCACCATCGCGATGGCGCGAATGAGCGTGGGGTGAGCGCGCAACCCGCTGATGGGAAAGTTCTCCGCCGCGCGCGCCGTCTGAATGCCGTAATAAACGTCGGCGGGAATTTCTTTGTAGCCAAGAGAATCTTCTTCGCCGCGCGTGGCTGGCTTGGTTGAAGTTGACATGAGCGCGTCCCCTACAGATAGAGATGACTGTCGAGTCGGTCGCGGTTCTTCTCCCGAACAGCGATGCTGCTCATGACGGCTCGTTCTGCGCCTCGTGCGGCGAAACCTGATCCTGGTTGTATACCGGAACGATGAAACGCAGTGGAGACCGCAAAGCACCGGTAATGAGCGAACGGGCGATCGTCCACTGTTCGCGCGGAGGCACATCGTAGGCGCGAAGGGCAACAAACGCCGCAATGGTGAAGCTCGTGGTCAGATTCAGCACGAAGATGACCGCGATGCCGACCACTGCATGCAGGAACCATCGGTTACCTAAGGTCGCAGTTCCGAAGCGCGCCGCAGCCAAAGCCAGAGTGCCGCTGGACAGCGTGACGTGGCGAATATCGAGCGGCAGTCCGAAGAATTCTCCGAGGACCGGTGTGAAGCCGAGCAGGTATCCCAGCACAATGTTGGTGGCCCAGCCTCCGATATTGTGTTTGACAATGCGCGACATTTTTCTTGAGAACACTTCACCGATTCGCAATCCGAGCGGGTGCTGTGCGACTGCCTCCGCCAGGCGGTAATAAACGGCGGCATTCTCCACCCAGCTTCCGGTCAGCGCGGCCAGCCATAACACCACGCCCGTTTCGATTGCGAAGAGCGCCGTGCCCGAGGCGAACGGATTCAGCGTTTCATACACGTGGGTCGCACTTAACTCCGGTAAGTACGAGTCACGGAAGATGAGTTTCCACAGCACTTCGAATACCACTGCGCCCGCCGACACGGCTACGACGTTGCCGATGGCTGCAGCCAATTGTGTGCTGGTGATTCGAGCGACGAAGTCGGTGAGCTTGCTCGATCGTTCCGGGCCTCGGTTGTCGCGGATGATCCTGGCGAACGCGGCGGCGGTTGTTGCCGGCTGCTTGGTCGCAAGCACCAGGCCGAAGACCTGTAGCAAGACAAAACTGATCGCGTAATTTGTCCCGCTGGCGAATCCTTCGACGAACGGCGGCAGATTTGCTTCGATGATGCGCAACTTGACCGCAGCGGTGAATACCGTCAGCAATCCGCCACCGATTGCGGCCAGCCACATCTGCCGGTACTCCGGCTTGCTGTTGGCAATGTAGTGCTCACCGGTGTCACCCGTGCGGTCCACAACTTTCCGCGCCAGGAGATTGAGGTTCTCGCGTAGCAAGGAAGATATCTGCTTGTCACTAACGTTGCCTTCGATCAGCCGAACCAGCAAACCCTGCACCGCCGCAAACATCCCAGCCGGCTCGGTTGCACTCAGGACTTTCGCTATGGCCTCCATTCTGACCGTGCAAGCCTGGATGGTCTTAAGGTCGAAGACCAGTTCAACGCTGATGCCGGCGGTCTCCATGTGTTCGTAAACAACTTCCATCTCGGCGCGACAACGCGCCACGACCTGTTTCCAGGCATCGACAGTCGCCGGAGTCGTTTCCGAAGAACTGGAAGCGATCAGCTCTTCGGTCTTCAGCACCAGCTCGTAAAACGGAGAATGCTCGATGCCTGAAGCACTTGATCTGGCGCGCATCTCTGGCGACAGACCCAGGCCGCTGATTCGCGCCGCCAACAGGCGCATGGCTTCTTCCAGATCGCGCTCCTGGCGCAGCCAGAATTGTGGCTGGTCACACGGTGTGAGCACTTTGGCGATGTGCTGAAACAGGTCAGGAGGAATAGCCGCAAATTGCTTCGCATACCGCTCTGTCGAGTACAAGTCGATCAGCAGCTTGCTGGTGTCGGAATCCTCCCGCGCCGACGGAATGAGCTTGGCTATGCAGCGCACGATGATTTCGGTGGTGAATGGATGGACGGACGGAAGGCCAGCTTCGGCGAAGAGCGAGAGTGAATTGAGTTCGGCGAGCAGCCCCCCAAAAGATCGCTGGACCCTCTGTCGCAGTTCGGCGTCGGCCTCAAGACCCTGAACCAGAATCAAAAGGCGTGGTGCTTCCGTCGCCGCGCGACGGCCTTCACGGGTCCAGCGGACGATCTGAACCAATGTGGCGCGACGCTTGCGCAAAGTATCCGCTGCGCAAAACGCCTCAATCGCGCGCCACAAATCCGGCGGGAGCGGTGAAAAAGAACCTCTAGGATTCGGCGCGAGCTGTTGCTTAGGGCCGTCAGTCAAACGCAATCACCTGCGTGAAGAGCTGGCGTGAACGGACGCGCCAACGCTGAGATTAGCACAGGAAATAAAAAGCCGCCGACCTTGTAAGTCGGTGGCTTTGATCAAAAACGAATGAGGCGCTATCCGATCTCGACTAACTCCGCGATCCTGGCTTGCCACTCTTTCGGGCCGCTCTCGTGCACGGAGTTGCCCTTCGAATCCACGGCAACCGTGACCGGCATGTCCTGCACTTCGAACTCGTAGATGGCTTCCATCCCGAGGTCGTGAAAGGCCACCACGCGCGACTTCTTGATGGCCTTCGACACCAGGTAAGCCGCGCCGCCAACGGCCATCAGATATACGGCTTTGTGATCTCGAATGGCCTCGATCGCTGCCGGGCCGCGCTCGGACTTGCCGATCATGCCGAGCAGTCCCGTCTCCTTCAACATCTGACGGGTGAACTTATCCATCCGGGTGGCGGTTGTTGGGCCAGCAGGGCCTACCACCTCATCTCTAACCGGATCAACAGGTCCCACGTAATAGATGAAGCGATTCGTGAAGTCTACGGGAAGCTTCTCACCTTTGCTCAACTTCTCAGTCATGCGCTGGTGCGCCGCGTCGCGTCCGGTGAGCAGTTTGCCGCTGAGCAAAAGCACATCGCCAATGTTCCACGTAGAACATTCCTCGCGGGTCACGGTATCGAGGTTCACCCGCCGCGCGCCAACCGGATCGTAGGTCAGCGTTGGCCAGTCGGCGAGCGAGGGCGGCTCCAGCGCGACCGGGCCCGAGCCGTCGAGCACAAAGTGAGCGTGGCGCGTGGCGGCGCAGTTGGGAACCATGGCAACCGGAAGGTTCGCAGCGTGGGTCGGATAATCCTTCACTTTCACGTCCAGAACGGTCGTCAGTCCGCCCAGTCCTTGCGCGCCAATGCCGAGCGCGTTGATCTTCTTGTAAAGCTCGATGCGCAACCGCTCGGCGGTATTCTTCGGCCCACGGGCGATGAGGTCCCGAATGTCAATCGGCTCCATCAGAGCTTCCTTGGCCATCAGCATGGCCTTCTCTGCGGTGCCGCCGATGCCGATGCCAATGATTCCCGGCGGACACCAGCCCGCGCCCATCGTCGGCACGGTCTTCAGCACCCATTCGACGACCGAGTCCGACGGATTGAGCATGGCGAACTTCGACTTGGCCTCCGAGCCGCCGCCTTTGGCCGCCACGATGACTTCCACTTTGTCGCCGGGAACGACCGTCATGTTCACCACGGCAGGAGTATTGTCCTTGGTGTTCTTGCGCGCTCCGGCGGGATCGGCCAGGATGCTCGCCCGCAGCTTGTTGTCCTGGTTCAGATAGGCACGGCGCACGCCTTCATTCACCATATCTTCCACCGACATGGTCGCGTCCCATTGGACGTTCATGCCGATTTTCAGGAATACGGTCACAATGCCCGTGTCCTGGCAGATGGGCCGATGCCCTTCCGCGCACATGCGTGAGTTGATCAGGATTTGCGCCATCGCATCGCGCGCGGCAGGCGACTGCTCTTTCTCGTACGCGCTCGCCATGCTGCGAATGAAATCCGGCGGATGATAGTAGGAAATATATTGCAGAGCGTCGGCTACGCTCTGGATGAGGTCGTCTTGCTTGATGATGGTCATAAGTCTGCTCGGGGAGAGGTGTGCGAACCGAAAATTATACTGCGCGGGAGAACGCCAGCCTGTGACGTGGCGCACAGATTCGCCGGTTATCGCTCAATCGTCTGCGCCCGGCGCTAGCGCCCGAGAACGGCGTTGCTAAATCTCAATCGCTAACTGTTAACAGTCGCCTCACACAGCTTTCCATCGATTGACGTGTAATTCAGTCCGATCTCTCCGCAAGTGCCTTGCTCGACCGAGTACACCACGCAGGAGTTGAACGGGCGAGAATAAACGTGCAGGCTGACGGCACGCTCGCCCCATTCCCGGCAATTCCTCACATCATGCACCGGATTCAGAGGATCGACGGCAACCGGAGTCGCCGCCGTGATCTCGACCACGTTGGTGGGCACGATGTCGCAGCACTGAGTAACAAGGTCCTCGGAGATCACGCGATAATTCTGTACCGCCAATCGCCCTATGGGAGCGGCCATCCAGCAGTTCTGTCCTTTGTGATTGTGGATGGAGCTGTGCATCCCGGGCTCCCAGCAGATCGCTAGCAACTCGTAGAGCTCGGTCTTGTCGATGAGGTTGCGCGTGTAGTGCTGCGCGTTCCAGAACAGGTAGGGCTTTAGCGACGCAGCGTCCACCGGATTGGCCGTAAGGTACCGGAGCGTGCCGCTCACGCCTTCAAAGTCCTCCTTGCCGAGTTTGCGCAGCCCGCTAATGAATTCCGGGACCGAAACAAGACGCGTCGCCTTGCTCGAATCCGATGACGTTGCTGTTGCCATTTGCCCTCCTCTGGGACGAACCGCTTATTTTAACGCCTGGCGGGACGTTCGGCGCTTACCCGCGCGAATTGCAAAATATTTGTGTCCATGGGAATACGATGCGCCACAGCGCCCGTCCAAGCATATAATGTGCCCAGACATACCCAGCTAGGTGGGTTCAGCGCAAGGCAACGGAGTTTCCCATGAAGTCACGCGCTCTCGCAGTTGCGAACGCAATCCTGCTGAGTTTCTGCCTCGCTGTGCCTGCGGTTGCCCAGGACACCTCGCAATCGCAGACACCGTCTGCGCAGGCGCCGGCTGCTGCGCCCGATCAAGCCCAGCCTTCACCAACGCAAAACTCGACGCCTCCTGCCGATGCCACTGCCAGCATCGCTACGCCCGGGGACGCGCCGGGAGCCACGCACGACAAAGGCAAGAACGATATTGACGATATCGGTAACCGCAATGTCGGCAAGCCCGGCTCGGGCAAGAGCGTTGGCGACTGGTACTCGTACGACACCGAGATCAAGATGGGCAAGCAGTACGCCATGCAGGTCGAGTCCAGCGCACGTATGGTGAAGGACCCGATCGTCACCGAGTATGTGAACCGCATCGGACAGAACCTGGTGCGCAACTCCGACGCCAAGGTGCCCTTCACGATTAAGGTCATCGACTCCGACGATATCAACGCGTTCGCTTTGCCCGGCGGGTTCTTCTACGTAAACAGCGGGCTCATCCTGGCCGCCGATGGCGAGGCCGAACTAGCCGGCGTGATGGCGCATGAGATTGCGCACGTTGCAGCGCGCCACGCCACTCGCGAGATGACCCGTGCGAACTACGCGCAAATGGCAACTATTCCGCTGATCTTCGTGAGTAGCTGGGGGATTTATGAGGCGGCAAGTATGGCCATCAACATCGCGATGCCGCTCACCTTTATGAAGTTTTCGCGCAACTTCGAGGGCGAAGCTGACTATCTTGGGCTGGAGTACATGTACAAGGCCGGCTACGACCCGCAGGCCTTCATTTCCTTCTTCGAAAAGATCAAGGCGAAGGAGAAGACCAAGCCCGGCACGCTGGCCAAAGCTTTCGCGACGCACCCGCAGACGCCGGATCGCATCGAGAAAAGCCAGCAGGAAATCCGCAATATTCTCCCCGCGCGCCCCGAGTACATCATCAATACCTCGGAATTCAACGAGGTGAAGGCCCGTTTGGCGATGCTGGAAAATCGTAAGAAGGTGATGGTCGCGGAGGACATTGACAAGCCCACACTACGTAAGACGACTCCCGACAGCACCGCCGGACAAAGTGGCCAGCCGTCGAACCAGCCGGACGACGATCGTCCTACGCTGTCGACGCGTAGTGATGATTACACCGCAAGTCCTGGGGGCAACTAGCAACCGCGAGCCTGCGCTATTCAGGACCGACTACTGGCTGCTGTTCGCCAATAACTCGAACACCGGGTAATTTGCTGCAATACTCGCGAACACCTGCGCGTCCGAGCCCGCTGCAACCGGGAAGTACCGCTGCACAGTCGTCTTGAATCGCTCCAGATAGGCCTTCAACAATGCCGGCTTCTCTGCGTCCTGAACCGCGCGCAACCGAAAGCTCTGCCGGAAACTGCCTCTCTTCAGGGTGACTTCTCCGGCGGCCTCGGCGTTACGCACCCACTGCGTGCGCCCGCGTGGAGCGACCAGAAATCGCTTGCCATCCATTTCCAGCAGGTCGATAGGCGTCGAGTAGAGCTTGCCGCTCTTCCGTCCGCGGACCTGCAGCAGATAGTTATGCTTCAGCCCAAATCCGAGCCCAACGAGGAGCCCAAAGGTGCGATTGAAGGTGCGCTCTAATGCGGTGGGCGGATTAAAGACAGTTGTGTTTGGCGTGATTTCCATGTTCACCTTTTCAGCTTGCGATCTTTGGCTACTCTAAGTTCTCCTGATTGCGTGAATCGCACCCGAGCAATGTGGCTCGCGGAGAAACTATCGGGCGCGTAGGTTGTTTTGTTGCAAGTGCGTTGTATTCTGCCGATTTTGTTGCATCTAAGCTGCACGTCCATTGTAGGAGCTTCGTCCTTTGCTGTAGGATGCGCCTCAGTTGATTCCTGCCACACCAAGAGATCACCGATGAAGACGTTCCAAACAGTGCTTCTAGCAGCCATTGCCTTGGCCGCGCCTCTGATATGCGCGGCTGCCGATCATACGACGAAACCCCCGGACACTCCGACGTACCTCCTCACCAACGACGACGGAGTCTTGCATAACTATGCTGGCTTCTACCTGGCTGGTGGTACGCAAGGCGCTCCGACGCTGATCTTCCAGAAAGCCGTCGCCACCATTGCTCAAGGCATAGGGGGCGGCTTCTTCGGGAGTCCGCGATTGACCTTGCTGCCTGATCCTTCCGCTCAGTGTGTGTATGTGTCGAACGCCGGTTCCGGTTTCGGAAACATATCGTCCATCAATATCCAAACGCAACAGCATGTGGGGAATTTTTCTGCCTCTTCCAACGACATAGGAACCAGCAACGGCATTGGTTTGGCGATGAATAAGAACTATCTTTACGCTGGCTACACGCTTTCGAATACGATCGCGACCTTTGCAGTAGGGTCTGGTTGCCAACTCTCGTTCCTTGGTGACATCACAGTTACGCCTTTGAACGGCGGCTGGATTGCTGGGATGGCGCTCAATGGAAACATGCTGGTCGTCACCTATATCGACGGCTCCATCCAGTCCTTTAACACCACGAATGGTATTCCCATCTCCAATAATGACGAGCAGGATGCGACAGGTTTTACCGCTGCTTTCTTCCCCGATTCGGTGGACATCACGCAGGACGGCCATTTCGCCATTTTCGGTGACGCTGCCGTTCCCACTACGGTTGAAGTCTCCGATTTGTCCAAGGGCAAACTTGCCCCTACAGTTCAATACACGATAGGAGTGGGGACGAATGCAGTAGGGCCGGGTTTCAACTCTGCCACGGTTCGGCTAAGCCCCGATGAAAGTCTCATCTACATTGGCAACAGCCAGAGTGCATTTGTATCCGCTGCGTTCTTCAACAAGACCACCGGCAAGGTTACGCCGGGTTGCGTTTCCCAACCCTTGAGCGGCTTTTACAACTCGTGGTCCTATATCGGGGCGCTGGCGACGCGCGATACAACCGGTACCGGCGGGGTTTTGTATGCCGCCGAATTTCCCGGTTCGATCGCGATTATTAGTGTGACATCCAATGGAACGACCTGCACGCTGGCGGAATCGCCGGCTTCTCCAGTGGCCGACGACTTTACTTCGGGACTGTTATCCATTCAGACATTTCCTCCACGGCCTTTTTAGGAGCTGGTGTGATGAATGATTTGCCGAGCATGCAAAAGATCAGGGAGTTACGAATGACCATGATGTTGAAATCAATTTTGGTTCTTTCGATTTGCGGAGTTGTCGTCACGGGCGCTTCCGCTCAGCAGATCTGTCCGCCGCGTCCGATGCCCGGTAGTCTGGTGGTCAATCCGCTGGACTTGTACAGCCAAAACGGGACTTTGACTGTTAATGTTACGCTGCAGAATCAGTTTGGCTCCGACGGTTTCATGCACTACTGCTATGTATACCTTTATCAGGGGCAGCAGGTCGAAGCTCCCACTCTGCGCCTCAATCCCGGTGACCAGCTCGTCCTCAACCTGACCGATAACATTCAGGCGCCCTATTATAAGTTTCCCAAGAAATCGCAGATGCATATGCACATCCCGGGAAAGCCCGGGGCCAAGCCGAATGACGATTGCAACGGCGGCATGCTGATGGGCGGCTCCACCAACATGCACTTTCACGGCTTGAATGTCCCACCGGTCTGCCATCAGGACGATGTTATTTACACGCTGATCCAATCCGGCGATCCACCGTTCCAGTACAACTTCCAGGTACCGGCGAATGACAATCCTGGAATGTACTGGTATCATCCCCATGCCCACGGCAACACCACAACTCAAGTGGACGGCGGAGCGGCTGGCGCCATCTTCATCGAAGGAACCATCCCGGGGACGCAGGGCCTGCCCGAGCGCGTGATGGTCATTCGCCAGCAATTCAAGAACCCTAATTCCTGGTTGCCCGGTCCTAATCAGCTCACCGTCAACTATCAACCGGCAATTTTTCCCAACGCGCCGTCACCCTATATCAACGTCACCTATGGCCAGCCGGAATTCTGGCGGCTGGTGAACGCTTCGACCCAGGCATTTCTTGCCTTGCAGCTTTTCTACGGAGAGACCCAGCAGCAGTTCGAAGTACTCGCTCTGGATGGCGTTCCGCTGCAAAGCCCCATCTACGAAACCGAAATTGATATTCCGCCGGCGGGACGGGCTGAGTTCATTATTCCTGGTCTTCCATCCGGACAACCCGGCGTTTTTCTTACCAACGGCTTCGATACCGGTCCGGTCGGCAATCCCAATAACCCTCAGCAGCTCATCAAGATTTTTGGGACCGACAACGCGAAGAAGCTGGCCCATCCCGCTCCGCCTCCAGCCAAGACGGCGGCCGAACGCCAGCGGTTTGCCGGGCTGGCGGCGCAGCAACCGACGACCACCCGTCAGCTTTAC
>Ga0209040_10001287_pt1 | contig 19779 bp, 12 predicted proteins | sample BogFormECP12_OM3_FD_188240 | JGI IMG/M metagenome (GOLD analysis project Ga0209040, IMG submission 188240) | Bog forest soil microbial communities from Calvert Island, British Columbia, Canada - ECP12_OM3 (SPAdes) (version 2) | ecosystem: Environmental > Aquatic > Freshwater > Wetlands > Bog ...
TCGATGGGATCTACGGCCCTCAGACCCGGCAGGCAGTCGAGGAATACCGAAAGGAATATGCCCCCCCGCGCCATCACATGGTAACCCCTGGGTTGGCCAGCTTAATACGCGGAGGTAGTGGCAATCCCTGACAATACAGGAGACGCGCGCGAGCTGGAACGGTGTCCTCTGTCTCTCCCCATCTCCCACGCGGATGACGAACTGAGGACAATCTCCGATCTCGACGCCTGGCGTGTCGCAGACCTGCTGATCCAGCGACACACGGCGCCGATGCGGTGATCGGGGTGCCGACGCCTACCGATCAGCACCTTGAAAGGCGCATTCGCGTCATATGAGAGTAACGTCTTGGGTCGGGACAACGACTCAGCTCCTCGCTCGTGGCGCTGGTCGTTGGCTCAACCGCAACGCATTGTCAGCCGCACCGTGGTCTGCAGGGCGTCGGTCGTGTCGGTGCCCGGCCGCGGGTTGGGATAGATGTCGCGGCCGGCGATGTAAAGCGCGGGGAGCGTCCCTTCGGGATCCTGCAGCAGGCCGCCCCGCCCAGCCTCAACCAGGGTCGATATCGGCCGGTCACTGCGCGCCGCACAGGCCTCGCGCAGCACATCGGTACGGCCGCGCAACTGGCTCGATAGCACGACGAGCGCGCCGTTGACATCGACCCGCGGGCCGTTGATCACGACGGTGCCGGAGATGCCGAGCTCCGAGCTCGCCGAGACGACGCTGTCCGTGGACGGAATGAACTGCCCGGCAGTAATTGTGATGTTGCCGCCATGGCCTTCGATTGCCTCGGCAATGATGCTGCTGTGGTTGAGGATCACGAACTGCGGGTCGATCGAGATGTTGCCGCCATTCCCGGTCTCGCCTTTGACCGAGGTGGAGATCTCGCTGCTGATGAGATAGAGAAAATCACGCAGGTGCAAGGTGATGTTGCCGCCGCTGGCGGTCGATCTCTCCCCCTCCGCCTCCGTGGAGATCGCTCCGCCCTTGCCAATCGAGAGGGTGCCGGCACTGACCATAACCTCTCCGGCGTTACCATTGCTACCTTGCGTCGATCTGGATGAAATGCCGGTGAAAGAGGTCTGGGACACGCCGTCGATTGTGAACTGACCCGCGACATTGACGGAGACGTCCCCGGCATTCCCGGAACCTGTTCCGCGAGTGTCGGTGGCAATACTGCCGTCGCTGATTATCGCCAAGTTCCCCACGGCAACCAAGACGCTGCCGCCATTGCCGAAGCCCAGGGTTCTGCTCGAGATCACGCCGTCATTGGCGACGACCAGAGTCCCGGCGCTGACGCTCACACTTCCTGCAGCGCCGCTGCTTCCAGGATTGGCCTGCGAAAAGATGCCGGTGCGACCGACCGCGAGATTCTCTCCCGAGCCATCAATCGTCAGCTGGCCGGAAACGGCGACGGCGACGCTACCGGCATTGCCGGAGGCGAATGTGCTGGCGGCGATTTCGCCGCTGTTGACGATTGACAACGTTCCGGCACTGACCCTCACTATTCCGGCAGCACCGCTGCTTCCGAGGTCGGCCTGCGAAAAGATGGCAGTGGCGGCATGGGCTTCGGGATTCCCTCCTGAGCCGTCGATCGTGAGCTGACCGGAAACGGCGACCGTGAGATTGCCGGCATTGCCGGAGGCAAAGGTACTATTCGAGATTTCCCCGTTGTTGACGATGGACAATGTCCCGGAAGTCACACTCACAGTTCCGGCAGCGCCGCTTCCGGCAACCGCCTCAGAAAAGATGCCAGTGGGACTGGCTGCGGGAGCGCCTCCCGAGCCGTCAATCGTCAGCTTGTGAAAAGCGCTGACCGAGACGTCGCCGGCATTGCCGGAGGCACCGGTTGCACTGAAGATTTCCCCGTTATTAACCATCGACAATGTCCCGGCGGTAACGGTTACGTTACCCGCATTGCCAGTGCCGGTGGTTTGCGAGGCGATACCTTGGAACAGTGAAGTAGCGGCGCCGACCGACATATCGATCGTGAGCGGACCGGCGACCGTGACAGAGACGTCTCCGGCATTCCCAGCAGCAGAGACCGTCGTGCCGAGGGACGCTCCGGAATCGACGGTGAGCGAGCCGCCGACCGATACGATGACTCCGCCTCCGGGACCGTCGCCGACGGTGGCCGGGGAGGCGGGATCGGAGTTGCAAGAGGCTGTGGCGCAGGAGGAGGCCAGCACGTTCGCGCCATTATGCAGGGCAAGTTCCCCCGCGACGATGGTTATCGACCCGCCGCGGCCAACGTCCGAGGTGGTCGTGAAAATTCCCGTCGAAGAATCCAGGGTCGCGCCGCCATCGAGCACCACTGAGCCTGCCGAAATCGTGATCGGACCGCCGTTGCCGCTTCCTTGAGCATCGCTTCTCAGCGCTGCTCCATTGGTTAAACTGAGCTGCCCTGTGGCCACCGAAAGTTGCCCGGAATCGCCCGCAGCCAGGCTGCCGACCAGTACCTGGGTGTTGTCGACTGAGATGGCGCCGTCTGGGGAAGTCCGGAGGACAATGTCGCCACCGCCGCCGCTCGATTGCGCGATGGCGTGGATCTTCGCTGTCTCAGTATTGGCTGTGTTGCTGAGAGCTATTTTACTGTCGGCGTGCAAGACGATTTGACCACCTGGCCCCGAACCGTAATTGTCGCCGTTGATTTCGCTGGCATCGATCGTCAATGCTCCGGAGCGGATGAACACGCTGCCGCCGCTGCCGAGACCGCTGGGGTCGCTGACGTCGAGCTTGGAGCCGCCCTTGACAGCGACCGGACCGAAGCTCGTCACCGTCGAGGCGGCTGTATTGAGCGGATCGACCGGCACCTCGCCAGTGCCGGCGACGCTGGTCACATGGATCGTGCCGGCGGGCGCCGAGAGGGTGGCGCCGGTGATCGAGACCGGTCCGGCGACCACACCAAGCGTCCCCGGCACCGGTCCAAGGGTGCTGCCGTTGACTGTGATCGCACCCGGGCGCGCGGTCAGGAAACCAAAGGCCGCCGGCGGGGCGGCGCTCAGGGTGCTGGCATCGGGGTTGATCGCCTGAAACTTCGCGCCGTCCGACATCTTGACGTAGTCGGCCGTCGAGGCGTGAAAGCTGCCCGAGACGTTGACCGTCGCGTTCGGCCCGAACACGATCCCGCTCGGGTTGATCAGGTAGAGATTTGCACCGGTGATAGCGGATCTGATCCCGCCGTCGATCGACGACGGATTGCCGCCTGTTACCCGACCGATGACATTGCTGATCGTGGCGGGGCCACTGAACGCGGCGCTTTCGCCGGTTGCCAGACCGAATTGCCCGAAGCTGTGGAACAGGTTGCGGCCGACCTGTTTGCCGAGATTGGCGGTGATCGAGTAGTTAGGCCCGATGAGGGTCTGGGCCGGCGACAAACGCCCATCGACCGTGATGTGCTGGCCCCCTGCCGGCCATGGCATCAACGCCGCAACCAAGCACGCCGCGACAACAGGAAAAAGCACTCTTGGTCGCAAAGTCACGCGTAAACGTCCCTGCGAGATGTATTCGCTGGACTATGCGTGACATGATTGTTGCTGTCCAGGCAGCCTGGATGCGTCACGCCCGGCCATCAAGCGCCAACGAGAATGTCGGCGTAATGGCATCCGGCTAAAGCGGCGATACCCTCGATATCGTCGAAGGCACCGCGTACCTCATGGTCAAGTTCTCGCCGGACACCAACGTCATGTCATCAGGCGGAGCAGGGCGACGGCACCGCGGGTACACAACTCATCACCGAAAGCTTGGGAATGTTAATACTGGCTGGGGAGCTTGCGCTCACGATAGCCGCCGCATTCACGGGCGCCGCGGTCTACATCAATGTTGCTGAGCAGCCAGCGCGGCTTCGCTCGATAATCGCTCGCTCCTTGTCGAGTGGAAGCCGGCGTATAAGCGGGCTGCGCGATGCCAGGCTAGCCTCGCCATCGCAGGTGGACTCTTTGGGGCTGGTCGGTTATGTCAGCGCTCTTGACTGGCGTTGGCTGCTCGGTGCCATCGTCCTGCTCGCAAATTGGCCGTACACGCGGTCCGCGGTCGTGCCAACGAATAACCGTCTCATGAACACCCCGCCGGAGGCCGCCACCGCTGAAACGCGGGGAATAGTTGAGCGGTGGGGCGCTCTCCATGCCGGGCGAAGTGCTCCCGGCCTCTTGGCAACCCTGATCTTTTTGTGGGCTCCGCAATGAACAGATTAGCCCCGGCGTTTATTCGGTGGACCGGCGCGCGTTTGATTTTCTCCGGTTTGTTACCCAAAGCGTTACCCACGAGCATTCCCAGGCTCTATCGGTGGTTGGCCTATCTCCTAACTGCTTTGAGATCTATGGCGTCCCCGGCAGGACTCGAACCTGCGACCCACAGTTTAGGAAACTGTTGCTCTATCCTGCTGAGCTACGGGGACACGGGGGCGGACAATACCCCGCTGCCGCGGCCGGCGCCAGCAGGGTCAACGGGATGCCGGTCAGCTGATGCTGTCGGCGGTCTCCGGCACCCGTTCGCTCGGACGGCCGCCGCCCTCGACCTGCCGCAGAAACGATTCCATCATCGACAACGTCCACAGAGCGGCGCTGTGGTCGCGCTCGCCCGACTGGTGCTGGTCGAGCAGGGTCGCGATCGTGCCGGTGTCGAACAAGGCCGACTCCCGTAGCACCGGTCCCAGCAACGTGTCGCGCAGGCGCCGACGCAGCGGGCCGCGGAACCACGCGGCGAGCGGCACGGCAAATCCCTGCTTCGGGCGGTATAGGATTTCCTTTGCGACATGCGGCTCGAGCGCCGTCTTGAAAATATGTTTGCCCTCGCGGCCATGCAGCTTCAGATGCGAGGGCAGCCCTGCCGCCCACTCGATCAGAGTGTGGTCGAGCAGCGGAACGCGCACTTCGAGCGAACTCGCCATGCTGGCGCGATCGACCTTGGTCAGAATGTCGCCGGGAAGGTAGGTCTTGAAATCGGCGTATTGCACTTGCGACAGCGGGTCCCGGCTGCCGCACCGCCGCATATGCGACCGCAGCACCTCGACGCCATCGTAGCCCTGCAGCTCGCGCGCGAGACTTGGACTGAACAGCTGCCGGCGAAGCTCGGCGTCGCAAATCGAGACGGACGAGAAATAAGCCTCGATCGAATCGCGTGCCAGCTCCTGCAAGGTCGCCTTGGCGCGCAGCGGGCGCGGCGCCCAGTCGAGCTTCGGGTAGAGCGTGCCGGCCATGCCAAAGAATGGACGGCGCAAGCCCGCCGGCACCACGCGCCGCACCCGTTCCTCGAAGCAATGCCAGCGATAACGGCGATAGCCTGCGAACACCTCGTCGCCGCCATCTCCCGACAAGGCGACGGTGACATTCTCGCGTGCCATGGCGCAGACCCGGAAGGTCGGGATCGCCGAGCTGTCGCCGAACGGCTCGTCATAGATCGTCGCCAGCCGGTCGAGAAGATCGAAGGAATTGGGATCGACCTCTCTGACGTGATGATCGGTCCGGTATCGCCGGGCAATCTCGGCGGCATAGGCGGATTCGTCCCAGCCCTTGGCTCCGAAGGCGATCGAGAAGGTGCTGACCGGCTCGGTTTTCAGCCCCGCCATCATCGCCACGACACCGCTCGAATCGACGCCGCCGGAAAGAAAGGCGCCGAGCGGTACATCGGCGATCATCCGCATGCGGACCGATTCGCGCAGCAGCGGGATCAGCTCCTCCTCGGCCTCTTCGCGGCGTATCGAGCTGCCGTCGACAAAGCGCACATCCCAGTAGCAGCGAGGCTCGGGCAGCGGCTCGCCCCGTCTGACGAGCAGCGTGTGCGCCGGCGCGAGCTTGCGCACGCCACGATAGATCGACCGTGGATCCGGTATGTATCCATAGGCGAAGAATTCTTCGATCGCCTGCGGGTCGAGCCGCCGGTCGATATCCGGGCTCAGCAGCAGCGACTTCAATTCCGACGCGAACAGCAGCCGGCCGTCGGCGAGACAGCTGTAGTAGAGCGGCTTCTCGCCGAGTCGGTCGCGCGCCAGGAACAACGCCTCGCTTCTGCTGTCCCACAGCGCAAAGGCAAACATTCCGTTGAAACGATCGAGACAGGCCGCGCCCCATTCCTCCCAGGCGTGGACGATGACCTCGGTGTCGGAGCGCGTCCGGAAGGCGTGGCCGAGTGCGGTAAGCTCCGCCATCAGCGGCTGAAAATTATAGATCTCGCCGTTGAAGACGACGCACACCGTGCCGTCCTCGTTGAACTGCGGTTGGTCGCCGGTCACGAGATCGACGATTGCGAGCCGGCGGTGACCCAGCCCTATGCCCGGCGCACAATGAAACCCGTCGCCGTCCGGTCCACGATGGTCGAGGATATCGGTCATGCGCTGCAGCAGGGCCCGGTCGATATCGACGCGCCCGCGGAAATCGAAAATCCCGGCTATGCCGCACATTTTTTGCAGCCTGGCACTGCTGAACGATCAAACTCGACCCGGATTCGTCCTTCGAACTGCCTGATCAGATATTCGAGGGTCAGAATCCGCGCAGTTTGTGCCGGATCGGTGACCCGGTCGAGCTGGAAAAGCTCGGTCATTATCTGGACGCCGCCGGGCAATGCGGCGTCACGATATTCCTTTTGCAGGTAGTCCGGCCATTCCGCGGGGCGCCGCACGCGGTTCTTGACGCGGTAGGCAAATCGCCGCAGCCAAGGCGGGCGCAGATAGGTGGCATAGTCGGTCAGCCGCCGCGCCAGCGGCGGCGGCCCGCTGAAGTCGTGGCCGTAACCCGACGGATACGACGCGAGCCGCGGATCGGCTCGGCGGATCAGCTCTGCTTCATAGGCGCCGTGGTTCTTCCAGGCGATCGGGATCACGCTCGCATGCTCGGTCACCGGCCGCTCGAGAAACGGCAACGCCACATAGCCGTAAGTATTGTTGATGTTGTTGATCCGGCCATCCCACGCCTGGCAGCGGAAATAATGATAAAGCCACTCGACCAGCGGCCGCGGCAGCGACGGCTGCGGGCAGTCGATCAGCGCTTCGAGCTTGTCTTCGAGCTGACGGAAATAGTCTTCCTCGTCAAAAGCGGCAGTACAGGTCTCCGGATCGAACTGGCTGTAGAAGGACCAGAGGACCTCTCGCGGGGTATACGTCCGGTCGAGCAGATAAAAGAAATTACGCCAGATCTCGCCACCCCCACCATTGAGCGCCACGGCATTGCCGCTGACTCGACTGGCGCGCTGCGCGCGTTCGGCTCCGTTCGTAAAAATGCCGCTCCAGGTATATCCGTCGGACGCGAGAAAGTTGTCGTAGGCGACGGCCCCGAACTCGCCCGGGGTAAAAGCCAGCTGCTTGTCCTTGTCGACGATCTCGAGAGCAAAGCCTTCTCCCTCGGCGATGGCGCGCGCCAGACTGACGTCCTTATCGCTCGGCGGGCCATATACATAGACCCGCGGGCTTATTCCGTGACGGCGCAGCAATGCTAAAATCAGGCGCGAATCATAGCCGCCCGAAAGGGCGCAGGTCACGCGATCGCCGAAACTCGCCGCGACCGCCGCGAAATAGCGGTCGAGCAGCTGCATGCTTTGCTCGACCATCGCCTCGTACGGCTCGGCGGAAACTGTCGTCGGCGTAGGCAGTCGGCGAGGCAGGATTTCCAGGCGCTCTTTGCCCACCGCAATCGTCGCGTTTACCGGTGCGAGCCGCACCTCCTCAAACAGGGTGGCGTTGCCGGACACCACGCCGTTGAAGACGTATTCGCAAGCGCCTTGAGTGCCCAATGTCACCCGATCGAGGACGGAGGCTATTGCCAGGAACGATGACGACGCGATACGTCGTGCCTCGTCGTAGAAAACGAGAAAGCCGCCGAAGCCGTCCGGGAGGATTTCGGTCTCGCCGTCCTTGTGCAAGATCACTGCATAATGGCCCAGTGCCTTGTCGCGGGGCGTGGACCGTCCGCCGCAGTCGCGATAAAAGGCGGCTGCCGCCGGCTTGCCAACCATATTTTCGTAGATCAGCGTCCCGCACGCGCAGACGAAGTCGCCATTGGAAAATTGCTCGAGCGCCGGCTCGCTGGCCTGCCGCTTGGGATAAACCGCCAGCAGAAAATTTGTGCCTTGCACCAGGTGAGGCGCGGGCATCCCCATTCGGGCAAATGCCGCCAACGCCGCAGCCTGTGCCGGCGAGCGATCCTCGCCAGGAGCGATATGGAGGAGAACAAAGCCACCCATTCGCCGGCGCGTTCCCCCTCAGGGTGCTCGGCCGGGGCCAAAAATCCGGGAATAAGCAGAAAACATTCGTTCCTGAGAGAATTCCCTGACCACTCGCCGACGATTGGCGCATCCGAGGGCTTGGCGCCTTTCGGGATTGCGTAGCAGGCGGGTGAGCGCGTCGGCAAAGGCCGTGGCATCATCGCGGTCAACGATGAACTCTTGGTTAGCCTCGCACACGATGTTCTTCACATCTCCGACGTCGACCGCTGCAATGGCGCAGCTCGCCGCCATCGCCTCGAGCAATGCATTCGGCATCTGCTCTGTATCGGACGACAAAGCAAAGATGTCAAACGTGCCAAGTACCGACTCCGGGACAACTTGACCGGTGAAGATGACGCGGTCGGCAAGACCGAGCTCCGCGGCCAGCCGCTCGAGCGAGACCCGCTCGGTCCCGTCACCGGCGATGACGAGGCGCAAGGGATGCGAGAGTTCGAGCATGCCGAAAACGCGCAGCAAACGCCCGATATTCTTTTCCGGACGCAAGGGGGCGACTGTGCCGATCACCACTTCGCCGGGCCGGCGCATGAAGCCGGGCGCGCCATCACAAACCGGTGCGGCAAAACGCGCGGTATCGACGCCGTTCGGGATATAGACGACCCGCGAAGCGGGCAATCGCCAAACGCGGCATGCCAAATCTTCGAGCCGGCGGGACGGGACGACGACCAGCGCGCAGCGGGCGAGTGCCCATCGCCGGAACAGCACACGGCGCGGAAATTGCGAATCCGCCTCGCCTTGGCCGAATCCGGCTTCCAGATGCACATGCCGCGGGACCGGCGAAAACCGGTTGGCCGCTGCCCATTCGATCGCCCCCCAATTGTAGGTGAGCAGGAGATCCGGTCGCAAGCGGCGCAGCGCAAGAGCGCTGCCGGCCAGGTTGTGCAGGATGCCCCCCCTGACACCTCGCGCCGGCAAGACCGTGACGTCGAGATCCCCAGCAACCCCCGCCGCGGCGTCGTAGTTGTTGTCCAAGGCGATGACTGTGTGACGGAATCGCTTGCCAAGATGATTGATTATGCGAACCATGCGCAACGGCACGCCGCCAATCCCAAAGCTCGGGAAGATGTGCAGGACGTGCTCGCAGGGCAGGGAGGAACCGGCAGTGCTCACTGCTTCCGGAAGTATCTCGACGGCGGACATTCGAGTTTGGGCGTGACGCGGCTCAGGCGAGGCCACGTGAATTTGCTGCTGTGGCGCGAATGTTTAACTCCTTTAAGTATCATGCAGCAAGTTTGCAACGTGAGGTATGGCTCGGTATGTGGCATAGTTGAGGCCGCTGTGTTATCGCTCGGTTACCATCGCGAGTTTTTTCGAAACCTCGGCGCTACCACCGATCGCTTGCACCGCCCGGACCCGAAACGACCGTAGTCGGCGCAGCCGCAAACTGTTGAACCTTATTGTTGAGGCATGCTCGACCCTAATACCTGGAGGACGATCGACTGGCCGGCCGAGCAGACGCCGATGCTGGTGGTCGTCGTCGATACCGAAGCCGAGTTTGACTGGGAGGCGGCCCGGCCGCGCCGGGCAATGGGTGTCACCTCGGTGAAATGCCAAGACCGAGCGCAACGGATCTTCGAGCGATATGGCGTGCGGCCGACCTTCGTCCTCGATTATCCCGTCAGCAGCACGCGCGAGGCATACGAGTTCATCCGCGATCTGCATCGCTCCGGCGCCTGCGAGATCGGCGCCCACCTGCAGCCCTGGGACAATCCCCCCTTGGTCGAGCAGATCACCGACGAGAACTCCTATCCCGGAAACTTGCCTTGCGAGCTCGAACGGGAGAAGCTGGTTCAACTGACGCACAGCATAGAGAGCAATATCGGAGTGCGCCCGCGCGTCTACAAAGCGGGCCGATACGGCGTCGGGCGGGCGACTGCCGGTATCCTCGCCGCGCTCGGCTACGAAATCGACGTGAGCGTCGTTCCCGGCACTGATCTCACCTGCAAATTCGGCCCCGACTTTACGCAGTGCCGCGCCAGCCCCTACTGGTTCGGAAAGAACCCGGCGTTGCTCGAAATTCCGCTCTCCATAGGCTACACCGGCCTGCTCGCCGACACTGGAAACGTCGCCTATACCTTGACGATGAATGAGCGGCTGAAGGCGCTGCACGTGCCGGGTATCCTTGCGCGGCTCGGCCTAGTCGAACGCATCACATTGACACCGGAAGGGATTTCCTTCGAAGAACAGCGTCGGCTCACCCGCGCCTTGCTGCGCAAGGGTCATCGCGTTTTCAGCTTCACCTATCACAGTCCCTCGCTCGCGCCGGGCAACACGCCCTATGTGCGCAGCGAGGCGGATCTTCGTGCTTTCCTGCGGCGGATTGAGCAGTATTTGCGTTTTTTTACCGAGGAGGTTGGCGGTCGGGCGGCCACCCCGTTCGAAGTCAAGGCGCTTGCCGAGCGATGCAACGAGCCGGTGCCTGTCAGCCCGGAACGGGCCCGTAAAGCCGGTTGGGCAAGGTAGATCCGCCCGGGTATTCACGTTCGCGACAGCGATCGAGGCGGCCTCATACCCGAGCGTGTTCGAAAGTAGCGTTTGACACGCTCCTTGAAGCCGAACCGGCCCAAAAGCACCGAGCAGCCGTCGGAGGTGGCCGTGCAGGCGCAGTGTGCCGCGACCGTCGCGAGATGCCGAAGCGTCGGCCGGAACAGGAAGACGGTCGCGCTGCGCACCGACCCCGTCGCGAAAATCCGCTTGTACTGGGCCTCACCGGAGCCGAAATCGATCAGTGCGAAGCGAGCTTCGCCAATCGCTGAAGCCAATGCCCGATAAATGAGAACAATGCCGGGCGAGAGGTCGGCAAAAGCCGGATCGTAACCGATGCATCGGAACCGCAGACAATCGCCGCGCACTGTGCTGTAAGCATAAGCAACTGCGGTCCCCCCGACGAACAGGAGGTAGCCGCGCATCGTCTCGCGTTCCGTTTGACCGCGCAGCTGGGCCTCGAATGCGGCTGTCTCCGGAAGCCCGACATCGAGCAGGTTGTGCTGGTAGGTCTTCCGGGAAACGCTGCAGGCGAGGGGGTAGAACACCTCGGCTTCCGCCGGGGTCCGGTAACAGCGCGAATCGATTTCGCCGCCGCTGCGCCCGGTGAAGCGGCGCAGCTTGCGCAGCAGCTCGTGGCGGTATTTTCGTGGCATTCGGCCCAGATACTCGCTGGGCGAGGTGCCCGGCTCGATGAAATAATGGATTGTCGCGGCCGGCACATAGCGCAGGTAGTCACGCGTGATCTTCACCCGGATCGGGTCGGCGGAAATCGGATGAGACGGGATCACCACTGCGCCGTGCCGTTGGAGGAGCGGAGTTAGGGCTGCGGCGGTTTCGTCGATGCAGCCCTCGAAGCGGGTAACGTGGGTGGCCAGTTCGACCGCCTCGAACCAGGCGCTGTAAAAGCAATACTCGCCAAAGACGAACTTCAGCCGATGGAAGGCATCCGTCCATTCCTGCGGCGCGGTCACCAGAGGCGACCTGCCGCCTGCTCGCAATAGCGCCGAATAGTCCGGCCCAGCGGCGAGCGCAGGCAACCGGGTGCAACATCATTGACGACGGTTTCCGGATCGAGCTCTCCGAAAGTCGCGGACACGAATTTGTCGCTGTTCGTTGCCAGCAATCGGCAAAGCTCGCGAAGCCGATGGTCGTGCAGGCGCATGACCTTTTGCGGGTGCTCGGGCGATTGGCGCCGAACCAACTCGAAACTGTGTAGTAGTAGGGTAACCACGCGCCAACCGCGGCTCCAGGCTTCCGTAAGGATGTGCTCGAACTCACCGATCGAGCAGGCGCAGAGCTGTGCCGGTCGAATGCGGCCGAGACCATCGCGGAACCATGTAATGGGCACCTCGATGATGTCTTCGAGACGGACCGGATGACAGAGCTCGGGGTCGGAAGGCAGGCGGCAGGCGCCGTTGAGGTGGGACGCAAAATAGCTCGAGTCGATCGCAATGCCGCTGCGCCGCGCGGCACGAAGCGTGGCGATGCTCGCCCCGGCGTTGCCGGCACGCAGCGCAACGATCGGGCCAGCGCCCGCTCGCGACAGGTTTTCAAGCCCCTGATCGATCAATCGAACCTGATCGTCCTCCGAGAAGTCGGACATATTCCGGCCATAGCGGTCGCCGAGAAGCGGCCGCTGATAGAAGGGCAACCATTCGGTGTGGATATGAAGCCCGATCTCGTGCCCGCGGTCCTGGACCAGGCTGACCACTGCCTCGAGCAGATCGAGCCCGAGTACGCCGGCGCTGAGCGCCTCGAGGAATACCACACTCTTGAGGCCGTGCCGCTCGATGACGTCGAGCTGGTAGCGCAGCCCGCGCTCGCCGCGTTCAGTGATGCCGTAAATATCCCGGTCTGCCGCAAAGCGTCCGCGATCGCGCCGCCAGTTAGAGGTATGCGGAGCAATCTCGGCATCGATGGTTATGACGACCGATATCCGCTCCGAGGAAGCCAGTGGCCTCGACGAACTGCTCGGCGAGGCAGACCGCCAAGATGTGGCGTCCAAGTCCTCGGCGAGGCTGGTCCGCATTACCGGTCCGGGCGCCGCCGAATTGGAACTCAAATTCGTCTCCCAGTGTCAATATTGTGCCATATTTGTAAACTAACGTAACAGAAGATTTTACGCAATCGACCTTACGCTCGACATTTATCATAAAAAAGCGTAAATACGGTGGTGGTCGGGCAACGCCGCGAACTCCCTACGCATCTTAAGGCGACGGGCCAGCGCGATTGGTGTTAATAAGGAATCCGTCGCTGGCTCGGGTCCGGAATTAGGCGAGCTAGCGGCAACAAGTGGATCGCTTCTTACGGATCGCCCCCACTTTTCTCATCGCACCGGCGAAGGCTGGTGCCCGTGGCCGATATGGGTCCCGGCCTGCGCTGGGACGACGCGGATGACCGTGGATTGGTCGATCGGCAACCGAGACGAGCGTCAGGGTCGCACCATTAGCTTGGCGTCTGCTCCGAACTTGCTTCCTTCAGCGCCTCCAACGGGCGCGTCGCTATGCGGCTGGCCGACTCGGCAATTCTGGCGCTCTGTTCGAGGAAGGCCTGCATGTTGTCGCGCAACAGCTTGGCCTGCACCTCCAGCATCTCGCTGAGGGTTCGGGCGCGCAGCAAGGCCCGGCTCGCCTCGGAGGTATGCCGCATCACCTCCTCGGCGTACCGCGCCCATGCTGTCGTGATCTCTTGCGTGCACTCGGCAGCCGCCGAGCCCGACTGCTGGGCAGCGCTCGCCGCGGCCGTCGCGAAGCCTCGGCCGCCTGCCGCATTCCCCGCTGGCCGAGCTCGGCGAAGCCTTCGGCTTGCCGTTGGGTGCCTTGGGTGCCGCGTTCCCGGTTTCGGTCGTCCGCGATGTCGCGACGGTTGCCGTCGCTTGGCCGCTCGGCCTCCTTTACAGCCCGCCCTGTAGTCTCGAATCTGCTATGCCAATCCCCGTGCTGGGGTCCGTGCAACTAACGTCGGCGGCAGCCCGGCGCTCCGCTCGGTTAAGCTTTTCTTGTGCAACAAGAGGCAGGATTTGCGGCGTTGCAAAAACGGTGTATGTCGGCAGCGCCGCAGCGAAGGTCGAGTACGCCGTCCCTTGGGCCACGAGGAAGTCGCATGATTCACCCCGTCATTCTGTCCGGCGGTTCGGGTACACGGCTCTGGCCGATGTCGCGCACCCTCTATCCGAAGCAGCTGCTGAGCCTCCTCGGCCACGACAGTCTCTTGCAGCAGACCGTTCGCCGGGTCGCCGACCGGCAGGGGTTCGCTTCTCCCGTGCTGGTCGCGAACGAGGAGCATCGGTTCATTATCGCCGAACAGCTGCGTGAGATCTCGGTCGTGCCGCGCGCTCTGCTGCTCGAGCCGGTCGGCAGGAATACTGCGCCAGCCGGCTGCATCGCAGCGATGGCGCTGACCGAAGACGAAGCCGACCCGTTGATGCTGATCATGCCCTCCGACCACGCGATCGGCAATGTCGACGCTTTTGCCGCGGCCATCGAACGCGCGGCGACGGCGGCGCGGGCGGGCGCGCTGGTTAGCTTTGGCATCGCGCCGGAACGCGCCGAGACCGGCTATGGCTATATCCGACGCGGTGGCGGACTGGACGGGGCCGAGGGTGTGTTTGCGGTCGCCGAATTTGTCGAGAAGCCCGGCCCGGAACAGGCGCAGGCCTACATGGCGTCCGGCGAGCATTCATGGAACAGCGGGATCTTTTTGTTCCCCGCGCGCGTCTACCTCGACGAGCTGGAGCGGCTGCGGCCGGACATGGTTGCGGCGTGCCGCGAGGCGCTTGCAACGGCGCAACGCGACAGCGACTTCGTCCGCCTCGGCAGAGCGGCATTTTCCGCCTGCGTGGGCGACTCGATCGACTATGCGGTCATGGAGCACACCCGGCGCGCCGCCGTCGTGCCGGTCAGCATGGGGTGGAGCGATGTGGGCTCATGGGATGCGCTGTGGGAGATGGGCATCAAGGACCAGCAGGGCAATGCGATCGAAGGCAATGTGGTCGCCGAAGACACCCGCAATTGCTACCTGCGGTCCGAGGCCGGTCTCTTGGCGGCGATCGGCATTGAGGATCTGGTCGTCGTAGCGACCGCCGATGCGGTGATGGTGGCGCCGCGCAACCGCACGCAGGACGTCAAAAAGCTCGTCGCCCGGCTGGTCAAAGATCGCCGTGACGAGGCCGATGCGCTGCCGACCGTCCACCGCCCGTGGGGCAGCTATACGTCGCTGCACAATGGCCATCGGGTGCAGGTCAAGCACATCATGGTCAAGCCGGGCGGCAAGCTGTCATTGCAGATGCATCATCATCGCGCCGAGCATTGGATCGTCGTCCAAGGCACCGCCAAGATCCGCCGCGGCGACCAAGAGATGATGCTGTCTGAGGACCAATCGACCTACATCCCGATCGGCGCCGCCCACCGGCTCGAAAACCCGGGCAAGATCCCGCTGCATCTGATCGAAGTTCAGTCGGGAAGCTACCTCGGTGAGGACGACATCATCAGGTTAGAGGACAGCTACGGCAGGAGCTAGGTTAGCTCCTGGCAGGACCCGCGGGCGCGCTTATGTAATGCGCCGCCGCAACCGAGCAGGGAGAAATTGGCTATGTCTCTTAGGATCAATTCCGAGGCGCCGAACTTTACCGCCGAGACGATCCAGGGCACCATCAATTTCCACGATTGGATCGGCAACGGCTGGGCGATCCTGTTCTCTCATCCGAAGGACTTCACGCCGGTCTGCACGACCGAGCTCGGCTATATGGCGGGGCTGATGCCGGAGTTCCAAAAGCGCAATTGCAAGATCGTCGGCCTCAGCGTCGATCCGGTCGCAAACCATTCGCGCTGGGCAAAGGACATCGAGGAAACCCAGGGCCACGCGGTCACCTACCCGATGATCGGCGACCCCGAGCTGAAGATCGCCAAGCTCTACGACATGCTGCCCGAGGGAGCCGGCGACACCTCCGAGGGCCGCACGCCGGCCGACAACGCCACGGTGCGCTCGGTGTTCCTGATCGGCCCCGACAAGAAGATCAAGGCGATGCTGACCTACCCGATGAGCAGCGGGCGAAATTTCGACGAAGTCCTGCGGCTCCTCGACTCCTGCCAGCTCACTGCCGAGCATCGGGTCGCAACGCCGGTCAACTGGAAGCCAGGCGACAATGTGATCATCGCGCCGTCGGTGCCGGACGAGGAGGCCCGGCGGCAATATCCCGGCGGCTGGGAGGCCCCACGGCCCTACCTGCGCATTGTCCCGCAGCCGCGCTAAGACCGCAATTCGGTTCCTCGCCGCTCCTGCCGAAAATTTCTGTAGCGCCTGTCGAATTCGGTCGCGCTCGCACGTCTAAAGGCTGTTGGGACCGCACTCCGCGGTCTCTTGAGGCCCGAAGAGGGGCGAAAGCGATGCAGTACATGCTGCTGATTTACGAGGACGAGCGGGTCTATGGCGGACCGGAGAAGACCGGCCCTGCGTTACAGGAAATGATCGCGAAACACATGGCGTTCGCCCCCACCTTGGGCTCTGCCAGGAAGGGCGGCGGCGGGCTCAAGGGCACCGCCTCCGCGACCACGGTTCGGGCCGGCAACGGCCAGCGGACGGTTCACGACGGTCCCTTTGCCGAGACCAAGGAGCAGCTCGGCGGGTATTACCTGGTCGACGTGCCGGACCTCGACGCTGCAATCGCGATCGCCAAGAGGCTGCCGCTTTCGCCGGGTGGTGCGGTCGAGATCCGGCCGCTTCTCAGGGGCGAATAAGCGACGAGGCCTTCGGTTAGACGGTGCGAGCGGCGGGGCGCCACACCCGTCGCTCGTTCTGACTCTTTATCGCACGGCGATCGCCTCGGCTACCCGCGTCACCGGTGGCGAAAGCAGATGCAGCCGTAATGTCAGCAGGATGGCGACGACCGCGAGGCCGAGGGCAAGGCCCCACCACAAACCGACTGCCCCGTATCCGAGCGGAAAGGCAAAGAGCCAGCATCCTGTGAAGCCGAGACACCAATAGCCGAAGGTCGCGAGCAGCATCGGGACCATCGTGTCCCCATAGCCGCGCAGCGCGCCGGCGGCGATCACCTGCATCCCGTCGAACACCTGGAAGATCGCGGCAATTGCGATGAGACGCCGCGCGATTTGCACGGTCTCGTGATTGGCCGGGTCGGCGATATCGACATAGACCTCGATGATGGCCTCGGGGACGGTCCACAACACCACCGCCGCAGCACCCATGAACCCGATCCCGAGCACGAGCGCGACGAAGCCCGCCCGCCGCGCCGCGAGTGCCCGGCCGGCGCCCAGCTCGTAGGCGACACGGACCGTGGCGGCCTGGCCGAGACCCAAGGGCACCATAAAGCTGATGCCCGCGCAATTGAGGACGAGCTGGTGCGCCCCGAGTGCGGCTGCTCCCAAAAGGCCGATCAAGATGCCGGCGGCCAGGAAGACGCCGAGCTCGACCCCCATGATCCCGCCGATCGGAAGACCGAGACGAAGGAGGCTCGCCACCGAGGTCCAGCTCGCGGCGAAGGCGCTGCGCAGCACCCGCCAACCCGCGAGGCCGGGAATGATGCGGGTGCACAGCGCAAGACCAACCAATATCAGCCACCGATTGATGGCGCTCGCATAGCCCGAGCCCGCCACGCCGAGAGGAGACGCGCCGAGATGGCCGTAGATCAGCACCCAGTTCAGTCCGGCATTGCCGGCAACGCAGAGGAGGAGCACCGCCATGACGGCGCGCGTCTGCGACAACGCCGCGAGCAGGCTGCGCAGCACCGCAAAGCCGAGAAAAGCCGGCCCGCCCCAGGCAATCGCCCGCAAAAAGCGCCCGATCTCGGTGGCGAGCGCAGCATCGTAGCCCAGCGCGTGGAGCAGGCGATCCAGATTCGTCAGCGCGGTGACGAAGGGCAGCGCCAACAGCACGGCGAGCGCGAGCCCTGCGCCGGCGATCCGACCGGCCGCGGCGCGATCGCCGGCGCCGAGCGCCTGCGCGGCGAGCGGCGCAACGGCGGACAGGGTTCCCTGGAGCATGACGCCGCCGGTGAAATAGAGCATCGCACCGAGACCCGCGGCAGCAAGCGGCGTGGCGCCGAGCCGCCCGACCATCACAGCATCGGTGACGCCCATCACCATCTGCGCGAGATTGGCTGCCGCGAGCGGCGCCGCCAGCGCAAGGGTCGCACGAAATTCCGCGCCAATGCCGGACCCCGCGGCCTCGCGGCCGTGCCCATCGGCTGGATCTACCAGTTCCATCCGGCTCTCCCTCATCTCCGTCACGGCGCCGCCGATGCCCGAGAGAGACCCTGAAAAAAAAGACCCCGACCGGTATCGGCGGGGCCCCGTATTGTCGCGTGTTCGTCGTGTTCAGCGCACGCGCATACCCTCAGGCCCCACAGCAACGCCGCCCGAGGCAGTTGTCTTTGTCAGGCATGGGGATGCGCAAATCATGTGCAGTTTGTAGAGGAGGGATGGGCTCGCGTCAATAACCTGCCTGACCGCATCCCCCCTCGCGCCGCTGGCATTAGCCGGGACAGAGGACGTAAGGCATCGCGATCACCCACTAATCTTTCCTGAGCGCCATCCTCAGCTTATACGAAGCCTGCCTACTCGACCTCGGAAGAATCGCCGACGGCTAGCGCAACATCGTTTACCGGGCGGACCGCTAATCCCTAAATCTTGAGTACAGCATAATTAGGTAATCGGTTACCGATGACGTATTATGCCCGAGCCACGCGCACGTCAAGTCAAATAAAAATGTGGCACGACCGCGTATTTACTCGAAAAAACGCTAGAGTGTTTTAAGAACGCTTCGGAAAATTGACTGTAATGTGCAATTATGCGGCAAATCCTCAATTTCCGCGCGGCAGTCAAACCCACAAGATGTAGATTTACCCATTGCGTGCTATAATGCCGGGCATGAGTACCGGGTCAGAACAACCGGAAGACCTCGTGAGCCTCTACCGCCGCGCCTTCGCCGAGTACAGTGCGCGCTGTGGAACAAGCGCGAACTCAAGGCGCCGACCCCGGCGGATGCTCTTGTCGTCGCGCGCGCCTTGCGCGTCGGGGCAGCCGCGAAGCCGGGCGGTTGGCGGAACAGATCGAGCTGGCCTGCCGTGCCGCTATCTAGGTCTAGGATTCAAACCGACATTCTCCGGCTTGCTCGCTGCGCACCCGCGACCCGGAAAGCTATGTCGCCGGCCCTCGCCCCTAAACCGGGACGCGCCGCGCATATCCAGCGACATCGACGCGTTCACGACCGCGAAGAGTGGGTTGCAGCGGCGGCACCGCCGATTCGGTCGGCGTCGCCGAGGCCGGGGTCTTACTGATGATGTCCCTGGCCCGTCGCGCGCGGCGATCGACAGGTTGGTGAGGGAAGGTCGCTGGCAGGACCGCCACAAGGAGATGCCGGTCGATCTCTACGGCGAGCACCGTGCTGATCATCGGCTTCGGCGAGATCGGCACGCGCTCGGCCAAGCGCTTCGCGGCGATGGAAACCAACGTGCTGATCTACGACCCGCACGGCGGCCGATCCGCGACAACGTCGTCAACAGGGAAGTCCTCGGCTGAAATTAGAAGGGTGTCCGCCATAACATTCTCGAAGACCCTGATTTTCGTCATCGGCCTGTTGTACCTGGAGAAGCGGGTCAGCTATCGGAGGCTGCGCAAGGAATTCGGGCTCGACGACGAGACGCGCGATGATGTGTGTCACGAGCTGATCGTCAAGCGCCTGGCGGTCGACGAGGGCGGACAAGGGCTCGCCTTCGTCGGCGCAGCCCTCTTCGAGACCGGCGACGCTCCGCTCCCGGCATTTGCACCGGCCGCGGCGCCGCTCGCCCTGCCATCGGTTTCGTCCGCGCCTGTCGCGCCGGCCGCGATCGCCGCGGCACCGCCGGACGCCGAGCGCCGCCAGCTGACCGTGATGTTTTGCGACCCTGGTGGGATCGACCGCGCTCTCCACCGGGATGGACCCCGAAGATTTGCGCGATGTCATCGCCGATTTGTGTCCGTGCCGGCGCCCGAGGACCGCTATCCACGCCTTCAGATGACGGCGCAGCAGGAGCGCAATGCGACCCTCGATGCGATCATTGCCTGGCTGATCGAAACGGCGGAGCGCGCC